>ERZ772940.41-NODE-41-length-85588-cov-14.3863_pt1 | contig 85588 bp, 63 predicted proteins | sample MGYA00511682_ERZ772940 | MGnify/ENA primary metagenome ERZ772940 (study PRJEB29015, sample SAMEA2737922) | human oral metagenome | biome: human oral; feature: human-associated habitat; material: dental | place: China | collected 2031 ... | reverse complement strand
TGTTCGGCCACCCCCGGGGCCTGCCCTGGATGCTCAACGTGGAGATGTGGGAGCGTTTCTCCTACTACGGGATGCGCGCGATCCTGCTGTACTTCATTGTCGACACCGTCGGCAACGGCGGCCTGGGGCTGAGCAATAACTCCGGCGAGGTCATCCTTGCCGTCTACAGCGCGGCTGTCTACCTGCTGGCCATCCCCGGGGGCATTTTCGCCGACCGCGTCATAGGGCCGTGGCTGTCCACCCTTTACGGCGGGCTGGTCATCATGGCGGGCCACGTCTGCCTGTCGATCCCCGTGCCAGCCGTTTCCTGGCTTGGAATCATCCTGGTCGCGGTGGGAACCGGCTTCATCAAACCGAACCTGTCGACGATCGTCGGAGGCCTGTACGACGATAACGACCCCAGGCGCGACGCCGGATTCCAACTGTTCTACATGTCAATCAACGTCGGGTCGCTTGCCTCTCCCATAGTGACCGGCTGGCTGCGAGGACACTACGGGTACCACGCGGGATTCGCCTCTGCCGCTGTCGGCATGGGGTTCGCGCTGGCCGCCTTCGTCTACGGCCGCCACCGGCTTTCTGCCTTCGCATTCACCGTCCCCAACCCGATCCGCCCCTGGGAGCGCCGCAAGCTTGTTATATCCGCTGTGGCCGCAATCGCAGGAACGGCGGCGCTGGTCACGGCCCTGTATTACCTCACCGGCAACTTGCTTAACGCCCTCTCCGCCACAATGCTCGTCGTCCCGGCAACGGCGGCGCTGGGCTACTTCATGCTCATGTTCCGTTCCCCGAGGGTCACCTCCCGCGAACGCACCCATCTGCGCGCCTACATCCCCTTGTGGATCGGCGCGGTGCTGTTTTTCATGATCTCCGAGCAGGCCGCCGGCAAAATGGCAACCTTTGCCAAGGAAAACACCGACGGGAAAATCCCCGGGGTCGGCTGGGTCCTCAGCCCTGAGACCTATCAGTCCATCAACCCGGCCACAATCGTTGTGCTGGCGCCGCTGGTCGGCTGGCTGTTCACACGGCGGGCGGGGAAGTTCCCGTCGACCATCGCCAAGTTCGCAATCGCAGTGCTCTTAGTCGGCTTGTCTGCTTTCATCCTCGGCTTCGGGTTCCAAACGTGGACCGGCGGCAAGAATCTTGCGCCATGGTGGTTCCTGGCGGCAGTGTTCATCGTGCAGACCGTGGGCGAGCTGTTCTTGTCTCCGGTGGGCCTGTCCACGACCTCGGCGCTGGCGCCCAAGAACTTCGCCTCTCAGGCGATGAGCCTGTGGCTGCTGACGACCGCCACAGGCCAGGGGCTCGCCGGTTTCATCATTTCTCAAACCAGGGACATCCCGAACTCGACGTATTACTACGGCCTGGGCGCGGTCACGGTTGCCGTGGCCGTCATCCTGTTCGCCGTCGCCCCGTGGACCAAGCGGCAGATGGCCGACGTCGGCGCATTCTCTCAGGAGTAGCGGGGCTCCGCGCCTCTGATGGACTGAACTCCGCCGGCTTCGCGGTGCCGTCACAGGCGAGAGGCGAGGCGGCTGCAGCAGGTTTTCCAACGTGCCAGATCGGTTTCACCAACGTGCCAGATCGGTTTCGCCAGCGCGCCAGATCGGTTTCACCAGCGCGCCAGCTCGGCAAAGGCTCGGCCAGTCGCGGCGGACCGATTATTCCCGACAGCCCGGCTGTCGACGCCGGGCCGGGCCATTCACAGCGTGCCCGGCCAGTCGCGGCGGACCCGGCAAGTCTCGGCGGACCGGGCTAGTCGCGGCCTTCCGTCTCCTCGAATTCGGCGCGGGTCGGCATGTCGAAGTTGAGCGTCTCGCTCCAGCGGAATCCGAGGGGGCTGCGGCCGGCGTCGTACTTGTCGTCGAAACGCAGGCCCGCGAAGGGACCGGCGCCCTTGACGCTGGATTCGTAGACGACTGCCGCGGCTTCGTTCGTGTCGCTTGGGAGGGCGTCGATGGATTCGCCGATCCACGTGCACATCGAGGCTTCGGCTTCGACCATCTCTTTCATCATCGCCTCGTCGCCGCCGGAGAGGATGTCGAGTTCGACGGTTTCGAGCTGTACGTACTTGTTCATGTGCAGATCGAGGAAGGACCGGGTTGAAATCGTTTCATCCAGCAGATTAGGGGCCTCGAAGTGCGAGCTGCCCGAGACGAAGCGAATCACGTCGATGAACCTCAAGAAGCGGGCGAACCCGACGTCGTACTCCCCGTTTATGGCGCAGACCTTGACGTCGGGGGCGCCTTCGAGGCCGTTGGCGATGAGGGACGAGCAGATCTGCGTGTTTCCCGAGGCGAGGATGCGGTAGGAGATTGGAACGGTGTCGGGCCACTCGGAGAGCCCGCTGGCCCTCTCCGGGCGGTCGAAGTAGCTGACCGGCCGATTGTCGAGGCTGTACAGGTATGCGCGATTGACCACGTGCGTTCCTTTCTGAAGCATGTGCGTCCCATTCTGGACCGTGTTACTTCCTTCGTCGGCTACGTGCGTCCCTGTGTTGACCACGCGTGCCCCTTTTCTGACCACGCGCGTCCCTTCGTCTGGCGTTCCGTGCCCAGCTGTTCAAACTCGGAGTCCGCGGCGCGGAAGCGACCCGACGCAGCGGAATCCGCAGCGAAGCAACCCGACGTAGCAACGATCCGGCAACGCGACGCACCGCCGCTGCGCGGCAGCGACCCGGCAACGCGACGACTCCAGCTCCGCAGGCATCCCCGATCTGAAACCGCCCATGCCTCTAGTATGACGGATGCGTCCGACGCTTTTCCGCCCGCCTATCGCTCACGGATGCTCTTCCGTCTCCGTCAGAGGGGCCGCTTTCAGAAGCGCCATCGCTGCGCCCGCATAAACTCGAAGAAGGTCACACATTCAACACAGTGCTCGTCAGCGACATTTGGAATCTTCTGATTCCGATCTTCGGTCCCCGGCCCCTTCCGCTTCTCTTCGGTCACGACTGTTCTTTGCTCATGCTTGGCATGCGCAATGATGAATGGATCACCGTTGTTTTTCTGCCCCTGGACCCAACCTGGATGGTCACGCGCAATCAAACTCACCGTAAAGACCTCATCGTCAGTCGTTCCGCAGATAAACCCTTCAATTCCCTTCGCCCAAGGCGCAAGATCATCATTGCCCCGTTCGAGTTCGCCGTAGGCAACTTCGCAGATACAGACCTCACGGTTCTCTGCCGCTCTCTCCATCGCCTCCCAAAGCGAGAGAAAGAACTCGCGCGGATATCGACGCTCCATAGTGATAAGAACACTGGCATCCAAAGTAAATCTCATGCGCCGTTCTCGATCCTGTGGTACTCGTCGATCATCTGCTGAACCATGGGAGTCTTCGCGTTCAGCAGATAACTCGCTTCAAGCCAATCGACTCGCTCGTCTTCCAACGCTCGCGCAATCGTGCCGACATAACCGGAGCCCAGGTCTCGGAAACGAAGCCGCCAAGCAGCCGGGCCCCCGCCCGCCTTCTTCTGTTCTTCCCTGCTAAGCTTCCACCGCCGATCACTTTCTACGCGAATAGCATCCAAATCCGCGTCAGAGATTAAGCCAAGCGTCTTCAAACGAATAGCCGCGGCGAGAGTGCTGACTTTGAAACTCTCGGCGACCGTTTCGGCCATGACCCAAGAATCTTGGACGACGTCGGACACGAGCCCTGCAACCCCTGCCTCGGGCATCAGGAAGTTTGCAGCGAAAGCATTTGCCAGTGCTTCTTCGTTGCGGCCTTCCTCTAGAGCGCATAGACCGCTTGTGCGGTTCGCCAGATGCGCCAGTTCGTGAAAAAGGGTGAATGTCTTCCCGTTGCTCGCATCAGAACCGTTGAGAAGGACTATGGGAAGAGGGTCGTGGTAGATGGACAGCCCGCGGAAAACGGAGTGATCTATCCTGGTCGTCTGAAAAACGAGAAATCCATGGTCTTCAAGGAGCCTCCGCCAATAATTGAAAGGATGCTTTCCGTGCTTGCTTTCCGGCAAGAAGTCATGAGCAAGGCCCAGCAATCCGCGCATCTCGCGCACTCGGGTTTCGAGGTTCCCTCTGTCGATGTGCCCGACGAGAGACGGCGCCTCCGTAGGCCCCTCCAGTTCCAGCACGGCCTCTCGGTACTGCTCCGCCCGACGCATTTCCCGCGCCAGCAGAGGCGGAACGGGGCCCCTGCCGTATCCGCGAAAATCGGCGGCGCTGGGAACGTCGGACTCCGCGGGAGGCATCGTGAAGAAGAAAGCGAGAGTTCTATCGAGCTTCTTTCTTATGAGGCGGAGCTGCCTGAGCGTCGGCGTCGCGCTGCCCGTTTCGAAAGCCTCTATTCGCGCTTCAGAGGTCCCTACTGCCTGGGCAAGCTCGCCTCTCGCCATGAACATGCTTTCCCGCGCCCACCGAAGAGCGGGCCCGTTGATCGGCATATTCGTCATGGTTTTCCTCCCCAACTGTCGAGGCCATCGCTGCAGTGCTCTGTTCGGGCCCGGCGAGGAGCGCCGGGCCCTCTTCATTCTAATCGCTGCCGCCGACGCATCTGAGCGGCCCCTCGACACACATGAGGCAGCCTCTCGGCAAGAGACTGGCTAGCCTCAACCTTCCCCATCCGCATTTTCGGCGCGTCCATCCTCATCGTCAGGTTCCTTCGCCGCTCGCACTATATCTTCCCCTTTCACTATCTTGCCCTTCGCACCAGAGATTCAGACGTTCAAAGGACGCAGCAGCTCACGCGGTCGAATCATGCTGCCTTTAATGTAGGCGGGGAAGACAGGCATCGCCTCCTTCCTGGCGAAGACCTCTTCGGATGCAAAGCAACGATCATGCACTCAAGACTGCCGTTGTCCCAAGAAACAAACGTCCACGCGTCGGGGTTGGCGACGGGTTCACAGGCGACGGTGCACCTCTCGTAGGAGTCCATCTTCCTGCGTGATTCGCGCTTCCACCGGCATCGCCTCACTAGAGCCGCCGCACTGCATGCAGTTGGAGGACGCAACGGAATCGGCAGGAACGTCGTCAACGCGGCGCACGCCCTCAAGCAGAGCCCACAACACATGGCGAAGCGCTTGTCGCCGTCCAGAAGGTCCGGCTAGGTCAGACGCTGCGCGGTGTCGTCGGTGAAAGACTGCGGCGTCTGGAACTCATCGAACCCGTGATATGCCCATCTGTCGATCACCCTGTACGCAAATGCCCCATCCTGACCCCCATTCTCTCTGGCTTGCCTTATCCCAGGCTTCCCGCCTCCGGCTTTCCTTACCCCAGGCTTTCCCCGGTCTCCAGTTCCTCCCGTCTCCGACTCTCGTTTTCGCGGCGGCGATGGGCACCAGGCTATCGAAGAGAGGCAATCGCTGTCAGCAAGTCCGACGTCGCACCGGCCTGTCCCGAATGATCGCTCCTATCCCAACGGTTCCATATCACTCCGAGAAGACGAGCTTCGTTTGGGACTCGGCCGTTGGCTTGAGCACGCTGTTCCGGTTATCGCGCCAAAGAAGGGAACCATCGTTCTTCCGAAACAAGGGCCAAACTTTCACTACAATTTGCCATTAGAGCCAAGCGTCACTTGTTGAACCGGCTCCGGCCTGACGGCCGCCTCCATTGCATTTAAGCGGAGCTTCAGAGACCGCCGCAGAGATACTTCTAAACGAATCAGAACTTCGATTCGAAGAACAGCTTTAGAAATGCCCTAAATACACCCACTGCGCAATCGTCATTCACCGTCCATTTCCACCGGAACGAGAACGCCTTCACGGAGCCAGCCAAGAACTGTCACAGCGAGGAATAAGACACCGCGTGCCGCAGTCTCATCAACTTCCTCTACGATGCCTCCTCCATGGCGGTTAGGCTGGTAGCCAATAAGGCTAAGCGCATCAATAAAGACCTCTACACCAACCTTTACCATTTTCTTTCCTTCAAACGAATACTCCCTATCTGGTAAAAAACAAGCCCATTTCTCGGGTTTATCCCGAAGCGCCTTGGTCATCTTTCCAATCGTCGCCTTCTCGTCGTCTGGCAAGACAACTGGCTTGAGTAAAGTTTCAATAGACTTGATTGCGTTGTTCCAAGCCTCCAGAAGATTGGGATCACGACCAAAGGCTAGAGCCCAAGCATCTTGCATCAGCCTAGACGCCGAGTCCTTGGGGCGAACCACCTCTTCATATGAGTTCCAGTTCACCGGGTCGATACGCTCTACAAGACGGTCTCCTTCCGGGGACACACGCAACTCGTGACCTGCATGACAGAGAATCTCCTCAAGCATTTCCTTCCCGTCACAACCGTAGTCGAGAAGCCAGTCGATGAGATCAAGTATTAAAATTTCTGTATTCCAGCGGGTAGCATCTTGACAATAGCTGTTGTCTAAAAACTGAACTAAAAACTGAGCAGGACTCATAGACGAGAAGTTTCTTTCGAACTCTACTCGAAAACGAAGGCCTATATCGTACATAATCTTCGCGCCATCACTTCTATTCTTGATTACTTGAAAAATCCAGGTTCGTAAATACGTCCACAAGAATTTAGGAACTCCAGTTACTTGGGTAAATTCTGGTTGTTGCCCTCGGCGAACGGACAAAGGAGGACGACGATTTCCGTCCACGTCTCATCTCCTTAACTATCACACTGATGATTCCGACGACTTACGTCTAGTTTTCCTTCTTCTAGCATAGCAGAAAGTTATATCGGCATAAGGAAGGTGTTAGCAACGAGCCAACAGGTTCAACCCATCGAAACCTAGCCCCAAATGGGCGTGTCACACCTAGCGATCAAAAGCGTCTCCCTTTCCATTGACTGCGAGCAGTTCCGCCTGTTCGATCACCAGTTTGACCGCATCGTCTTCGGCATCAGGAGGATAGTCGTACTTAGCCAACAGACGACGAATCTTCGTGCGCATCAAGGCGCGGACACTTTCCTTCTGGTCCCAGTCAATGGTGATGCTGTCACGCACAGTCCAAACGAGATCTACAGCGATCTTTTTAAGTGTTTCATCGCCCATTTCCAGCACAGCAGCGTCATTTCGAGCGATCGCGTCGTAGAGAGCAACTTCGGCAGGCGACAATCCTAAGTCTTCATGGCGTTTTTGTTCATCACGCATCTGCTTCGCAAGCTTGACAAGCTCAGCAAGAATCTCTGCGGTGCTTAGTGAGCGATTGGTGTAACGGTTGATTGCCTCACCCAGCAGTTCTGAAAACCTACGTGACTGAACGATGTTAGTGCGCTGTATTGTTTTGATCTGATCATTGATGATCCTCCTAAGCAGACCGACCTGAAGATTCGGCTTCTCTTTCCTTGCCAACGAATCGAGGAACTCATCGCTGAGGATCGACAGCTCCGGCGTTTCCACCCCGGCGAGCTTGTAGATATCCACCACCTCATCTGCCGCAACGGCCTCATCAAGAAGCTGTCCCAGCGCGGTATCGATCTCCACTGCGCCAGACCCGCCGCGCCCAGACTCAGGATTCTGAATTTTCAGTATAGCCGCGCGCGCATCAGCAAACATTCGCACGTCGTCGCGAATAGCGATCGCTTCTTTACAAGTTCCGGCGAGGGCAAATGCCTTCACCAAGGCTAGTACTTGATCGTTGAAACGCTTAGTTCGATCAGGATCAGCCATGACAAAGTCAATCACCCTTGCGTACTCGTCAAGCCGTTCTGAAGCTGTGAGCGATGGTGATGAGCTATAGCTAATGCCATGGAGTATTCCACATACCACATCGTGTTTTTCGAGCATGACCGCGACTATCTCGTCAATGGGTACGCCCGCTTGGCTGCGATCACTCGGTGAGTACTCTGCGAGAGCATTCTGAAGGTTGGAGAACACGCCGATATAATCGACAATCAAACCCCCGGGCTTATCGCGAAACGTGCGATTGACACGGGCAATAGCTTGCATAAGACCTGCACCTTGCATGGTTTTATCGATATACATCGTGTGCATTGCGGGAGCATCAAACCCGGTCAACAGCATATCCCGTACAACCAGCAGCTCCAGCTCGTCATCCGGGTTCTTTGCCCGCAGTTTGATTCCCTTACGTATATCCTTGGGGTAGAGATGAGGCTGGAACGACGCCGGATCGGATGCAGCACCCGTCATGACGACCTTTATCTTTCCTTTGGCAGGGTCGTCAGAATGCCAGTCTGGGCGAAGCTTAACGATCTTTTCGTAGAGACGTACCGCGATCCGCCTGCTCATCGTCACGATCATGCCTTTGCCCCGAAGGATCTCGCGTCGTTTTTCCCAGTGGTTCACGATGTCAGCAGCAATAAGGTCAAGACGTGACTCGGCACCAACGATCGCCTCTAAACGGGACCACCGTGACTTTGCCTTCGTCGCTTCTTCCTCTTCAACGGACTCTGTTATCTCTTCTGCCAGCTCGTCAAGTGCTCCAAGATCGAATTCTGAAAGGTCGATCTTCGCCAACCGCGATTCGTAATAGATCTTTACTGTCGCTCCATCCTCGACCGCACGAGTAAGGTCGTAAACATCGATATAATCACCAAAAACTGAGCGAGTCGACTTGTTGCTGGATTCAATCGGCGTGCCCGTAAATCCAAGGTATGTGGCCATGGGCAACGCGTCACGCATGTGCTTGGCGAGACCCGCTCTCAGTTCCCCCTTCTGATCGATATGCTGCCCGAAGCCGTACTGACTGCGATGCGCCTCGTCCGCTACAACAACGACGTTCTCGCGATTTGTCAACACCGGATTTACATCACCGTCCTGACCTGACGCAAATTTTTGAAGAGTCGTGAACACGATACCGCCTGAAGGGCGTTTCAGTTTCGAACGCAAATCCATGCGGGACTCTGCCTGAACCGGCGCCTCAGGTAGGATCCGCGCGGGAGCAAAAGTCTCACCAAACAGCTGGTCATCAAGATCATTGCGGTCGGTGATGAACACAAGCGTTGGGTTCTTCATGCGAGGGTCACGCATAATTTTCGCGGCGTAGAACAGCATCTCAAGGCTTTTACCCGAGCCTTGCGTATGCCAAACGACGCCTCCACGGCGATCGCCTTCAGGCAGGGAAGCATGGACGGTCGATTCGACGGCTGCGTTGACAGCCCAATACTGATGATACTTGACTACTCGTTTCACAAGAGCACGTGTCAGTTGCCCCGTGTTCCTATCCATTACGGTTTCATCACTGAACACAATGAAGTTCTTGACGATGTCGAGGAATCGGGAGGGATCGAACACCCCTTTGACCAGGACTTCAAGAGCCGGACGATCGCGCACGACGTCGCTCCCCTCGATTGTCTTCCACGGCGCATAGTGTTCGAACGCACTGGTGTAGCTGCTCATAGCAGCAGAGATTCCATCAGAGATCACGGTTACGGCATTCGCCACAAAAACAGCGGGAATATCATGGCGATAGGTCTGTATCTGGTTCCATGCGCTCTTCAGCGTTGCGTTTTCGGAAGCAGGATTCTTAAGCTCTAGCAGACCAAGCGGCATTCCGTTGACCATAACTACTATGTCGGGGCGGCGGTTGTTTCCATTGTCGACTACGGTGAACTGGTTGATCACGAGCCAGTCATTGCTCTGAGGGCGTTCGAAGTCGACGAGCCACAAACGGTCGGTGCATAGTATTCCAGTAGAGTCGCGATATTCGACTGAAACCCCTTCGGTAATGAGTCTGTGCAGACGACAGTTCTCTTCAATAGGACTCTGTGACTCCGCCCGATTGACTATTTTAATGGCTTCTTCGATCACCGTCGATGTCGCTCGTGGATTTATCCGACGGATCGCTTCACGCAAACGACATCGCAGAATCACTTCCTCATAGGTTTCCCGCTCTGAAACAAGCTCTCCCGGAGCGACGTCAGGCCCATGAAACACTTGGTACCCAAGCTTCGTGAAATAGCCTAGGGCGGCTTCCTCTACACCCTTCTCGTCGAAAGCGCTCATGGCTCCGCCTTCACTACCATCGACTCGTCCACCCAGCGAGCCAACACGCTGAGTGCGGCTAAATACTCGAGGGCCTGCTGCTCTGGCATGTCTTGTTCGGACTCGTGAGCGAGTGGGTTGCGTATCCCTGCGAAGACACCCTCGGCGAAGAAGCGAGCTCCACGCTGAACAGACTTGAAGGTACTGCTTCCATCATTCTCCATTCTATGTAGCCGCGGCTTTCCAAGCTCAGGATCTTGCTCGCCGAATGCTTGGTCAAAAAGGGCCTTCTCACTCACATCACGGCGGCCAAGCTTGTTCTGCGTCTCAGCATTGAGTTTCTTGATGGCAGCTTCAACCGCTTCCCGATAGTGCCCCGACTGCCATAGAGATGAAGCACCTTCCCAAATCCAGGAATGCAACTTTGAAGCAGAAATCTCCGGGGAATTGTCACCAAGGTTCTCACGCAGTTCCTTCTCCTGCGAAAGCGCAATTCGTGAGCGAATTACTACTTCGCACATAGGAAACCATTCGTTTCCGTTCGGTTCAATAGGTCTAGCTTCCTCTCGCCATTCGATCATCGCACGGTTGGGTAACTTTGCGACGATCTCCCGTTGTCGAACAATACCATCTGTGCTTCCCCTTGGAGTTTGTCGCGGAATTCCGCACTCGTCCGATCTCCAATGCATTACTGTCAGATGTATAAACGACCCTAACTCTCCACAAGCCTGCTTAAAGTTGACGCCCCTGCTCATGACGAGGGCTCTCCGGAAAGAACGCAAGTCCGGCCAGTCACAAACTCCGTTAGAAACACACTATGCAAAGCTGATATAACAAGCGTTTCGCATGTCATTTCTGCAGCTTTTGAAAGCAAAGGAGATACTACTCTTGAAAGTGAATCACGCTCACCTTTAAGGAGAGTGGGAATAGGCCACTTTTTCAAATCTGTCCAAGATGTACGGGGCATTCGGGTGCCTGTTGCTGCAGCCGACAATGAGTCAATTAACTCATCAGAAGACGCTATAACAGCAACAATTGCCTGATTGACCGCCTCTTTTGCCCTCAATACTAAGATATCAGTTGAGCAAACACCGCCTATTGGCACTATCCCTACCTTCTTAAAATAAGGACGCAGCTTTCCGAACAACACATCTCCTTTTTGAAATTTCCATTTGCTGCTAATAAGTCCATCCGTTCGACTCCAGTCTCTTAGAAAGATTGAACCGCGAGGCATGTGCTCCAAGCCGATATACACTTCTTCAGCATGCATTTCCTCAGAGCCAACCGAATCTCTGATGAGGTTGCAGTAATTAGCAAGAGTTCCTTCCTTACCTTTGGAGGAGCGGAAAGCTTCCATAACCAACGCACGCACAAGAAACTCACAGATCCTTTGGACACGGTCATTAGAGTCAATTTTATCGTCAAGCGCACCGAGCGTCGCCGCAATCAGCTTCTGCTCCGATAACGTCGGCAGTGAAAGCTCAAGCTGCGCTAAACGATACCGGGAAAGCTCTGTTTGCCCCGTACTTCCCTCAGCCATCGCCACAATCTCAGGTTCTGCGAACGAAATTGCATAGGCAAGCCACCGGGGATCAACAGTGCCCAAGGGCCGCACAATCGTCAGGTGGCTGTCCACAGTCGTTGGACCATTCAAGTTGCGGACAGGTGCTGTACGCCCAAGGGTACCAACACCAGTGGAGTTAACCAGAATATCGTCAGGTTGAAGTATTTTATCTTCACGAACAGCTCGTTGTTCAGAATCGTGCCAACGTGCTGGCTCAAAAGAAACTCGACCGTTCCGCACACACTTCTGGTTAATGACTTGGAAATCGCCATTCTCGGCGTACTTCGGTGTGATACCACGCCCGACGATTGTCGCCACGTCTTCCAACACCACCTTTGACCAGCCTGGCCTCATTGCAGAGCCTCCAACCGGCGACGGACTTCTTCCTCCAACTCGCGTCCGCGGTCAAACTCCGCAAACAGTTCTTTCGTCAGCCGTTCTATCTTCTCGTCAATGGGCTCGTCGTCGGCCTCCGTCTCCTCGACACCGACATACCTGCCCGGTATCAATATGAAGTCCTGCTTGCCAATCTCCTCCAAAGTCACAGCTTTCACGAAACCTGGAACATCTTGGTAGCCTCCGTCGTGATTACGCCACGCATGATAATTGCCTGCGATCTTCTGAATATCGTCGTCGGTCAACTCACGCAAACGCTTATTGATCATCTTGCCGAGCTTGCTGGCATCAATGAAAAGAACCTCGCCTTGACGCTCGCGATGTCCGTTACCGTGACGATCCTTAGAAATAAACCACAAAGAAACTGGGATACTTGTATTGAAGAACAATTTCTCAGGCATGGCGACAATGCAATCGACGAGGTCAGATTCAACCAGTTTGCGGCGGATCTCACCTTCACCACCTGTTTTCGATGAGAGCGACCCGTTGGCCAACACAAATCCGGCAGTTCCCTTCGGACTGAGGTGATAGACGAAGTGCTGCACCCATGCAAAGTTCGCATTTCTTTGCGGAGGTATGCCGAATTGCCAACGCGGGTCGTCAGCAAGCTTCGCATTCCACCAGTCCGAGACATTGAACGGAGGATTCGCAATCACAAAATCAGCCCGAAGATCCGGGTGGAGATCCTTAGCGAACGAGTCGGCCGAATGAGTCCCTAGATCCGCGTCGATACCCCGGAGAGCGAGGTTCATCTTGGCGAGCTTCCACGTAGTGTCGGTGAATTCCTGGCCATAAACCGAAATATCCGTACGTCTTCCCCCGTGTGCTTTCACAAACTCAGCCGATTGCACGAACATTCCGCCAGATCCCGCCGCAGGGTCGTACACGCGGCCATGAAAAGGTTCGAGCATCTCTACAAGCGTCCTCACCACCGATCTCGGCGTGTAGAAAGCTCCGGCGTCTTTTCCAGTTTCCTTTCCCGCAAATTGGCCAAGGAAGTACTCGTACACACGCCCAAGTACGTCATCGGCACCATGATCGTCAGCAGTCTCGAAACCGATCCCGCCTATGAGGTCGACGAGCTCGCCGAGACGCTGTTTGTCGAGCCCCTCACGCCCGTAGTTTCGCGGAAGCACACCGCGCAACGATGCGTTCTCTCTCTCGATTAAATCCATTGCTTTGTCGATCAGCTGTCCGACCTCCGGCTGCTTTGCCATCGATTGGATGTGCTGCCATCGGGCGGATTCGGGCACCCAAAACACGTTGTGGCTGACATACTCATCCCGGTCATCAATGAACGACGGAATGCGCTCAGGTTTGATACCATCCGCAACAAGATCCTCTTTCAAAGCCTTTCGCCGTTCCTCGAAACGATCAGAGATGTACTTGAGGAACACTAAACCGAGCACAACATGTTTGTACTCGCTGGGCTCCTGGTTTCCACGCAGCTTATCGGCAGCCTCCCAGAGAGTCTGCTCGAGCGTCTTCTTGGTTTTCGGCTTCGTCGTGCGCCTCGCCATGTGTCGTAATCTCTCCTCCACGCCTGAGGGCGCTCAAGTTCTTTGTGAGCTGTGTCCGATTTTACCGCCTAGAGGCGACGTCGTCCGCATTCAGACGACGGGACTCGCCTGCCGTAGCCGTCAACCTGATGTTGTTGCCTTCTCCTGGGTCGGCAGGTCGCTGGCGAGAGGCAGCTCCACTCGCCGTCGCAGTATGTTTCCCCAGGTGTAGTCTCTGATTTCGCGCTGCGCCCTTCCCAAGACGATGCTCGGAGCGATGCCCAGATCCTTGGCAAGCGCCTTCACTCCTGCAACGTCACGTTTTCGAGGGATGCGAGACTCGTGCTCTTCGGGGATGAGCAGGTTGGCGGCAAACGCGTCCGCTTCCCGTTCTTTCTCTGACTTGTCGACGCTGAGATACAGCCCCCGCGGATCGTGGAGAAGGATATGCCCGATTTCGTGGAACAAAGTGAACCACATTTGATCATCACGTTTCCACAAAAGTGAAAGCTGGATGAGCGGACGATCCTGAATCCAGCGTGTCGCCCCATGAATTCCAAGCCCTGAAACAGCTGGCACAAGCCGAAGGATCACGCCGCATCGCGCCAAGACCTCTTTCGCCTTCGAGATGCCCTTATAGGGATCCTCGACAGTCAGCCCGCGCAAACGTGAGAGCTGCTCGCGCAGCTGACTCTCATCATAATTGGGAAACGAATTTATCGGCTCACCGCGATGCTCACCCGCAGTGAGCCACACAGCCAGTTTGGGAGTGTTTTCGCGCGCAGCAGCTGACCGCCTGTAGGCGACAGCTCCATGACTCCACGTTTCCCAAAAGGAAGCTAGCGACGAAACACCGAGAAACGTCAGAAGCTGGCGGACAGTTTCTGCTTGGTCTTTGCCAGATGCGGTGATGTGCCCACACTTCCTTAAGTAAGCGAGCGGGAACGCCTTGGCCTCTTCATACTCGGACGCATGGGTCTTATCCGCCTCTAGGCGGGCCAGGTCCTCTCGGTAGCCTGCCTCATAACGGTTCCACAGACGAGCCGGAATGCCGGTAACGGGCTCGAGTTTGAGGGCGACAGCCTGGGAAAGAGGAGCCTTGCCTCTCAGAAGTTCGCTCATATGCTTACGGCTTACGCCCAAGCGTCGCGAGAGTTCTGCGGCACTGATACCTTCTTCCTCCATCCATTCGGCAATGAAATCGCCGGTGGTGACGATGTAATCAGGTATAGCAGACATGGCTCCTTCCAATCGCTTTCATTTGAACGGTTCATTGGGGTACGTTGACAAGTGTGGGTTCGACGAGCTCGTTCCCACGTTATTAATCAGTGGTAGTCAACGACTTCGAAGACCTCCACCGCAACGGGATTTCCTCCTAGGTCCTTGACAATAAGTCTCCAGTTGGGGGTTAGGCGCGCTGACCATTGCCCCCGACGGTCTCCAGTCAGCTGCTCCCACTTGCCGAGCCCCAGCCGAAGATCGTCGAAAGACTCGACGCGACGCAATTGCACAATCCGAAGCTTAAGCTTCTTGGCGACTTCACTGCCGAACTTACGCCGCATCTGACTCTTCTCTGTGCAGAGTCGCTCGACTTTCTGATTTGCGTACCTCACTTCCATTTGTCGTTACCTAAATCGTAACAGATCCACAACACTCTGAACACGCGATTTTCTCAACAACAGTTGGCAGAGGTTTCGATCGCGAGGAGTCTGGGGATCGTCGCTCTTCAAAGGTTTGGTTCTTCGTCCCCACTCAAATTGCCCTCCGAAGAGGATGCGCACCGCACCGCTTTCGTCGTTTCGAACGACCACCGTGCCGAACTGAAGAAACCTATCAATCCCGTTCATTGAGATCACCTTCGCCTTATTCGCCTGTCGGTTGAGCAATGAGGAAGTTCACACCTCGCCTACCATTGTAAATCAGGGGTCCGAAAGTGCTTCGAGGCTTCACATTCAGGAACTCGCCTACTTCTCCATTGGAACCAAACCCAGTTTCTAGTGACTTAGCGACTCGATTCGGCGATCCATCTTCCGAAGAATCGGTCACCAAGGCCCGGAGTTTGAGAATAGAAACTCCCGATTGGAGACTTGAGCGAAGACCAAGGGCTTAACGAGCGAGAATGGGAGCCCTCGAAGAGCAGGTGATTAAGAATCGGCGCTTTACCGCCGCCTGAAGTGGTAGAATCACATTACCGGGCTGTAAGGACATTCACCTCGCAGACGCTTTGGAAGGAAGTCAAGGACGTCCACGCACATCCGGGCAGCCGCACCGAGCCAACGGAGAACAGCGCTGAGCCAGAAAGCGACAGGAGAAAACGAACAAAGGGCACCGACGCCGGACCCGCGCCCGCAGACCCTGAGCAAGCTTTCACAGCCGACGACAAGACAGTCGAAGCCAATAGAAACGCATCAGACTTCGTCGTTGGGACATCGGAATCCTACGAAGAAGCAGCCTTAGTCCTCAACGAGAAATCCGACACCGACAGACAACCGGCCGAAAGCGACAAGCGAAATTCCGGCATAGACCGGCAAATCTTGGCAGCCGACCTATTCACAAACGCCAATCTCATCCTCGACAACTATGAATTCGATGGACCGGTCCTAGAGGCTCGGCGATGATCGAGCATCTACCGCTCTGACACGAGCCTGCATCGGATTAGATTCCTCTTAAAGGTGAAGCAACCACCCTGCCATTGGCTTTGTACGGACGGATCAGGCTTCCCGACGTCGACACTGACCCTAAGTCCAAAAGACCCAGCCCGCTGCTTTGCTGACTTAGCCACGGCGGAAAGAAGTCAAAAAGGCGAAAAGCTAAAAAAGGAAGCTCAGTGGACCTAGCGGGAGACTTGTCGAAACTCGCCCTAGCGCTGGCGCGGATGGTCGCGAGTCAGGGCGATCCGGAGTTGTGCGTGTCCACCAAGCGCACCGAGGCGGAGCCTTCTCCAGCCGTCTCGAGCGGATGTGGCTGCCCTTTCAGGAGGCCGAAACTTTGTACCTGTCGGGGCGGTCATTGAAGGCGGTCGCGAAGGAAGTTGGGATCGGGCGTGAGCAGTTGCCACGCCTCTTCCGCGAGCGCGGACTCAGGCTACGGAACCGGTCCCCTACTCGGGAAGAGACTGCTCAGATGAAGTCATGCTACAGCGAAGGCATGTCACTTGAACGTATCGGCACAGTACTGGGCTACTCGCCTGGCACCGTCAGGGCCCATCTGCTCGCGGCCCAGGTCGCCATGCGCGACTCACATGGACGCTAGGCCAGCGCAACCAAGCCGATCTGTCATCGTCGGACCCGCCTTCCATTTCGTCGAATAGTAATAGTACATAGTGAACGAGAAGGGGGGCCTCGGCCCTGAGCGTCCGATCCGAGTGTCGGTCTTCCGCTTACTCACCGACGTCGATAGCCACGCCGAGAGATCGTTCCATCCTTGGTGAACCTCACCGCAGCTGGCTGGAACGCCGTCACGGTGCGACCAGCCTCAACATCCGGATCCCTGAACGACTGCCCAAGCGGCGCTCGCTCCACAGTTCTCAGCATGTCGCGGTGCTGCTGCGAAACTAGCACCCATCCTGGATGCGCGCTACAGCCTTCTCGGGCCCCCACCAGACCGCATGGCTCTCCGGAAACTAGGCCGGTTGCTGGGTGTTCGATCTCGTCGACGCCCACCAGAAGTTGGGCAACCCCTCGATCGGGATCCAGAGCGACCCCAGTTGGCTAGCGTGGCACGCAGCTTCACTGATACGGCATCCACATCACCTTTGAATTCGAAGCGCCCCGACTCTCCCAGCGCCAGCATCTGTTGATGCTTCCGCGCTGATCGCTCGGTGCCCTGACGATTTCCGCTCGCTGAGCATCACACAGTCCTAGTTGAAGTGGAACGAGCGGTACGAACTCTGCACGTAGGAACACCGACCTTCCTTACGTCGCTGCAGGAATCCCGCAACGGTGTCGACATCGTCCGGGCGCATGCCGAGGGCCCGACACTTCGCGCTCACCTGCTCGACAGTGATAGGCGCCCACCGCTCTGGCCGGTTCATCATGTCCGCCTTGAGCTTGTCTTCTTCGTTCCGCTTCAGCCCGGTGGAGCGTCCCCCGCCCCAAGCCGCGATGTGCTCCATGATCTCCTCAACGCCATTCGACAGCGGCTCGGACACTTCCCGACCATCGTCTTCTCCTAACGGAGGAGTGGGCTGCACGGTCTTACCCCGGAGAAGCTGGACGGGCCGGGCATCCTCGATCCACTCGGCGGTCTCGATTTCATTCCACTCTATGACCGCGAGAGCTTCCGCATCGACGTCCCACAGTTGGTTCAGATGCTTACGGTTGGGCCAGGCGTAGAGCACTCGACGACCAGAGAGCGATCTCACCGATAGTCCTCGCCAGCTTAGATGCAGCACTCTAGGCTGAGCCACCAGGCGCTTCAGACTGTCGCCATGGAACTGCTTCTGCGGCGTCAACCACCGCAACGGATCGACCGGGCTGGTCGAGCAGCCACTTAATTGCGCCGATGTTCCGCGGCTCACGCGATGTGTCTCCCTCGCTGAGCCGTGAGATCGCGACAGGGAACTACGTCGGATTGTCATGTCTTCCTCAAGCTTCGGTGCCTGAGCTGACAATACGGTTGGTCTCCGACATCCTGAGCGGCTTTGGAGAGAAGGACGACCGGGTCGGCGCGAGCGTCACCGAAGCTTCCGCCGCCTCAGGTATCGCAGCTCCGTAGCGACACCGCAGACTGATCGACTTGCACCTTGCCCATGATGTTCTGGATTTCGGCCCGCGCCTCGTCAGACAGCAAGTTACTTGCCAACACCACTTCATAGTCAAACTCTTCGAGTTTATCGTCGGCTGAGAACCGCAGCGCTTCGGCGTGATCGGCCAGAAGTTCCGTTGCGACGGACCGGCCAAACCCGACCTCTTGGCTGAATCTCCCGCCGATCAGTTGTGCCCCGTCGACACCTCACCTAATAGCGCTGACTTTCGGACGAGTGAGGTGCTGCGGGCTCTGCTGGAGCATCTGGCCGAGCACGGATGACGCAACAAACCCCGGGCTAAGGAACTGTTGGAGTTCGCTGTGGAGCGGTTCGCGCCCTTGGCGCGCAAGCATGGCCTGGATGTGTGGGAGGTGGCGTCGGTGGCGTTTGATGTGATGCGCGCGCCAGCGACGTGGAAGGCCGCGGATCCGTGGGCGGTGGTCATGCATGCAGTGCGGATCACCTACATCTACGAAGAACGCGCCCAAGGGCTCATGTGTTCGGTCCACCAGGCCCGCCGCGCCCATATCTCCGCCCACCACGACCCGGAACGGTTCTCCGACCGCGAGGCGCCCCTGTACGAGTACCATTCCGCGTTCCAGCTCACCGCCCCCAACCTCCGTGACGATGCGGAGTCAAGCGAGGATGTGGATGCGACGGCGCAGGCAGCGGTCGCGGACGCGACCCGATTGTTCGTGCTGCTGGGCTGGCCGGAATCCTCTGCACAGGCCGGGGCGGATCAGACTCCCCCGCACTTACAGGAAGGAGACAGTCGAATCCTCTGCACAGGCCGGGGCGGATCACATCGCCGACGCCCTCGCCCGCATCCACGCCACCGCCACGAAGGAGCCCGCTTCGGCCAAGAAACCCAAAGGCGGCGCCGAAAACGCGCCGGTGCAGTACCCGGTGTGGGCGTTCGTGGTGACGTGGACCGAACTGGACCAGTGGCGGACTCACTACGACCCGGCCGTGCTCGCCGTCGAACTCACCGGTGAGCACGTCGCCACGTTCCTGCGCGTGATCGAACACACCGTCGCGTTCGTCGACGCTCTCCAATCAGCCCTCGCCAACCCGAGCGGCGCCACCGCCTCCGGCACTGTGGATGTCAACGACGAGAGGGGCGACGAGCCTGCGGGTGGGCGTCCGCAGCTGCGCGCCATCTAACTGCACTGACCGGGGACGTTGATCGAGGCTCTGACGGCTTTCGCGTTTGTGCAGTGATTCTTGCACGATTATTATGCAGGAATCACTGCACAATCCAAGGAGGTTCGATGACACCGCGGGACTATCACCACCCGAGGACTGACGAGCTCACTCTGGCCAGGGTGCTGGCAGCCTTGAGCGACCCCACCCGTCTGGAGATGATCCGCCGGCTGGCCGACGGGCAGGAGCACGACAGCCTTGAGCTCGCGGACGATCTGCCCCGGTCGACGCTGACATACCACACGCGCATGTTGCGCAAGGCAGGGGTGACGTGGACCCGGGGTGAGGGTCGCGCATGCCTGATCCGGTTGCGGCGCGACGATCTGGACCGGCTGTTCCCGGGCGTGCTAGCGGCCGTGGTCGCCAACACTGGCCCTGGGGCGGGGTAGGCATGATGCGTCGGCTGTGGCCCTTCGTGGTGGGCAGTGTCGCGCTCGGCCTGGATGCCTACGTCGTAGCGGGTCTGCTGCCCTCCGTTGCCTCGTCGTTGGGTGCGCGGGAAGCCACTGTCGGTCTGGGTGTTGCGGCATTCACGGGCTCCTATGCGGTCGCGGGACCCTTGCTGGCTGGGCGGGCAGGGCAGCGGTCACGGCGCAGCTTGGTCACAGCCTTGCTGGTGTTCACGGTGGCGAACCTGGCCACGGCGCTGTCACCGACGGTGGGGGTCTTCCTGGGCGCTCGTGTGGTGGCTGGCGCAGCAGCTGGCGTGTACTCGCCGCTGTCGTCCGCGGTCGCCGCCAAGCTCGTGGGACAGGAACGTCGAGGGCGTGCGGTGGCGCTGGTCCTTGCTGGGTTGGCGGTCGGCACCGTGTTCGGCGTGCCGATCGGCTTGGCCTTGGCGCAGCGTTGGGGGTGGCGCGCCGCGACCCTGCTGATCGTGGCCATCGGCGGCGCCGCACTGGCGGGCATCGCGCTGCGCGGCGGGGAACTGCCGGCGATCCCAGCTTCTAGCCCCGCTGATCGGCTGCGGTCGATCGCGCGTCCCAAGAATCTGCTCACGGTCACCGTGACCCTGCTGACCGGCGTCGCTTCTCTGGGCCTGTACACCTACCTGACTGTCGTGCTGTCCGCGGGAAGCCTTGCGTCGCATCAGAGCATGGCGATTTGGTTCTGGGGACTCGGCGGGGCGGTGGGAGCGCTGGGCATCGGGCCGCTCGTCGACCGATTTGATCCGCTGCGCCTGAGCGCTGTCATCCTCACTGGCCTCGTGTGCGCGCTGTTCGGCATGACCCAGGGCCATGCTGCGGGGGTCACGGTGGCAAGCCTGTTCGTCTGGGGGATGTGTGGCTGGGCGTCCCTCGCGCCCCAGCAGCATGTCCTGCTACAGGCGAACCCGGCTGACGGCGCCACGGCTGTGGCTGCGAATGCTTCGGCCAACTATCTGGGCTCGGCGCTGGGTGCCGCCATCGGCTCGCTGCTGGTCGCCGCACACGCGGCGCCGGCTGTGTTGTGTGGTTCCGCCGCGGCCGTGGCCGCGCTCGCGCTGCTCTGCCAGGTTGTCCGACAGCGCATGAGCTCCAAGGCGTAGGCGTACATCCCAACGCGGCCCTTACACCGCGACACCGACTGGTCGTCGCGCGCTTGGCCGTCAAGAAGGGCTGGCTGATCAGCCGAAGAGCAAGTGGCACGACCCGTTGATGGGCAAGGCCTACGTCCACACCGTCATTGACGACCACTCCCGCGTCGCCTACGCAGAGATCCACGACGACGAAGCCGCCCTCACAGCCGCCGCCGTCCTCGTCCGGGCCGTCTCCCTCCCCATCCACCAGTGCCACCCCTTCGGGTGCGTCGTCGGTGCCACAGGTTGCGCGGAGTGCTGATCCGGAGCAGTTCGCTCGCAATGTCGCGACCACGCTGTTCGCGTGGGACACCACCACCGGGCTCCTGCCTTTGGACTACACGTCGACGATCCTCGCTGTCGGGGACCCCAGCGGCGCCGAACAAGCCGGGCTCGCTAACGACGTCGCCGCCTACCTGCCCTCGCGGGCCGTCTGGCCAGGACCCGCGTGAGTACGGCACCAGTCAGCATCTGACGATCGACCGCGCCAACGTCCCTGACCAGCGGGGTGAAGCCATCGCCCAGGCACCCGAGGGGCAGCTCGCACACGGGACGATCGCCTAGACAATCGAGGGCACCCCGCACCGCACCGGGACCTGGAACGGGGAACCGGCCACCTCGGCCCACGAGGTGGCGTTCACGGTGTTCATGGTCTGTGCGCCGACCTATGACACCTGCCACCTGTTGCGCCCGTCGCAGCTCGACAACCCGCTGCGGTGACCCGAGATGAAGAGGCTCGCCGCTATCGCTGCCGTGCTCGTGCTGTTCAGCCCCGCCCTCCTGCTCGTGGGGATTGGGATGATTTTCAGCCCCGGCGCCAACGCCTCCTGCGCCACCACCAGTGCTTCGGGGACCAGGGTGGTAGGGCCACTGCCGGACTCACTGGAGGTGACGACTGCTGACGGGCAGACTTTCACGCTGAAAACGATCCAGCTCACCCACGCCGCCACCATCATCCAGACCGGCTTCCAGATCGAAGGGGTCACCCGTGATGGGCTGCAGATCGCGCTCATGTCCGCGCTCACGGAGTCGAATCTGTGGATGCCGGCCAACACCAGCGTCTACGCCGACTCCGGGAACTACCCCCACGACGGGGACGCCTCCGACCACGACAGCCTCTGCCTGTTCCAGATGCGACCCCAGGCCGGGTGGAGCACCGTCCCCGACCTCATGGACCCTATCTACCAGGCCCGAGCGTTCTTCGGCGGCCCCAACCACCCCTCACACGCGGCCTGCTCAACGTCCCGAACTGGCAGACCCTCACCAAAGGTGAAGCCGCTCAAGCCGCCGAAGTCTCCGCCTACCCCGACCGGTATCGTACTACGAGCCCGTCGCCGACGGCATCGTCACGCACGCCTCGATGTCCGGCGGGTACGGCGGGCTGATCATCATCGAACACCCCCTCGAACGGGCCTGCGACGTCACCTTTGGCAACCCCATTGACGCCCGCCTCATACCTCAGCAGCTCGAAACCGGGTGGGCACTGACGAACTGGCTCAAAGACAACGCCTAAACCCTCGGCGTTGAGTACCTCATCTGGCAAGGCCAAACCTGGTCCCTCGCCCGCGATGCAGAAGGCCGGCACTACAACGACGGCGGCGTGCACGACCCCACCGACGTCACCGGCGGCCACTACGACCACGTCCACATCACCGTGAAGGAAGGCAGCTGATACTCGTGGACATCTACCCCGACTTCGGCGCCTTCGGCGACAATACCACCATCCAGACGGTGATCGGCGCTCTGCTCACGTTCGTCCTTGTCACCGCCGTTCTCACCATGCTTATCTCCCCGGCATTACCTGGGCGATCGCTACCGCCCACGGCAACCACACCACTGCTGCCAAAGGGCACACCGGGCTCCTCGCCGCCCTCGAACAAGCCGTCATCCAAGCCAACTGCGAACCCCGACTCCTCGCCGGACAACAAGTCAAAACCTTCACCACCGCAGCCCTACCACTCTGCCGTCAAGTCTGAGCGCGACCTCAGGTGGGCCAAGTCCACTTCTGTTTGAACATGTCGTAGAACTGTTGAAGGTAGTTCTGGGACCGGATGACGATCCCTTGCTTCAACATGGGCACCACACAGTAGTCCCACACGGCTTTGTGCGCGTATGGGTCAGGACAAAAGAGGATGGCCAGGACTCGTAGCTGCAAGACGATCGGGTCCAGCGCCCCATGGGTCGCTTCTGTCACTCCGGTCATCAAGGCCGTGATCAGGTTTTTGACGGCCTTTTCCAGGATCGCGTCATGCAGCCCTGCCGCAAGATCATTGTCTGCTCTGGAGACCGTTTTTCGCGACGTCTTCCGCTGACTCGGCGCGTTCCCTTTCGACCCCGCACGTTGGGCGTGAACCTCTTCCCACGTTCGTGCCGCCAGTATGTCGACGACGAGCTCTGAGATACGGCTGGGGAACTTATCGATCTCATCGAGCGCCTCAGTGAGCACCTGCACCAGGGCAGAGAGCACGTCGCACCAGAAGTGGTCTGCAAGTCGCGCGTGGGTGCCCGGATGCTGCGTGAGAACTTGTTCGCAGACATCGCCCACCTGCCGAGCCATCCACTGGATCTTCTCGCGCTCGCTGGGGTTGGCAACCAGCCAGTCGACGATATCGACTGTTCGAGTGGATTCGAAGAAGGCCGTCGCGTCAGCACGTCGCGGCTTCTTGCGCGAACGACGGTGTGAATTCTCCTGGCCCTTCACCTTTGAAGTCGCGCGGCTGCGCTGAGCAGCAGCCGTTACCACCTGCTGGTTTTGGTCAGAGGTCCGTTGCGGAGCTGGAACTGTCAAGGCAGCCGCCCAAGCAAGCCTGGCAAGAGCTCCGTGGTTCCCGCCGCCGCAGCCACATTCGCAACCAGGGCTCACAGCGTGCCGGCAAGAACTTCCCGTGCACGTCAACATGTCGGATTCCTCTCGAAAGAACATTTTTGCCCAACTTCAGCGTAGTAGATCACCGACGGCTCCGCCTACCTCAGCCAAGTCTTGCGATGCTGCGCGCACCTCCCTCGTAGGCATACCGCCGCTACGTAGAGAGGATTGTTGGAACGGCGACGTTTGTCGATCCGGTTGCTGATGCTGCTGAGGCCTATGAGGGGTTGCAGGGGTTGGCGCACGCGACTCGGGCGTTTGAGGATCCCGTCGACACGTATCGGGTGTTGGTTAGGTGTCAGGGTCGCTGCGGCTGTTGCGGCAGGTGCTGGACCAGCCGTCTCGTGCTCATGCTGATCACCGGGCGATCGTGTTCACCGATGACCGCGTGCCTGCGGAGGCGGTGGCGTTGGCGGATGAGTTGCACCAGGCCGCCGATGTGCTAGATGAGGTTGCTGATCGGGTGGTGTGCGCGCACGAGGCCTCCGGGCAGATAACCTGGCACACCAGCTCTGAGCCCGAGCGTTCGCGGCGGTGGGTGAATGCGGTGTTCCTCCAGGGTGCCGAGGCCGATGGGGAGCTGGAGCCGATTGATGTGGAGGGGTGCAGGCGGGGATTGCGCATCTGGCGCAGTGGGACTTCGGCGATGAAACCACTGGTGCGGCGTTCGTGAACGGTGAGGTGTATGACCAGTTGCCGGCTGGGCAGTGGGATCGCAGCTTCGACGCCGACGGATATGTGCTGACCTACGGGATAATGCCTGTATTGAAACCTTCTATGCCTGCCTCAAGCGGGAGTGGCTTACGAGGCGGGTTCTGGCGAGTCAAGCAGACGCCAAGCAGACTGTCTTTGTCTACATTGACGACTTCTACAATACTACCCGCCTCCGCCAACATTGTGGCCTTCTCTCGCCCAACCAGTATGAGGCACAGTATTGGGCCACGAGGACGCAAAAAGATGCAGTAGAGAGAAAGAAAGAGACGGAAAAAGAAAAATAAGATAAATTGAATTATTTGGAATATTGAAAAGTTGACACAAGAACAACGAATATAATAATATTCATTATGTGAATTATTTGAGACAGTTAGCTGCCTCACTACCGAGCGAGCCCGAGGAGGCTTCCATGAGTCGAGCGATCGAGTACCGGAGATTTGGCGAACCAGAGGTTCTGGAGGAGGTCGAGCGCCCGGCGCAAGCACCCGGCGACGGAGAGATACGCATCGCGGTACGCGCCGTCGGACTTAACCCCCTCGACTTCAAGACTTTCGAGGGCGACCTGCGACGGCTTGAACGGGTTCAGCGCCTCATCCATCCTCGGCGCTGGTTCGAGGGCACATCAGCCCGCTTCCCTAGGGGCGTGGCCCGGGACTTCGCAGGCGTCATTGACGCTGTCGGCGCGGGCGTCACAGACCTCGCAGTGGGCGACGCCGTGCTGGGTACCTTGCGAAGCGCACCCGGACAGGCTGACACCCGCGGGGCACTCACCACCGAGCTGGTGGCACCCGCCGACGACGTCGTCAAGAAGCCTAACCCGTTGTCATTTACTCAGGCAGCCTGCCTGGGTGTTGCCTCGCAAACCTCGTGCGGCGCATTCAGGCAGCTGAACCTGCACAGCGGCGACGTGGTTGTCATCAGTGCCGCAGCGGGCGGCGTAGGATCAGTTGCAACGCAGCTTGCTTTGAGCCGAGGAGCCACCGTCATCGGCATCGCCAGCACCCGCAACACGGACTACCTCCGATCCTTGGGAGCCATTCCAGTCACGTACGGCGAGAACCTGACAAGCCGAGTTCGCGATGCGGCTCCGTCGCCCGTCACCAAGCTCTTTGACTGCTATGGCGGCGGCTACGTGCAACTTGGCCGTGATCTCGGGCTAACGGGCCGTTCCATCGGCACTCTAGTCCCCTCACCCGCCGCGATCCTCAAGGGCGCAAAGTTCACCGGCTCACGGCACAGCAATGGACGCGGCGACCTCGAGGAGGTTGCACAGCTGGTGGCGGACAACGCCGTCAAGATCGAGATCGCCCACACCTACTCCTTCACGCTGGAGCAGGTTCGCGCCGCCTACATCGAGCTGGCGACGGGGCACGTCCGCGGCAAGCTCGTCGTCAATCTATCCTGACACTCATCCATGTTCACCCCGATCAGGAGGCTCGCTTGAGCAAACGGATTCACGATGAGCGTCTCATCCGGGCGCTGCGCGCCATGAACAGCGAACTCGCCGCCAGCAACCGCGCCATTGCGGCACGAACAGGCCTCAACGACAGCGATCTGGCTGTGCTTGACGTCCTGCACCGCGACGGCCCACAGACCCCCACCTCTCTGGCCCGCCGCACCCGGATGGGAACCACAACCATGGCCAGCGTGCTGCGGCGACTCACCCGCGATGGTTGGGTTGAGCGTCGCCTCAGCCAGACGGACCTGCGTTCCTTCACCATTCACGCCACAAGTGCTGATCGTCTTGCCAAGATATTCCTGCCCGCCAACCAGAAGCTGACTGCTCTGGTGGAGGGATGGTCTGAGAGCCAGGTCGATCAGCTCATTGAGTTCCTGGAGGATGCCACCAAGGTAATTCACGAGTCGGCGGAGCAGCTATCGACCAAGGACCGCAGCGACTCCTGACCTCACACCGCTTCCTACACTCCCCTATGTGCGGTACCGCATCCGCATCGGCTCCGGCCACTGGAAGTCCTTCCTCGGCGATTCCCTGCCATAGGGAAGGGAAACACCGGTTCGGTTCTCTAAGGCCGCGAAGAGATCAACGCCATTGCCGTCGGCGTCACTGTGCATTGGACCGAACGGCCACGGCCCAGCAGGTTCCCTCGGGGTCAGACCATATCCACTCAATCTATGACACATCAGCTCACCGAATGCGAGCAAGCATCTCACCACCGATACGAGTAACCAGGACCAGCTGCCGCCAACCTCAACCATACAGTAGAATTACACGTTTATGCGCTGTTCTCACAATCCAGAGATCATGTATCCCAAGACTATGTATTCTGCTAGAACCGAATAGCCAAGGGGGTGGTCACCATGGGCGGCTGCTGAAAATCAGGCATACATCGCACCAGACGCGATCTGCGTAAGGAGCCTTAGACAAGCGCCTTATCAGACTCGCTGTGTGCGCCACCAGGCGCTCGCCCTGCCTTTTGGGCACGGCGGGCGTCCGGCGTGCTTGAGCGGCGTCGGACGCCGGCCTCGGCGGTCAATGTCCAGGCGTAGACGAGTCCGGCTCGCGGGAACAGCCAGCCATCGTAACGGTAGTGGCTGCTGCGGGCGGCAGAGTCGCCAAAGACGTGGCCGCCGTCCCCACGGGAGGCGAAATCCATCAGGCGCAGGCGGGAGATCGTCTCGTCGTAACGCATGTCGACGGCCAAGCCCCGTGTCGGCCGGTCGATGTTGATGTGCACGACGTGCCCGCCTCGGGCACTCGGGTGTGGAACGCAAACGAGACGACCACCGGTTTCGCCTGGGATGCAGCCGCCTCACCCAGATCGACGACGTAGGACTGGGAGACTGCATCGACATGGCGCTGAATTGCCAACGGTTTGCCGTTTCTGGCAAACCGTATAGGCTAGAAGGAGGCAGGCAGCAAAAGCAAGGAGGCGATATGCGGACGGCAATTGTGAAATACATGCTCAGTGTCATAATGATAGCAGTCGGATGCCAGCTGGTGACTCCACTGCCAGCCCAGGCTGCTGAGCGGAAGACAATCTCGGTCTATGTCAGCGACGAGAATCTCCCAAAAGTGACTGACGAACATCTGAAGATGATCGATCGGCTCATTGTCCATTTTGGGCGCATTGCGGCCGATGGGCGTCTAACACTTGACAAATTGCCGCATCTTAAGCAGGCGGCTACGCTGCAGCGGATTCACGCGGTTAATCCGCGCATCTCCATTATTCTTTCAATTGGTGGCGGCAATGATGCCGCGCGGAGTGAGTTCGATGCGATGGTGCGCAAAGCAGGCACCCGGCATGCCTTTGTGAGCTCTGTCAAGGAGGCGCTGCACGCTCATCAGTTAGACGGGGTGGATATCGACTGGGAGTTTCCAAAGGGGAGCCAGCAGGCTGACCTGATTGCTCTCTTGCGCGAATTGCGCACGGCAACGACCACCAGTGGACGCAAACCAAGTATCTCGATGACAGGTGCACCAGCCAAGTGGTATGCCGAGCAAAATAAGTTTGCTGAGTACCAGCAGTATCTTGATCAGATTGCAATTATGACGTATGACATGCGTGGGTTTGGCTCGTTCAAGACGTACGCTGGGCACCATGCTGGGCTCTATACCGCACCTGATGACCCGCTCGACCAAAGTGCCAACTCTGCAGTGAAGCACTACCAAGCTCACGGCGCGCCAACAAACAAATTGATGATCGGGGCGGCGTGGTATAGCCGGCGGTTTACCTCAGTTCCTGGGGTGAATCATGGGCTGCACCAGCCCGTTGGGGACACCCAAAAGGCTGGCGAGTACCACACCACGTATGACCGGCTCGAGCGAGAATATATTAACAAGAATGGCTACACTCGCTACTGGGACAACGCAAGCAAAGCGCCCTATCTCTACAATGCCGCACGGCGTGAGTTTATTAGCTACGACGATGCGGAGTCGATGAAGTATAAGGCAGAATATGTCCAGCAGCACAACCTGCAGGGGATCATTGTGTGGCGTTATCTCTCCGACCCGCAAAGTAATGATGCGTTGCTGCGGCAACTTGACCGCACGCTGCATGGCAGCGCTGCGACATCGTCGACCCAGCAGCAGTCAAACCAGCCACAGAATACAACCTTGCCGCCGAAGGCCATGCATATCTCACAGGCCGAACAGTCGCAGCCAAGCCAACCGCAGCACGAGGCTGCATTGGCAGCAGCTGCTGGTGGTGCCAATGTTCCGCTGCCATATTATGGCGGAGCGACGCCGATTGTGCTGGGTGGAGTTGGCGGTGCAGTGTATGTTTGGCGCCGTCGGCGCGTGGCACAGCGTTGACAATAGTTTAGAAAGTAAAGCGTCGGTGACCGCTGGTGAGGATTTGCTCATTCACGCGCTCGAGCAACCGTTCCGCATCCTGCTAACCAACTCGTTAGCCAGCAGCTAAAGCGAGCGGCACAGCAGGCGGCAGCAACATCCGAAGCGGCGGCGGCAGCAGCATCCGAAGCGGCAGCGGTGGGCACAGCACGGCCAGTCACGACCACCCCACACAGCACAGACAACCATCACGACGCATCTGGCCAAGCCGCGGACGGCCCTAAAACAGCAAGAGCGCACGGCACAGCACCCGGCTAGAAGGCAGACTGTGGAGTACCCACAACAAGAACGCCCGTCCACGTTGTGGACGGGCACCGTCGATGCAATTTAGGCAACAATTCGGCCCCTGCCCTTGTTACTCAGGTTGAGGGGTCGTATACAGAGCTTGTGGTGGAGCTAAGGGGATTCGAACCCCTGACCTTCTCATTGCGAACGAGACGCGCTACCAACTGCGCCATAGCCCCTAGGACTCCAGTAGCTTAGCACCTAGGAGCGCTTCAATTCCAACGCGCGAGTGTTGGGTCTGTCGCAGTCGCGGGAGTGCCTGCGACTCGAACGAGGCGGCAGGACGCTTTCGACGAGGCGAGCATGCGTTCTTGTTGGCGGGATGGACAGGCTGGTCGCTACGGACATGCTCTGCAGTAACCGAGATGCGCGTTTGGCGGGACGGACTGCACTGTTGGAATCGAGGGTGTGCGTTTGAGAGAGCGGACATGCGCGGTCGGGATCGAGATGCGCGTTTGGCGGGACGGACTGCACTGTTGGGATCAAGGTGCGCATTTGGCAAGGCAGACAGGCCCTGTCGGGAGAGGGATGCGCCCCGACGGCGCGGACATGCGCGGTCAGGATCGAGATACGCGTTTGGCAGGGCAAACATGCCCCGCCAAACGGAGTTGTGCTTTGGCGGGGCGACTAGGCCCGACGGCGCTCCAGCAGCGCGTCCAGCACCGAGCCCCCGCTCAGAACCTCGGACGAGTGGCTGACCACCGAGGCCTCGACCGCGCGCTCGACCTTCGCCTGCGCTTCCCTCGCCTCGGCCGGGCTCAGCGGCACCTCGCCAGGAGCACTGGGCATGACCACGCCGGTTGCGACGTCGTACCTCTCGCCGATCACCTGCGGGCGATAGGGAACGGGCGCCGTCGCCGAGGCGGGTGCCGTGTACGGCTTGACGACCTTGCGATCTACCGATCCCGGCTTGAGCGTGTAGGAAGGCATTTCGGCGCGACGGCTGGAAGCCCCGGCGCCAACACCGGCACCGGCAGGAGCGTCGCCGACGGCGGGAGCATTGCCGACGACGCCGCCCGCGCCCCTCGCAGCGGGGCCGATGTTCCCACGCACGGTCGCGCCGCCGCGAGCGCTGCGCGAGGCGGAGCCCCCTGCATAAGAATCGTGGGACGAGCCATTGGAAGCGGACGAGCCCTTCGAACTGGCCGAAGAGAAGCCCGTGCCGGAGCCCGCTCGAAGCCCGGCGTTCGAGGCGACGCCCTTGCGTGCGCCGACTCTGGGAGCGCTCGAGGCGTCGGACCCGACGCGACCGGCGGCCCTGTCTGCAGACTGAGCGTCGCCATACGCGCCGGCGCCGAAGCCGCCGCTCTTGCCCGATGCGCCTGCGCCCGCTTTGCCGCCCGCACCGGCCGCATCCGAGATTCGGGATGCCGCCTTCGAACGCTCAAAGCGCCGGCGAAGCTCGCCCTCGATCCGGGCGGTCGCTGCGGCCTTCTGCGCGGCCGCCTTCCTGGCGGCCGCGCGCCGAGCAGCGGCGCGGGCCCCGTCGCTTTCGCGGACCTCGACGCGAGCCCCGCGAGCGGCCTTGTCCAGAGAGGCGCGCGCTTCGACGTCGGCCCTCTTCTTGGCGGACCTGCGCGCGGCGTCGGCGGCGACCTTGCGCCCTTGAGCGCGCCGCGGGCCGATCTCGGCGACGATGTCCGCAAGCTCTTCGCGGTCGGCGGCGTCGGCCTCCGCCGCCTTGCGGTAGACGTAGACGAAGCCTGCGCCGTATGCGAGCGTCGCCGCCGTCGCGATTCCCGCGAACAAGGGGGATGCAAAGCCGACGGCCGCCCCTACCCAGAGAAGAACGGCGAGCGCGGCTACAAGCGCCCCGCCGAAGAAACCTCGTTGAAGGTTAGCCGCGCGCTTCGACATCCGCGCCCTTATGCGGGCGCGGTCGCGCGCGAGCTCACGCACATCCTTCGTCACTCGCCCCCCAGCCATGTCAACCTCCGGCCGTTTGAAGAACACCGAGCCGCGCTGGCCGTCGTCATTGGGACGATCGGCGCCCGGTGCGTCACTCACCTTGAGCATTCTCAGGTCCTCGGAGTAACGATCCTCCAGCGGTGCGTTCGCAAGAATCTCCCTGCGCTTTGACAGAGCAGGGATGACGAAGGCGATCAACAAGACGGTTGCGCCCAGTACGAAATACCCCTCGAAACCCACGGCACCACGCTAACGGCAGGATGGATCGCGCACCATGAGGAGGAGCCGCGTGTTCCCAAAATCCATCCATGGGTGTAGATGCCCATGTGGCATGTAACTCTGGAATCGCATTACTGCTCCTTTAAGTAGGACCCGTTCCGCACGGCAGGCGCCTCCCCTTTGGCGCGGTTTTCCGCGCCTCGCGGACGCGTTCGCTTAAGATTACCGCCCGGAAGCGCAGGATCCGCCCAATCGGCGCAGATCGCACTGAGAGTTGCGCGACACGCGACGCGCCACTCCGACGAAAGTATGACTTTCGTCGGCCCTCGCCCGAACCGGCTTCGACGCCCGCCGCTCCCGATTTGCTCCCAACCGAGTCGTTTCGGCGCGATGTCGTCTTTTCGTGCAAGCCCACGCCGACGCCAGACGACGTCAAAACTCTCGCTTACGTCCGACGCCGGAGTGCGGCAATCGCGTGCCGAGACTCCCGTCGCACCCGTCGCCGGCCTCCGCCGCCCGGAACGCCCGGGAACAACGCATCTAAACGGCCGGATGCCGCGGACTTCGGGACATTCGATCCGTTCGCGGGGCAGCCACATGGACGCCGACGCCCCGGCAAACAACGGCGTCGCCTCGGCAGGCAACAAGTCATTTCACCATGTTTCCGTAAAAGACTTTTCCAACGTCGGTAAAGGCCCGCGACGGCGCGATTGCGGCGTCGTTCCGCGCCCGACCGAGGCGACGTCGGCCTGGCAAGCCTTGCAGCGCCAGCCGTCTGCCGCGCCGACGTGTCTTGTTTCGCCAAAGATCTCTCTATCTTTTCCCAGGGTCGTCATGAAAGAATTGAGCCATGATTACAAAGACGGTGACTCTTCCGAACGTCGCCGACCTGGATGTCGAGGACGCCAAACAGGAACTCCGCAAGGTCGCGCGTAAAAACCGGAGCAAAAGGTCGTTGCAGGCACGCGAGGACTTCGCCAGCACATGGGTTGAGACGGCTTTGGACTTCCTAGGCGACGCGCAGGTCGTGGCGGCCTATGTGTCGATCAAGGAGGAGCCGCCCACGCTCGCCCTGTGTGACGCCATCGCCGCCTCTGGAAAGCGCCTGCTGCTGCCGAAACTCGGCCCGGGGCTCACGCGCGCCTGGGGCTGGTACACCGGGGCTCACGACCTTGACGTCCTCGCCCCGGGGCGCCCGCCCGAACCCAGCGGCGAAGCGCTTGGCCCGGAGGTCCTTTCCCAGGTCGACGCCCTGCTCGTCCCCGCCCTTCTCATAGGCCGCGGAGGGACGCGCTTGGGCCAGGGAGGCGGTTGGTACGACCGCATCCTCAAGCAGATTAAGGGCGATGCCAGGGTCGGCGCGATGGTCTACCCCGACGAGGTGGTCGATATGGAACTTCCGCAGGACGAGATGGACATGCGGATACCCTTTGTGGTGCTGCCCGAGTATTGGACGTCGACAGAGTAAGCCCGCGTCGTCTGCGCCGCTTCGCCGACGTCGTTTCACGCACTGATCGAGGCTGCGACGCCTTTCGAGGCGGACCAACGCCCTTCGAAGCGGCCCAGAGCTCTGAATGACGCAAACGTAAGCAGGTTTCACATAGATGTACACACATACGCATAGCCAATCGAGAACAAACTTAAGAAATCACGTGGAAATAACTCGCAACGCGCGAGACTCATAACGTCGCAGGGGCGTCGGCTCTCCATTGGGAGGCCGACGCCCCTGTTCGTCCGACGCGAGCTGTGCCTCCGGTCGACGCCCCCTTTTCATTAGGCGAACCGTGCGCCTTCCCCTGAAGCGAAACGCGTGGCGCGCCATGGCGCCGCGGAGTAATCTTGAACCTCGGATAAAGTTCGCTCTAGCAGGAGGCGCTTCGTGCCCACCTATTCGTATCGCTGCACCGAGTGCGGCAACGAGTTCGACGTTCGCCAGTCGTTTTCGGACGAGCCTTTGAAGGTCTGCGAAGCATGCGGCGGCTCGCTCCGCAAGCTCTTCAACTCGGTCGGCATCGTCTTCAAGGGCTCGGGCTTCTATCACAACGATGCGCGGTCCTCCTCTAGCACGCTCCACTCGAAGAATTCGGAAGGGCGCGAAGCTTCTGATTCGGCCGGATCGGGGTCCGGGGAGGGGGCGAGCTCTGAAAACGGGAATGCGGGCTCGCATTCGGGGAACGCAAACGCGCATTCACGAGACACGGGCCCGCAAACCGGGAGTGCAGACTCCGGCCGAGCAGCCGGTTCGGCGGGAGCCCCCGCATCGACGAACTCCTCCACTTCGACAACCGTCTCTGCATCGAAGCGTCACGAAGCAGGCCCGGCCTCGGGCAAGCGCGGCACGGGAAGCCCCTCCCCTAAGAAAGTCGGCTCGCCTGCGTAGAATTCGGGCCCACAGCTCGTACGGACGTATTCCTCGTCCACAGGCGCGCCTCTTCCGGGAACGACGACGGCGTACGTCGTCGTAGCCTGACGGCATGAACCTTTCCCGAATTCGTGCGACCCTTTGGAAACTGCGGCACATGCTACTGGCTGTCGCGGTCCTGACCTCGCTGGCAGCGATCCTCTCGACGATACGGGGGCTGGCCCCTGCGACGGTCAGCGTCGTCGTGGCGAAGAAAGACTTGACGCCGGGAACCGCTCTCGGCTCGTCGAATCTCACGGTTGCAGAAGTGTCCGCCGAACTCGCTCCCGAAGGATTGACCCGCTCCCTCGAAGACCTCAACGAACGAGTCCTCATAACCTCCGTGCCCAAAGGCGCACCCGTGACGCGAAAGATGACCCTTTCGGACGACTTTCTCGCTTCTGCCCCCGAAGGAACCGAAATCGTCCCTGTGATCGCTGACGTCGGCGGAGCCGACAAGCTCCTCACTCCGGGGCGCGCCGTCGCCCTCTACGCACCACCCGGAGAGTACAGCAAGGATCGCGAAGCAGTGAAAATCGTGGATAAAGCAACGATCGTCGGAGTGGGGCCAAAGAATAAATCAACACCCTTTGTTAGTGATTCCTCTCACACGTCAGTGTTGTACGTTGCTGTGCCTCAAAACACCATTAGCCTGGTTATCGGTTATGGCTCAACGATGCCCATGCGGGTTGTGGTCGTTCGTTAACCCCATGGCGCGTGACCATCACGTCCGCGTTGCAAAAGGGCGCGCGGGCCATCCACCCAAAAGAAAGAGATGGATTCACCATGATTCAGGGTTTCAAGAAATTCATCATGCGCGGCAACGTCATCGAACTTGCCGTCGCTGTCGTCATTGCCGATGCCTTCAGCCCAATCGTCAACAACCTTGTTGGCAAGGTGATTAACCCGACTATCGGAGGGCTGTTTGGAAAACCCAACTTTAACAACATAGGCGAGTTCCATGTTGGTGACGCAACGGTTCAGCCCGGCACCGTGCTCACCGCTCTGATCGCTTTCCTCCTCATTGCAGCCGCAGTCTATCTGGCGCTCGTTTTCCCAATGAACAAGCTCAACGAGCGCATGGCGAAGCGGAAGGGCCTCAACGCTGAGGAAGCAGAGGTCAGCGAGGAAGTCAGGCTCCTGACGGAGATTCGCGATGCGCTCGGCGGCGGCTACATGAACGGCAGTGGTGCCGCGGGCGGTGGCTACACGGGTGGCGGTTATCGTCAGTAACGAACGGCCACGCCCAATAAGGATCGCTATAAACTGACACGATCTAAAATTTAAATCTAGAAAGAGGTGCTCCGGAGTCATTCCGGGGCACCTCCGTTTCATGACCAGCACCTCGACAAGAAAACTGCCTGGGACGGAATCGCCGGATAGAAACTGTCTGAACCAGCATCCCGACATAAAACTTGGTGCATGATCATCGGTTTGAGAGCCCAGTGAGACGAGAATCGAGCATCCACCCCGCTGAAGCTCGAGAGCTTATCGCGAGGAAATCTGGCCTACAGCGAGCCGAAATGCGGCGGTCGGTCTCCGAGCAGGCGGCGCTCATTGGCGTCGCGAGCGGCGACGGCCGGCTCCTCGCGCTGGAGGGAGCGGGTCTCACGCACGTCGTTGAGATGCAATGCTTCCTCGGGGTTCGCAATCTCGCCGCGGGCAAGGCGCTCGGCGTCGACCCTCGACAAACGCACCGCCGCGCGACGCTTGCGCTTCGGTGCCTGCAAGCTCCCAGGCGAGCCCCGCCTTGCCGATTCGAGAGATCGGTTCTGCGACGGAGCCCCGTCAGCTGGATCTGACGTTGGCGAATCGCCGCCGGCGTCGGCAAGCGACTCGCGATTCGGATCGCCGTTTAAGTCCGATTCGCCAGCCTGAAACACGTTCACTTTCTCTTGCCCCTGGAAGCGGAGCGTGAAGCCGAACGGCCGGCCCCGGGAGCGGACTGAGAGGCGCTGGAGGCCGAACCGCCCGCCTCGGAAGCCGCCTTGGATGAATCCGAAGGAGAACGAGCGTCTCCAGACACGGCTTTAGAGGAGGCCTCAGAAGCGGGGTCAGCGGAGTACGGAGACCGCTGGGAGACCTCGGGCGACCGCAGGGCAGACTCGGAGGAATGCTGAGCAGCCTCGGAAGGCCGCTGGGGTGTGGTCGAAGACGAACGGGAACCAGGAGCGGGAAGCGAGCCCGTCTCCGAAAGAGCCTCGGAAGAAGAGCTCGAGCCGGAGAGCCGGGAGACGGCGTCGGGGGAAGCGCCGGAATCGGAAAGCGCGTCGGAGCCGGAATCGCCGAGACCCAAGCCAACCGCCAGGCCGGATCGGTCCACGACGTGGCCCAGAATCGTATCGACCTGCATGCCGCGCCCCTCAATGCCCAGCTCCTTGCGCAGAGCATCAACGAACTCTGGACGGCTGCGCTCGGCACCGTCGGCGGCTATCCATGTGACCATCTCGTCCAGTTGATCGTCCGTATACGCGGCAAGGGAGAGACCCTTCGCGACGTCCGGGCGGGGGCCGCGCTTGACCGCCGCCTCGTTCCTCAGCTTTTCGGCCCAATTCGGGTCCCTCGGAAGAGCTGCTCCGCCGGTGACGGTTTCACCGCCAGGAATGGTCTCGCCGCCGGCAACATTTTCGCCGCTAGTGACGATTTCGCCTTCGGCTACGACTTTGCCGCCCGGGCCGTCGGCCGGCGCTGCCCATTCGTCGCCGAGCACGGGCACCCTGACGCTGTCGGAAAGCTCGAGCGCGCGGGCCCGCTTGATCGCGTTGACAACGAGCGAGGCCTGGCCCTCCGGATCGATGAACAGCGAGGTGGAGAAGGTCCTGATCACGGCCCAGCCGCGCGATTCCAGCCGCTCCAGCCAATACCTGTCCCTGCGCCGCACCGACGGCTCGTTTACATAGGCTTCGTCGTCGACCAAGACGGCGACCCGCCACGTGCCGGGAAGCTCGACGTCGCCGGCGACGAGCGGAATCCTCACGCCGTCGTCGAAGCCGAAATCGGAGGCCACGGCGTACCCGGCGCGCACGAGCCTGTCCCGCAGGTCCGTGAGGAGGGCGCCTATCGGCTCGTCGGAACTGGAGGGGTCGAGCGGGACCTCGCGGCCGTCCGCCCTGTCGATGAGCTTCTCCAGAAGCCGCGGGCCGGGCGTGGACAGCCTGTCCGCACCGATCTCGCCGGGGCCGAGCGAGGAGACGATCTTGAGCTCGGAGCGCGCGGCCTCCATTGCGTCGACGAGGCCGGTGAGCCCGCCGGCCGTCGAGAGAGGCCCGAAGGTGTGCAGCACTCGCCCGTGCACCGTCTTGCCCAGGCCCACGGTCAAAATGATGGAGTCGCGGCGCAGGCCGCCGGTCTGCGTGAGCTCGAGGACTGCGAAAGGCTCGACCCCGCCTTTCGAGACGAACTCGGCCAGCTGGGGGGAATCGGCGGCCAGCCGCGCAAGGGCTTCGCGTATGCGGACCGCGTGGGCCGGGGAGACGCAGACGACGGCGAGAGATTCGCCGGGCCGCGTCAACACATGGTCGACGACGGCGTCGACCGCCGCGTCGACTTCGACCTGCGGCCCCTCGACCATGCCCGACTGCGGATTCGGCACGCCGCGCCCCTCCACGAGCACAAGGCTTGGCTTGCGGCCGCGCTTGGCCGACGGCACGAGCTCGAGGACGTCCGCGTACCCCTGGTCGCGCAGCGTCTGGGTGGCCAGCTCGTCATGCTGGGCGCGCAGCGTAGGAAGCTCGCACACGGGCAGAATGTCCGCGAAGGCTGCGATCGTCGAATCCCCGCCCTCGGCCCGCGCGCGGCGAAGATTGCCCATGACGACGATCTGACGGCCGCGCATGAGCATCGAAACGGCCGAGGAAAGGCCGCCGGCGTCCTGCTCGTCCATGATGACGATGTCGGCCCAGGGCATGGGAGGCACAAACTCGGCCGTGATCATCGACGGAATGACCCACACCGGGCGGGACGCTTGAACGAGCCTCGGATAGGTGGCGATCGCGTCGCGCAGGGCGCCCGTCGAGTAGCGTTCGAGCTGATCGTCGAGTTTGAGGGTGTCCTCACGCCGCTTCGAGATCGTTTCGCGCATGATCCGCACGACGGCGCGGGAAACCGGCCCGGCCAGCGTCTCGGTGTGCTCCCGGTCGAGCCTGCGCACCTCGGCGGCGAGGACCGCGAGGTTGGCCGGCGTCGTGCGTGAAAGGGCCGGGGAGCGCCCGACGAGCTGCTCGAAAAGGGAGGCCGAGTATATGAGGTCGAGCTCGGCGGGGATCTGTTCGGTTCGCACGCCTCGCTCGGAAAAGTCCTTGACGACGCCGCCAAAGCCCTCCGCCTTCAGCTTGGCGACGAGCTCGTTCGCTCTGGGCAGGCGCGACATGGTGCCTTCGTCCATCGACAGCGAAAGGAGGAAGTCCAGCAGCTCGCCCATCGGCATCATGCGGAGCTTCCTGCCGGGAAGGATCCCCTCCAGCTCCTCGAGCTGCCCGCCGGCCTCGCGCTCGCTTTCGCGGATCTGGGTCATGCCCTCGGGAAGCTTGGGCCAACTGGCTTCGGCGCTGTAGCGCTTCCACACCTCGCGCTGACGCTGCACGGTGATGAGGTCTCGGTGAAGGTCGTGGCTCACAGCCCCCGGCCGCACGTAGTCTTTCGCCTGTTTCGTCAGACGGCGCCGCTCCGAGCCCTTCATCTCCTCGCCGTGGCTTTCGCGCCATTCCTTCGACGCCGTCGCGATTACCATGTCCTGAACGGAGCGCTCGAAAATCTGGGGCAGGAAAATGTCGAGGGAGTGGGAGATTCCGCGCAGCATCTCAATCTGCTCGCGCCAGTCCTCGAAGGTCTCCGCCACCGAGAGCCCGGTCTCCTCCGCCGCGCGTTCGGCCTGGGCCTTGACGGCGGGGATCGTCTTGGAGGCGAGCTTTTTGGCGAGGGCCATGGCCTCCTCCCCCGCCGCGGCGGTGTGAATGTCCGCGCCGGCCCACGGCGAGTCTGCCATGCCCACGAACGCCCCGAGCTCCGAGGCGTCTTCGAGTTGGGCCTGCACGTGCGAGAGCTCTCCCCGCAGGGCGTGGACGGTGTCGGAATCCAGTCGCACCCTGCTGCGCGGCGCGCCCTTGCCCTCGGTCAGCCGCGCCAGCCTCTCCAGAAGCGAGTGCACCGAGTGCCCCCACTGGGGATCGACGTCGTGCAGCGAAGCAACATACTCGCTGAGCTCGCGCCTGACGGCCACGAGGCGCGCCCGCAGCTCCAAAACGTCGGCCGGGTCTTCCTCGTCCCCGCGCAGCCGCATGCCCGTGCGGATGCGGCGCGCCACCGTGTCGAGGTCCGAAAAGTCGAGGACGAGGTCGCCCAGGCCCAGGCGTCCCATCTCGTCCACGAGCGCCCTGGCCGAGGAGGCGCGCCCCGGAATGTAAAGAATCGACCTGCCGGAGGCCGCAGCGTCGGCGACTATCGCCGCGAGGGTGCCCACGGCCTGCGATCCGGGCGGCGCGTCGACGACGATCGACCGCCCGGACGCGATCGCCTCGATGACCGCCAGCTCGGCGGGGTCGCGGTCGCCGGCGCCGCGTTCGGCTTCCGGCGAACGGTCGCGCATCTCGGCGGGAGGCAGCGGCAACGCGGTGAGCCGACGGGTCTCTTCGTCGCCCGCCAGCGCCGCCATGATCCCGGAAGTTTCGATGTAGGGCTTCATCGCCTCGAGGTCGGCGAGGAGCACAAGGCCCGGATGCGTGAAACTGCCGAGCAAGGCCCCGTCCTCGTAAGAAAACCCGGGCAGGTACACGCGTCCGAGTTCGCGCAGATAGGCGATGGCCGCCTCGTGACGGGCGACGTCGGCCGCCATGGCGCGCAGCCTCGATCCCTCCTCGGCGGTCATTCCGTGGGAACGCAGAGCCCGCAGCACCGTCGGGTTGACGTCGCAGCGGGCGGTGAGCGTGATGTAGGCGTCGTCAGGGCCGGCCTCGTCGAGCCTGGCCGAACGCATGAGCCCGGCCTCGTACATTTCGCGGATCTTGGGGGCCGCTGCGTCGCTCCCGGAGGTTCCGTCCTCGACCGAGTCGGCCGACCTCGTCGCGGCGAGCTCCTCAGTACTTTCAAATGTCGCGCTTTCGAGGGCCTCGAGCGCCTTGCCACGCTCGCTGGGCGCGCTTGCGAGCTTCCCCGGCATGTTCGCGAGATCGTCGGACGCGCTGCCAAACGGCCGGGGTGAGTCGTCATGCGCCTCGGAGGCGCCTCCACCCGGCGATCCCGCTCCGGCGACGTCGCCGACGCTGGCCTCGCCGTTGCCGGTCGATCCTTTGCCGCCGTCGCCTCTAGGCCCGTTGCCGCCGGGCCCGTCGCCGCCGGGCCCGTCGCCTCCGTTCGCGTCGTCGGCCACTCCGCCGCCGGCGCTCGGGCGCCCGGGCAGCTCTTCGCCCAGGGCGACGTCGTGCATGTCGGCCCGCGCCGCGCCGATGGCCATCTGCTCGACGGCGTCGCGGCCCAACGCCTTCCCCGAAGCAGCGCCCGGCGGACCGCCTTTCTCGCGGCCGTGCAAGGATGCGGCCGGCAGCTCGGTCCACGATATGTGGCCGATCGCGAGCGTGACCGGCGCGTACCCGTACTGCTCGGAAAGGCCCTCCATTCGCGTGCGCAGCGAGGCCAAGTGAGCCTGTGCCTCGCGCTGGGCGGATTCCTCTCGAATGACGGACGTCAGCAGGGTCGGCTTGCCGGAGTACAGTTGCGAAGCCCCGGTCGGATGGGGGTGGGTGAGGTCGACAACGGCCGGGTCGCCGGCCCTGATGGGCACGGCGGCCTCGTCGGCGACGACGGCGAGTTCCCTGTGCCAATCCGAGTACGCGCGGGAAAGCCGTTCGCCGCGCGACGGTCCGTCGACGTCGTCGGCCGGAGCCGGCTGCGCCTCGGCGAATAAGTCCGGCTCCTTCATCTCCCTGGGCTTGCGCGCGATGAAGGAACGCTTTCCTGAGCGTTCTGCGCGCTCGGAAACGGACGGGCGATTCTCGTCCGCCTCGGCGGCTTCCGGCGACGGCGCGGGGGACTCGGCCGCGGGCGCGGCCTTGTCATTTTTGCGACTGCGCTTGAAGAAAGGGCTCACGCATCCACGGTATCGGTACTGCAACCGAAATTCCGCTTACCGCGCCGATCGCCCGTAAACGAAGCCGCCCTCACACATCCGCGCCCAGGACTGACTGTGCTGCACGTGCGGCGCCGCCTCGTTCGGGCCTCCGTCGCTGTCTCACTCGGGCCTGCGTAGCTGTCTCGTTCGGCACGTGCGAGGCCGTTTCGTTTCATTTTGGCGCGTGCGGCCTCGTGCGGCCTCATTCGGCACGGTTTCCTGCGGCGCATCCCGCCGCCCCAGTCGACGTGTTCGGCGCCGCTCCATTTCATCATGCGCGCTGCGACAAGAGGAGCCTGGATTGTCCCCTTAAGAATCGGTTCCGACGATAGTAAGATCGAAATGGAAGGCGCGGCTCAGCGCCGTCGGCCTTCCTGCGAGGACGGCGGCAACGCGTCACAAGAGCATGGGCCATTCCGAAGGAGCGAGGCTTCCACGGTTTCTCCGCCTGGGGCGCCGCGCGCCTCAGTGATCGTCGGGCGGCGGCGACCGGCAGGCGGCGGCGAGGGCCAACACCTAGCCAAAGGCGAACGGGGACGGAGCGTGCCCTGCCACCGGATGGCTCAAGATCGGAGAAAGGACAGAAAAGATGAACGGCGGGTCGAAGCAGGACGACGAAAGCCTCACGGCGAAGCTGGCGCGGCTTGAAAAGCGCGTGAACGACCTCGAGGAGCGCCTAAAGCGGGCGGAGAAATACAACGAGTTGTCCCAGAAAACCATTACGAGTTTGCTTTCGACGACGAAACAGTTGTCATTGAGCGGCAAAGAACTGGCGCACGCGCTTGACAAGCTTATGGACACCACGGGCAAAACCCTGGGCGCCATTCATCCGCTTATTCCCTATTTGGAAAAGATCCGCGACAGAGAGCAAATGGACGAAGATCTGCGACGCCTCTTCGAGAAGTGACGGCGGGAGGGCCACGACGTCGCCCTTTCGAGAAGCGACGGCCTCCTTCAAAGAACACCTGCGACCTCCCGAGAAGAACAGCGGCGTCTAGCACCAGAATGGGCGTCTAGCACCAGAATGCAAGCGCCTGCAAAGTTCCCATGCGCGCCCCGGACGAGGCCGGATTGTCGGTCGCCGCGCCGGGGCAATCTAGCGCCCTCGAAAGGATTCGAACCTTCGACCTACCGCTTAGGAGGCGGTCGCTCTTCCCCTGAGCTACGAGGGCAACGTGCCTAGTCTACCTGCGTCGGCGGGTTCAAGCACGTTGGCCCGGGCGGCGTACGCCGCCTCCGGTCACCGCCGACAGGCACGGCCGATTGACGCCGCACTGCGCCTGCTCATCCGACGGATGCGCCGCCGGCGGACCGCGGCGTGCGCGCTCGCAGTCGAGCCTGCGGGCCCCTACTTGGCGGTGCGGCTCCACGGGACGTTGCCCCACGGGGCGTCCTCGTTCTCACTGGTTCGGCGAGGAACGATGATCGTCGGGCACACGGAGTGATGGAGGATGGCCTGACTCGTCGATCCGAGCAGCAAGCCGGCAAAGCCTCCGCGTCCGCGAGTGCCGACCACCAGCATGTCCACCGCCGTCGAGAACTCGGCGAGCAGCGCGGCCGGATTGCCCTCGATCACGTGGCAGTGCGCGTCGATGTCGTACCCCTCGGCCGCCTTCATGATGGTGTCTTTGAGGCCGGCGCGGACGTCGTCAAGCACTTCTTGGTGGTATCCGGGCCCCGGAACCCACATCGACCCGCTGAGGTTGATGGCGGAGACGCAGGAAAGCTTGGCCTTCCACCTCGCGGCCTCTCGCACGGCAAGCCCCAGGGCGATCTTCGACGTTTCCGAGCCGTCCACGCCACACACGATGTGCTCGACCGGGAGCACGTCCCTCGCCGCCGTCGACGGGACGACGACGGCGGCGCAGAATGCGCGCGCGGAAAGGGCCGAGGCCACCGATCCCAAAAGCCTGTCGGCGAATCCGCCTGATCCGCCCCGCGCCCCCACGACGACTCGCGCCACTTTCTTCGAACGCGCCAAAAGCGCCGAGGTCGGGTCGTCTGCCTCGAGAGAGGTTTGGACGTCGACGCCGACGTCGGCCGTCTTCTCCAGCGCCTTGTCGATGACCTTCCGCGCATCGTCCTCGGTCAGGCCGGCGTTGCCTCGGTGTCCCGGATATGTCGGTTCCTGATGGCAGCAAAGAATCTCCAGCACGGCGTTGCGCATCTTCGCCTCTTCTGCCGCCCACTTGAGAGCGTTGAAAGAAGCGTCAGAACCATCGACGCCGCACACAACCACGTTGTCGTGTTGATAAGCCACCGTAATCACCTCCGTTTAGGTGCTTACAGTTTCCCACGTTCCCGGTGGCCAGGTAAAGCGTCGCGGCCCGCCAAATTCGAGGAGATTGAGAATGGAGAGGCAGTAGCGAAGGAAAAGACGGCAGCGAATGCAAAGGGCGAGGGCGGCGACGCTGGAAGAAGCGCGGCGACCGCGAAAAACGGCTGCCCTGAAGAAGCGTGGCGGCGTCGGGGAGAAACGCCGAGGTTGCGAGGGCGAAGACGCAAAGCGAAGAGGCCGCCCTAAAAGGCGGCCTCTTCGACACACTCAGTTGCTCAGTGGAGCACGCGAATCACAGTAGGCGTGCCGCCGACCCAGGAGTTGGGTCCGACGCGGGTCCCCATCGAGGGGTTCCATGCGCCGACGTTCTGGCCGTTTCCGGCGTAGATGCCGACGTGGCCGGGCCAGTAGAGGATGTCACCAGGCTGCGCCTGCGAGTAGGGAACCCTCGTGCCGGCGGAAAGGACGGAAGTGGTGTATCCGCCGATCGAGACTCCGAACTTGCCGTAGACGTAGCGGACGAAGCCGATGCAATCCCAGCCGGAAGGAGTGGTGCCGCCCCAACGGTACGGCGAACCGACGTAGGACATCGCGGTCGAAAGAACCGACGAACCGCTTCCGGATGCGGTGTGGGCGACAGGCGCCGCCTGGGCGGCGGGAGCAGCGGCCTGCTGCTGCCTGACGTTGTTGACGGCGGCGGGGCGCGCACCGCGAGTGATGGTGGCGTTCGTCTGCTGGATGTTCCCCTGGGCGTTTCCGGATTCCTGACTGCCAGCTGCCTTCTGCGCCGTCCCACCGGCTTGCTGTGCGGCAGCGGGCTGAGCGGCAACCGGAGTTGCCTTCTTCTGAACGCTGACCTGGAAAGCGGTGGCGGGCTGGTCGGAAGCCTGCGCGTCCTGAACCTGGACCTGCTCGAGCTGCCAGTTGGCGTCGGCGGGGGCCTTGACTGCCGAAGTGTCGGTGATCGTCTCGTCGGCGCTGAGGTCGGTAACGGGGGCGAGGTCGGCGTTGGCCGATCCCTCGTCGGCGTTGGCGGAGGGCAGTGCCACGCCAAGCATCGTTCCAACGGCCATGGCTGCTGCCACGCTGCGGCCGGCGGGGGAATTCAGAGCGCTGAGGGCGACCTCGCGGTTGAGCGAATGGCGTCCGGTCATCTCGGTTTTCTCCTAAACGTATCGTCATTCAATTCGAGGCCTTGCGAGCCCCGGATTGTTTGTCCACGTAAAACAATAACGGGCCGTCTCCCGATTGTCACATTTAGATAACGGAACGAGGCGCAACTCACCTTCGCCTCCTTTGCCGTAACCGTACTTTTCCTTGGCACGGAAGGGAAAAGTCCGTGCTGCAAACGTTTCGATTTTGTTATCGGCGATCGTGACAAACGGGGAAGCGAAGAAATGGAGAACGTTACCCACCCCTCGCAAAACCCTTGAATTTGCGCGACTTATTCACAATATCGGACTGTTTGCCGGAACTACTACTCCAGTTTTAGGACCTATGTCACATTTCAGCGAGATTGCAAGAAGAGATCACGTTTTTGTCGCGTCGTTGCAACGATTTCCCATTCGGAAGGCTCAGAACGAGTCTTCCGCCACATTCTTGCGCCTTGGAGTTCGCACGCCATCCCCGCAGGAGAACCTAGGGATGCTTCTCCACGCGCGAAGCCGCCGACGCGCACCGCGCCAAAGCGAAACGCGCCGCCTCCGGCGGGCGGCACGGCTGCACTGCGGCAACGCCGGAGTGCTCGCAATACAGAGCCGCCTCCGACATGCGTCGCGGCCACGACGCCGCGCGGGCGGATTGGGGCGGCGGGCTCTTCGTGCCGCGCCCGCCCAGAACGGCCCGTGTGCCGCTCGACCTCGCAACGTGTCTACTTCACAACGTGCGCCGCTCTGCCTCACAAACAGACAGGGCTGCCGGCCTGCAGCGAAAGAGCCAAAGCCTCCGTTTTCGCTACCTCGCGAACAGGTGGGCCTGCTGCCAGTCGGAAAGCTTGACTTCGCGGCCGGGCTGCGCGCCTTTATTCGACTCCTCTTCGCCGGGCCTTTCCCCTCCGCCGGAGGCCGCGATCGTGACGCGTCCGCCGTCGTCCTCGATCCTCACCCGGGCCCCGGGGACGACGCCGGCAGCCGAGAGCCGGCCGAGGAAGTCCGGGTCGGTCTGCACGCCTTCGGCGATCCTGACAATGACGGCCTCCCCGAGGTCGCCTCGCGCGACGCGGTCCTTCACCGAGTGAAGGTCGCTTTGCACGGCGCTGCTCGTCACGCCTTCGATTCCCGGGATCGGGTTTCCGTACGGATCGACGTCGGTGTGCTCGAGGAGCGTTTCGAGGCGCTCCTCGACGGCGTCGGACATGACGTGCTCCCACCGGCACGCCTCTTCGTGGACGTCGGACCAGGGCATGCCGAGGACGTCGAGGAGCAGGCGCTCCGCCAGCCGGTGTTTGCGCATGACCCTGGTGGCCTGCCGCTTGCCCTCTTCCGTCAGCGCGACGACGCGGTTGTTCTTGACGTGCATGAGGCCGTCGCGTTCGAGGCGGGCGACGGTCTCGGACACCGTCGGCTTCGACTGCTCGAGACGTTCGACAAGACGGGCGCGCAGCGGAGGAATCCCCTCTTCTTCGAGCTCGTACACGGCCTTGAGGTACATCTCAGCTGTGTCGACTAAGTGACTCATGATTCTCCTCGATTAACCGGTGGGGTTCGCCTGGCGCCCGCATCCAAAATTGGCGTCTGCATCCAGAATAATGGACCTAAGCTGCAATATCGCCCGGAATAAAGGCACTATTGGCTTATGAATATCGAGATCCCGTCAGAATTGCTCCCCCGCGAAGGCAGATTCGGATCGGGCCCTTCGCGCCCAAGAATCGGATTGCCCGCTTCCCTCGGAGGCGCCGAAGGCCTCGTCGGGACGTCGCACCGGCAGGCGCCGGTCAAGGCGCTGGTCCGCCGCATCCGCGAAGGCCTCGCAGAGTTCTTCGACGCCCCCGCCGGCTACGAAGTCATCCTGGGCAACGGCGGCGCCTCGCTCGTATGGGACGCGATCGCCTTCACCGGAGTGCGACGCCGAGCCCAGGCCGCCGTCTTCGGCGAATTCACAAGAAAGGCCGCCGCGGCGGCAGCGCGCGCCCCGTGGACAGACTGCTCAACGGTCGAAGCGGCTGCGGGCGAGGTCGCCTTGTGCGACGACGGCGCAGCGGACAGGGGACGCGACGGGGCGGAAGCGGGCGCAACGGGCGGCGGCGCAGCGGCCGAGGGCTTGGCGGCGGGACTCTCGCGCACTTCGCTCCCAAGCGCGGACGGCCTCGCGGACACGGCCGAACCGGAAGCCGTCGATGCGTATATGTACGCGCACAACGAGACTTCGACAGGCGCGATGAGCCCCGTTCGCCGGTTCGGCCGCGGCCAGGCGCTAACCTTCGTCGATGCGACGTCGAGCGCGGGAGGCGTCGCCGTCGACGTCGGCGAAACCGACCTTTACTACTTCTCCCCCCAGAAATGCTTCGGGGCCGAAGGCGGGCTGTGGCTGGCCCTCGCCTCCCCCGCCGCGCTCGCGCGATTCGAGAAACTGGCCGGCGAGCGGTACGTCCCCGACATCCTCAACCTCCATCTGGCGGCGGCGAACTCACGCGCCGATCAGACGCTCAACACGCCTTCGATCGTCAATCTCGCAATTCTCGCCTCGCAGATCGACTGGATGCTCGAAAGCGGCGGCCTCGCGGCGATGGACGCCCGCTGCCGCCGATCCTCGGGAATCCTCTACGAGTGGGCGGAGCGCTCCGACTTCGCCGCGCCCTTCGTTCCGCCGCAATGGCGCTCCCCCGTGGTCGCCACAATCGACATCGACGAGGCGATTCCCGCCGACGCCCTGCGCCGGGTCCTCCGCGCGAACGGGATCCTCGACGTCGACCCGTACCGCTCGCTCGGGCGCAATCAGCTGCGCGTGGCGACTTTCCCTAACGTCGAGGCCGACGACGTCGAAGCGCTCACAGCCTGCGTCGACTACGTCGTAGAGCGCATGTGAGCCGTTTGCGGGCTGTCGCGAGCGGACGCGAGCCCCTGCGGGCCGATGCGGCCTGTCGCCGGGCGGAGACCTCGCCAGGCGGACGCGGACCGTCTGCGGAGCAGCCCCGGAAGCTTTAAAGAACGACCCCGGGAGTGTGGCGGTCCTGGGCGGAGGCCACCTCGCGCGCGAGCTCCTGCTCCCTGAGCCGCTCCCGCTCGACGGGGCCGATGATCTCAACGCGCGGGCGCGGCGTGAATGAGTAGCGGACCTCCACTCCCCAGTGGCGCCTGCCCCACACGAAGGCCGCAAGGACCACGACGAAGGCCGCGACGGCGCCGATCCCCACGCCCCAGCGCGGGCTGACGTTCTCGCACACCCAACCGGCGATGAACAGGCCTATCGGCGCGGTGCCGATCATGACCGTCTGGTAGAGCGACATGACGCGGCCGCGGATTTCTGGGGCCGTGGAAACCTGGACGGCGGTGTTGGCGCTCGTAAAAAGGAGAAGTGCGGTGAAGCCGACGAACACGAGCGAGACGGCGTAGGAGGCGTATGTGGGCATGACGGCGTTGACCAGCGCCGTGACGCCGCACAGCGCGGCCGCGATGGCCACCGTGCGCACGCGCGGGGCTCTGGAGCGGCGGGCGGCCAGGAGCGCGCCGCCGAGCGAGCCCGCGCCGAGCAGCGAGCCGAGAATGCCGTACTCCCCGGCTTCCAGGCCGAAAACCGTTCTGGCCATGGCCGCGCTCGTCAGCTGATAGTTCATGCACAGGCATGAAACGGTTCCCGCGACGACGAAGATGACGGCGAGGTCCGGACGCTGGCGAATGTAGCGGAGCCCCTCGCGGAAACGGCCGCGGCGCGAGGCCGAAGAATCGGCCTCGCGTGCAGGCTCGCCCTGGCCGGCCGAATTCGTGAAGTATTCGCTGGGGCGCACCGCCAGAACCGCGGCGATCGTGAAACCGAAAGTCGCGGCGTTGACGAGGAACACCCAGCCGGAGCCGACCGCGGCGATGAGCAGACCCGAGGCGCCGGGGCCTACGAGCCGCCCCAGGTTGAAGCTCGTCGAGTTGAGGCCGACGGCGTTCGGCAGGTCCTCGGCGGGAACCAGTTCGGAAACGAACACGGCTCGCGAGGGCATGTCGACCGACGCCGCCGTCCCGCTCGCGAAGGCAAAAACGGCCACGTGCCAAACCTGCACCTCGCCCGTGAGCACAAGGGCCCCGAGCCCGGCGGCAAGCAACGCGAGCGCGCCCTGTGTCATTAGGAGGATCTTGCGCCTGTCGAACCGGTCGACGAGCAGCCCCGTGAACGGAAGGAAAAGCATCGTGGGTGTGAGCTGAAGCGCCGAGACCAGGCCGACGGCGAAGGCGTTGTCCTTCGTGAGCTCGGCGAGGACGATCCAATCCTGCGCGATGAACTGCATCCACGTGCCGATGTTGCCGATGAGGGAGGCGAAGAACCAGATTCGGTAGTTTCTGTGCTTGAGGCTGGCGAACGTGCGCCCCATTGGCCCCTCCTTTTCCTTCGTCGCGGACGGCTCCGTTCGCTTTCAGTGTGAGGCTTTCACTTTACGCCAATGAGGGAGCACGATCGTCGATCCCACGCCAACCCCGCAGAGCAACGGGCAATGGCGCCGCCTGCAAGACGCACGGGCATGGCGCCGCCCGCCGCCTGCAAGACGCGGCGCATCGGCGTTCCCGCGGCCGGAGGCGCATCCCGCCGAACGCGATGGGATCGACGGCGAGCCCCGCTTCGTCATGTCGACCTTCGACGACGAGCATGGCGGCAGGCCTTTCCGCGCCTCGCGGCAATCGCCCGTTCTCGGCGGCTCGCGCCGAGGCCTGGCTCCCCCGCCCAGACGAGGGCTGCAGCGTCAGATGAGGCCGAGCATCCTCTGGATCGGGTCGAGCAGAAAGTAGACGACGAACAACGCGCTGACGAGCCACATGAGCGGGTGGATCTTGCGCGCCCTGCCGCGGGCCGTCTCAACCATGCAGTGGCAGATAAAGCCGACGCCGATGCCCACCGTGATCGAGTAGCCGAAAGGCATGAAGACGATCGTCAGGAAGGCGGGAATGGCGATCCCCAGGTCGGTCCAATCGATCTTCGCCACCTGCTGCATCATGAGGAAGCCGACGGCCACGAGCGCCGGCGCCGCGGCCTCGTTGGGCACGAGCGCAGCGAGAGGGGCGAAGAACGTCGACAACAGGAAGGCGACGCCCGTGACGACGGACGCAAGGCCGGTTCGCGCGCCGTCGGCGACGCCGGTGGACGACTCGATGTAGGAGGTGTTCGAAGAAACTCCGCCGGCGCCGCCCGCGATCGCCGCGAGGGAGTCGACGAGCAGAATCCTCTGCGTGTTCGGCGGGTTGCCGGCGTCGTCGAGCAGATCGCCTTCCGCGCCGACGGCGACCATCGTTCCCATCGTGTCGAAAAAGTCCGCGAGCATGACGGAGAAGGCCAGAACCGCGACGGCGACCACGCCGATCTTCGCGAACGGCCCGGCAATCGAAAACTCGCCCAGGGTCGAGAAGTCTGGGGTTTGAATCGGGCTCCCTTTGAGCGACGGAACGGTCAGACCCCAGCCGCCCGGGTTGTCGCCGCTGTGGGGCCCGACGTGCCTGACCGCTTCGACTGCGACCGCCAAAACTGTGGTCGAAACGATTCCGATGAGGATCGCGCCCTTGACGTGGCGAACCATGAGGACGACGGTCAAAGCGAGCCCGAGTGTGAAGACGACGAGCGGCCATGTCGAGACCGAGCCGTTGACGCCGAAGACGAGCGCCGTCTCGCCTTCCCCGCCCTTGTGGACGATGCCGGCGTTCACAAGGCCGACGAAGGTGACGAACAGTCCGATCCCCACGGAGATCGCGGTGCGCAGAAATTTGGGCACCGCGCGGAAGATCGCTTCGCGCAAGCCCGTCAGCACAAGGAAGACGATGACGATTCCCTCGATGACGATGACCCCCATGCCATCGGCCCACGTCATCCCCGGGATCTTGACGATCGTTCCTGCAACCATCGAATTGAGGCCGAGGCCCGCTGCCAAAGCGAGCGGGAAATTCGAGACCGTGCCCATGAGGATCGTCATGAGGCCGGCAACCAAGGCTGTTCCGGCGACGATCGCGGCTGCGTCGGGCTTCGACCCTCCGCCGAGGTACTTTCCGGCGGAGTCCGTGCCCGAAAGGATAATCGGGTTGAGGACCAGAATATAGGCCATCGCGAAGAACGTGACGACACCGCCGCGGATCTCCCGCCACGCCGAAGTTCCGCGTTCATTGAGATGAAAATAACGGTCGAGAACGCCCTGCCGGGATCCGGAGGCGGAGTCCGACGTCGTTTGAGAAGTACTCACGTCACACCAGTCTCGCATATCAGACTTTTGCGAAGCGATTCTGACCGAATGGCGAGACGAAACTGTGCGAGCCGCGCGAGGCGGATCGCGAACGGCGCGAATTGCGAGCAGTGCAAATCAAGAGCTGCGCTGTTCGCGAGCGCGGGTGCGACACTCTGGCGGAGGGCGCGGAACGAGCGCGGCGCACGGGTGCGGCGCTCTGGCGGAAGGCGCGGACGCGGCCGCCGCGGCTCAGGGCACGGCCGCCTGCACAAGATGCCCGATTCCGCGCATTGTCAACTGCCCGTCGCTGGCCGGGACAAAGACTGCCTGGCCCGCGATGACGCTTCGGACGCGGCCGCCTGCCTCGAGCTGGGCGGCGCCCCGGAGGCACAAAACCGTGCGGGGGCCGATCCCGCGCACCCGCACGCGCGTGTTGGCGTCCCTCAGCCGTATCTCCGAAAGCTCGAAATCGTCGACCGGGGCGTAGAAGGTGGAGACGGCGGCGTTGACGCGTTCGGGCGCGATCCGCGTGGGCGGCGAGGCGGAAGAGTTGAGCACCGCGAGCAATTCGGGCACGTCGACGTGCTTGTGGGTGAGCCCCGCCCTCAGCACGTTGTCCGAGGCCGCCATGATCTCGACCGCCACGCCGCTGAGGTAGGCGTGGACGGTGCCCGCGGAGAGGAAAAGCGCCTCGCCGGGGTTGAGGGTCACGGGGTTCATGAGGAGCGAGGCCACCACCCCGGGGTCGCCCGGATAGCGTTCGGAGAGCATGGCGGCCACGCGGTCGGCGCGGGCCGACGGCGAATCGGCGGCGGGCCGCGCCGCGCAGGCTTCCGCCACCTCGGCGACCTCCTCGGGCGAGGGCCGGGTCTGCTCGCGCAGAAGGTATTCGAAGGCCCCGCGCACTCCGCCCATGCCGAGGACCGCTCGCAGGCGCTGGGCCAAGGGCGCGTCCAGGCCCTTGAGGACCTCGCCGATGCGGCGCCGTGCTCGAAATCCCGCGAGCGCCTCGAAGGTCGTGAGCGCGTAGGCGAGCTCGGGCTTGTGGTTGCGGTCCTTGTAGTTCCGGTCGGGCGCGGACCTGGGCACGCCCGCCGCCTCCTCGGCCGCGAAGCCCTCTTCCGCCTGTTCGATCGACGGATGGACCTGAAGCGACAGCGGCTCGGCCGGGGCGATGACCTTGAGAAGGTAGGGCAGGGACGTCCCATACCTCTCGACGACGGATTCGCCCAGCGCGGCCCCGGGGTCTTGGGCGATCCATTCGGCAAGCGACTGCGAGGGCGGCCCCGGGGGCACCCGCGAAGGGTAGAGCTGCGAATCGTCGACGATCGACGTTCCGACCCCGACGGAGGCGGGGCCGTCCGGGTGGGCGCCGAGCCACACTTCGGCCACGGGCCCCTCGGCGGGCGGCTTTCCCAGCAATCCGGGAATGGCCGACGTCGACCCCCACTGGTACGGCCGGGCGCGTCCCCTCAATTCCAGCACGTCAGGATCGGACCCCTGCGGCGAGCTCCATATCGGCCTCGTCGACTACGGGTTCGGCGGGATCCCACATCCTCTCCTGGTCTTCTGCGGAGACGTCGGTCTCGGAGTGAGCGCCGCAGCCGTGGTCGAAGGAAACGACTTTGCCGTCGAAAGGCGACCATTCATTGGCGCACACGCCGAAGAGGAGCCTGGCGGACCCTCCCATGGGCATGAGGAAGCCACACGTCGAGCAATTGGCCTGGGCCTGGCGGGTTCCGGGGTTGTCCGGACCGCTATCCCCCTTGTACCACCTTGTAAATGCGGCGTCGCGTCCTTCTTTTGACAGGACTCTCGGCCGCCCCAGGCCCATCTCGAAAGGGTCGATCTGATCGGCGTCCTCCCCCGTCTGCTCGAACCCCGGTTCGAGCCGCGAATCGTCGGCGTTGTAGGGAAGTCGGTCCGTCGGAGACACGTCGGAGGGCTCGACCCTGTCCGACCACGGCACCCATTCCGGGGCGAGCAGCGCATCCGGGCCGGGCCGCAGGGCCACCTCGTTGACGGTGACCCGCGACGAACGGGGAATGCGCGAAACCGTGACGGTCCAGAACCAGCCCCTGTAGCCGGCCTTCAGGCAGGCGAAGGCGTGCGTGAGCAACCTCTCCGCTTCGACGACGACGCCCGCGTGCTCACCGATCTCCTCGGGATTCGCCACGTCTTCCAAGGCCGCGCGGGCCGCCTCGACCGCCTTGAACAGGATCTTCTCTTTGCCCGCCGACGACGTCGGATTCACAACCGCGCTAGGCATCGAAATCATCCGCCAATCTCCGCAGGGCCGAGGCGATGCGGCGCCCGCCGTCGGGATACCTGCCGTGGCGAAGCTGATTGGAGGCCTTGTCGAGGATCTTGATCAAATCTTCGATGATCGCGACCATTTCCTCCGGTTTGCGCCGATTTTTGCGTGCGAGCGATTCGACCTTGGCCTTCGGGGCCACGGTGAGGGCCTGGGGCCCCCGCCGAGTGTCGGCGACGCTGAACTCGACCCGGGTTCCGGCCTTCACGCGCGAGCCGACGGGCAGCGCGGAGCCGGAGAAGAACACCTCGGTCCCGTCGTCGCCCGCGATGAAGCCGAATCCCTTCTTCTCGTCGAAGAACTTGACTCTACCCGTAGGCACGTCACACCAACTTTCATATAGAAACGGCCGCATGAGGCGCGGCCATACCGTCCACTGTGCAGTAGTTTAGCCGCTGCGCACACGAGCGGGCCGGCCAGATGCGCACGCCGCCCTCGCGCCGTCCCCGCTGCCCCCCTCCCGCCGTCCCCGCTGCGCCCCCGCGCCGGGCCTCCGACCGTCAAATCGTCATATTGCCACGGGCGGAAATCACGCTGCATCGGCCCCGCCGCATCGGCGACCTGGTAACTTTGTCCCTGGGGATTCGTTCCCCGGCCGCACGTTGCCCACGCTGACATGGCAGGTGAGAATCAGACCGTGAAGAAAACGAATCGCCATTGCCCGATGCGACGACTCCTCGCGCCTTCGATAGCCCTCGCCGGTCTCGTGGCCGTTCCCGCAGCCCTCGCGGCCCCCGCCTTCGCCGAGGAGCCCGAAGAGCTCAAGTCGACGGTGACGGACACGGCAGGCGTGATATCCAACGAGAAGGCCCTTCGCGACGCGCTCGCCTCGACCCAGGACAAGACCCACAAGTCGGTCTACATCGTTTTCGTCAAGAACTTCGGCTCGAAGACGACCGACACTTGGGCGAGGGACGCCTTCCGCAAGTCCGGCCTGTCCCGCTCGGATTCGCTGATCGCCGTGGCGACCGAGACCCACAGGTTCTCGCTCTTCGCCGGGGGCTCAGGCTATTCCGTCACCGAGCTCAGGAAGGCCCTCGACGGCTCGGGCGTGTACGACAAATGGCGCAGCGGCGACTGGGCGGGCGGAGCGAAGTCCGTCGTCTCCAACCTCGAAGAGAACGCCTTGAAGAAGGAGGAGGCCGATTCTGAGGGGGCCGGCGAATCGAAAGGGTCGGGAATCTCGGGGAGCACCGCGGCGCTCCTCATCGGAGTTCCGGCCGTCGGAGCCGGCGCCGCCGGCGGCGTCTACGTTTGGCGCAGGCGCAAGAAGGGCAAAGAGCTCGAGGCCAAGAACGCGGAAGACCTCGCTTCGCTGTCGAAGCGCGCCGCCCGCCAGCTCCTCGAAACCGACGACGGCGTGCGCGGGGCGGCCGCGGAACTCGAATTCGCCCGCGCTGAATTCGGCGTCGAGGCCACCAAGCAGTTCGCCGAGGCTCTGGCCTCCGCCCAGGATTCCATGCAGAAGGCCTTCGTCGTGCGCCAGGAGCTTGACGACGACATTCCCGAAACCCCTCAGCAGCAGTGGGAGATGAATCAGAGGATACTCGCGCTGACCGCTTCGGCCCGCGAATCGATCACGGCGCAGGAGCAGGGCTTCCAAAACCTGAGAAACCTCTCGGCGCGGGTCGACCAGCACTTGGCCGAGCTTCAAACGAGGGCCGACGAGCTTGACGGGCAGCGCGACATCCTCGTGGCCGAAATCGACAACCTCGCCTTGACGTACTCGCAGGCCGCGCTCGCAACGCTGCGAACATATCCAGACCAGATCGCGACTCTCGTCACGAGCGCCCGCAGCTCGATCGCCTCGGGCCGCCACAGCGCCTCCGAAGGAAAGCGCAACGAGGCCGTAGCCTTCGCGCGCATGGCCGAAGAGACGCTGGGCCACGCGGCGGCGAAGGCCGAAGAGATCAAGAAGGCGCACGGCTCTCTCGACGACGCCTTCCAAAAGGTGCATGCCGCTCTGGCGTCCATATCCTCCGACGTCGTCGACGCGAAACGCCTCGGCGCCGGCAACCCCGTCATCGCCGCGAAGCAAGCCGACGCCGAGAAGGCAATCGCCGCCCATTCGAACGGCGACGTCGACCCGATCAAGGCGCTGTCCGAGCTGGCCGCGGCCGAGGATGCGCTCGACGCAGCGCTCGTCGACGTGCGCAACGCCGACGAGATCAGGAAGCGCAAAGAGGAAGCGAGCCAGCGCAACCGAGGCATCGCCCAGCAGACGATCGACCGCGTGGAGAAAATCGAAGGGTACGGCCGCTACGCCGACCAGAAGGCGAGAACCCTTCTCGCAACCGCCCGGGAGAACATCGCCAAGGGCGACTCCGCGCAATCGCCCGACGCCAAGGACGATTACTACAAGGCCGCGGTTTCCGCGGCCGACCGGGCGGAGGACAGGGTCATGGACCTCCGCGAGCGCGATTCGCACAGGTACGACTACGACGCGCGCGACGGCGGCGGAATTGGCCGCACAATGGGCGGCATGCTCGCGGGCATGGTGCTCGGGTCGCTCTTCAACGGCGGGAACGACGACCGCCACGGAGGAGGCTTCTCCACCGGGTCCTTCTTCGGCGGCGACTCCGACGACGGCAGGTTTTCCCTGGGATCCTTTTTCGGCGGCGACTCCGACGACGGTGGCGGCTTCGACTTCGACTTCGGCTCCGGCGACGGCGGATCCTTCTAGAACTTCATCAACACCTTACCGAAAGGCACAGATATGGCTGAGAAGCAGACGATCCTGGGACGGATCACCCAGCTCGCCAAGGCGAACATCAACGCCTTGCTCGACAGGGCCGAGAATCCTCAGAAGATGCTCGACCAGATGGTCCGCGACTACACGAATTCGATCGCCGAGGCGCAGGACGCCGTGGCCGTGACCGTGGGCAACCTCCGGCTCGCCCAGGCCGACTACCAGGAGGACGTCAAGGCCTCCCGCGAGTGGGGGCAGAAGGCGCTCGCGGCGTCGAACAAGGCGGAGCAGATGCGCCTGGCGGGCAACGAGCAGGACGCCGCGAAGTTCGACAACCTGGCCAAGATCGCCATTTCGAAGCAGATGGCCTCCGAGAAGGAGGCAAAGGACGCCGAGCCGCTCATCGCCTCGCAAGAAGAGGTCGTCGCCAAGCTCAAGAACGGCCTCGACCAGATGCGCAGCAAGCTCGATGAGCTCAAGACGAAGCGCAACCAGCTCGTGGCCCGCGCGAAGACGGCAGAGGCCCAAAACCGCGTCCAGGATGCGATCTCTTCGATCAACGTCCTCGATCCCACGTCCGAGCTCGGCCGCTACGAGGACCAGATCCGCCGCCAGGAGGCGCTTGCTCAGGGCAAGGCCGAGGTGGCCGTCTCGTCCCTGGACCAGCAGTTCGCCGAACTCGAAGACCATTCGCAGGACATCGAGATCGAGGCAAGGTTCGCCGCCCTCAAGAGCGGCGACGCCCCCGCCCAGATCGAGGCGCGCGACTTCAACGCCTACTGACGTCGCGGCGGCGGCTTCAGCCGCGGCTGCAGCCAACCGTCGTTTCGGCCTTAGCGAACGCCAAGGCGGAGCTCATCAAGCGCGCCTGCGCCGCCGACGCAGCGCCCCTGCAGCGCAGGAACCATTGCCTGCCAAGCAGGGGCGCTTTTGCAGACAATTCCCAGGAATGGGTTGTTAGATGGCAGTATGACCGACTCCAAGCTTCCCGAAGCAACCGTTCTCGTGGTCGACGACGAGCCGTCGATTCGAGAGTTGCTCTCCGCGTCCTTGCGTTTCGCAGGATTCGATGTTTTGTCCGCGGCCGACGGCAAAGAAGCCCTCGACCATCAGGCCGGCGCCCATCTCGATCTCGCCGTTTTGGACGTCATGCTTCCCGACATGGACGGATTCACGATCCTGCGCAAACTCCGGGAGCGCGACGCCGAGCTTCCCGTCCTCTTCCTCACCGCACGCGACGACGTCAAAGACAAAATCCAGGGCCTGACGGTGGGCGGCGACGATTACATCACCAAGCCCTTCTCTCTGGAAGAGGTGGTGGCTCGAATCCGCGCGGTCCTGCGCCGCACACATCCCTCCGACGCCGACGCCGCCGTCCTGACCTACGGCGACCTCGAGCTCAACGAGGAGACGTACGACGTACGGCGCGCCGGTCAGATCGTCGAGCTGTCACCGACCGAATTCAAGCTGCTGCGCTACCTGCTCATCAACGCCGAGAGGGTCGTGTCGAAAATGCAGATCCTCGACCACGTGTGGGATTACAACTGGAACGGCGAAGTCTCGATCGTCGAGTCCTACATTTCCTATCTGCGCCGCAAGATCGACTCGGCCGAAGCCCTGGGCATCACCGATCCCGAAGAGGCAAAGGCCATCGTCCCCTTGATTCACACGAAGCGTGGAATCGGCTACGTGCTCCGCAACACAAAGTGACGCATGACGGATAGCACCGTGGGCAGCGCCCACGTCATGAAAAGGCGGACGCTGACCTTTCGCCTCCTCATCACGTTCCTGTCGCTCCTCGCTTTGGTCATCGTCGCCCTGGGATTCGTCACGATATCGATGCTCAGGTCCTACCTCGTCCACAACGTGGACGACCAGCTCAAGTCCACCGGGCAGGTCGTCGCGAGCAAGACCCTCGCCAACATCGCGAAAATGAAGGGGAACAACTCCGCGGACGACGTCGGCCACCTCAACCTGTCGGACTATTACATCTACGTCAAGATGGAGGGGGACACGATCATCGTCCCCTCTCCCGACAACGACGCCTCCAAGAAGCCCGATTGGGACGTGGCGGGGCCGGAGTACTTCAGTAGGCAGACGTATCAACGCTACGGCAAGCCCAAAGACCCCGGGAGCTTTGCTTCGAAGAAAACCGCAGACTTCGAGACCGTCAAGGGAACGCAGTTCGGGACCCAGTGGCGCGCAATAGCCTTCAACCTCAACGACCGGCGCGGAACGACGATCGGGACGATGATCATCGCGCTCCCCCTGGCCCCCGTCGATGCGACAGTCGCCCGAATCGCCTGGGTCATTGGACTGTCAGGCGCAGCGATTGTCATCGTCGGCGCGTTCACGGCGCTGTTTTCCATCCGTTCGTCGCTCAAGCCCCTTCGCGGCATCGAGAGCGCAACCCACGCCATCGCCGACGGCGACCTCTCGCGCCGCGTCCCCAAGGGCCAGGAGGGCTCCGAGGTCGGCAAGCTCGCCGATTCCATCAACGTCATGCTCGAGCAGATCGAGCAGTCCTTCGACGTCAAGGAGCGCTCTGAGAAAAAGATGCGTCAGTTCGTCTCCGACGCCTCGCACGAGCTGCGCACTCCGCTGGCCACGGTTCGCGGCTACGCCGAGCTCTATCGCATCGGCGGCGTGCCGGACTGCGAGATCCCCGTCACGATGGACAGGATCGAATCCGAGGCTCAGCGCATGAGCGGCCTCGTCGAGGACCTTCTTCAGCTCGCCCGCCTCGACGAGAGGCGCCCGCTTTCGCTGAAAGACACGCAATTGACCGAAATAGCGATGAATGCGGCCATGGACCTGAGGGTCCGCGACGCCGGCCGCCCCACCGCCGTCATCGGCCTCGACGGCGGCCCCGCGCCGGAGATCACGATCTACGCCGATTCGGACAAGGTCACCCAGGTCGTCACGAATCTGCTCTCCAACGTTCTCAGCCACACGCCGGCCGGCACCCCGGTCGAGATAGCTCTGGGCAGACATGGGGAAGACGCCGTCGTCGAGGTTCGCGACCACGGGCCTGGCGTCGAACCTGAGGATTCCGAGCGGCTTTTCGAGCGTTTCTTCAGAACGGACTCCTCCCGGTCGCGGGCGTCGGGAGGGTCGGGTCTTGGCCTGGCCATCGTCGCCTCCGTCATGGCCGCGCACGGTGGGACGGCGCGGATCAGCGAGACGCCGGGCGGCGGCCTGACGGTGCGCCTGACCTTCCCGCCTGTTGCCCCCTCGACGGCATCGGGCGGCATCACGGCGGCCGAGGAGGCGGCACGCGTCGCGTCCTCGTCGGAGACGGAGCAGGAGTCCAAGCCCAAGGGCAAGGGCATCGGGCGGTTTAAAGGCTCGGCCAGCAAGGGCTCGGCCAGCAAAGACTCAACCGACAAAAGCCCAACCGACAAAGACCCAACCGACAAAAGCCCGGCCAGCAAAGACTAGACCGACAAAGGCTCAATCAAAGGCTCGACCGGCAGGGATTCAGCCAGCAAGGTCCGGCTGGCAAAGACCCGGAAGGGCGGCCTCACAGGCAGGGGCGGCTTGCCAGCCCGGCTTTGCGCGGCGACGGTCCGGCCTTCTCACACGGAGACGATCGCGGCACGCGGAAGAGTCGGTTCGTTCCGACGGCCTTCCTGGCTTGCCGGAGAGGCTAGGACTCAGGCGGCGTCGTCGGACTCCCCGAAGGGAGACGTTCCGTCCTCGTCGACGGGATGGGGCGTGTGCTGTTCAAGCATGAGCTCAATCGCGTGGAAGACCCTCGCCATATAGCCCTCCGGGGACTCCCCTTCGCGCCCGTTCATGGGCCTGCCGATGAACAGGCACACTTCAGATCGAAACTTCGGCAGAAACCTCCCCACGGGCATTGCTTCGTGCCCGCCGAGCATGGCGATGGGGACGATCGGCACCCCCACCTGCATGGCGAGGGCCGCTGCGCCCGCCTTCGGCTGACCGATCTTGCCGCTGCGCGAGCGCGTGCCCTCGGGGAAAACGAGAATCGGCACGCCGGCCCGCAGCAGGCGCCCCGTCATGCCCGCGGCCTTGCTGTGCTCGACGCTCTCGCGCTTGCCCTTGCGCAGGATCGGGTAGGTGTTGAAGAAGATGGACGTGAGGGAGGAGATCCCGCGTTTGCGGTAGAAGTAATCCGCTGCGGCGCCGGTGGCGAGCTTTTCTGTGATCCAGTCGGGCAGAAGCGAGAAGACCATGGGCGCGTCCAGGTGCGAGGAATGGTTGGGCACCAAGATGAAGGCGCCTTCCAGGCCCTTGACGTTTTCCTCCCCCAGAACCTCGGTTTTCAAGTAGGTCGACATGACCGGCCGGGTCATGTACCTGCGCACGCGATGGCGCCTTTTGGCCTTCTTCTCGTCGAGATATCGGTCAACCGGCTCGAGGTTCTCCGTCACCCGTCGCGCCCCCTCACGATCTTCTGTGTCACGGCGCCGACAGCGCGCTGCGGGGCGTATCGAGCGAGGGCCGAGGCCACCTTGAACTTCACAGAAGGCGTGACGTAGGTCTTTCCGGCGTCGACGGCTCGAAGCGTCTCCTCGACGACGGCGTCGGCGTCGAGCCAGACGGCGTCGGGAAGGTTCGACGTAGTGATGCCCGCTCGCGCATGGTGCTCCGTGCGCACCCACCCCGGCATGAAGGTCACAACCTGAACTCCGTGGGGTCGCATTTCCAGCGCGAGCGCCTGCGACCACGTTTTCACGAGGGCTTTGATCGCCGAATACAGGCCCATGGGAACGAGGCCCGAAACCGAGGCCGTGTTGACGACGACGCCGTGGCCGCGAGCCTTCATTGCGGCGGCGGCAACGGCGCCGACTTCGACGACGGCGGAGGCCATGAGATCGATGGCCTCCCGCAGCGGCGCCGTGTCCGTTGTGGCGAGAGGGTGGCGAAGGCCCTTGCCCGCGTTGTTGACGAGGACCTCGACTTGTTCCTCGTCGATGTAGGAGCAGACCTTTGCCACGCCCTCCGATTGGGAGAGATCGGCGGGAAGCGCGACAACGTCGACGCCCAGCGAGGAGAGCTCGGCGGCGACCGATTCCAAGCGGGCCTCGTTGCGGGCCACGAGCGCGATGTCGCATCCGCGTGCCGCCAAAGCTCGGGCGAAAGCCAATCCGATCCCGGAGGTTCCCCCCGTCACCAGAGCTCTTCCGCGCAGCGGCGACGGCGAGGCCGATCTCTTCGAAAACTTCACATCACTACGTTAGGGCATTTCGCCCCATTGCGTGGACTCAAAGCGCCAACTACGCAAAAGCAAGGGAGCTCCCCAGCCGCCGAATGTGCGATTTCAGCCAAGAGGACTAGTATGGCTGGCCTAAGGTAGGAGGTTTCGATGCACGTCGACATTCCGCAGTGGCTGCCGCAGGCGTACGTGCGGGCAGTCCAAGCGGCTGGCTCCCCTTTGTCGAAGGAGGAGCTCGCCGTAGCATGTCGCGACGTTCTCCAACGATGGTCGTCCGACGACAGGCACTATCACGGACTTCAGCACCTGATGGACATCGCGGCGAGCGTGGAGACCCTGACGCCGCAGATGCACCGCCCCGAGCTGGTTCGGCTGGCTGCCTGGTACCACGGCGTCGTCTTCTCAACCGAGGCGAAAGACACGTACACCCGCAACGGCGGAGAGGACGAGGCGGCCTCCGCGGAGGTCGCATACGAAGATCTGCTGCGCCTCGGCGTTCCTGAGGACAACGCCCGCCGCGTGGCCGAGCTTGTCAGGGGAATCCGCTCAAAGTGCGATCCGCGGTCGAGTGACACGGCCAAGCTCGATGCGATCGACATCGACCTGCTGGCCCTGCGCGACGCACACATGGGGACGCTCGCGGTCGAGCCCCAGCGCTACAAGAAGTACATAGAACGAGTTCGCAAAGAGTACAGTCACATCCCCACCGTTCTCTTTCTGCGCGGACGCCAGGAGATCATTCGCCATCTGCTCGGGCGCTCAGCGCTCTTCATCACGCCCCTGGCCCGCCAGTGGGAAGAGATCACCCGGGAGAATCTACAAGCCGAGTCCCAGCGGATCGCCGCCAAAATTGAAGCCTTGTCGGAGCAAGACGGCGCTCCGGCGACCAACGAGCGAAAGGCCATGGCCGCCAGGGTCCCGGAGGTCGAGGAAGACCCCCGGCCCACGCTCGTTCCTCACGCACGAATCTTCACGCCCGCCTCCGCGCAATCGCCTCTCTCAGCCGTCACGCCTCCCTACCCGGCAAGCGCCCCGTCTCCCGCGACGGGATCATTCGCGGACGTTCAGGCCGTCGCGCACGGCAACGACGGGCAAAACGGCTTGGGGCGAGGCGACGCAGGGCACGTCAGGGCCGCGCACAGCAACGACGGGCAAAGCCGCGTCGGCGCCGGAGGCCGCACAGAAGCCCAAGGGCGGGTTTCAGGTTCCACGGGGCAGGTTTCGAGCCTTGAGTCCTGCGGCGAGCGGTTCGCACCGGGCGAGAAGATCCCGACGGACCTGAGCCCTGAGGAGCTCAAGCAGCTCAAACGCGAAAAGCTGGCCGCACAGGTGCGCAAACGGATTGAGGACCGCCATCAGGCGGGACGCTGCACGGGCGACGCCCAAGCGGGCTCCGGCGGCGCCCTGACCGAGACGGGCACGATCCGCGCCGTCGGCGCCGCCATGCAGGGCAAGGCAGAGGCGGGCAAAACGGAGTCAGAGAACACGGAAGCCGACGGTCTGAGGGACGCAGGCGCCCGTGCTGCCGTGGGAGGCCTGAACACAGCCGCGAGCCCCCACGCTCCCGACGGCCTTAAGACGGCGAACTCGCCGTCGGAGAAAGCTGCCCCCGTGGCATCCGGCGAATGGGACAACGTGCTCGGCTCCAGCCTCAGCCGCTCGGCAGAAGAGGACGCCGCCGGGCAGGGAAGCGCCGCAGGGGCGGAGTCCTGGCGATTGGCCTTTCCAAAAGGTAGGCACGGCTACAGAGTTCTTTCGGCTGCCACCCCCGAGTGGGTCGACGACGAAGAGGAGGCCGCCGCGGCGCAGGAGTCTCACGCGAGCGGAATGGAGCGCGAGCCCGACCTGTGAGGCACAGCTGAGGCGCAGCAGCCCTGCGACGCATGCGAGGGGCGGGAACCTGAAGGTTCCCGCCCCTCGCATATGGCAGAGAGACTGCCGATGCAGCCTCGCGGCTTAGTACATGCCGCCCATGCCGCCCATGTCGGCGTCGGCGCCGCCCGCGGCGGGCTTCTCCGGAAGGTCGGCCACGACGGCCTCGGTGGTCAGGAACAGGCCGGCGATGGACGCCGCGTTCTGCAGAGCGGAACGAGTCACCTTCACCGGGTCCATGACGCCGTCGGAGAGAAGGTCGCCGTACTCGCCGGTCGCGGCGTTCAGGCCGCTGCCCTTGGGGAGGTTGCGGACCTTCTCGGCCACGACTCCGCCTTCGAGGCCGGCGTTCTCAGCGATCTGCTTGAGCGGCGCCTCGATGGCGATCTTGACGATCTGCGCGCCGGTCGCCTCGTCGCCCTCGGGTTCGAATCCCTTGTAGGCTTCCTCGGCGGACTGGATGAGGGCGACGCCGCCGCCGGCGACGATTCCCTCTTCGACGGCCGCCTTCGCGTTGCGAACGGCGTCCTCAATGCGGTGCTTGCGCTCCTTGAGCTCGACTTCGGTCGCTGCGCCCGCCTTGATGACGGCGACGCCGCCGGCGAGCTTGGCCAGGCGCTCCTGCAGCTTCTCGGTGTCGTACTCTGAAGTGGAGTTCTCAATCTGCACCTTGATCTGCGCGACGCGTCCCTCGATCTGCTCGGGGGTTCCGGCGCCGTCGACGATCGTCGTCTGGTCCTTGGTCAGCACGACCTTGCGGGCGCGGCCCAGCATGTCGATGTCGGTGTTCTCAAGCTTGAGCCCGACGGTCTCGGAGATGACCTGGCCGCCCGTGAGGATGGCCATATCCTGGAGCATCTCCTTGCGGCGGTCACCGAAGCCGGGGGCCTTGACGGCCGCGGACTTGAAGGTGCCGCGGATCTTGTTGACGACGAGGGTCGCGAGGGGCTCGCCCTCGACGTCCTCGGCGATGATGAGCAGCGGCTTGCCCGTCTGCATGACCTTCTCGAGGACAGGAAGGAGTTCCTTGACGTTGGAGACCTTGGAGTCGACCAGGAGGACGTAGGGCTCCTCCAGGACGGCTTCCTGACGCTCGGGGTCGGTGACGAAGTACGGCGAGAGGAAGCCCTTGTCGAAGGACATTCCCTCGGTCAGCTCGAGCTCGAGGCCGAAGGTGTTCGACTCCTCGACGGTGATGACGCCTTCCTTGCCCGCCTTGCTCATCGCTTCGGCGATGACCTGGCCGATCTCCTTGTCGCCGGCCGAGATGGCGGCGGTCGAGGCGATCTCCTCTTCGGTCTCCACTTCCTTGGCGTCGGCGAGCAGCTGCTCGGAAATGCGAGCGACCGCCCCGTCAATGCCCTTCTTCAGCGCGATCGGGTTCGAACCGGCCGCAACGTTGCGCAGGCCCTCGCGCACGAGCGCCTGAGCCAGAACCGTGGCGGTGGTGGTGCCGTCGCCTGCGACGTCGTCGGTCTTCTTGGCGACTTCCTTGACCAGCTCGGCGCCGATGCGCTCGTAGGGCTCTTCGAGGTCAATCTCCTTGGCGATGGAAACGCCGTCGTTGGTGATGGTGGGGGCGCCCCACTTCTTGTCGAGGACGACGTTGCGACCCTTGGGGCCGAGCGTGACCTTGACGGTGTCGGCAAGAAGGTTGAGGCCGCGCTCCATGGAGCGACGTGCTTCCTCGTCGAAGGCAATGGTTTTTGCCATGCTTAGTATTCCCTCCAGATGGGATGCTCGGTCGGTGCCCGCGACGGACGACGCCGCGCGAACCGGTCCCATTTCCGGCCCGCTCGACGCCTCACCGACTGAGAGGTTTTATCACTCTACGGTTGCGAGTGCTAACTAAGATTCTGGCACTCGCGCCCGGAGAGTGCAAGGCAACGCCGTTCACCCAAAGCTGAGTCTCCATGGCTCAAGTCTGGAGGTCGCTCCCGGACGGGATTCCCGCTTGCACGCGGACGCCCCCGCCCAAGAGAAGCTTAAGCCGCCGCACGAGGGATGCTTAAGCCGCCGTCCGAGGACGGCTGCCCATCTACACCAGCTTCTGCTGCGTGGAGAAGAAGGAGGACGCGTTTGCCTGATCGGCCGAGGCGAAGTCCTCCGCCGCCTCTTTGGTGGCCTTTGAGTACGCTTCCAGGCGCTTGGCGTAGATGCCCACCGCTTCCTCGAAATACCCTGCGGCCTTCTCGGCCGCGGCGCCCAGGCCGCCGTTGACGACGCCGTCGTTCGACTCCCGGATGGCATCGCCGTTGTCGATGCCGCGGATGACGCCGGCCAGGTCGTCCGACGTCGCCACCATCTTGCGAAGGGCCGCATCGTTTACTCTCAGCTCTCCCATGTTTCCTCCTTTGCGTGATGCCCGGGACGTGCAGCCGGGCCTTTGGGATTCGCTTGTCTCGTTCGAGCCTTCTCATTGGAGCCCGGTGCTTGGGCTCCCCACTGGGACACGCTGCCGGCCCCCGCTATTCCTTTGAGTTCGATCGCTTTGCCGCGGGGCTTGATCACTTTGCCGCGGTGCCCGATCGCTTTGCCGCGGGGCTCGGCGGCGGTGTGACGACGACGTTCGGATCGTAGGGCGCCCATCTCTCCGGCGAAGAAAAGCCGCGCCCGGTGCTGCGCAAATTGTCGGGAACCACCTCCGTTCCGCGAGGCCAGTCGGAAAAACCCTGGGGGCTGTTGTCCTTGCCGCAACCGGTGTCGATCTCAATCAGAAGGAACTTCGGGTGGCTGATGACGGTAAGCTCGGCGCCGGTGCGCGGATTTGTGAGGATTCCCGCGTTGCCCTCGGTGTGTATATAAGGTTCGGGCTTGCCAAATCCGTAGGGCTTGGCGAGCTCGTATATCCTCGCCGTCGCAGCCTTCCACTTTTCGGCCGGAATGGGAGCCGCCGTCGCCAACCTATACAGTTCGGAGGAGTATCCGGCCGAGCAAACGACAAACGCACTCACCTTCGTCTGAATCTGCTCCTCTTGGGGCTTCCATTCGCCCACCCCGTATTCTTGGCTCAGCATCCGATAAAGCGAGATTTCCAGCCCCAGGGTTTCGCGCCGAAGCTCGACAATGGGCCGCTCGACGGGCGAAGCCGTCGCCTCGCCCCCGCCAAGGTACTCATCCGGTATGTCGCACCCCGCGGCGCACGCTGCTACCGCGCACAGGGCTGCGAGCGCTTTCTTGCCGACCATCTCACTTCTCCTCCGCAGCCATGCCATTGCCCGACATGATGCGTCCAATATTGTACGTCGAAGTTTTTCCCACGGATTTCTTGGACTCGGGCCCCGAAAGATACTCCGAATGACCATGAGAGGCCTCGTAACGCTCCCCTTCGGGACTTATCCACTTCTCGGTGCTGAAATGCTCGAAGTTCTTGTTGACGTCGGGATTCAGGCCGAACCGCCCGCTCGCCGCGACGGCGTCCCCCTCCGCGGCGCCGACGTAGGTATTTCCAGGAAGGACGTTGAGCTCGTCGTTGGTCGTCGCGTTCACCCCGGCGGATCCCCACACCGCGACTTGATCCTGAACGTCGGTGCGGCCCGCGGCGACCGCCGCGGTGAGCGAACCGTACGAGTGTCCGCTCAGCGTGAGATTTGGATCGCCCGTATGAGTTTGCTGCACTCCTTCCATGAAGGAGGACAGGCGTTCTTTCGCCTCATTGGCCGCGTGGGGGTAATAGACGGCGTTCTTCTGATACGGCGCCGATTCGCCCCAGCTGGGGGCGTCGTAGTCGAGCCACACGACCCCCGCGCTTTCCCCGGTATGCTGCCGATCGGACACTTGCAGCGCTCTTTCGAGGCCGATCACGGAGCTTCCTCCGCCTCCTGTGCCGACCAAGCCGTCTCGAACATTCGTCGTCATGCCGGGAACGTACACCATGACGTTCTTGGCCTTGTCGATGTCGCCTATGCCTATGGCCGCCCGCACGTGCTCACGGCCCTTCCCAGGATCGAAAACCAGAAGTCTCTGCCGCGCCGATTGCGCGTTGAAAAGCGCCTCGGGTCCGCCCTCCGGCATCGGAAACCGCTTGGCCAAGGCCAGAACGTGATCTCGGTTGTTGTAAACGTAAGCGCGGTACTCGCCCGGCGTCACGCCGTACTTTTTGAACAGGGCGTCGGACTCGCCTTCGGTTTCGACCTTTCCTTTGAGCTCCTCCATGCGGTCGAGGTACCTGTGCAGCAAGACCGTGTTGGCGCGGCTTCGGGCGTCGGCCGGGATGCCGTCGCGGTGCCCGATCCACTCGGGATGCTTGAGGATGATCTCCTTCTGTTCTTCGGGCGAGAGCGCCGTCCACCAGTCGTTGACGTACTGGGCCCCCAGCGTGGAGCGCGGCGGTCCTTTGGTCCCCAATTGGACCACATTGCTTCCACTCTCAATGGCATTGCTCCAGGCTTCAATGCCGAAATGCGAGTAGATCTGCTCTACGACCTTGAGGAACTGCTCGGCTTTGCTTACACACAGGCAGCCTCGCTTAGTAAATCCCTCCTGGAGCGTGTCCTGAAGATCCTCCTTTGTGACCGGACCCGGATTGCCAAGACGGAAGCCCATGTCGACGCCGCTGACGGTGCCGTCGTCGTCGACCTCCCCGCCTTTCGCGCGCACCTCGGCGTTGAGGTCGGCCGCTTCTTTGGCCAGTTTGTCCGCCGACTCGCCAGCCAGGTCGAACTTCTGGGCCGCGCGCTGGAAGGTGCGCTCGAGATCCTCAGCATCGTCCACCATCGACCGGCGCTTCCTCTGCTCAGCCTCGGAGAACTTGCCCTCGAGCTCGGAAGAGCCTATCCCCGCCATCGCGGAGTGCGTCTCGCCGAATCGCTTCGCCGCAGCGCGCAGCATCACCGCCGCGTCGCGAAACTTGCTGCCGCGCCATAGCATGACATCATGAAAAGAAACCATCGCATCCTCCTTTGATTCCCAATGAGCTTATCAAATTAATGCCGTGTATGCCAGGTTTAACTCGATTCCTTCAAAGGAGGAGCGCTCCTTGCTTTATTGAGTAGAGGTTAGAAAAGACCCAAAGCCTACAAACCGGTTGGAAAGTGCATCGACGACGGCGAACACGCGCTTCGAGGAACAGAAAAGCCCCGGAACGACGTCGAAATCGGACGTCCCCGGGGCCCTTCCCTGCGCTGCTGGGCCGGTTTAGCCTCGGCCGGTTCGGGAGGCCTCCGGCTCAGACGGAGAGGAAGGCGCGGCCGAGCCTGTCGAAGCCGTCGGCGAGGACGTGGCGGCATGCCCGGCTGTGGACGTTGCAGTCGGCGACGCCGTCGGTTCTTGGGACGCCGAAGGCTCCGGGCTCGGCGTCGCGCCGTCGGAGACGTCGGCCATGAGGGTCAGCTCGGTGTGGTCGCGGACCTCGACCCTGACCTTCCCGCCCGCCGCGCGGGCGTTGTACTCGACGCCCGCCTGGTAGCCCTTGCCGGCGGCCTTTGCCTCGACCCAGTCGGACAGCGGCGTCGTCGTCCCGTCGGAGCCGACCGCGACGACCCGCACCTGATGTGCGCCCTCTGCCACGCCTCCGCGCACATCGACCGTGACCGCCGACTTCCCTTGAGAAGAGGCGGCGGGCCGCGCCGTCGCACTCATCGGCGTATACCTCTTAAGCTGCTTGGCCGGATCCATGCCGAAGGCGGACATCTTCTCGGACGCGAGCTTCCAGGCGGATGAGCCCGGCTCGGCCGCCACGTAGAAGACCGCCGAAGCCTTCCATTGCCCATCGACGGACTCGCTGTCGATGTTGAGCTCCTTCAGCGTGCCCGGAAGAACGAGAACCTTCGGGAACAGGCCTGCAGAGTAACTGACCTCCGTCATCCCCTCGCCGAAGTACGCGGAGACGGGCTTTGGCCGGGGCGCGCCGTTCGTCAAGTTCTCGTCGCTTTCGTCGTAGGAGTACACGAACTTTCCGTTCTTGGCTCCGCGCACGACGATCCGCTCGGGGCATCTGCCTTCGAAGGCGCGGTCAATCGAAGTGATCTGGGTGCCGAAATCGGCCTTATGCAGCGACGGCGTGTGGAAGAATCCGTCCACGACCTCGAGGCTGTCTGGGAAACGCACTTCGCTGAGAGCCGTCGCATTCTCGAATGCGCGATTCCCGATGCTCTTGAGCCCGTCGGGAAGGCGGAGCTTTTCCAGCTTCGCGTTGTCGGCGAAAGCCCTGTCGTCGATCGCCGTCACGCCGTCCTTGACATGGCGCTCGGGGGTCTGGTCGCCCGGAGCGGACCGTATGAGATGCAGGCCGTCGTTCCGCTTGCCGTAGAGTATGTTGCCCTCGGCGCTGAAGATCTGATTGCCTTGGGCCACCGTCACTTCGCGCAGTTGCGGCGTCCTGTAGAAGACGTTCTCCTCCAGCGTGGAAAGTCCTGATCCCAGGCGGACCTTGAGAAGCCTTTCATTGCCGGAGAGGGCGCCGTAGCGGATTGCCGTGACCGAATCGGGCAGCGACGCCTCGACCAATCCGGAGTCGTAGAAGGCATCCGAGCCGATCTCCTTGAGCCTGTTGAGGTCGGTCCGCATGTTGACGGCCTTGAGCGCGGGCGTCTTCTGGAAGGCATAGCTGCCGACCGTCGTGGCGCCGCCAAGATCGACGTCGGTCAGGTTGGCCGCCCACGCGAAAGCGCTGTCCCCGATCGTCTCAAGGCCTCTCGGCAAGACAATCCTCTTAAGTGCTGAAGAAGAGAAAGTTCCGTTTTCGACGGTTCGGAGGCCCGACGGAAGGTTGACCTCTTCATAAGCCGAATTGCTGAAGGCGTAACTGGCGATCGTCGTCACACTTGCCGGAACGTTGTAGGTCTTTAACCGGCTGCTTCCGGCGAGGCCCCGGGGGACGACTATGAGCTTGGTCAGCTGCTTGTTGAACAGCGCCCTTCCGACGACCACATAGTTTGGATTGCCCTCACTGACGGAGACCGTTCTGAGGGAATCGTTTCGGGCGAATGAGCCGTCAAACTGGTCGGGCCCCACGCCCTTGCCGATGTGGAGTTTGGCTATTTTCCTCGTGCCGCTCACCGCGCCGTCGGCGTGGACGACCGAATCGGGAATCGTCAGTTCGGTTAGATTGGTGAAGGAGAACGCTCCGTGCCCGATCGACTTCAGGCCCTCCTGAAGGGTCAACTTTTCCAACGCCGAACGGTTGAATGCGGATTCTTCGATTGCCTCCAGTCCGGAGGGAAGCACGGCTTGCCTGATCCCCGAACGCCAAAAAGCCCATTTGCCCAGAACTTTGAGTTTCGAGGGAAATCCCGTCGAGATCTGCCCGTTTGCCCCGATCACTTTCAGAGACCTGAGACTATGGGTTATGGCGAACGCCCGGAAGTCGATCTTCGTCACGTTGTCTGAAACGGTGACGTCCATCAAGTGACCTGCCTTCATGAACGCTCTTTCGGGGATCTCCGTCAACCCGGCAGGCAGAGCAACCTTCTCGATTCCGCTGTCGTAAAAGGCCACTTTCCCGAGGTGCGTCACCGAACGAGGAAGGACGATTTCTTTGAGAGCTCCCGTCCCGCTGAAAGCAGACTCGCCGACTTTGACCAGCTTGCTGGGCTTGGCCTCGGCGTCCTCGAATTCGACAGCGGCCAACTCGCGGCAGTAGGCAAAGCCTCGTTCTTCGATTTCGGTCACCGTCGCGGGGACTTTGACCTTGACGACGCCGGTTCTATAAAAAGCCTCTTTGCCGATGACCTTGACGGAGTCGGGAATGACAACGTCCCTGGCCGAGCCCTTGTACCGCACCAGCTTGCCCTTGCCGTCTATCTCGAAATCTCCGGTTCGCGGGCTTGGGGTGTCCGCGGGCAAAAGTCGCTTTTTGGCCGAAGCGACCCCTTTTTTAGTCGAAACCGCATCTTTGCCGGCCAAAGCGGCCCGCGGCGCATTATTGGGAACGGCCGGTTTTGCGGCCGCGGCCCGTTCGCCTGCCGCAGCCGGTTTCGTGATTTCAACCGGTTTCACAGCTGCCGCCGGTTTTGCGGCCGCAGCCGGTGAAACGACCATGAGCACGGCCAGGACCACGACCGCGACCGTGGCGGCGAGCGACAGCCTCCTAGTAGAAATATTCATGGTTTCTCCTATGGAAATAGCGCGAATGCGCAAAAGTGAGCGTTGAGGCATTGCTGCCTTTTCCAGGTGCCACCAACTTTACACAGGATGTACCTAAAAATATATGAGTTTAAGTACCCATGTCGTTTTCTGTTGCATACACCGCCTTAAGACGCATGCGCCCCCGCTTTACGAGAGGCATGCACCCTGCTTTATAAGCAATCACACACTTGTCCACAAGGGGTTGCGGACTTCCGCAAGAACTTGCAAGCCCGCTCCTTTTGCAAAAGGGGCGGGCTTCAAGAGGGGGATTCAGGCTTTGTTTCGCGTCTTACCTCGCGTCGGCGCGAAGAACGACGACGATCTGGTCGCCTCCCGTGGCCTTCGGCGCAAGGACGACGTTGCCGGGACGGATGCCGAGGGCCGCGGCTACCTGCTTGGCCGCCTGCGCGTCCGAGGCTTTCGCGTAGAAAACGGTCGAAACTGCGGGGCTTCCTCCGCTGTAGTTGTTCGCCGAGACCTTCGTGTAGCCGGCCTTCTCCAGTTTCTGCTTCCCGGTGGCGGCCAATCCGGGCTTCTTCGACCCGTTGAGCACGAGAACGGGACGGCCGGCGCCGGCGTCGGCCGACGTGCTGCTCTCCTGCCCCGACGGAGTGGCAGAGGCGTCCGTCGACGGGTTCCCGCTTGGCTTGCCAGACTCCGACGGCTTGTTCCCGCCGGAGGAACTGGGATCGCCGCTTGGGCCCGCCGTCGAAGAGGCGCCGCTCGGGGCGCCCGAAGGGGCCTCCTTCGCGGAGGCGGTAGGCGCAGGCTCCTCCTCGGAGGAACCGATGTAGTTCGAGATCGCCCATCCCGCGGTCGGAGCAAGAATCACAACGGCGACAAGCGCCAGCCACCATTTGAGGTTCGACTCCTTGCGCCTGTGAGTTCCTCGAATCGTCCGGGCGTCTGCCAGCCGATCGAACTCGTCTGCGGGGTATTCGTTATCTGCCACGTTCATAGCCTAACAATCGCCGTCACTACTTCGCTCGCCAGCGCGCCGGTCCCGCAAACGCAGCAACCGCCCCACAAGCTCAGGGCGTTCCATTCGCGCATGCGGATTGGCAAGAACGCGGTTAAGCACGAGATAGTAACGGGTGGTGGTCATTCCCAGAGTCGCTATGGCCTCAGACTTGGTTCTCCCGCGGGTCCACCACGTTTCCTCCAAGTCCAGAACGGCGTTTTCGACGTCGGACAGCCTTGTGCCCTCCTCCAATGTTCCGCCTTTCTCGGATTCGCGCCTCCATCGCGATTGTGCCTCCAGCCGAAAGCGATCCTGCTTCCTCAGGCATCCTACCCCGCCCGGTCGGCGAGGATCTCTCGGTCAGCGAATCTCACACACAAGAAGGCTAGGCTTGTGCCATGACCCTGACAGACATCATCGACCCCGGATGGGCGCGCGAATTGGAACCCGTCGAACAGCGCATTCACGCAATGGGCGATTTCCTCCGGTCCGAGAACGCCGCGGGCCGCGGCTACCTCCCCGCAGGCGATCGAGTGCTGCGCGCCTTTTCGTACCCGTTCGACGCCGTGCGCGTGCTGATCGTCGGGCAAGACCCCTACCCTACGCCCGGGCACCCCGTGGGACTGAGCTTTTCCGTCGACCCTTCAGTTCGCCCGATCCCCCGCTCCCTCGTCAACATTTACAAAGAGCTTTACGACGATCTGGGCATCTCCCCCGCCGACGACGGCGACCTCACCCCCTGGTGCGAGCAAGGAGTGATGCTTCTCAACAGGGTCTTGACCGTCCAGCCCGGCAAACCCGCCTCGCACAGGGGAAAGGGATGGGAAGAGGTGACGGCCCACGCCATCCGCAGACTCGCGGGGCGCGGCGGCCCCCTGGTCGCCATCCTGTGGGGCAGGCCAGCCCAAGAGCTCAAGCCTCTGCTGGGCGACGTGCCGACGATCGAGTCCCCGCACCCTTCCCCGCTTTCGGCGACTCGAGGCTTCTTCGGGTCGCGCCCTTTCTCACGAGCCAACGCCCTCCTCACCGACCTCGGCGGGCATCCCGTCGACTGGTCGCTTCGATAGGCCAACTGGTCGCTTCGATAGGCCAACTGGCCGCTTCGACAGAGCCCCGCGCCCCGCTTGCCGCAACGCAACAACGACGGCGCCCGCGAAGCCCAGCGTGAATCCCCCGCGCCCCGCTTGCCGCAGTGCATCAAATCGGGCGACAAGGCGAGGAGCCGACGCAGCGTACACATACGGTGCGAAGCCGGTTCCCCGGTAACAGTCGCGGCGAACTTCCGATCCGGCAAAAAGAGCGCCCCGGGCTGCCTGCCAAGCAGCCGGCCCTTCGGGGAAAGTCTGCGACGCAAAGCGGGCCCTTCCGTCGCTGACGACGAAAGGGCCCGGTTGCAAGACCGGCGCAAACCGACACCAATGAAGGCGACCGCCGGGGCCGCGAAGGGTTGCGGGCATCGCAGCCGTCTCCTCCGACGCGTTCCGCACCGGTGTCGGTTTGCCGAACCGGTGCGTGACTTCCGGCTCGTAATTCAATCTTAAACTAGGAAGCCGTGTAAACCCATACTGCGAGAGGCGGATTTCGTCACGATTTCCCCTCCGCCTCGGGCATTGCGAAGAAAGCGTACGCAGTTTGAGCCTCCCGCAGCCCTATCGGAACAAGGGCGGACCCGAGAGATTGAGAGGCTGCGACCGCACACGAAATTGAGAGGCTGCGACCGCATGGGCTTCCCAAAGGACATAAGAAACGCAAGAAACTGTGAGCCACCTAAGGGACTCGAACCCTTGACCGTCCGCTTACAAGGCGGGTGCTCTACCAACTGAGCTAAGGTGGCGCAGGCGCTCCCCGAGCGAGCGCCCCTCTATCTTGCCAGATGCAGGCAGTTTGCCCAAGCCGAAACGGCGTGACCCACAACGTAGGCGTCTGGCCGAAGTGCGCTCACGGCGACGCCGCGCGGGGACGTGCAAAGGCGGGGCGACGTCGAATGTCGCCCCGCCTTTATGCATCGACTCGGAGAACTGCAGGCCGGCCCCGTCCGGCTTGTCAGCCCTTCGGCGTCGCCGGTTCGGCGTCGGAGGCCTCGAGCTTGTGTCCGGCGACTTTTTCAAGTTCGGTCAGCAGCTTGCCCTCGGTCCAGTCTTCGAGCCTCTTGCCGTTGATCGTGACGGTCGGGGTGCCTTGGTGCCCGGCGTCGGCGAACTTCTTGGCCGCATGTTGGAGGAACGAAGCGTAGCGATTCTCGCTCAGGGCACTGTTGAGGCCTTTGAGCACGTTGTCGGGCACACCGACTTTCTTTGCGACGTCAAGCGCGACCTTCTTATGCTGCGACTCCGAGGGAATGCCCTTCTTCCGCGCGAAGATCGGGGCGGAGACGTCGGCGAAGTACTTCGTGTGGAAAGCGGCGTAGTACTGCGGAGCCTTTTCGGCGATGTAATAGTCGGCCTGGCTGGCTACGTCCGAGAACTTTTGCTGGAGGACCGACAGGGGAACGATCTCAAGGGTGATCTCGCCTTTGCCAGCGAGGTTCACAAGCTTGTTGCCGTATTCCTTCTCGAGGTCGTTGCAGTGGGTGCACGCGTAGTCGGAGTAGATGCGAACCCTCGGCTTGTCGGCGTTCTTCGCACCCGCCCGAGTTGTGCCTTCGGAAGAGCCCTTCCCGACGGAGATGACGCCGTCGGCCGAAACGTTCGCGCTCGGACTTGCCTCCGGCTTCACCTCCTCCTTCTTCGTGCCGTTCCAGATGACGAAGGCGACGGCCGCGACGACGAGGATGACAGCAAAGGAGCTGCCCAACGCCACAAACAAGCGCGTGCGCCTGGCGCGTTTTGCCTCCGCCTGCTGGAGAAGGCGGGCTTTCTCGCGGGCCTGCTGCTGCCTCTGCTGCTTCGTCAGATAGGGCGAATTCATCCCCGGGGTGTTTCGTGAAGCCATGCGCACGATTGTAGGCGAGCATGCTGTGGAGAAACTAGTAAGCCCTCGTGATCGTTCTGTCACCGTTCGCTCGCGGGGGCCGCCGAAGACAACCCCCGCCCAACCGGGCCGCTCCGCCTCTCAGCCGCGCTACTCCGTCTTGATGAAGGAGGGCGTGCCGTCGAGCGGCGTCCAATCGGGATACTGCCGAGCGGAGGAGTAGAGGACGCCGAGTGCGGTGAGAGCGACGAGGACCACACCCCAGAAGTACTTGTACGACCTGACCGGGGCAATCGCGGCCATGAGGCTGCGGGCGCCGAGCCTCGCGGGGGCGTTGAGGCCGTTGAACCACGCGACCGTCATCGCTATGACGACGGCGGCAAAAGTGCCGAGACGGGGCTCCGAGGGAACCGCGAGGCTCAAGCCCCACAGCGCAGCCCCGCCTAGGGCGACGCCGATGCCGACGCACACCGCCTGCTCGAAGACGGTCTTCAAGAATACGCCGGGCAGCCTCAGCGCCACGCCCCATTTCTCGCCCGAGAACTTGCCGCCGCGGGCTCGGCGTCGGGCGTTGAGGCTCCGGTAAGACGATCCGATCATCGCGAGCGCGAACGCCGCAAAGGCATATGCGCTTATCCCCGATATCGGGAATCGCACGGCGAAGGAGAGAATCGCGAGGGCTCCGAGGAACACGATGAGGCGGACGGTTGGCAACGGACGCATCCATTCCGGGGTTTCGCCCGGCGCGCCGGGCGCCTGCCCGCCAATGAACTCATTCCACATCGGCGGATTGAGGGAGCCGGGAGGCTGCGGCTGCGAGGGTGGAAGCCCGGCTTGCGCCTGCCCAAACTCTTGGCCGAGATTCCTGCGGCTCCCTAGCTCTTCGGGAAGCGGCGCGACGGGGACCGACGGCGGCATCTGGGGCGGCGGGGCCGCCATCGGGGGTTCAGCCGAGATGACCTCGGTCGGCGGCGTGGCCCGGGAGCCGGACCGAACATCGTCGCCGACGCCGAACCCCCGGGCGGGAAGGATTTCGGTTCGGCCTCCGCCGGATTCCCCGCCGGTCGGAAGAATTTCAGTCCGCCCTCCGCCGGACTCGCCGACGCCGAACCCCCCGGCGGGAAGAATTTCGGTTCGGCCTCCGCCGGATTCCCCGCCGGTCGGAAGAATTTCAGTCCGCCCTCCGCCGGACTCGCCGACGCCGAACCCCCCGGCGGGAAGAATTTCGGTCCGCCCCCCGCCGGACTCGCCGCCAGCCGGAAGAATCTCAGTCCGCCCCCCGCCGGATTCGCCGCCGGCCGGAAGAATCTCAGTCCGCCCCCCGCCGGGTCCTGGCGCTCCGAGGACTTCCGTTGCCTGCCCTCCCAGCTGAGCTCGCCGCATCCGCAGAGCGGTTTCCGGGCCCTCGTCCCACCCGCGGGCGTCATCGCTCCGCCGGGCGCCATAGTCTGCGTCGCCGTATTCCTCGGACCCGGCGTCGTTCCCGAAAGCGCCGGAAGCTCGAAGCGCCTCGGCGGCGCCGTCGGGCCTCCCCGGATGCTGGCCAAGCACCTCGGTGGCGCCCTGCGGCGTCGCTCCCGGAGCGTTCCGCGAAGCGGTGTCGCCGACGCCTCGCGCGGCGGTCTCGCCCGTGACGAGTGGCTCGAAGGTGTCTCCCTCCCCCATTGCGGAGTCCGCGGCGGCGAGGCTTCCGACTCCCCCCATCACGCCGGCGATGCCGGCGAAGGCCGCGTGCGGCGCGGAAGAGTCGTCGTCGAACCGGCCGGTCTTGAGAACCTCGACGAGCTCGTCGATCCCGATCCGATCCTCGATGTCCGGCGCGAGAGCGCGCACGAAAGCGGCAGCCACCGGGCCCTGAATGCCGACGATGTCCGGCACCCCCTCGAAAACCCTTCGCATGATCGCCTGCGGATTGCCCTTGCCGAAGGGCGCCCGACCCGTAGCGGCGAAGGCGAGGACGGCGGCCAATGCCCACCAGTCCGCGCTTTCATCCGGGTTGGCGCCGTTGATGACGCGCGGATCGCAGTACCCGGGCGTGTGCGCAACCGAGCCGGGAACGGTCAGCCGCGAATCCTCATCGACCTGCGCGATTCCGAAATCGATGAGCACGGGCCCGTCCGGGCCCAGCATGACGTTGGACGGCTTGAGGTCTCGGTGGAGGACCCCCGCCTCGTGGATCGCCTCGACCGCCTGGCGGAGATGCTCGGCGAGTTCGACCAAGTCCTCCCCTTCGAACACTCCCGAATCGACGACGTCTTGCTCCAACGTCGGCCCATCTATGAGTTCCGTCACAATAAAAGCTTCGTCGGAGTCGGTCTCGGCGTCCAGGACTTCGGCGACGTAGCGGCCGCGCACCTTCTGGAGCATCGCGACTTCCCGGCGAAGGCGCTCCCTTCCCGAGTGGTCCACCACCAGGGCCGGATGCAATAGTTTGAGGGCGACACGGACCCCGGCGCCATCCTCCGCCTCGAAGACGGTGGACATGCCGCCCGCGCCGATTCGCTTGATAAGCCTGTATCCGCCGATGTTCATCTGCCTACGCACGCCTCTACGCTATCGAAGGACGCCCCCTGCGCGCTCGTTACGCTCCCTGAGCATGCTGTGCACGAATCGCCAAAAGGCAGATTTGCGTTGGGATTCCGCGATTCTGCGTTCTTCTGCACATGCCTCCCCAAAAAGCGGCACGCTCGGCGCATTTCTGTGTAATAATTTTCACGGGTGTTTTAAGCATCCGTGTCAGAGTCGACACTTTGGCACTCTTCACTCGGACCGTCCGGCACGTTCCTGCCGGTGAAGGGACCATTTGAATATGGCAACTGTGACCTTTAACGGGGCTACTCGCCTCTACCCGGGCTCGGAAAAGCCCGCAGTCGATCACCTCTCTCTGGACATCAACGACGGAGAATTCCTCGTTCTGGTCGGGCCTTCGGGGTGCGGCAAGTCCACCTCGCTGCGCATGCTCGCAGGCTTGGAGCAAGTGGACGACGGAACCGTCTACATCGGCGACGACGACGTCACCTACGTTCCGCCGAAGGACCGGGACATCGCCATGGTGTTCCAAAACTACGCCCTCTACCCCCACATGACCGTGGCGGACAATATGGGTTTCGCCCTCAAGATCCAAGGCGTGCCGCGCGAGAAGATTCGCGAACGCGTGGTCGACGCCGCCAAGATCCTCGACCTCGAGCCCTATCTCGACCGGAAGCCGAAGGCGCTCTCCGGCGGACAGCGCCAGCGCGTGGCGATGGGCCGCGCCATCGTGCGCGAACCTCGGGTCTTCCTCATGGACGAACCGCTGTCGAACCTGGACGCGAAGCTCCGCGTCCAGACCCGCACCCAGATCGCCTCCCTCCAAAAGCGGCTGGGAATCACCACCGTGTACGTGACCCACGATCAGACCGAGGCTCTGACGATGGGCGACCGGATCGCCGTGCTCAAGGACGGCCTGCTCCAGCAGGTGGGCATGCCGAATGAGATGTACTCCTCGCCCGCCAACGCCTTCGTCGCCGGATTCATCGGCTCCCCCGCCATGAACCTGGGGCGTTGGCGCCTCGTCGGCAACGCCGCCGTCTACGGCGATTCTTCCCTCCCTGTTCCGTCGAGCGTCGCTAACTCCGTCACCCGCGAAGACAACGGGCAGATCATCGTCGGCTTCCGACCCGAGGCCCTTTCGTGGAACTCAAACGACACGTACACGCCGAGCTCCGATGAGGGCGCCCCGCTGGGCAAGATACCGCTCAAGGTCACGCTCGTTGAGGAGCTCGGATCGGACGCTTATGTCTACGGCCACGTGGTCGGCGCCGATCGCGAAGTCGATAAGTTCGGCTCCGGCGACGGTTCGGACCTCGTGACGATTCGCATCGAACCTGATAGAGTTCCAGCTCCCGGGGAAGTGATCCTCGTGGAACCGAACCCGGATCGGATTCACTTCTTCTCCGCCAGCGGCGGCGAACGGATCAACTGATGGCGTTCGGGGCCGGGGCTTGGAAGAACACGCCCCGGCCTTTGCCGTTTCGAGGCAGGGCTGCGGAAGGAGAGAAGACGTCTTCTCGCCCGTTGGGCGTACCCCATATTTACATAGAGGCGCCTCAACAGACGAGGAGATCACGTAAAATATAACCAATACGCGCAAATATCATGGACAATTCAATTCAACAACTCAAACCGGTTCCAAAGAAGGAACGGGTATCGTCAAAGTCGACGAGACGCTCGAAGGCCTCAAAGAAAGCGAGGCCGGTGAGCTCCTCGCTGCGGATCACCGCGGCCAAGCCTGATGCGGCCCTCCTCGACCTTCCTTGGGACAAGCCGTTGAGCCGATGGCCGGACAGCATCGTGGCCGCGCTCCCTCAGGGAATTTCCCGCCACGTCGTGCGATTCGTCCACCTGGACGGGCGCATTCTGGCCATCAAGGAGATCGGCGATTCGGCGGCTCATCACGAGTACCAGATGCTGCGCACGCTTCAGCGGCTTGACGCGCCCTGCGTCGAGCCGGTAGCCGTCATCACCGGGAGGACGACCCGTTCGGGCCACCCGCTCAATTCGGCCTTCGTTTCGGAGCATCTGCCGTACTCGCTTCCCTACCGCGCTTTGTTCGGCCAGTATCAGCGTCCGGAGACGGTCGACAGGCTCATCCGGGCCCTTTCGGTTCTGCTCGTGCGGCTTCACCTCCTCGGATTCTTCTGGGGCGACGTTTCCCTTTCCAATGCGCTCTTCCGGCGCGACGCCGGGGAATTCGCCGCGTACCTCGTCGACGCCGAGACGGGCGAGGTCTACGACGGGATCACCCAGGGCAAGCGGCTGTACGACATTGACGTGGCACGCACGAACATCATCGGCGAGCTCATGGATCTGCAGGCGGCGGGCCACCTTTCCGAGGACTACGACACGATCGACATCGGGAACCGGCTGGTCGCGCAGTACACGACCCTGTGGGACGCGCTCACCGGAGAGACCACGTTCTTCACGGACGAAAAGTGGCGGGTGAACGAGCACGTCAAGCGCTTGAACGAGCTGGGCTTCGACGTCGACGAGCTTCAAATCGTCGCCGACGAGGACGGCCGGAGGATTCGGATCCAGCCGAAGGTGGTGGACGCGGGGCACTTTTCGCGCAAGATCATCCGCCTGACCGGCATGGACGTTCAGGAGAACCAGGCGAGGCGGCTCATTCAGGACATCGAGCAGTACCGTGTGGCGGCGAACAAGAGCGTGTCGCTTCCGATCGCCGCGCACGACTGGATGACGAACGTGTTCGAGCCGATGATCGACGCGGTGCCGCGCGAGCTCAAGGGCAAGCTCGAGCCGGCCGAGCTGTTCCATCAGTTCCTCGACCACCGTTGGTACATCTCGGAGCAGGCGGGCCGCGACATCCCCATGGACGAGGCGATTGCGAGCTTCATCGACAACGTCTTGCGCCACCAACGCGACGAGCGCTCCTACATCGTGGTCAGCGGGGCGACGCCGATCACCAGCGCCAGCCCCATCACCGGCGACAGCCCGATCACCGGCGACAGCCCCATCACGGGAGACAGCGCTCCCTCCGTGGAATCGGGCGACGAGGATGAGTTCGACGACGAATTCGACGAAGACAAGTACGACTCGTAAACCGCGTTGCCCGGCCGAGCAGATGCTCTGGCCGAGCGGTTGAACGCAGCGGGGGCGGGACGGCCTAAAAGGCGGTCCCGCCCCCGCTTTAAGCAACTGGCAGCCTTATGCGACCGGAGGTTCTCTGCAGTTGCCCGCTTTATGCGACCGGCCTCCCCAATTCGAAGAGCGCGGGCGACCACCGGTCAAAGAGCCATCAGCCGGCGAGCGAGCTCCTCCGACTCGGATCGGAGGCCCTTCGGCCTTGCCAGGCGAACCGAAGCCAGCCGGGCCCGGCGAACCGGCCCGCGGCTATGAGCTCTTCAGCTCGGCGAGGACGATCTCGGCCAGCTGAATGGCGTTGAGGGCCGCTCCCTTGCGCAGGTTGTCGCCCACGATGAACATAGCCAGGCCGCGGCCGTCGGGCACCGACTGGTCGGTGCGGATCCGGCCCACATAGCAGGGGTCCGTGCCGGCTGCGCGCAGCGGCGTCGGCACGTCGTCGAGTTCTACCCCGGGGGCGTCCGCGAGGATCGTCCTGGCTTCGTCGGGCGTCACAGGATTGGCGAACTCGGCGTTGACGGCCAGGCCGTGGCCCGAGAACACCGGGACGCGCACGCATGTGCCGGAGACGGCCAGATCCGGCGCCTCGAGGATTTTGCGCGATTCGTTGCGGAGCTTTTGCTCCTCGTCGGTTTCCTCGGACCCGTCGTCGACGATCTTGCCGGCGAGGGCCACCACGTCGAAGGCGATGGGCGCGACGTAAACGGAAGGCTCGGGAAGGTCCACCGCCGATCCGTCGACGGCGAGCTTGGCGACGTCCTGCTCGACCGCCGAGCGAACCTGCCCTTCGAGTTCTTTGACTCCGGCGAGCCCTGAGCCGGAGACGGCCTGGTAGGAGGAGACCACGAGGCGGGTCAGCCCGTACCGGTCGTGAAGGGGCTTGAGCACCGGCATCGCGGCCATCGTGGTGCAATTGGGGTTGGCGACGATCCCCTTCGGGCGGTCCTTGATCGCGTGGGGGTTGACCTCGGAGACGACGAGCGGCACGTCGGGGTCCTTGCGCCACGCCGAGGAGTTGTCGACCACCACTGCGCCGGCGGCCGCGAATTTCGGGGCGTATTCGAGGGAGGCGCCGCCGCCCGCGGAGAACACGGCGACGTCGATCCCGGAAAGGTCGGCGGTCGCCACGTCCTCGACCACAACGTCTTTGCCCCGGAAGGGGAGCACTTTGCCCGCGGATCGGGCCGAGGCGAAGAAGCGGACGTCGTCGACGTCGACGTTCCTCTCCTCGAGAAGCGTGCGCATGACGCGACCGACTTGTCCGGTCGCTCCAACGACTGCGAGGGTTGTCATCTTCCAGTACCTCCGTATACGACGGCCTCGGACTCGCTGTCGAGGCCGAATGCTGTGTGGACTGCGCGAGCGGCCTCGTCGAGGCGCTCGGGGTCGACGACCACGGAGATTCGAATCTCCGAGGTGGCGATCATGTCGGCGTTGATGCCCAGGTCTCCCAGCGTGGCGAAAAGCTTGGCCGAAATGCCCGAGTGGGACCGCATCCCGGCGCCCACGACGGACAGGATGCCGATGTCTTCAGCCACTCGGATCTCGCCGAAGCCGAGCTCCCCGCGATGGCTCTTCAGCGCCTCGACCACTGCGGCGACCTCCGCCTTGGGGAGGGTGAAGCTCAGGTTCGAGACGTCGGGCGCCGCGACGGCCGTGTTTTGGACGATCATGTCGATGTTCCCGTCGATTCCGGCCACGATGGCGAAGATCTTCGACGCCATTCCGGGAACGTTGGGCACGCGCGTGATCGTGACCTTCCCTTGGGAGCGGTCGTGGGCGACGCCGGCGACGACGGGCGCTTCCAGGGCTTTGTCTTTCATAGTTTTCTCGTCCACGATCCAGGTGCCTTCCTTGTTTGAGAATGACGATCGCACGTGCACGGGCACGTTGAACTTTCGGGCGAATTCGACGGCTCGCAGGTGAAGGACCTTCGCGCCGTGGGCGGCCAGTTCGAGGGTTTCCTCGTGGGTCATGTAGGGCAGCTGCCTGGCCGCGGGGACGATTCGCGGGTCCGCGGAGAACACGCCGTCGACGTCGGTGTAGATCTCGCACACGTCCGCGCGCAGGGCTGCGGCGAGCGCGACGGCCGTGGTGTCGGACCCTCCGCGCCCGAGGGTGGTGACGTCGTTGCGGTCGTTGACCCCCTGGAATCCGGCGACGATCGCGACGGCGCCGGATTTGATCGTTCGTGCGATTCGCTCCGGGACGACGCCGACGATTGAGGCCTTGCCGTAGTGGGCGTCGGTGCGCAGGCCCGCTTGCTGGCCGGTGAAGGCGTGGGCGCCGACCCCCAGCGAGTTGACCGCCATCGACAGGAGCGCCATGGAGATGCGTTCGCCCGCCGTCAGCAGGATGTCCATCTCGCGGGCGGGAGCGTCCGGCGCGATCTCGTTGGCGAGGTCGATGAGCTCGTCGGTGGTGTCGCCCATCGCGGAGACGACCACGACGACGTCGTTCCCCGCGTTCTTCGTGTCGACTATCCTCTGTGCGACGCGTTTGACGCTGGCCGCGTCCGAAACGGACGAGCCGCCGAACTTCTGCACGATTAAAGCCACGTGTTACTCCTTCAGTCTCCGTTATGTTAGCTGCGCGCAGCCGCGGGCCTGCTACGGATTCTCAAATTTGAACGCGGGCATTCGTCACACTATTGCCTTCGTCTCGGTGCCTTCGCGCCTTTCGTCCCCTGGGGGCGCGCCGTTTAATGCCCCGGCGACGCCGGGCCGGGCCCCGCTTCAGCGGGCGACGTCGGAGCGGGCGCAGCTTCCGCAGGCGAGGCCAAGCCTGACGCCGGACCGGCGTCCGCGGTGGGGCTGCCGTGCGAGGCCTGGGCCGACGACGAGCCCCGCGCCGTCGGGGAGCTCTGTGCCGACGGAGAGTCCTGCGCCATTGACGAGCCCCGTGCCGTCGGAGAGTCCTGTGCCATTGACGAGCCCTGTGCCGACGTCGAATCCGGCGCTCCGGGCGCAGCCTGGGCGAGGATCCGCTGTCTTCCTTCGAAGGCTCGGGAGAGCGTGATTTCGTCGGCGTATTCTAGGTCTCCGCCCACGGGCAGGCCGGAGGCGAGTCTGGAGACAGCCACGCCGATCGACGAAAGGATGCGGATGAGATACGCGGCCGTCGCCTCGCCCTCGATGTTGGGGTCGGTGGCGATGATGACTTCGGCGACGGCGCCGTCGCTCAGCCGCGAGATGAGTTCGCGGATGCGCAGGTCGTCCGGCCCCACCCCTTGGATTGGATTGATCGATCCGCCGAGCACGTGGTAGCGCCCGCGGTATTCGCGGGTTCTCTCGATGGCGACGATGTCTTTCGACTCTTCGACCACGCATATGACCGAGTCCATTCGGCGCGGGTCGGTGCAGATCGAGCACACTTCGGCCTCCGTGACGTTTCCGCATATCTCGCAGAACCGCACCTTCTCCTTCACGCGCAGCAGCGCGGAGGCCAGGGCTTTGACCTCCTCGGGGTCCTCGGCCAGGACGTGGAAGGCTATGCGCTGTGCGCTTTTCGGCCCGACGCCGGGCAATCGACCCAGTTCGTCGATGAGCTCCTGAACGGCGCCGTCGTACACTCCAGCCATCAGTTCCCTCCGTCAGTGCGGGCTATTTCTTCGATGATCGTGCCGTCGAACGTCGAGAGGACGACGTCGAGGCCGACCAGCTTCGATTGGGAGATCGTGGGGTCGGACTGGCTGACGTCGCTTTCGCCGTCGTCGACCGCGGCGCTTTCGACTCGCGGTTTCTGCCGCCCTTGCCCGTGCGCGGCCATGATCCGTTCCGAGATTGACGCCGCCCCGCGCGGCGCGGCTCCGCCGCTTCGAGGACGCTGCGGAACGGGCATGCGCTGCTCTGGGCGTCTCGCGCGTTCGCCCGATCCCGCCTGCTCCTCGGCGCTTCGCGGGCGCTGCGGCGTCGGCATGCGCTGCTCGTAGAAGGGAACGTCGTCGGATTCGGACGGCGAGGCGGCGCCAGCCTGGGACGAGCCCGGACCAGGCGACGACGGACTCGGACCGGACGGCGACGGACTCTGACCAGACGGCGACGGAGAGGAGCTTCCCGCAGACGAGGCTGCGCTGGACGCCGAGGAGGCTGCGTCGGCGGAAGACGAAACCGATCCAGGCGGGGAGGCAGCGCCTGAAGCGGGCGCTGCCTTCTTGACGTCGCGGACATCGCCGTCGAGCAATTGAGCGAGAACTCCGGCCGGGTCGTCGCTCCCTCGAACGTCGGCCGCAGCGGCGCCGCCGAAGAACTGCGGCTCGGGAACGGGGAAATACGGGTCCGGTTCGTCGTCGAGCTCAACCGGCTCGGGCAGGCCTCCGAAGTCGTCGCTTCCCCGGGAGGTTTTGGCGCGCGCCGGAGCGGCGGGGTCGGCGCGCGCCACTGGGTCGAGCTTGGCGCGCGCCGCGGGGACAGGTTCGCCGGTCGCCGTCGAGCCAGACCCTCGGTACGCGGTTGGAGCGGTTTTGGGGTGCGCCGGAGGGGCAGGCCGGCCGTGCGGCGTGGACGCAACATCGGCGTCGTCCCCGGCCCCGCCTTCGGGGTTTTCCGGCCGGAGCGCTCGCGCGTCAGGCGTGTCTGGACCTGGGATCTCTTCGTCTGCGTGCGGATCCGACGCCGCTTCGGGCATGGGCGACCCGGGTGTGCCTTCCTCGAACGCCGACGCTTTGCCGTCAGACGAAGACTCGTGGCCTTCATGGCTCGAGGCGTCCGCCGGACGCCCGGAAGTGCGTGCCGCCTGCTCGGACTCAAGCTCTCGGAGCGCGGACGCAAGCTGATCTCTGGTCGGCCGAGGGCCTTCGGGAATCTCGACTCGATCGGAAGAGAGAACCAGGCCGCGCTCCTCCATGTCCGGCGAGGGCCGCCACTCGCCTTCGCTCGGCTGCGCCTTTTCAGCGCCCCGTTCCGTTTCCGCCGCTCGCGGCGCCGGTTTCCGCGTTTTCCGATCCGTTTGGCCGTCCGGACTCCGCGTCTCCGAGAAAGCCGGAGTCTCCGGTTCCGGCGGTTCGTCCGGCTCGGGCCGGGGCTGACTTTGCGGAACCGCGGACGCCGGCTGAGGAAGGGCCTGCGGCGCAGACTGCGGCGACGGGGCATGCGGTGCTGCGGGCTGCGGCGGCGGGGCTTGGGGCGCTGGACGGCGGGCCTGTTCCGGTCGCCCCGCCCGGCTACGGGCGGGAGGCGCTTTTGGGGCTGCATCACCACCCACGAGGCCGCGTACTCGCAGGTTCAACCCCAGAACGTCGTGGAGGGCCGAAGCCACGCGGCGCGCATGATCGCGATCGTTGAAGGTCGTGGCGAGCCCCGCCGTGCGGAACTGGAGCCCGAGCACCCCGTCTCGGATTCCGGCGACCATCGCGTTGCGTTCGTCGATGAGAGCGGCCGTCGATTTCGACGACCGGGCGACGGCGGCCGCAACCTCGGCCCAGCGCTGACGGACGATCGCCGCGTCGCCGCTCGCAGATTGCACGCCCTCGCGTGAGGCGTCGGCGCTCTCGCGCACGGGCGGGACGCCGCTTTCCGCTCCCGCCTTTCTTTCTTGCGCAGTCGCTTCGTTCCCGCCTGCGGCCGCCTCAGCCGCGGCCGCAGGTTTGTTCGCGGCCGCGGAACCGTTCCGGCCCGCTGCGCGCGGTTCGTCGCGTTGCGGAGCCCGCGAGCGCGTCGGCTCGTCCGGGCCGTCGTCGGCGCCCGCCGCCCACGTCGGCGAGATTCCG
>ERZ772940.40-NODE-40-length-86007-cov-5.78895_pt1 | contig 86007 bp, 72 predicted proteins | sample MGYA00511682_ERZ772940 | MGnify/ENA primary metagenome ERZ772940 (study PRJEB29015, sample SAMEA2737922) | human oral metagenome | biome: human oral; feature: human-associated habitat; material: dental | place: China | collected 2031 ... | reverse complement strand
TTATCAGTTAGTTTACATCAACTTCGACATTTCTTCATTTTCTTTGATTAGTTACCATGCAAGAAATATTTACTTACACGTAGAAAAAGAATTATTTACACGTAAGTAATTTGTCGGTGTACCGTTTTTGCAGCTTTATAGGGTAGCAACACTTGGGTGTAAATATGTTTAAAGAAAAGAAAAACGGCTTCCGTGAAACATTCACAGAAACCGTTGTATCAGGATTTTTGCTTAAATTTTTACGACCTTTACGCTGCCATTGGCAAGCCTTAGCTTAGCAACATAAACACCACGATGAGGCAAAGTAAGCACAACCTCGTTGCTGCCGAATTGGTTGTTTTCGCTTACCAAACCACCAGCAGCATTGTATAGTTCTACCGAACTGATATTGGTATCGGCTGTTAAACGAACTTCGGTTGCATTCAGTCTGACAACCACGAGGTCTGCGCTTGCAGTTGTAACGCCTTTTATTGCATCTACAACGTCTGGATAGTCGCCTTCGATATTGTCGCCCCATAGGAACAGCCAGTTATTGTCGGCATACGACTTCTCCGAACCTTTTCTTACGTGCAAGTACACCTTATTGAATTCAACATCGCCAAACACTTCTTCTCCGAGAGTAGGAGCAGTTTTGCGATAGCTATAAATATCTTTCAAGCCGTGGCAGGCATAGAAAGCACGTGGACCAATTCCTATTACAGGGTCGGGCAGACTTACTTTCTGCATACTATTGTTGTAAGAAAAAGCATAATCGGCTATGTAAGAGGTTTTTGGTTGAAGCAAGAACTCCGTCTTAGTGCCCTTGCAGGGAATTGCCATCAGGTAGAGCCCGTTGCCGTTTTGGCTTCTGTAATAAAGCGCATTATCCTCGTAAATCAAGTAGTCGTTCGTAGTAAAGTTGAACGTTGCCATACCGTTGTTCGACAATGCACCCGTACCAACCTTTTCAAGGTTCTTAGGGAGCGTTATCGCCTTAATGTCCTGACACTCGAAGAACGCCATTGAGCGGATTAATTTCGTTTCAGCTGGCACAACGAAGTTATCGCTTTTCGCTGTCTGTGGGCACTCGTAGAGCGTGGTTTTATCCTTAGAATAGAGCACGCCACCGTCTGCCATCATATACTTACTGCCCGCAACAACCGTGAAACCATCGAATTCGGGACATTGCAAGAACAACTTTGCGTCCGTTTTCTCTATCGTTGTAGGCAGTTCGAGTGTTTCGATGGCGATACAATGCTGGAAAGCATTGTCTTTTATTTCTTTCAAACCTTCGTTCAGTTTTACGTTGGTCAGTACCTTGCAGTTGTAGAAAGCACGCTCGCCAATGGTTTCTACACCCGTAAGTGTAAGCGAGGTAAGCGAAACACAGTTGGCAAAACAGGTTTCGTCTATCTCTTTCAGCGTTTCTGGGAACTTCACTTTCATAAGGTTGGAGCAAGACATAAACGTGCTGCGCGAAAGCTTTCTAAGTCCTGTGGGTATTGTTATCTTCTTCAGGTTTTCGCACAATACGAAGGCATTTACACCAATGGAATCTACCGAGTTTGGCAATTCGATGGTCTCAAGATTCGTGCAATCGCTGAAAGCCTGCTCGCCAATGGTTTTCAGTTTGCTATTCGGTGCAAACGTAACCGACTTCAATTCGGTGGCATAGAAGAATGCGCACTGCCCTATAACTTCGAGCGAAGCAGGACATTCGATACTTCTGACAGATGATGTTGCAAAGGCATTCGGAGCAATTTCGCGTATTCCTTCTGGAATTTTGTAGTCTTTGGGCACACCGTCGCCTCTCACCAACACATCGCCTTCGATTACCTGTGCCGACAAAACCGATGGCACAAAGGCTAAGGCTGCTAACAATAAAGATTTAATCTTCATAATGACATTGTTTAGGAAATAAATTAGAACTCTTGTTTTATGCTTTTTTCGTTCCTCTATTCCCTCTTTAGCCAGAGTTCATAACTAAAGGAGAAGTTTACTACAATTACAAAGGTAACAATATTTTTACTTTCTGCCACCTCTTTCAGCGTATTTTATAAGCAGCCAAAAACACAGCGGCAAGGCAGCAGGAACTTAATGGAAACAACCTACGTTATGAACGAAAAGAAGGTAATAAAACTGTAAACATTCTTCGCAAACGAAAGTATCGCCTAACTTACTATCTATCAACACCTTGCAAAACCTATTGTTTTGCATTCCAAAAGCGTAGGTTTTACACGATAAAAGCGGCTGTTTTGCAACGCAAAACAGCCGCTTTCGCAATGCCAAAGCGCAGTTGTCAGTTTTTAACGGAATTGTTTTTACAAAATCAGCGTAGTGCCAACGCTTTATTTTCGTTCTCTTCCATTATCTCACGCTCGCCTGGCCCTTTATCGTTGATGCCACAAAGATGGAGCACACCGTGAATAATGACACGGAAAAGTTCGTCTTCGTAGGTCTTACCGAACTTTTCTGCATTGGTGCGAACGGTGTCGAGCGATATTACAATGTCGCCATTGAGCACGTTGCCCTCGCAATAGTCGAAGGTAATTATGTCGGTGTAGTAGTCGTGTCCAAGATATTCGTTGTTCACTTCCAATATTTTCTCGTCGTCAACGAACATATAACCAATCTCACCCACCTTACGGTTGTGGGTCGCTGCCACTGCTTTTATCCAGCGTGTGGTATCGCGTTTTCCTATCTTTGGAAGCTTTACACCCTTTGCGTTGTATGTTATCATTCTTCGTTTGTTTTATCGTTTCCGTGGCAGAAATTCGCTAACGTCCCTGCCAAAGTGTATAAGTTCGCGCACAAGGCTTGAGCTGATGCTGGCAAACTGTGGTTCAGCCACAAGCAACAAGGTCTCCATACCACCCAAAAGACGATTTATGTCTGCCTGTTCGCGTTCGTATTCAAAGTCTTTTATACTGCGCACACCCTTTATAAAGAATGTGGCTTGCTCACGTTTGGCGAAGTCTACGGTAAGGTCGGTATAGGCTTTCACCTCTATCTGTGGCACATCGGCATAGAGCTGCTGTATGGCAGACACACGTTGGTCGGTGGTTTGCATATATTGTTTGCGCTCGTTTACGCCTACACCAATGACTATTTTGTCGAACAAAGGCAATGCCCGACGTACAATAGAGTCGTGTCCGACGGTGAAAGGGTCGAAACTTCCCACAAACAAACCTATCCGCTCTGTGTGCTCGCTCTTGTTTACCATATACTTTAAAGTTTTGTTCGTAACGGTTAGTGAAATCTTCTTCAGTATCAATACCTGTCTGTTCTACTTGCTATCGAAAAAGTGCATAGAAATGACTCTTCGGCTTACTGTTCACTACCATAGTGTTGGTAGATGGCGCAGAGATGGTTAATCCGCAGCAAGTATTTATGCGATGCTCGCCTGCATAGGTCAAAGACGAGAAGTAGTATTCGGTATGACGTTCGTATGGAACAAGTTGCGACAAAGCATAGTCGAACCGTTTCGTCAGTTCTGCATCGCTGGCGCAAAGACGATGAACATAATCGGCGAAATCGAAGAATACTACTGGGTCGTAGCCATCGAGAACCTGCAAGCCTGAACCGACATCGGTACCCAAGCGATACTTGTTGTGAACAACGTCGAGCACCTTCATCATTTCATCTACCTTGCGGCAATCGGTTACAGAAATTGTTCCGTAATGGTAGTCAGTGCTGCCGATGGAATAGTTGGAATAGAAGTTATAGAAACTTTCTACTGCATTCTTGTAGTCGGGTTGCGTAGGCGATAAGTACTTCCACATCTCACGATAAGGCATTCCGTGCCCCATTATCTCGGTTGGACAGCCTATCAGGTAGTCGGTAACACGGTTCAATTCGTAAGCCGTTTCGATATTCGCCATATAGCAATCGTCGAAAAGGAGGAACTGCAAATGGTTTACTTTGGAACGTCGTATTCCGTCTGCCAAATCGTCGATATTCATCTGAACAGCTCCGCCACCGAAGTAACGGCTCTGTCGAGTAATGGGTAAGCCCATCTTCTCGTTTCTATCTCGGGCTGCTGCAATGCGACGTTGTACAGACTCAGAGACTTTTTCGGCATATATCCAGCCTACGCCGTGCGAGCCAATCATCATAGAATAGATGTGTGCAGGAGCAACCTCTGCCACCTTATTCAACAAGGCAGCCATCTTGTCGGAGGTATCCATAGCACCATCGTCGTAGGTTTTGAGCGTATCGTTATAACACTTTCCGTCGCGGTAAGTAACATTGATAAGATGGCTTTTATCCATCGAGTTGGCTATTAAGACAAGCAAATTGGTGTTGTTCAAGCCTCCTTGCTCAACGATTCCTTTCTTCATATCCTTGATATTGTTCACGAAGAAGTCATACAAGTTCTGTCCTGAACCCGTCCAAGGCATATAAACAAAGATTGTTTTCTCTTTCGTGGAGGGCGTATCGTCAGGGTCGTCGCTCTCTTTGCTGCAGGAAACCAAGGTCGCAGCAACAAACATACACAAAAGCATAAAGACACTGCCAAGGTGTTTAACTCCCTTTTGGCACATTGTAATTGAATATGGAGAGAAGCATTTCATTGTCTATCAATCGGAATAATATTTCTATTTGACTTGCAAATATAACAATAAAATAATAAAATCGTTGGTTCACAACCGTTTTTTAAGTATCAAACCATAATATTTACGGTTATTTCTGCCCACTAAGAGCTTTAGCTGAGATAATAGTTTAATGTGAGTTCGACGAATTTATCGGTTGTTTCATCGTGTGCAAAACTGCTTTTATACCCCACAAGTATAGTGCGTTTATATACCATTCGTGGTATACACTTGCACCCCACTCGTGGTATATGTTCGTATCCCACTCGTGGTATACATTTGTATATCACGAGTGGGGTACAGCAACAACAAATTTACAGACAATTACCATTCGTAGAACTTACATTCATATACTACTAAAAATCCCACAAGGCTTATGCTTTGTGGGATTTTAATATAAGCTGAATGGACTTTAAAAGCCATTCAAAACTTTACAGTAATTGCTTTAGTCAGCAAGTTTTGCTTTGATAAACTCGCGGTTCAAGCGAGCAATGTTAGCAATAGACTCGTTCTTTGGACACTCTGCTTCGCATGCACGGGTGTTTGTACAGTTACCAAAACCGAGTTCTTCCATCTTCATAATCATAGCCTTTGCACGTTTAGCAGCCTCTGGGCGACCTTGTGGAAGGAGTGCCAACTGGCTTACCTTAGAAGAAAGGAAGAGCATTGCTGAACCATTCTTACATGCTGCAACGCACGCACCGCAGCCGATACACGTAGCGCAGTCCATTGCTTCGTCAGCATCTTCCTTAGGAATAAGGATTGCGTTAGCATCTTGTGGCTGTCCTGTACGAATGCTTGTGTAGCCACCAGCTTGAATAATCTTGTCGAATGCACCACGGTCTACCATACAATCCTTGATTACTGGGAATGCAGCAGAACGCCATGGCTCAACTGTGATAACATCGCCATCGTTGAAACGACGCATATAGAGCTGGCAGGTTGTAGCACCTGTAGCAGGTCCGTGTGGGTGTCCATTGATGTAAAGAGAACACATACCGCAGATACCTTCGCGACAGTCGTGGTCGAAGACGAAAGGTTCTTTGCCATCTTCGATAAGCTGCTCGTTGAGGATATCCAGCATTTCGAGGAATGAAGTATCACCTGTGATGTCCTTCATCTCGAATGTATCAAAATGACCTTGTGCAGTAGGTCCGTTCTGACGCCATACTTTAAGCGTGAAACTTATTGTTTTTTCCATTACGTTGATTTCTTTTTAATGTGTTGCAAAGCAACTTTGACCTAAATTAGTTCTTGTAGTTACGTGTTTGAACCTTAATTGCCTCGTACTCGAGTGGTTCCTTGATGAGTTCAGGCTCAGCGGTATCGCTGCCCTTATACTCCCAGCAACCTACGTAGAAGTAATTTTCGTCATCACGCTTAGCTTCACCTTCTTCGGTCTGATATTCTTCGCGGAAGTGACCACCGCAGCTCTCATTGCGTGAAATAGCATCGTAAGCTACGAGCTCGCCCATTGTAATGAAGTCGCGAAGGTGGATAGCTTTGTCGAGCTCTACGTTGAGTCCTTCCTTGCTTCCTGGTATAAAGAGGTTGGTTTCGAACTCCTTACGTATTTCCTTCATCTTCTGCAAACCTGTTTCCAAGCCTTCTTTTGTGCGACCCATTCCTACGTAATCCCACATAATACGGCCAAATTCCTTGTGGATAGAGTCTACACTGCGCTTACCCTTGATATTCATAAGGCGGTCGATTTCGTCTTGAACGCCCTTCTCAGCCTTAACAAACTCTGGGTGGTCGGTAGGAATCTTGCCCCAAAGAGATTGGTCTGCCAAGTAGTTCTGTATAGTATAAGGTAATACGAAGTAGCCGTCTGCCAAACCTTGCATCAATGCAGAAGCACCAAGACGGTTAGCACCGTGGTCAGAGAAGTTGCATTCGCCGATAGCGAAGAGTCCCTTAATGGTGGTTTGCAACTCGTAATCAACCCAAATACCGCCCATTGTATAGTGGATAGCAGGGTAAATCATCATTGGGTTGTAGTACTTAACACCATTGATTTCCTTAGCCAACTCGCCTGGATTTACGTCGGTGATTTCCTCGTACATATCGAAGAGGTTGCCATAACGCTGGCGGATAACGTTCAAGCCAAGACGGTTGATACTTTCAGAGAAGTCAAGGAACACAGCCAAACCAGTGTTGTTTACACCGAAACCGTGGTCGCAACGTTCCTTGGCAGCGCGTGAAGCCACGTCGCGAGGTACCAAGTTACCGAAAGCTGGATAGCGACGCTCCAAGTAGTAGTCGCGCTCTTCTTCTGGAATATCTGAACCTTTCTTTGTTCCTGCCTGCAATGCCTTAGCGTCTTCGATGTTCTTTGGAACCCAAATACGACCATCGTTACGCAACGACTCTGACATCAATGTAAGCTTAGACTGCTTGTCGCCGTGAACAGGAATACAGGTTGGGTGAATCTGAACGAACGCTGGGTTTGCGAAATAAGCACCCTTGCGGTAGCACTGAACAGCTGCTGTACAGTTGCAACCCATAGCGTTGGTAGAAAGGAAGTATGCGTTACCATAACCACCTGTAGCGATAACAACTGCATTTGCAGAGAAACGCTCAAGCTCGCCAGTAACCAAATTCTTGGCAATGATGCCGCGTGCATGGTCGTCAACCACGACAACATCTTCCATTTCGTAGCGTGTGTAAAGTTTCACACGACCGTCATTAACCTGCTTGCTCAATGCTGAATAAGCACCGAGAAGGAGCTGCTGACCTGTCTGACCCTTTGCGTAGAATGTACGTGATACCTGCGCACCGCCGAAAGAACGGTTTGCCAACATACCACCGTATTCGCGTGCGAAAGGTACACCCTGTGCCACACACTGGTCGATAATGCTGTTTGACACTTCAGCCAAACGGTAAACGTTTGCTTCACGAGCGCGATAGTCGCCGCCCTTTACTGTGTCGTAGAACAGACGATAGATAGAGTCGCCGTCGTTCTGATAGTTTTTTGCGGCGTTGATACCACCCTGTGCAGCGATTGAGTGTGCACGACGTGGTGAGTCCTGAATACAGAAATTGTAAACAGTGAAACCCATTTCGCCAAGCGATGCTGCAGCACTGGCACCTGCCAAGCCTGTACCAACCACAATAACATCGAGCTTTAATTTATTCTTAGGATTAACCAAACGCTGGTGAGCCTTATAATTGGTCCACTTCTCTGCTACTGGTCCTTCTGGGATTTTTGAATCTAATATTTTAGCCATAATCTTGTATCTTTCTATTAGAATTTAATGAATTAAGCAACACAACAAAGACTTGGTGCGCAGCCAAATGCAAAAGCGAGTACAACAATCAAGAAACCTAACATAAGAAGTGAGGTGTAAACCAAACCAATCACCTTCCAACGATTGAACCAAACCTTACCATTGATACCGAGAGTCTGCATAGCCGACCAGAAGCCGTGTGAAAGGTGGAACCAGATAGCGCAAATCCAAACAATGTAAAGTACTACAAAAACAGGATTAGCAAATGTTTCCTTAATGTAAGCGAAGCCGTCTGCTGGGTGGAACTGTGTGTGCATGCCCACAATTTCAGCAAACATCATGTTGTACCAGAAGTTGAACAAGTGAAGCAACATACCCAAAAGGACAATGATACCCAATACCAACATGTTCTTAGATGCCCATTCTACCTTCGGACTTGAACCTGTTACAGCGTAGCGTTCGTTACCACGTGCGCTGCGGTTCTGTGCAGTAAGAATGAATGCGTAAACGATGTGAGCCACTGTCAGTGCTCCCAGAGCCACCGTAGCCACTACCGCATACCAATTCGCACCGAGAAATTCACAAATCATATTGTAGGCCTCTCCAGAGAAAAGCGCAACAATATTCATCGACATGTGGAATGTCAGAAATAGAATAAGTGCAATGCCAGTTACGGACATCACAACTTTTCTACCAATAGAAGAATTGATTAACCACATAAATTGTTTTGTTTTTTTAAATATTTAAACTGTTAGAATTAATTGTCTTTTTCGTGAACGCACACATAACAAGGTCTGCCAAAAAGTGCAATCCCTATATGGCAATACCCATAAGTTGGTATCAAATGGGGGCGTATCCGATGCAAAAATACTATAAAATAATGATTAAACAAACTTTTTCTTTAAAAAACAGCCGTAAAATACCTACTGTAAGCGTAATATTGACAACGTCTAAACAAGCAGCGAAAAACGAAATGTAATTCCAAACCCGACTATAAGGATATGTAAAGAAGAAGAACTATAAGAAAAAGCGACAAAAGTTAAGCGGAAACAGCATTTGCAGCTATAACAAGTAAGCGGCCGTTTCCGAAAACAAAGAATATTCTATTCTTAGAAGCAACAGACAATCTAAGAATACCATAAAGACTCATAAACAAACTGCAAAAGCCACTCTCAAACTTTAAAACTATTTAAAATCTATCGCCAAATTTAACACGAGAGAAAACAACGAAATAGAATCGTGAAACATTAAAATTAGCTCTTGAAAGTTCAAAAAGCAGGAACCATTTTCCAAAAGTGCCGCTTTTGCAATGCAAAACCTACGCTTTTACCGTGCAAAACAACCGCTTTTGAATTGCCAAAGAGGCACTTTCGCCTACCATTTTTGTTCCTTTTATCACTTTTTATGCCTTACAGTCCATAACAAGAAGCCGTTTTCATTTCACACATATACCCACAACAGCATCTTAACGGCTGACTGACAGAACGATAAATATTGCACGCAAAAAGTGCCCTTATTTACAATCAACTTTCTTGTTGTGCGAAAAAACGCAAGTATTGGCATGTTTCACGGTTTTAAATTTAACAATTCAAAAGCGTTTGTTTTATTATTTTAACTATTTAAAATGTATTCTTCGGCAACACAACCAGCAATAGCTGAAAAAAGCATATCGAAGAAAACTCAATATCCAAAACAGCAAAAGGAAATAAGTTCTTAATAGCAATATGTCGGAATTGTGCTGCATAATTCAATAAAAATTCTTACTTTTGCCAAAAAATAAAAGCGGAATGAGCATTACTTTCAAATACGATGTGCTGGTCATTGGCGGTGGGCACGCTGGTTGCGAAGCAGCCACGGCAGCTGCCAACATAGGCGCAAAGGTGTGTTTGGTAACAATGGATATGAACAAAATTGCCCAAATGAGTTGCAACCCTGCAGTGGGAGGCATAGCAAAAGGGCAGATTGTGAGAGAAATCGACGCATTAGGCGGACAGATGGGCATTGTTACCGACGCCACAGCCATACAGTTTCGTATGCTCAACCGTTCAAAAGGACCCGCAGTTTGGAGTCCAAGAGCACAGTGCGACAGAGAGAAATTCATAACGGAATGGAAGAGAAAACTCGACCATACCGACAATCTCGATATATTCCAAGACCAAGCCGACGAACTCATCGTAGAAAACGGGCGTGCCATAGGTGTGCGCACGATATGGGGAGTAGAACTTTTCGCACGCACGGTAATCGTTACGGCAGGCACATTCCTCAACGGACTGATGCACATTGGCAAACGACAGGTGGAAGGCGGACGTTGTGCCGAACCTGCCGTGCACAACTTTGCCGAAAGCATAACGCGCTGGGGGGTGGGGAAAGACAGAATGAAGACGGGAACACCTGTGCGCATCGACAAACGTTCGGTGCACTTCGACGAGATGGAAGCACAGCCGGGAGAAAACGATTATCATCAGTTTTCATACTTCGGACAACACAGAACGCTTCCACAGCTGCCTTGTTGGACATGCAACACCAACGAGGAGGCACACGAAATTCTACGAAAGGGAGTACCAGATTCGCCCCTTTTCAACGGACAAATACAGAGTACAGGACCTCGATATTGTCCGTCTATCGAAACGAAACTTGTAACCTTCCCCGACAAAAATACGCACCCGCTCTTCCTTGAGCCCGAAGGCGTGGACACAAACGAGATGTATCTGAACGGATTTTCTTCGTCTATGCCGTGGGAAATTCAATTAGAGGCATTGCGAAAGATACCCGCCTTGCGCGATGCAAAGATGTATCGACCAGGCTACGCTATCGAATACGACTACTTCGACCCCACACAACTGAAACCATCGTTGGAATCGAAGATTATTGAAGGATTGTTCTTGGCTGGTCAGGTAAACGGAACAACAGGCTACGAAGAAGCAGGCGGACAAGGTTTGGTAGCAGGCGTAAATGCCGCACTGCAATGTGCGGGCAGCGAACCTTTCATTATGAAACGCGACGAAAGCTATATTGGCGTACTCATCGACGATTTAACGATGAAAGGAGTGGACGAACCGTACCGTATGTTCACATCAAGAGCCGAATACAGAATACTGCTTCGTCAAGACGATGCCGATGCACGACTGACCGAAAGAGCCTACGAAATAGGCTTAGCAAAGCGCGACCGCTACGATTGGTGGCTGCAAAAGAAAGCAAACATAGAGCGCATTATCGACTATTGCAATAAAACAGCGATTAAATCGAACGAAATTAACGGTTTCTTGGATAGTATTGGTAGTTCTGCAATACAAGGTTCGGTTAAGATTTCCGAACTCATTGCACGCCCAGGTATCAGCTTGTATGGTTTAGCAGACCACCTACCCCACCTTAAAGAAGTATTGGAATCATCGCCAAATAGGAAGGAAGAAATTACAGAAGCAGCCGAAATAAAAATAAAATATAAAGGTTACATCGAACGTGAACGCACTTTTGCTGAGAAAATGCGCCGTCTTGAAGACATCAAGATTAAAGGACACTTTAACTACAGCACAATACACGACCTCTCAACAGAATGCCGCCAAAAGTTAGAGCGCATACAACCCGAAACGCTTGCGCAGGCAAGCCGAATCCCAGGTGTAAGTCCAAGCGACATAAACGTGCTTTTAGTGCTTATGGGAAGATAAGGATTAAATGTTTCACGTGTAACAATTGACAAGAAAACAAATACATAACTAATTGAATATGAATAGTAAAATACTACTCGACAACCTAAGGTGCATACCCGATTGGCCTATCAAAGGTGTAAACTTTCGCGATGTTACCACCTTATTTAAGTCGCCCGAAGCTCTTAAAGAGATAACGGACGAAATGTATGAACTATACAAAGACAAAGGAATCACGAAGATTGTAGGAATTGAAAGTCGTGGTTTCGTAATGTCGTCTGCACTCGCCTTGCGTCTTGGAGCAGGCATCGTGCTTTGTCGTAAGCCCGGAAAGCTGCCTTGCGAAACCGTACAAGAGAACTATGCGAAGGAATATGGCATCGATACAATAGAGATTCACAAAGACGCAATCAGCGAAAACGATGTTATTCTGCTGCACGACGACTTGCTTGCAACAGGTGGAACAATGCGCGCTGCGTGCAATCTTGTAAAGAAGTTCAAGCCCAAGAAAGTTTATTGCAACTTTATTATAGAGCTTAAAGAAGAGTTCCCCGATTGCCGTAACACATTCGACGAGGATATAGAAATTTCCTCTTTGCTGCAATTCTAAGCAACGTTGAGAGCGGAATCGTGCTTCGTTCCCTTTCATAGAAGCCCCACTCTATCCTGCAAAACAAACCTTGCAATCTTGCAGCATAGTTATTTCCACCTCACAAAACAAGTGCTTTTGCTTTGTAGAATAGAGATTCCTATCCTTTGCAAGAGGCAGAAAATACAAGCGAACCGAAAGACACAACACTGCCGTCTTTCGGTTCTCGCTGTCTAAAAGAAATTAAGCTATCCGCTTAAAACAACATTTAAGAGAACAAAGGGCTACGAAACAGCATCTTTGTTTCACGTGAAACAAGATGCGTATAAAACACTTTAATATAAAGAAGTTAGACGAATGACAAAAGAAGAAAACAAGAAACGATTGGCTTATCTTAAGAACATAGTATCGAATTTGCCTAATAAGCCAGGCACATATCAATACTATGATAAGGAGCACACGATTATTTACGTGGGCAAAGCTAAGAACTTGAAGAACCGAGTGTCGTCTTACTTCCACAAAGAAACCGACCGTTTCAAGACGAAAGTGTTGGTTTCTAAAATCTATGATATAACTTACACGGTTGTAAATAGCGAAGAAGATGCGCTATTGATAGAAAATCAGCTTATAAAACAATATCAACCGCGCTACAATGTGCTGCTAAAGGACGGCAAAACCTACCCCAGCATTTGCATAACAAACGAGTACTTCCCACGAATCTTCAACACTCGCACGATAAACAAGCGGTATGGCAGTTTCTATGGCCCTTACAGCCACATCAGCAGTATGTATGCCATACTCGAAATAGTAAAGAAACTCTATAAGCCGCGTACGTGTCGGTTCCCCATAACAAAAGAAGGAATAGAGCAAAAGAAGTATAAACCTTGCTTGGAATATCATCTTGGAAACTGCGGTGCGCCCTGCATTGGCAAGCAATCGTACGAAGATTACCAGCAAAATATGGCGCAAGCACGTCAAATTCTGAAAGGTAATACACGCGAGGTGCAACGCTTAATGAAAGCCAAAATGGAGGAATGTGCTGCAGAATTGCGCTTTGAGGAAGCGGAAGTGTACAAGCAACGCTACATTGCCTTAGAGAATTTTGCAGCCAAGAGCGAGATAGTAAGCTACACAATAGCCGACGTAGACGTCTTTTCTATTGTGAACGACGACAGCAAGAAGAACGCTTTCATAAACTATCTGCACGTTACAAACGGTGCTATCAATCAGAGTTTCACCTTTGAATACAAGCGTAAATTAGAGGAAACAGATGCCGAATTGCTCAACGAAGCTATTCCGGAGATTCGCGAACGCTTTAAAAGCACTGCAAAAGAGATTATCGTTCCCTTTGAATTAGACTTTCATATAAAAGACGCAACCTTCTTCATTCCACAGCGAGGCGATAAGAAACACCTGCTCGAACTGTCGGAAATGAACGCAAAACAGCATAAGTTTGACCGCTTGAAGCAGGCAGAGAAGCTCAATCCAGAGCAGCGTCAAACACGCTTAATGAAGGAATTGCAAGACCGTTTAAAACTGCCAAAGCTGCCGTACCAAATAGAATGCTTCGACAACTCGAACATCTCAGGCACCGATGCAGTAGCCACCTGCGTGGTATATAAAGGCATGAAGCCCTCGAAAAAGGACTATCGGAAATACAATATCAAGACTGTTGTAGGTCCAGACGACTATGCGTCTATGCAAGAAGTGGTGCGACGACGCTACAAACGTATGATAGAAAGCGAAACACCCCTACCCGACCTCATTATAACCGACGGCGGAAAGGGGCAAATGGAGGTAGTTAGAGCCGTCGTTGAAGACGAATTGCAACTCGCTATTCCCATTGCAGGATTGGCAAAAGACAACCGCCACAGAACCAACGAACTGCTTTACGGATTTCCACCACAGACAATCGGCATTCCAACGAACTCCGAACTCTTCAAAGTTCTCACACAAATACAAGACGAGGTGCACCGTTTCGCCATATCATTCCACAGGGATAAACGCTCGAAACATCAGCTACACAGCGAGTTAGACGATATAAAGGGAATCGGAAGCAAAAGTAAAGAACAGCTGTTGCAGCACTTTAAGACCGTAAAAAAGATTAAAGAAGCTGACATTCAAGAACTTACAGAGATTATCGGCAGCACGAGAGCAACGCTGTTATACAATTATTTCCACTTAAACCCCTAATAATCAAAATAAAATAAGTAAATTTGCGGTATGAGAGTTGTAATTCAGCGTGTAAAGCACGCATCGGTAACAATCGATGGCAATGTAAAGTCAGCGATACAAAAAGGTTTACTTATCCTTCTTGGCATAGGCGAAAACGACGGAGAGGACGACATTAAATGGCTTGTAAACAAGGTTGCAAGCCTGAGAATCTTCGACGATGAGCAGGGCGTAATGAACAAGAGCGTTATGGAAATAGGCGGCGAAGCCCTTGTCGTTTCGCAGTTTACGCTTATGGCAAGTTGCAAGAAAGGAAACCGTCCAAGCTACATTCACGCTGCCAAACACGAAATATCCATTCCGCTTTACAAGCGTTTCTGCAAGGAGTTGAGCCTCGTTATGGGCAAGCCTGTGGGCGAAGGGGAGTTCGGTGCTGATATGAAAGTAGAATTGCTGAACGACGGTCCTGTTACAATATGTATGGACACAAAGAACAAAGAATAGCAAAATGCACCACGAATTAAGCATCAGAGAGGCACAAAAGCTCATCGACAAATGGATTCACGAGTATGGTGTGCGCTACTTCAGCGAGCTTACCAATATGGCTTGTCTTACCGAAGAAGTGGGCGAATTGGCGCGTGTAATGGCTCGTACCTACGGCGACCAAAGCTTCAAGGAAGGCGAAAAGCACAATATTGGCGAAGAAATGGCAGATATTCTGTGGGTTCTGATGTGCTTGGCAAACCAAACGGGCGTAGACCTTACAGCGGAACTGCAAAAGAGTTTCGACAAGAAAACCACCCGCGACAAGGACAGACACCAGCAAAACAAAAAGCTAACGCAGGCGGAAACACCTACAAATACCGAAGAATTACAATAGCAAAACAAAGACGAAGTATTATAATAAACAAACTATAAGACATTATGCAAAACAACGAAGGTAAAATCCAAACCAACAGTAAGTATGATGAAATGCTGAAACAATACAACCTCGACATTACAGACGAGGAAGTAAAGGCAGCAGTAAAAAAGATTATTGAAGAGAAAGTACCTGAGAACGACACCTTAGACGTTAAGAAATTCCTTCTCGGAAGTGTCGAATTAACCACTCTCAAGACTACCGACACAGAGGAAGAAGTGCTCGCAATGGTCGAAAAAGTGAACAAATTTGCACAGGAATACCCTACCCTCCCACACGTTGGAGCCGTTTGTGCTTATCCGTGCTTCACAAAACTCATTGCCGACAGCTTGGAAGTAGACGGCGTAGACATTACAAACGTAACAGGAAACTTCCCATCTTCGCAAACATTCCTCGAAGTCAAGACCATCGAAACAGCACTTGCCATCAAGGACGGTGCTACACAGATTGACATCGTATTGCCTGTGGGCAAGTTCCTTTCGGGCGATTATGAAGATGTTTGCGACCAAGTCAGCGAACTGAAGCAGACTTGCGGCGACATACCTATGAAGGTTATCCTCGAAACAGGCGACCTCAACAACGTCCGCAACATCAAGATTGCCGCCCTGCTCTCTATGTTTGCAGGTACCGACTACATCAAGACAAGCACTGGCAAAGAGAAGATTAGCGCAACTCCAGAGGCTGTTTACGTAATGTGTACGGCGATTAAGGAGTTCTACGACAAGACGGGCATTCAGGTAGGTTTGAAGCCTGCAGGCGGCATCAATACCGTTATGGACGCTATCATCTTCTATACCATCTACAAAGAAATTCTCGGCGAGAAGTGGCTCACAAACTATTGGTTCCGCCTTGGCACCAGTCGTCTAACCAACTTGCTGCTCAGCGATATTGAAGGCAAAGAGATTAAGTTCTTCTAAACCGCCGTTCAAACAATACGAAAATCCCGATTTCAGCGTTGAAATCGGGATTTTTTATTTCATAGATTCAATAAAACAACATTGCCCTATATACCAATTCAGCAGAAGAAACGATAACATTGCAGTTGTTCTTGTTGAGGTTTGACAAAGCTGAAAATACAGCAATGTTGCCTATCGTATAAGCAGAAAAACAGCAAAAAGTATGTAAACATTTTTCACAAGAATATCTATTGCTTAACTACCTTATTATCAACACTTTCCAAAACCTATTGTTTTACATTGTAAAAGCGTAGGTTTTGCACGGTAAAAGCGGCTCTTTTGCATTGCAAAACCTACGCTTTCGCAATGCCAAATCGAAATTACCGTTTTTCTCACGAATTATCTTTACAAAACGAAAGTAAAATACCACTATTGGCATTCCCGTATAGCGTAGTTGCATTCGTGCATTCAACTGCCACATTAAACGGATAATTCTTACTGTCCTATTAGAACGGTTGCCTATAAAAAACATCTGCGGGACAACCCTTAAACAGGCTATCCCGCAGACATTTTACTATATTTGCAATTGTTTTAGTTCTTCCGTTGAATCACAAAATCCAAGTACGCCTTCAGCGCACGGGCTATTGCTTCGTTGTGTACGCAGTTTGAAACGAACTGTAAAGCCTCGCTGTGGAACTCCAACATCTTCTTTTCAGCATATTCTATACCGCCGCTTTCCTTTGCAAAAGCTACCAATTGGGCGATTTCATCGGCATTTACTGTGCCCTCTTTCACCTTCATTGCCAACGCCATCATTTGCTTGTTGCCTGTCGATTTCAACGCATAAATAACAGGAAGCGTCAGCTTTCCTTCCAACATATCGTTGCCCGTAGGCTTTCCTATCTCGGTCGAATCGTAGTAATCGAATATGTCGTCGCGTATCTGGAAGATAATTCCGATGCGTTGTCCGAACAGTCTTGCAGCCTCAACATCGCTTTCCGATGCGTTGCCCGCCTTTGCACCAATCACCGCACACGCCTCAAACAAAGCCGCCGTCTTCTGATTTATTACCTGATAATATACTTCTTCCGATATTTCCTGATTAGAAATGTTGGTCAGCTGCAATATTTCGCCGTTGGAAAGCGTGCGCCCCAACTCTGCAAGGTCGCGCACAATATCTTCCGACTGTGTATAAGCCACATTCAGCAGTGCCGTAGAAAGAATGTAGTCGCCCACCAACACTGCCACCTTGTTGTTATAAGTGGCATTCACCGATGCTTGCCCTCTGCGCTCTCCGCTTTCGTCCACCACGTCGTCGTGCACCAGACTGGCAGTGTGCAGCAGCTCCAATCCAACGGCAGCGTGCTGCGCCACGAACGTAACTTCGCCGAAATTCTTTGCCATCAGCAACATCAGCATCGGGCGCATACGCTTTCCTCCCCTGTTCCGTATATGCTCCAACGCACGCGAAAGCAGCCCTTCTTCGTGCATTAACGCTTTGTTAAACAGTGAGATAAAGTCGTTTAATTCCTGACTAATCGGTTCTTTTATAATCGACAGATAATCCATTCAAAAATTATTTTGATACAAAAATAATGAATAATATCGGTAATTATGGCATTTTTTTAGTAATTTTACCCTTAAATAATATTTTTACAATGGACAAACTGTTTCTCATCGACGCTTACGCACTTATCTATCGGTCGTATTATGCCCTCATCAGAAATCCGCGTATCAACTCAAAAGGAGTGAATACATCGGCTATTATGGGTTTCTGCAACACGCTGAACGAAGTGCTGACAAAGGAAAATCCCACACACATTGCCGTGGCTTTCGACCACGGACTCACCTTCCGACACGAGGCATTCCCCGAGTATAAGGCACAAAGAGAGGAAACACCAGAAGACATAAAGCTGTCTGTTCCCTACATAAAGCAAATTCTCGAAGCCATGCGCATACCTATCCTGCAAGTCGATGGCTTCGAGGCGGACGACATTATCGGTACGGTGGCAACGCTGGCAGGCAGCAAGGGCATTACCACTTTTATGCTTACACCCGACAAGGACTACGGTCAGCTTATCCGAGAGAACGTCTATATGTATCGTCCAAGGCATGGCGGAGGGTACGATGTGGTGGGTATGAACGAAGTTGAAGACAGATACGGTATCCCTACCCCAGCCCAAGTAATCGACCTTTTGGCACTTATGGGCGACTCTGCCGACAACTTTCCAGGTTGTCCGGGTGTGGGCGAGAAGACCGCTGCAAAGCTTATCAACCTGTTTGGGTCTATCGACAATATGCTCGAACATACCGACCAGATAAAAGGAAAGCTAAGAGAGAAGGTAGAAGCTGCCATCGATGACATCAAGATGTCGAAGTTCCTGGCAACCATTCGCACCGATGTTCCGTTCGATATGGAATGGGACGAACTGAAGATAGAACAGCCCGATGAAGACAAACTACGCGAAATCTTCACCGAATTAGAGTTCAAAACACTTCTTAACAAGTTTGTTAAAGGTAATCAAAAAGCGCAAAAAACCGATAATTTACAGCTCAATTTATTCGCAGAAAATGCGCCCGAAGATGCAGGCGACGCAAAAAAAGCCCCTTCCTGCAGCCTTTCAGCAGTGCCACACAATTACAAACTAATTGAGAATGAGGAAGAAGCACGGAATATTTGTGATTATTTCTTTACAAAGGAGTTTCTCTGTTTAGACACAGAAACTACGTCGGCGGACGCCATCGATGCAGAATTGGTGGGTTTAAGCTTCTCGGTAGCCGAAAAAGAGGCATTTTATGTAGCCGTTCCTGCGAATCGTAAAGAAGCCTTAAAGATAGTAAATATATTCAAACCACTATACGAAGACGAGAAAATTCTGAAGATTGGGCAGAACATTAAATACGATTACGAAGTTCTACACAAATATGGCGTAACGTTAAAGGGCAAGTTGTTCGACACGATGATTGCACACTACCTTATCCAACCCGAGCTTCGGCACAATATGGACTACATGGCGGAAACGCTTTTGAACTATAAAACCATTCCAATAGAAAGCCTTATCGGTGCCAAAGGGAAGCAACAACAGAAGAACATGCGCGACCTGCAGCCGAGCGAAATCTACGAGTACGCTTGCGAAGATGCCGATATTACGCTGCAGTTGAAGCACGTACTCGAACCGAAACTGAAGGAAGTGGAAGCCGAAGACTTGTTTTGGAACATAGAAATGCCGCTCGTGCCCGTGCTCGCCGATATGGAACTGCATGGCGTACGCTTAGATACGGCTGCCTTAGAAGAAACTTCGCGCATCTTTACGCAACGCATGAACCAATACGAACAGGAGATATACGAACTCGCAGGCGAGAGTTTCAACATCTCAAGTCCCAAGCAGGTGGGCGAAATGCTGTTCGGAAAGTTGCAGATAATGGAGAAACCGAAGAAGACAAAGACAGGACAGTATGTTACAAGCGAAGAAGTATTGGTGAGTTTGGAGAACAAACACCCCATCGTACATAAGATATTGGAATACAGAGGCATTAAAAAGCTACTCAGCACCTATATCGACGCCTTGCCAAAACTTATCAAACCCGAAACAGGACATATACACACGTCGTTCAATCAGGCACTTACGGCAACGGGCAGACTGTCGTCGAGCGACCCAAACTTGCAGAATATACCCGTCAGAACAGACGACGGCAAGGAAATCCGCAAGTGTTTCATACCCGAACCCGGCTGCGAGTTCTTCTCTGCCGACTACAGTCAGATAGAACTTCGTATTATGGCGCACCTCTCGGAAGACGAAAATATGATGGAAGCCTTCCGCAAAGGGTTCGACATTCACCGTGCTACGGCTGCCAAAATATGGCACGAAGATATGGAAAACGTAACCGACACACAGCGAAAGAAAGCCAAACAAGCCAATTTTGGCATCATCTACGGCATTACTACTTACGGTTTGGCACAGCGAATGGACATTCCGAACGGCGAAGCAAAAGAGCTGATAGACGGCTACTTCAACACTTTCCCGAAGGTAAAGGCTTATATGGAGCGTGCGAAAGAAGAAGCACGGCAGAAGGGTTACGCCGAAACCATCTTCCACCGTCGCCGTTACCTTGCCGACATCAACAGCCGAAACGCAACTGTAAGGGGTTTTGCCGAACGAAATGCCATCAACGCCCCTATACAAGGTTCGGAAGCCGACATCATAAAAGTGGCTATGGTGCGCATCTGGCAACGTTTCAAGCGCGAAAACATACGCTCGAAAATGATTTTACAGGTACACGACGAACTCAACTTCTCGGTATTTCCCGACGAAAAAGAACAAGTGGAGCGCATCGTGATAGAGGAAATGCAGAATGCCTATCCACTCAACGTACCCTTGATAGCCGATGCTGGTTGGGGAGAAAATTGGCTCGAAGCGCACTAAAACGGTGTAAATATTTTTCGCAAGCACATCTATTGCGTAACTATCTTGCTATCAGCGTATTGCAAAACCTATTGTTTTGCAATGTAAAAGCGTAGGTTTTGCACGGTAAAAGCGGCTCTTTTACAACGCAAAACCTACGCTTTCGCAATGCCAAATCGAAATTACCGTTTTTCATTGGAATTATTTTTACAAAATCAAAGCGATTTTACATATATTCATTTAAATATTTCTAGAAATCTTAGGAATACTAGAAGTACTAGTTGAAAATCCTTCTCCAACGAACGAATTTTATGGGTTTGACTCGCAAATCGTAATCATTCTCATTATTTTGTAGTAACTTTGCCTGCGTAAAAGATAAGTATGGATATACAAGAATATGAAATAATGGCACCTGTTGGCTCGCGCGAAAGTCTCGCAGCAGCCATTCAGGCAGGAGCAGGCTCTATATACTTCGGTATTGGGCAGCTTAATATGAGGTCGCATTCTGCCAATCACTTCACCATAGAAGACTTGAAAGAGATTGCAGAAACATGCAACGAACGAGGCATTAAGACCTATCTCACGGTGAATACCGTTATTTATGGCGAAGACATCAACGCAATGCGCGAGATTATTGATGCGGCAAAGGCTGCCAATATCACCGCCGTCATCGTCAGCGACGTAGCCGTCATGGTGTATTGTCGCCAAGTGGGTATGGAAGTACACCTGTCTACACAACTCAATATATCGAACATCGAGGCGTTGAAATTCTATGCGCAGTTTGCCGATGTGGCAGTGTTGGCACGCGAACTGAATATGGAACAGGTAGCAGAAATATACCGACAGATTGAAGAACAGGACATTCGTGGCCCTCGTGGCGAATTGGTTCGCATAGAAATGTTCTGCCACGGTGCTTTCTGTATGGCTATTTCGGGTAAATGCTATATGAGTCTGCACGACTCGAACCGCTCTGCCAACCGTGGACAATGCACACAGATTTGTCGCCGTTCGTACACCGTTACCGACAACGAAACAGGTAATCAGCTGGAAATCGACAATAAATACATAATGAGTCCGAAAGACCTGAAAACCATTCGCTTCATCGACAAGATGATGAAAGCGGGTGTAAGGGTCTTCAAGATAGAAGGACGGGCACGCGGTCCCGAATACGTTTACGAGGTTGTAACGTGCTACAAGGAAGCCATACAAAGCGTACTCGACGGCACTTACACCGAAGAGAAGAAAGACAAGTGGGACGAACGCCTATCAACCGTGTTCAACCGTGGCTTCTGGGACGGCTACTACCAAGGCCAACGCTTAGGCGAGTGGACAAAAAACTACGGCAACAAGGCTACGGAAAAGAAAGTTTTGGTGGGTAAAGTTATGAAATACTTCTCTAAACTCGGCGTGGCTGAAATTGCAGTGGAGGCTTCTGAGATAGAGAAAGACCAGAATATGCTCATCATAGGGCCTACAACGGGCATTATGAAGTTCGATGCAAGCGAAATACGCTACGACCTAAAGCCTGTTGAAAAGGCAGAAAAGGGGTGGCGAGTGTCTGTCCCCGTGCCCGACAAGGTGCGCCCGAACGATAAGGTTTATAAACTTCTGAAGACAAATATAGAGTAAAAAACGCAAACAAAAAAACGATAAACAATGATAGAACTACGACAAATTGCCAAACTGTTTCTGCGCCTTACCATAGTCGCATCGATGCTTTCGTCGGTTGCCGACCGCTTCGGAATATGGGCAAAGGAAGTCTGTATGTGGGGCGATATGGACAAATTCGTTGCCTATACGCAATCGCTGATACCCTATATTCCTGCCGATGTTGTGCTTGTATTGGCGTGGACAGCTACCGTACTTGAAGTTTTGTTCTCGCTCTGCCTGCTTCTCGGACTGAAATTAAAGTGGACAGCATCGCTTACAGGACTGATGATACTTGTCTTTGCCATCGCAATGGCAACGTCTGTAGGCATTAAAGCACCGTTAAACTATTCGGCTTTCACCGCTTCGGCAGCAGCTTTCGGCATACTCGCCTGCGGAAATGGTATATGGGAAGTGGACAACCTGATTGGCAACCGACGCCATAAAGGCCGTCGTATTCAGATGATTAGATAAACAAGAAACAGAATAGGAAGATGACAATCAACGAAATACAAGACGAAATAATAGAAGAATTTGCCGAGTTTACCGAATGGATGGATAAGTACCAAATGCTTATCGACCTCGGCAACGACCTTGAAGGACTTGATGCAGAATATAAGAACGAACAGAATTTAATAGACGGTTGCCAGAGCCGCGTGTGGCTGCAATGCGACATTAAAGACGGCAAACTGGTGTTTACAGCCGATTCTGACGCGCTTATCACCAAAGGTATCATTGCCCTGCTCATAAGGGTTGTAAGCGGACATACGCCAAAAGAAATACTCGATACCGACCTTTATTTTATCGAGCATATAGGTTTGCATCAGCATTTGTCGCCTACACGCAGCAACGGACTGCTGTCGATGGTGAAGAAGATAAAGGCTTACGCATTGGCATTCAATATGAAAGGCGAGTGAGAAAGCTACGTACCATAGAAATGAACCGCCTCTCGCTTGAGGAATTTAAGCAGAGTAGGAAGCTCCCACTCGTTGTCGTGCTCGACGATGTGCGGTCGCTTTACAACGTTGGCAGCGTGTTTCGCTCGTGCGATGCCTTCCGTATCGAGGCGATTTACCTCTGCGGAATAACGGCTACACCTCCCAACGCAGAGATACACAAGACGGCTTTAGGGGCTGAAAACTCGGTTGATTGGCAGTATTTCAGCAATGCTGAAGATGCTGTAACACAGCTGAAAAACAATGGTTACTTCGTTTACAGCGTCGAACAGGTAGAGGGTTCAACCGCATTGCAAGACCTTTCGGAGCATATTTCGCCCATCAACAACGACACATCTGCCCAAAAGCACTACGCCGTAGTACTTGGAAACGAAGTAAAAGGTGTGCATCAATCGGTTGTAGACCTAAGCGACGGTTGCCTTGAAATACCCCAATTCGGCACGAAACACTCTCTAAACGTAAGCGTTACAGCAGGTATCGTGGTCTGGGAATTTGCCCGTGCGCTGCTGTTGTAGGCTTTAAGTAGCTCTGAAGTGGCGTACAGATAGCTTGAATATGGCGTTCAGACAGCTTGAAAATAAAACTATCGCCTCCCTACCCTATCATCATTTGCAAGTAAGCACACTTATCGGGGTTGCCCAGAGTTTTACCTTTGTCGCACGATAGTTTCACGCAGTCGTTCCATTCACGGCTTTCCGTAATGCGCATTCGGGTGAGTTTAACGACGATATTCATTGGTTCCACGTTCTCAACATTGCAGGTAAGGTAGGTTCCCATACCATAACTGTCTTTCATTCTGCCGTCTACATACTTGTGAATTTCTATGGCGCGGTCGATGTCAAGACCGTTGCTGAATACCACTTGCTTGGTGGCAGGGTCGATTCCGAGCGACTTATACTTTGCAATTATCTTCTCTACTTGCTCCTCTTCTACGCCGCTGTCCACACGCAAACCGTTAAACATCATCGCCATACGCTTAGAAAGGTTGCTGAAGAACACCTTGTCGCCAAAACAATCGTAGAGATAAATGCCGTTGTCGCCATCGTAAACGTCGCTGAATTTACGCATTACGTTGAAGTTACATTCAAATATTCCGCTCACACATTCTTCAAATTCGATAATCTGATGGCTCATTGTTCCAATGGCAATAAGATCGTATCGCATCGCAAGATAAACGTTGCTCGTACCTGTAAAACGCCCTGTCCAAGGGTGAAAGCCGTTGTCGTCGGTGTAGCCGCCTTGCTCATAGACCTCCTTCATCGTACGAATGACCATATTCTGGTGGTCGAACGACATACGCCGACGAGTACCCATATCGCCTAAAATCAATCCATTTGAAAGAATTTTACGCGTCTTTTCCACACAACGTTCATACTCTCGCTTAGGATTGTAGGCGGTTATATGCCCCTGAAGATTGTGCATCAACTCCGAAACAATGCTTAAAATGGGCATCTCCCACATAATGGTAGAGTACCATTTACCACGCACTTTTACGTCCAAATGCCCTTCCTCGTCTTGCGTAACCGTAAGTTCGTGGGGGTTGAAGCGATAGCCTCGAAGGAAAGTAAAGTACCATTCGGGCAGATAATACATACGTTTCTTCATGAAAGCAATCTCTTCTTCCGTGATAATCACGTTGGGCATATATCCCAACTGCTCGTTCAGCAGCTCGGCAAATCCCATTGGATAGACAGTTTCATTGCGGTCGAAGAATGTATATTCCACCTCAGCGCGAGGATAGGTTTGCAATATGTAGTACTGACAACTGAACGTATAAGCGTCGTTATCGGTGAAATGTTGAATTATTTGTCGCATATATATTCTTAATTCTCTACCTTGTTGTCAAGGCTTTATATAATGCAAAGATAATAAAACTTAATGGATAAGTAGTCTAACTCCTATTTATTTTGTATATTTGCACCTAATATTAATGGTAAAGAACTAAACATATGCAGAATTTAGTTATATATAATACGCTGCATCGGCAGAAGGAACGCTTCCAACCGATAGCTGCTCCCAATGTAGGAATGTATGTTTGCGGCCCTACTGTATATGGCGACCCACACTTGGGACACGCCCGTCCGTCGATAACATTCGATATTTTGTTCCGTTATCTGCAACACATTGGCTACAAAGTGCGCTACGTTCGCAATATAACCGACGTAGGACACTTGGAACACGATGCTGATGACGGCGACGACAAGATAGCAAAGAAGGCACGATTGGAACAGCTTGAGCCCATGGAAATTGCGCAGTTCTACACCAATCGCTATCATGATGCAATGCGTGCGCTTAACGTTCTGCCGCCATCAATAGAGCCTCGCGCCACAGGACACATCATTGAGCAAGAGGAACTCGTGAAGGAGATAATGGAAAACGGCTACGCTTACGAAAGCAACGGCAGCATTTACTTCGATGTAGCGAAGTACGACAAGGACCATCGCTACGGTGTGCTGTCTGGTCGTAACCTTACTGATATGATAAACAACTCGCGAGAGCTGAACGGCGTGGGCGAAAAGCAAAACCAAGTAGACTTCGCATTGTGGAAAAGGGCTATGCCTGAACACATCATGCGCTGGCCTTCGCCTTGGAGCGACGGCTTCCCGGGCTGGCATTGCGAATGTACGGCAATGGGAAGAAAGTATCTTGGCAAGCATTTCGACATTCACGGCGGTGGCATGGACTTGGTTTTCCCTCACCACGAGTGCGAAATAGCACAGGCTGTGGCATCGCAGGGCGAAGAAATGGTGAAGTATTGGATGCACAACAATATGATTACCATCAACGGACAGAAGATGGGCAAGTCGCTCAACAACTTCATTACGTTGGAGCAATTCTTCACGGGCAACCACGAAACCTTGCAACAGGCTTACTCGCCTATGACCATTCGCTTCTTCATTCTGTCTGCTCACTACCGCGGAACGGTAGACTTCTCGAACGAAGCCCTGCAAGCTGCACAGAAAGGATACGAAAGACTGATGAACGCCATAGAGGATTTGAACCGCATTCAGACCGCTGCAACAAGCGACGAGAATACCAAGAAGTTCGTTGCAGCATTGCGCCAAAAGTGCTACGATGCGATGAACGACGACCTTATGACACCTGCTGTCATCTCAAATCTGTTCGAGGCGTGCCACATAGTGAACCTGCTTATCGACCATAAAGCGCAAATCAGCGAAGAAGACCTAAAGGAACTCAGCGAAACGATGCGTCTTTTTGCTTTCGATATTCTTGGTTTGGTAAACGAACGTGGTGCCAACAACGACGCACGAGAGGCTGCTTACGGCAAAGTAGTGGATATGGTGCTCGACCTGCGTTCGAAAGCAAAAGCCAATAAAGACTGGGCTGTGAGCGACCAGATACGCGATGCTCTTGCCGAAGCTGGTTTCCAAGTGAAAGATACCAAAGACGGTGTAACTTGGAAGTTGGATAAATAAAAGATAAAAGCTAAACAAGGAGTTAAAGCGCAAAGGCTATCAGAAGGATAAAAACAACCTCTTGAAACTGCCCTTTACGCTTTAACTCCTTTTATTATATACGCACTGCGGTGCCCGAACAAGCCACCATCAGCATCGAACCGCCCTCCCCTACTGTCTCATAATCGATGTCGATGCCCACAATAGCGTTTGCGCCCAATTCCTGTGCACGTTGCATCATTTCCCGAACAGAAGTTTCCTTGCCTTCCTGCAAAACCTTTTCGTACGACTTGCTGCGTCCGCCTACAATGTCTCTGATACCTGCAAAGAAGTCTTTTATAAAGTTTGCACCAATAATTGTTTCACCCGTTACAAGTCCTTTATACTCTAAAATCTTATAACCTTCGATGTTTGGAGTTGTTGTAAGAATCATAATTTGCCTTTCTTTAAGTTTTAATTGACAATCGCTTTGACTGCCCTACCCTTTTAACGGAATATCTCTCTAAAAGTTGTAATTGCGTCCTACTTTTGTAAAAATAATTTATAGGAAAAACGATAATTTCGATTTGGCATTGCGAAAGTGGCTCTTTTGCGATGCAAAACCTACGCTTTTACCGTGCAAAACAGCCGCTTTTGGAACGCAAAACAATAGGTTTTACAACGCATTGATAACTAACGAGTTACACAAGAGCTACGCTTGCGAAAAACTTTTACACTATTATCATCTGTTTTCCGCCTATGAAACGAAGAATACAAGGGTAGCAGAACAGACAGCTAAAGGGTTCTTTCTATTCGGAAAAGCGAAACTATATATCGGTATTCGGTAAATATAGACCGACCATTAAAAAAACAATAAAGCATTCTTCTAATCATAATTGTAGTTAAAACCTATCTGTCTTTTTACTTGATTATCACAATATTGGCTATCTTTACGCCAAGAAAGACTGTATAGATGCTACTTGCAAATATATTATTGCTGGCCAATCTGTTTGCCGCTCAAGCGGATTCAACCGTCAGTAATACACAGCTTGATAATTATAAGGATTCAATTAAAATAGAGATAACACAGCAGCAAGACTCTATTCCCGAAGATACAGCAGTTCGGAAATATCCTTGGCGCACCGCAACACACGTAGTTGGTGCTAATCTTGCTATTCTCGCTTTCGACAGATACATACTCGACGCCCCCTTTTCAAAGGTTACGTGGAAGACGATAGGTAGAAATCTGTCGCCTGCAAAATGGTATTGGGACAGCGATATCTTCAGAACCAACTTGCTTTCGCACCCCTATCACGGTTCAATCTATTACAATGCAGCACGTAGCAACGGCTTATCCTACGTTGAGGTGATACCCTACGTCGTTGGTGGAAGTCTGATGTGGGAAATCAGCGGAGAAATGGAACGTCCGTCCATCAACGACTTTCTGACAACATCGGCAGGTGGATTGGCTATAGGCGAAGTACTGCATAGGGTTTCCGACTGCGTTTTCGACAACCGCAAACGTGGCTGTGAACGTGTCGTCCGCGAAATAATCGGTATGGTGGTGAACCCTTCCCGAGGTTTAACACGAATGGTAACAGGCACCGCTTTCCGCACAACCAACACTCGCAGCACTTTAGAAACAACCGACAATACCCCACTCCACTTTTCCATTCTCGGAAGCGCGCAAATACTTAACAGTCATACTGCAGGGGTAAAGCCTGATTATCGACTTGTTTTCAATATTAGTTTCTCCTATGGTTCGCCCGTCAATGCTTCCAACAAACGTCCTTACGACTTCTTCAGAGTAGACTTAGGGGTTAGCCCCGGTATGAAACTATCGCTCGTCAGTAACGCAAACATCATCGGACAGCTGCGCCAATGGCCGTTGCTGCAGACCAATAACAGCACGGCAACCATAGGATTGTATCAGAATTTCGACTTCTACTCCACCGATTCCATCAAAGGCACCGTGCCTTACAAGGTGTCTGAAGCCGCAAGTATGGGCGTTGGTGTAGCGTGGTACTATGAGTCAGGACGGTTTAAATGCTTTTCCGAGTTATACTTCAATGGTGTTTTGTTAGGCGGTGCCCTATCCGATTACCACGACAACCGCTACAACCGCGATTACAGCGTGGGCAGCGGTTACAGCATTAAAAACTATTCGGGTATCAATTGCGGGTCTTTCGTCCGCCTTCGCTTACTTTCTGATATGAAATATCTTGCTTCTTGGCACAGCTACGAAGATGAAGACGAAACAAAAGAATACGTTGATTACAGCGTTATGGGCGACCGTGGCAGGGCAGTAACCTTTCTTTTACAACCTAAAATAGAAATTTCGTTGTCGAAACATTGGTTTATGGAGGCTTCTTCGCTCTTTGTTTTCCGCAATTTCCATTACTGCTATCGCCCCAATTGCCACACAACAACCTACGATGCAAGGCTCGGAATCGGTTTCAGATTATAGTGCCGATTTCTTGAAACAGACCATCAGACAAAGCCCAAATAAATTGGCTATCGTTTGGACAATATGCCGAAAATTCGTATTTTTGCATTTCACGAATTTATATAGTAATAGGCAAGAAAGGTAAAAGCAATATGGCAAAAGACAACAAAGGACTCACTCCGATGATGCGACAATTCTTTTCGATGAAAGAAAAGCACCCCGATGCGTTAATGCTCTTCAGGTGTGGCGACTTCTACGAAACGTATTGCGACGATGCCATAGAAGCTTCTAAAATACTCGGCATAACGCTGACACGACGAAACAACGGTGCAGCAGCGGGCGATGAGATGGCTGGATTTCCTCATCATGCACTCGACACCTTCTTGCCAAAGCTTATTCGTGCCGGAAAACGTGTAGCAATATGCGACCAACTCGAAGACCCGAAGAAGAAGCGCGAAGCTTTGAAGGGCAAACGGGGCTTGTCTGCGGAAGACAAAATGGTGAAACGAGGCATAACGGAACTTGTTACGCCTGGCGTTGCTATGGGCGACAACGTGCTGAACTACAAGGAAAACAACTTCTTGGCTGCCGTTCACTTCGGCAAAGGTTCTTGCGGTGTGAGCTTTCTCGACATTTCGACAGGCGAATTTCTCACTGGTGAGGGCACGTTCGACTATGTTGAAAAACTCATTGGCAACTTTTCGCCAAAGGAAGTGCTGTACGACCGTGCCCGAAAATCTGACTTTGAACGCCATTTCGGTACACGCCTGTGTGTGTATGAAATGGAAGACTGGGTGTTTACCGACCTTTCTGCACGCCAGAAACTGCTGAAACACTTTGGAACAAAGAACCTGAAGGGTTTCGGTGTAGACCATCTGAACAACGGAGTGATAGCTTCTGGGGCTATTATGCAGTACTTGGAACTGACCCAGCACACAAACATCAACCACATAACGTCGCTCGCTCGCATCGAAGAAGAGAAGTATGTGCGACTCGACCGCTTCACCATTCGTTCCTTAGAACTTGTCGCACCCATGCAGGAAGACGGTTCGTCGCTGCTCAACGTAGTAGACAGAACCATCACACCAATGGGTGGCAGAATGCTGCATCGCTGGCTTGTGTTCCCATTGAAGGACGTAAAGCCCATTAACGAGCGATTGGACATAGTGGAATACTACTTCCGCGAGCCCGATTTCCGCCAATGCCTGAACGACCAACTCCACCGTATGGGCGACTTGGAACGCATCATTTCAAAGGTGGCAGCAGGCAGAGTGTCGCCGCGCGAGGTGGTTCAGCTGAAGATTGCCTTACGTGCGATACAGCCAATGAAGACCGCTTGCCTCTATGCGAACAACGAAGCCTTGAAGCGGGTAGGGGAACAGCTGAACCTCTGCGAGTCTATTCGCGACCGAATAGAGCAGGAAATAAAGCCCGACCCACCACACTTGGTTGCCAAAGGCGACGTGATTGCACACGGTTTCAATGCCGAATTGGACGAATTGCGCTCCATTCGCGACAACGGAAAGCAGGTTTTGCTCGACATTCAGGAGAAAGAAGCTGCCCAAACAGGCATCAATTCGCTGAAGATAGGATTCAACAACGTTTTCGGATACTACCTTGAAGTGCGCAATACATTTAAAGACAAGGTTCCTGCCGACTGGATTCGCAAGCAGACCCTTGCGCAGGCAGAACGCTACATTACCCCTGAACTGAAGGAATACGAAGCCAAAATACTTGGTGCCGACGAGAAAATACTCGCTCTCGAAGCACGTCTTTTCAACGAATTGGTGCAGGATATGCAGGAGTTTATCCCTCAAATACAAATCAACGCCAACCTTGTGGCACGCCTCGACTGCCTGTTGGCATTCGCAAACATAGCGGAAGAAAACAAGTATGTGCGCCCCGTGGTAGACGACAGTATGGTGATTGACATAAAGAAAGGCCGCCACCCCGTAATAGAAACCCAACTGCCACTTGGCGAACCATACATACCCAACGATGTATATCTCGACAACGAGCAACAGCAGATTATGATGATAACAGGTCCGAATATGGCTGGTAAATCGGCTCTGTTGCGTCAAACCGCACTCATAGTACTATTGGCGCAGATAGGTAGTTTCGTCCCGGCAGAGGGCGCAAGAATCGGTTTGGTCGATAAAGTTTTCACACGAGTGGGTGCTTCCGACAATATTTCGCTCGGAGAATCTACTTTTATGGTTGAAATGACCGAGGCATCGAACATTCTGAACAATGTTACACCCCGCTCGTTGGTACTCTTCGACGAACTTGGACGTGGCACAAGCACCTACGACGGCATCAGCATAGCGTGGGCTATCGTAGAGTATCTGCACGAGCAACCACGTGCTGCGGCACGTACACTCTTCGCCACGCACTACCACGAACTGAACGAAATGGCAAAGAACTTCCGCCGAATAAAGAACTTCAACGTATCTGTGAAAGAGGTGGACGGCAAGATTATCTTCGTGAGAAAGTTGGAACGAGGCGGCAGCGAGCACTCTTTCGGTATTCACGTAGCCGACATTGCAGGTATGCCAAAGTCGATTGTGAAGCGTGCGAACGTTGTCTTGAAAGAATTGGAAGCCGACAATGCGCAGGTAGGCAGTGTAGGAAAGCCGTCGGCAGAGAAGCTTGAGCAGAGTAGGGAAGGGGTTCAGCTTTCGTTCTTCCAACTCGATGACCCTGTACTGACGCAGATACGCGACGAGATAATCGGCTTGGACATCAACAACCTTACACCCGTTGAGGCGTTGAATAAGCTCAACGAAATCAAGCGAATTGTACTTCCAAACAGCAAATAAGGTGTAAATATTTTTCAAAACAATATCCACTGTCTAACTATCTTGTTATCAACACTTTGCAAAACCTATTGTTTTGCGTTCCAAAAGCGGCTCTTTTGCACGGTAAAAGCGTAGGTTTTGCATCGCAAAAGAGCCGCTTTCGCAATGCCAAAGCGCAGTTATCATTTTTTAAGAGAATTATCTTTACAAAATCAAGGCAATTTCCACGTGTTGGTTTAAAGGTTTATAGAAATCTTAGGAAGATTAGGGATATTAGACGAAAACATTTTTTCTTGGGTGTTGGAAACATGATAAAACACGCCCATACCTACCATTGTGCAACATAAAATCTATGTGTTTGCAATACCAAAGCAACTTGCAGCTGACGCCCTTAAACAGCAAAAACAACATCGTTTCCCCTATAAAATTCCATTCAATCCCTTCTACCCTCTTACAACAGCGGCTCTGCAACTTAATTGCAGAGCCGCTGTTGTAAGATGTTTCTTGTATCTTTCAGTCGCTTTAGCCATTGTATTCTTTCCCTCTCGACCGCATAACCGACCATATACCAAGTGCTATAAACGGTATGCTGAGTATCTGTCCCATATCGATTGGCAAGCTTGCCTCGAAGTCTACTTGCACTTCCTTTGTGTATTCGATGAAGAAACGGAAAGTGAAAATAAGCGCAAGGCATAAGCCGAAGTAAAGTCCTGTACCCACTTTCTTGGGGTATTTCCTATAAATAAGGAAGATAACCCAGAAGAAAACGAAGTAGGCAATCGCCTCGTAAAGCTGTCCGGGATGGCGCGGATAGGTATCGACATCGTAGAAAACGAACGCCCAAGGCACATCGGTTACCTTTCCGATAATCTCCGAATTCATCAAATTGCCCAAGCGAATGAACACCGATGTTACGGTAGAACAGATGCCCATAAAGTCTAACACGACCCAAGCATTCAGCTTTGTGCGCTTTATGTAAAGGTAAAGACCAACGAGGAGTCCGATAACTCCGCCGTGGGAAGCCAAGCCTTGATATCCTACAAACTTCCAACCGCCGCCAGCAAGGAACTTTATAGGGAGAAATATCTCAACGAAATGCTGCCACGAGTCGAAGAAGTCTTGCGGTTCGTAAAAGAAACAATGCCCCAATCGGGCACCAATAAATGCGCCAAGGAAGACGTAAACAAACATCGGGTCGAACTTTTCGTCGGCTATCTTGTGGCGTTTGAAGAGCCATCGCATAAGGAAATATGCAACAGCAAAGCCCACAAGCCAGCACATTCCGTACCAACGAATGCCCATTGAACCGAAGCGCACAAGGTATTCGTCGGGTTGCCAAGCTATATAAAGCATATTGTTCAGCATCTTTTATTCCTCCCTGAACTATACGTTGAAACGGAAGTGCATAATGTCGCCGTCCTGCACAATGTATTCCTTGCCTTCTACGCCAAGCTTTCCAGCTTCGCGGACGGCAGCTTCAGAACCGTATTTCAAATAGTCTTCGTACTTGATAACCTCTGCACGAATGAATCCTTTCTCAAAGTCGGTGTGGATAACGCCTGCACATTGAGGGGCTTTCCAACCTTTTTGGAATGTCCACGCCTTTACTTCCATCTCGCCTGCGGTGATGAATGTCTGAAGATTCAATAGGTGATAAGCCTTATTGATGAGGCGGTTTACACCGCTTTGCTCCAATCCGAGTTCGTCGAGGAAGAGCTTCTTGTCCTCGTAACTCTCCAACGATGCAATGTCTTCTTCGGTCTTGGCAGCAATTATCATCGCTTCTGCGCCCTCTTCGGCAGCGATTTTTTCTACTTGCTTGCTGTATTCGTTGCCGTCCTTTGCACTGTTCTCGTCCACGTTGCAAACGTAAAGCACGGGCTTTGTGGTAAGAAGGAACAAGTCGTGAGCCGCCTGTTGCTCTTCTTTGCTCTCAAATTGCACGCTACGGGCGTTCTTGCCTTGCTCCAGCACCGCTTTATAAGCATCGAGCACAGATACCATAACCTTGGCATCTTTGTTGCCCGCAGCCGCCATTTTCTGCTGTTTGGCAAGTTGCGCCTCGATGGTTTCAAGGTCTTTCAGTTGGAGTTCGGTATCTATAATCTCCTTGTCTTCAATCGGATTTACTGCTGCGCCGCCTTCACGAACGATATTATCGTCCTCGAAACAGCGAATAACGTGAATGATAGCATCGCATTCGCGAATGTTGCCAAGGAACTTGTTGCCCAATCCTTCGCCCTTGCTTGCACCCTTAACAAGACCTGCAATGTCTACAATCTCGCAGGTAGCAGGAACTATTCGCCCCGGGTGAACAATTTCGGCGAGCTTGTTCAAACGCTCGTCGGGCACAGTAATAACCCCCAAGTTGGGTTCTATCGTGCAGAAAGGAAAGTTGGCTGCCTGCGCCTTGGCACTGCTCAGACAGTTGAAAAGTGTAGATTTGCCCACGTTTGGCAAACCTACTATACCACATTTTAATGCCATATTCTAAATAAACGTTTATTTTCTTTTGGTGCAAAAATACTGTTTTATTTTGATATTAATCATCAATAGAACATTATTTTGCACTTCGGTTCTAAATCTTGAGCGTATTTTGCGTGGGCTTTATTCGCCTCTGCCTTGCTACTGAAACGCCTTTGCTTCGGCTTCGGCTATGATGCTTTCTTTCTCGTTTACATCAATAACGGAAGGGTGTTCTTGCGTTTCTACTACGGAAAGAGTATCGCTTTGCACTGTACTCGATGGCAAGATGAGTTCTTCCACTTCCGTTGTTTCAACGGTGTCGGAGCCTATTGGTTCTTCCAAAGCAAGGCGGTTCTTCTTGGCTTCAAATATTCCATCAGCAAAATTCGCCTCTTTGCGAATACGCTGGAGGGTTATTTTAGCTGCTTCTTGCTGACTTTCCTTCTTTGAATAGCCATTTCCTTCGCCACAGGCAATGCCTTCCAATACAACTTGGAAGCTGAAAGTGGGGCTGCCTTCTTTGTCTTTACCGAAAGAAAGCGGCTTAAACTCAAGATTTATCTTGTGTTTCTGTGTCCATTCTATGAGTTTCGACTTGAAGTTTACTTCCTTATAAGCCACCTTATCAATATTGATAAGCTCGCCTAAGATTTGCCGTTTCATAAACTTCATACAGGCTGTGTAGCCGTGGTCAAGGTATAACGCGCCTACCAAAGCCTCGAACGCATTGCCGCCAAGATAGCTATTGTGCGACTGCGAGTGCCCGCTTGACAGGATTAACTTCGTTATTCCCAAATCGTTCGCCAATTTATTGAGGGTCTCGCGCTGCACTATCTTCGAGCGAGTGTTGGTAAGAAAACCTTCGCGTTTGCCAGGGAAATGCTCATAAACAATATCGCCCACGATGGCATCTAATATGGCATCGCCCAAAAACTCTAAGCGTTCGTTGTTAACGGGCTTTCCTTTCTCGTTCCTTCGTGCCACACTCTTGTGCAAGAGTGCCGTTTTATAGTAGGAAAGATTGTGAGGAAGCACCCCTATTATTTGGTATAAAGACAAATAAAGCTCCTTTTCCTTGCGGAAAGGGAGCTTTATTCTATCTATTATTTTATTCAGCATACTTCTTGAAAATCACGCAAGCATTGTGGCCACCAAAGCCGAATGTGTTGCTAAGCGCAGCACGTACTTCGCGTTTTTGAGCCTTATTGAACGTAAAATTCAAATTGTAATCAATTTCTTCGTCCTTATCGTCCTCTTCGTGGTTGATGGTTGGAGGGATAATATCGTTTTGAACAGAGAGCACACAAGCCATTGCTTCAACCGCACCAGCAGCTCCAAGCAAGTGTCCTGTCATACTCTTGGTAGACGAAATATTGAGTTTGTAGGCAGAATCACCGAAAAGCTGAACAATAGCCTTTACTTCTGAAACGTCGCCAACAGGAGTTGATGTACCGTGAACATTGATATAGTCGATGTCTTCGGGCTTCAAACCTGCATCGTCGAGTGCTGCTTGCATTACCAAGTTTGCACCCAAGCCTTCTGGGTGAGACGCTGTGATGTGGTGAGCATCGGCAGATTCGCCTTCACCAACCAACTCTGCGTATATCTTAGCACCACGAGCCTTTGCGTGTTCTAACTCTTCGAGAATCAAGCAGCCTGCTCCTTCACCCATAACGAAGCCGTCTCGGCTTGCTGAGAATGGACGTGAAGCGCGTTCTGGGTCATCATTGCGAGTTGAAAGTGCGTGCATTGCAGTGAAACCGCCTACTCCTGCCTCGGTAATAGCGGCCTCAGCACCACCACTGACAATCATATCAGCCTTGCCCAAGCGAATTAAATTGAACGCTGTACCAATGGCATTGGTAGACGATGCACAAGCCGATGTTGTGGTGAAGTTAGGACCGTGGAAACCGAAACGAATGCTAATGTGTCCAGAAGCAATGTCGGCAATCATCTTTGGTATGAAGAAAGGATTGAATTTAGGGCCGTCTTCCTTATGAAGTGCGTAATAACCGATTTCTTCTTCAAAGGTTTTAATACCGCCAATACCAACTCCGTAAACCACGCCGATGCGCTTTTTGTCGGCTTTCTCCAAGTCGATGCCACAATCTTCTACACCTTGAATGGCACTGATGAGTGCCAACTGTGTGTAACGGTCGAGCTTACGCGCTTCTTTACGGTCGATATAATCGTTCACATTAAGGTTTTTAACCTCGCAAGCGAACTTTGATTTAAAATTAGTTGTATCGAAATAAGTAATAGGAGCTGCACCACTCTTACCTTCAAGCATTGCTTTCCAAGTTTCTTCAGGATTATTTCCCAATGGAGTAACTGCACCAAGTCCTGTTACTACTACTCTTTTTAATTCCATTAATTTGCTGATTTAAATTCTGTCATCGTGATTACGAGACGCTCTTAGGTTTCTTTCAGATATAGAATTAAGGAGTTAAGCAAAGGGTTCTACTATACACTTATGAAACGTAAGTAAAACGATTGGCTTAACTCCTTAACTCCTTTTTCTTGTCTTAGAGTCTGAATGAACGAAACCCAAGTAAGAAATAAGTAAATGTTAAAGATTAAAAGTCAGTTGGAAGCCGAAGCTCCCAACCATCATTTATATATCTTCTTACTTTGCGTTCTCTTGGATATAAGCAATAGCATCGCCTACAGTAGCGATCTTTTCTGCCTTATCGTCTGGAATAGAGATACCAAATTCCTTCTCAAACTCCATGATAAGTTCTACTGTATCCAAAGAATCAGCGCCAAGGTCGTTTGTGAAACTTGCTTCTGGCTTTACTTCTGCCTCGTCTACACCGAGCTTATCTACGATAATTGCTTTTACCTTTGATTCAATTTCTGACATAATTGTTAAGTTTTAAAATGTTTACTATTAACTTTCTAAATTCTAAAATTCGGTTGCAAAGGAAAGATAAATTTTTCATACACGCAAATTTTTTGCTTAAAAAAGCACTTATCTATGCACAAAACATATACATTTGTGCAATAAAAACAGCACTTTTGATATTATATTGCGCTAAATCAAGCCATTATAATAGATGATTATAACATTACTTCCATTTGTTCGGCACATCGTTATTAACCATACCAGCACATCAATTTAATGTATTTTTTACAACTTTGAGGCTTTCTCGGATAAAAATGCCTTGCTTTTATTTTGTGTATATGATTTATTTGAACTATATTTGCAGAAAAATTAAAAGAGCAGAAATATGTCATTTACGGAACATTGCAATGAGATTTTTAATCAAGCTATCCGCGATTACCACATCACGGATAATGTAGACACACCTATTAATAATCCATACGAAAGAGATTCTATTGAAAACAGATTGTATTTGAAGTGTTGGATTGACACGGTTCAGTGGCATTTCGAAGACCTTATACGCGACCCGCACATCGTTCCCGAAGATGGAATGAGCTTGAAGCGTCGCATCGACCGTTCCAACCAAGACCGTACAGACCTTGTAGAACAGATTGACTCTTACTTCCGCCAACTCTATTCAGACGTGAAAGTACAGGAAGGAGCCACTATCAATACTGAAAGTCCAGCGTGGGCAGTAGACCGCCTGTCTATTCTTGCGCTCAAAATATACCACATGAAGGAGCAAGCTGAACGCACCGACGCATCGGCAGAACACATTCAGAAGTGCCAGAACAAGCTGAACGTTCTGCTCGAACAGCAGGTAGACCTTGGAACGGCTATCGACCAGTTGCTCGACGACATTCAGGCAGGACGCAAGTACATGAAGGTTTATCGCCAGATGAAGATGTACAACGACCCTGCTACAAACCCTATACTCTACAAAAAGTAAAAGGTGAAGACCGACCACATCATCATCATACGGTTTTCTGCTATGGGCGACGTTGCTATGACGGTCCCTGTGGTCTATTCCCTTGCACATCAATATCCCGACCTTCGCATCAGCGTTCTTTCCCGTCCGTTTGCCAAAGCATTCTTCAGCTATATGCCAAAGAATGTGGATTTCATTGCAGCCGACTTGAAAAACGAATACAAGGGCATCAAGGGACTGAACCAACTATACGGCAGGCTGAAGGCAAAACAGCCTACAGCCATTGCCGATTTCCACGATGTACTGCGCTCGAAATACATACGAACACGCTTTACCCTTTGCGGATACAAGACAGCGCACATCAACAAGCACAAAAACGGTAAACGCAAACTGTGCCGACAGAAGGATAAAGTAATGGAACAACAGCCCACATCGTTCCAGAACTATGCAGAAGTTTTAAGCAAACTGGGCTATCCCATTGACCTTTCTTTCACTTCTTTATTCGCAAACGGTGGCAATCAGCTGTCGCAGTTCCCTAATATAATAGGTGAAAAGCCTGACGGCGAACGCTGGATAGGCATTGCTCCCTTTGCTGCCCACAATGGCAAGATGTATCCAAAAGAGAAGATGGAAGAGGTGGTAAAGGTGCTTTCCACCGAATACAGCAATCTCCGAATATTCTTTTTTGGCGGTGGAAAGGAAGAAAAACAGATACTCAACACGTGGGCAACGAAGTATAAAGGCTGCACTTGTGCATCGGAAGTGCTGCACGGACTGAACGAAGAACTCGTATTGATGAGCCATCTCGACACAATGATTTCGATGGACAGTGCCAATATGCACCTTGCTTCGCTCGTCGGCACGCGCGTTGTAAGCATCTGGGGGGCTACTCACCCTTACTGTGGCTTCCTCGGCTGGAACCAAAAAGAGGACGATGCCGTGCAAAACACCGAATTGGAATGTCGCCCTTGCTCTGTATTCGGCAACAAGCCGTGCCACCGTGGCGACTTCAAATGTATGCACAGCATAGCCCCAAATGCCATTATTGAGCGATTGAACTTATAATATAGTTTATTTTATATTGTAATTAAAACTAAATAGCAATACCTGCTGCAAAACAAACCTGCACAAATTCCTACCCATTATCTTACTTTACAGAAGCCGAAAACAATGTAAAGAATTTTTCAAAGCATATCTATCGTGTAACCTCTTCTTTATCAACGCATTACAAAACCTATTGTTTTGCATTGCAAAAGCGGCTGTTTTGCACGGTAAAAGCGTAGGTTTTGCGTTGCAAAAGAGCCGCTTTCGCAATGCCAAATCGAAATTACCGTTTTTCCAACGAATTATCTTTACAAAACCGAGGCGATTTTCCCACGTGTTGGCTGAAAGTTTCTAATAATCCTAGATAAACTAGAATTACTAAATAAACCCTTTCTTATCCAGTGCCAAGAAAGCAATAAACCACACCCCAACTTCCCCCAACACTGCCCTCAAGCAGCAAAAAAGGAAAACCATAGCCCATCTTATTTCTATCAAACAATTGTCTTCAACCGCCCGTTCTTTTCCGTTTTTCACCAAATTAATTCGGTAAAAGACTTGTTATACCTATTAAAATTTGTAATTTTGCAACTTGGATAGTAACACATTGTTAATAAATGGACTAAGCATAGGGTAGGGGGAAGCCGTTTCGCCTTACCGAAATTATGGTTCACAGACAACGAAATAAAAATAAAACAAACATAAGAATGGAATACAACTTCACAGACATTGAGAAGAAATGGCAGAAGAAATGGGTTGAAAACAAAACCTATAAGGTTGTTGAAGATAAGAACAAGCAGAAGTTCTACGTGCTGAATATGTTCCCATATCCATCGGGAGCAGGGCTGCACGTGGGGCACCCACTCGGCTACATAGCCAGCGACATCTATGCACGCTACAAGCGTCTGAAGGGTTTCAACGTGTTAAACCCAATGGGATACGACGCTTACGGATTGCCTGCCGAGCAGTATGCCATTCAAACAGGACAGCACCCGTCCATCACAACCGACAAGAACATTGCACGATACCGCGAACAGTTGGACAAAATAGGCTTTTGTTTCGACTGGGACCGCGAAGTGCGCACCTGCGACCCACAGTACTATCATTGGACGCAATGGGCTTTTCAGCGTATGTTCGAGTCGTATTACGACTATAACGAGGGCAAGGCAAAACCCATTTCCGACCTCGTACACCACTTTGAAGAAGAAGGAACACTCAACCTCAACGTAGCGCAGAGCGAAGAAAAAATATTCTCTGCCCGCGATTGGACAAGCATGAGCGAGAAGGAACAGCAAGAAACGCTGATGAACTACCGCATCGCTTATCTTGGCGAAACGATGGTGAACTGGTGTCCGGGATTAGGAACGGTGCTTGCAAACGACGAAGTTGTAGACGGCATCAGCGAGCGTGGCGGCTATCCTGTTGTTCAGAAGAAAATGAAACAATGGTGTCTGCGTGTGTCAGCTTACGCTCAGCGTTTGTTAGACGGCTTGGAAAAGGTGAGTTGGTCGGATTCTATGAAAGAGACACAGCGCAACTGGATTGGCCGTTCAGAAGGTACAGAGGTTGTATTTAAAAGCTTTACACCTGCTGGCGATAAGGAAATAGAACACGACATCACCATTTTTACAACACGTGCCGACACAATGTTCGGTGTAACCTTTATGGTGCTTGCGCCCGAAAGCGAATTGGTTCCAGAGCTTACGACTGACGAACAGAAGGCGGAGGTAGAAGAATACTTGGCGTACGTGAAGAAACGAACCGAGCGCGACCGCATGACCGACCGCAAAGTTACAGGTGTCTTCACGGGTTCTTACGGCATCAACCCCTTCACAGGCGAGAAATTGCCTATCTATATATCAGAATACGTGCTTTCAGGCTATGGCACAGGTGCAATTATGGCAGTGCCTGCGCACGACAGCCGCGACTATGCGTTTGCCAAACACTTCGGTCTTCCAATCCGTCCGCTTATCGAAGGTGCCGACGTTTCGGAAGAAAGCTTCGACGCAAAAGAAGGTATCGTCATCAATAGTCCCGAGAAACCAGTTGAAGGAGGCTTCTCTTTGAACGGACTTACGGTGAAAGAAGCCATTGAAGCCACCAAGAAGTATGTTACAGAACAAGGCTTAGGCAAAGTGAAAGTGAACTATCGCCTGCGCGATGCCATTTTCTCACGCCAGCGTTATTGGGGCGAGCCCTTCCCAGTTTACTATAAAGAAGGTATGCCTTATATGGTTCCTGCAGAATGTTTGCCGCTCGAATTGCCTTCAATCGACAAGTTTGAACCTACCGAAACGGGCGAGCCACCATTGGGACGCGCCAAGGCTTGGGCTTGGGACGAGCAGAACAAGAAGGTTGTAGACAAGGAATTGATAGATAATAAGACTGTTTTCCCATTGGAATTGAACACAATGCCCGGCTTCGCAGGCAGTTCTGCATACTATCTTCGCTATATGGACCCACACAACGACGAGGCTTTGGTGGGCAAGGAAGCCAACGAATATTGGCAGAATGTAGACCTTTATGTGGGCGGAACAGAGCACGCAACAGGACACTTGATATACAGCCGTTTCTGGAATAAGTTCCTTTACGACTACGGTTACAGTTGCAAGGAAGAGCCATACGAAAAGTTGGTGAACCAAGGAATGATACAAGGACGTTCCAACTTCGTGTATCGCATCAATTCAGATGACCATTCCAAAGCTCCCGTATTTGTAAGCCACGGACTGAAAGGCGAATACGAGACAACGCCTATCCACATAGATGTGAACATTGTTCATGCCGATGTGCTCGACGTTGAGGCTTTCAAGGCGTGGCGACCCGAATACGAAAACGCCGAATTCATACTTGAAGACGGTAAGTATATCTGCGGTTGGGCAGTGGAAAAGATGTCGAAGTCGATGTTCAATGTTGTCAATCCCGACGACATTGTAGCACAATATGGTGCCGATACCTTGCGTTTGTACGAAATGTTCCTTGGACCTGTCGAGGCAAGCAAGCCTTGGGACACCAACGGTATCGACGGTTGTTTCCGCTTCCTGAAGAAGTTCTGGAAGCTGTATCAGCAGGAATTGAACGACAACGAGCCTTCAAAGGAATCGCTGAAGAGCGTGCATAAGCTCATTAAAAAGATTTCAAGCGACATAGAACAGTTCTCTTATAATACCGCCATATCAGCTTTTATGATTTGTGTGAACGAGTTGGGACAACAAAAGTGCAACAACCGCAGCTTATTGCGCAGCTTGCTCATATTGATAGCACCGTTTGCGCCACACATTGCTGAAGAACTATGGGAGTCTATCGGCGAGAATGGCAGTGTCTGCGATGCACAATGGCCAACTTGGGACGAAGCCTATCTGGCTGAAAACGAAGTTCAGCTGACCATTTCGTTCAACGGAAAGGCTCGCTTCCAAATGACTTTCCCAACCGATGCCAGCAAGGAAGACATTGAAAAGGCAGCTGTAAATGACGAAAGAAGCTTGAAATACACAGAAGGAAAGACTATCGTGAAGGTGATAGTTGTACCAAAGAAGATTGTAAATATCGTTTTTAAATAAAATAAAAATCGCACATTCGTGAATTGAAAGTACAGCCACGAATGTGCTCAATGATTATCAGGATATGACAATAAATCAACAATTAATCAGAAGCGAGGTAAAAGACTACGTCTTGGTAACACTCGGTCTGCTTCTGTATGCAGCGGCATTCACAGTATTCTTAATGCCTTACGAGATTGTAACAGGTGGCGTAACGGGCTTATCAGCCATCATTTACTATGCAACAGAGTTTAAACTCGAGAACACTTATATGATTGTCAACCTCGCATTGTTAGGCGTTGCGTTGAAAATATTGGGCTTTAAATTTATGATGAAGACCATTTATGCTATCGTGGTCTTATATTTTATGCTGAAATTTGCCCAAGAATTAATGCCCGTAGATGCGAGTGGACACTTCGTAAAGATACTGGGCGAAGACCAAAAGTTTATGTCTCTCATCGTGGGGTGCTGCATTACGGGCACGGCAATGGCTATCATCTTCCTCAATGGCAGCAGTATGGGCGGCACGGACATTGTGGCAGCCTGCATAAACAAGTATAAAAACATTTCGTTGGGGCAAGTCTTGATGGCTGTCGATATATGTATCATCGGCAGTTGTATGCTTTTCCCACAGTTTGGAACATACGTAGAACGTTTACACAAAGTTGTTTTCGGTTTGTGTACTATGTTTATTGAGTGCTTTATGCTCGACCACGTAATGAACTTAAGACGCCAATCGGTGCAGTTTCTCATCTTTTCAAAGAAGTATGAAGAGATTGCCGACGCCATTATGCAAGAGCGTGACCGAGGCATAACCATACTCGACGGACACGGCTGGTACACTGGAAAGGACGTGAAAGTAATCTGCTTAATGGCAAAACGCAACGAAAGTCAGTCTATTTTCCGCATCGTTAAGATTATCGACCCATCGGCATTTGTCAGTCAGAGTTCAGTAATAGGTGTGTTTGGCGAAGGCTTCGACAGCATAAAAGTGAACACAAAGAATGCTGAAAAGGTGCTTTCGCAAGTCTATCCGAACGACTATCCGACAACAAACAACGAACAATAAAATGAAAATAGTATTTGCAACGAACAACAAACACAAGCTTTCCGAGATTAAAGACATTCTCGGAAACGACTTTGATGTTGTGTCGTTAAAGGATATTGGCTGCGATGTGGATATACCCGAAACAGCCGAAACATTGGAAGGAAATGCAAGCATAAAGTCGCATTACATCTACGACAACTATCATTTGAATTGCTTTGCCGACGACACGGGGCTTGAAGTAGATGCCCTTAACGGCGAACCGGGTGTGCATTCGGCACGCTACGACGAGCATACCGACCACGACAGCGAAGCCAATATGCGCAAATTGCTCCGTAAATTGGGCGATACAACAAACAGGAAAGCCCACTTCCGCACGGTGGTTTCGTTGATTATCAACGGCAAGGAACATCAGTTTGAAGGCAGGGTAGAGGGCTATATCGCCACCGAAAAATCGGGAACGGAGGGCTTTGGATACGACCCTATCTTTGTTCCAGAGGGCTACGACAAGAGTTTTGCCGAACTTGGAGAAGACATTAAGAACCAAATTTCGCACCGAGCTCGTGCCGTTCGCAAGCTCGCCGAATATCTAAAGCAACTGTAATGAGTAAGAGTTTGTCCATTCTGCTGCCCACTTACAACTGCATTTGCACCGCACTCGTCGGCGAATTGCAGCGACAGTGTGTAGCAGAAGGGGCAGATTTCGAGATTATTGTAGCCGACGACGCATCGCCCGACAAACGGTTCATAGCCGAAAACAGAGCCATTGCGCGCCTCGATGGTGTGCGTTACATAGAGCGAGAACGCAACGTCGGTCGGTCGGCAATCCGCAATTATCTTGTTTCGCAATCGTCGAAAGAATGGATTTTATTCATCGACGGCGACCTTTCGCTCAACAATGCCCAGTTCATACACAACTATCTGCAAGCCGAAGGCGACGTTGTAGTGGGCGGCATCAGCATTGTTGAAGACGAAAACAGATGGGGCAACAACCTCAGATACCGCTACGAGCACGCCTCAAAAGAAGCTATCAGTGCCGAAAACCGAAGAAAAACACCTTATCAGCACCTCAGCACCAACTTTATGGCGCACCGAAAGCTGATAGGAAGAACCCCTTACAACGAGGAAATAAAGCACTACGGCTTTGAAGATGTGTTGCTTGGAAAACGCTTCAAAGCACTAAACGCCCATGTAAACCACATTGACAACCCTGTTTTGTTCGACGATTTCGAACCCAACGAAGTATTCCTACACAAGACAGAAGAAGCCTTGCGCACCCTTTCCACCTTCCAAACAGAGCTGAAAGGCTATTCAAACCTGTTGGAAATGGCTGAAAAGCTGCATAGAATGCACACCGACAGGGTAGGGGCGTGGCTTTACAAACTCCTGCATAAACCATTAAAACACAACCTTAAAGGCAATAATCCGAGTGTTTTATTGTTTAATATCTATAAACTCGTTTATTTCTTACACTATAATTCGATAAGAAAATGATAAAAAGAACATATATATTTGCACTCGCTTGCTTGCTTCTCGTGCTTCCGCTCCGCACTTTCGGCAGTGGCATAGGCACGTGGAAAAACTATATGGCATACAGCAATGTGCAGTGGATAGAGAAGGGCGGCAACCTGCTTTATGTGCTTGCGTCCGACAATCTTTACACTTACAACGAAAAGGACAACAGCATTCAGACCTTCGACAAGGTAAACGGACTGAACGATATCGACATTGACTTCATCGCATGGAACAATGTTGCCAAACGCTTGGTTATCGTTTATGCCAACCAAAACATAGATATGCTCACCCAAAAAGGCGAAATCGTCAGCTTGCCCGACTATTACAGAAAGGCGATGACAGCCAACAAGAAGATAAACAGTCTTTATACCGATGGGGCATACTGCTACGTTTCAACAGGATTTGGCGTGTTGAAGATAAACGTTGGCAGGGCTGAAATCAGCGATACCTACAATCTTGGCTTCAACGTAGACTATACTTACATCGAAGGCAATTATATTTATGCTGCAAGCAGCGAACGAGGACTCTACCGAGCCTTGCTTTCCGACAACCTGTTGGATAGAAACAATTGGAAAAGAACAGGCGACTTCGTTGCGCAAAGCAAAACCATTGCGCCCGAACTGATGGAGAAAGTGAAGCCGTTACTACCAGGCGGGCCCAAGTACAACCGCTTTTTCTTCATGCAATATCTTAACGACCGCCTCTATACAACGGGCGGAGCGTTCGAGCCGGGCGCAGTAGGACTCAACCAAGCAGGCACCGTTCAGGTATTGAAGAAAGACGAATGGACCATCTTCCAAGACGAATTGGACAAGATAACGGGCTACTACTATCACGATATGAACTGTTTGGCAGTAGACCCACGGAACCCCGAACACGTATTTGTGGGCGGACGAGCAGGCTTATACGAATTTCTGAACGGCAAGTTAAAGAGGTATTTCAACAAAGACAACAGTCTTCTGCGCCCCACCATAAATAAAGGTATGGAGTTGGACAACGACTATGTGCCAATTCAAGGATTGGTTTTCGACCGCAAAAACAACTTGTGGATACTGAACAGCGGTACCAAAACAACTTCATTGCTGAAGCTTTCGCCCGACGGAACTATGACCGACCACTCTAAACCAGAGCTGATGAACAAGGGATTAAGCCTGCAAGTGATGCGCCGACCCATTCTCGACAGCCGTGGCTTAATATGGTTTGTAAACAGCCACTACGAAGCACCGGGCTTGTTCTGCTATAATCCTGAAACCGACAAGCTAAGCGTTTTCCATAATTTCAAGAACCAAGACGGCTCGTCTATTATGGTTATACAAATGCGTTGCGTGCAGGAAGATGCCTATCAGAACCTTTGGATAGGCACGAACGTAGGGCCGCTCCGACTCACTACCGAGCAAATGCAAAACCCTTCAGAGGCTATTTTCGAGCAGATAAAGGTGCCACGCAACGACGGAACAAACCTTGCCGACTACCTATTGGCAGGCGTAGACATTTCGTGTATGGCGATTGATGGCGGCGGACGCAAGTGGTTTGGCACGAATGGCAACGGTGCTTACCTCATCAGTGCCGACAATATGAAGCAGGTGCAACACTTCCTGAGCAGCAACAGCAAGCTCCTTTCAAACAACATAGAGAGCATTGCCATCGACGACAAGACGGGCGAAGTGTTCTTCGGAACAGACAAAGGACTTTGCTCGTATATGAGCGATGCCACAAAACCGTCTGACAATCCAGACAACGGCGATGCCTATGCCTATCCAAACCCTGTCCGCCCAGACTACAAAGGGCTGATAACGGTGGTTGGCTTAGCCTACAATTCCGACGTGAAAGTAGTTACCACCAACGGCATACTCGTGGCAAAGGGCACAAGCAACGGCGGTACATTCACATGGGACGGCAACGACTTAAACGGAAAACGTGTGGCATCGGGAATTTATATGGTGCAGACGGCTGACCAAGAAGGCAACAACGGAACAGTATGCAAGATAGCAATCGTGAACTAACGAAACCCAAGCGCAAACACTGGATAGACCTTTTGCGGGGCTTCTGTATGGTAGCTATATTGCTCGACCATACCGAAATATACTACACAGGCGACAACATCATCGGCTACAACTACTATGTAGCCAATGTGTTGGTCGCCTTTTTCTTTCTCTCAGGCTATCTTTTCTACAAGGAAACACCATTTTCGCTGCGCCATAAGCTCACCTACATCGCGCGCTACTTGCTGTTGCCCTACTTCCTGTTCACCACTTTCATAGCCATTCCGAAAGCTTTCGCACACGGTTTCGACGTTTCCGACACCCTGTTTTCCGTCCTCACGGGGCAAGCATCGTGGTTTGTAGCTGCCCTCATCGTTGCAGAAATCGTGTTTTCCACAGCATTATGGGCGTGCAAAGGCAAAACTTGGGGGTTGTCAATACTCGCCCTTGCAGCCTCAGCAGCTTGTTATCTTCTTTCCACACATTGTTCCGACCTTTATTGGCAAATAGAAAACGCCTGTATGGCACTGCCCATTCTCTGTTTTGGCTACTTCTACCACAAGTGGGAAAGCGTTTTCCACCGTTTCCACAACCTATCATCATCATTCTTTCTCTTTATACTTTTAGTTATCATAAAAGTATATGAACATACGCAAGGCATAACTCTGCTTGTAGAACCCATACGCATCAACAATTGGTACGTATTTGTTTTCGACGCCCTTGTATGCACCCTGTTCCTCGTAAGTTTAGCCAAACAGCTGAAAAGCGTTGCTTGGTTGGAATGGACAGGACGCCGCAGCCTCGTCTACTACTTCTTTTCTGGCGGCATACCCCTCATTGTTTCCGCCCTGCTCCAACGCACCGATATGGGGTATTCGGGGCACTACCACCGTGTTCTCCTCTCCTTCCTGCTCGTCTACGCCCTTACTTCCATTATTGCGTGGGCAGTCTATCGCTACTTAGGCTTTATTGTTCAACAGCCTCTAAAAGCAGCAAACCAAGCGTAAACCATCACGAAAATACCCCACAAAATTCTTCTTTCCCAAATTACTTACGTGTAAATAATAATTTATCTACACGTAAAGAAATATTTTTCTACGTGTAAGTAAATATTTCTTTACGTGTAAGTAATTTACCTAACAAGCAATTCTAAATGATTATCCACGTTTTATTTTTTTAACCTATCATTTTTTATAATGCCAGTATTAACTACTAACTTTGTCCAAAATCAACTCTTGCTGAAGAGTAAAAGAATTATCCAAAAGCATTCTTTTAATGGCTTGCAGATTTAAATAGCAATCATTATATAATGTAAAGAAAGGTTTTTATATGTAGGCGCACTATGAACAAAGCTATTCTCTTTATATTCTCTGGGCTACCAGCAGTAGGAAAATCCACACTTGCAAAGTCTGTTGTAAAGTATTTCGAAGCGGTTTACCTACGCATTGATACCATTGAACAAGGTTTGAAAGACTTATGCCATATCGATGTTGAGGGGGAAGGCTATCGGTTGGCATATCGTATGGCAGCCGACAATCTGCAATTAGGCAACAATGTAGTGGCTGATTGCTGCAACTCCATTAAACTGACAAGGCGAGAATGGGAAGATGTTGCTGTCAATAACAACTGCCGTTTCGTAAACATTGAGGTTGTTTGTTCGGATAAAACAGAACACAAAAAGCGTGCAGAACAGAGAAATGCAGAAGTAGCAAATATGAAACTACCTGTGTGGAACGATATAGAAAACCGAGAATATCACAAGTGGCACAAAAGCCGCATCGTCATTGACACGGCAGGAAAGACCATTAAACAATGCCAAACCGAGCTAAAAGAAAAAGTTGCCCATAGTCTTTCGCAAAAAGAAGATAGTCAAGAATATGAAAGCATAGACGATTCGCTGAAAGCAACCATCATAGAAAAGCTCTGTTATACAAAATTTGTGTATGACAGAATAAACCGAAAGCTCGGACTTTATCTATCGCCACAAGAAATAGAAAGTTTTATTTCAGACATTATCATGCATACAGACACGAATCATTTCCTGAAAAAAGGAAAGAACTATTATATAACTAATGATACAGAACATATCCGTATCACCGTTAACTCTTGTACATTCAGAGTTATTTCAACTGATAAAATATAAAAAAAACAATGGCACGAGCAACAACAAAAGTGGATTTAATAACATCTGCTAATGGACAATTTGAGAAGATGTGGAAGCTCATAGACAGTATGAGCGAAGGGCTACAGACAGCAACCTTTGCAGAAAAAATGGCTGCAATGGGCAAAGAAGCACATTGGAGCAGGGACAAAAATCTGCGCGATGTACTTGTTCATCTGTATGAATGGCATCAGTTGTTACTGAATTGGATAAACTCCAATCGTGAGGGAGAATGCAAATCTTTTCTTCCTGAGCCTTATAATTGGAAAACATATCCAGTAATGAACGTGGAGTTTTGGAAGAAACATCAAAACACATCGCTATCAGATGCAAAGGCAATGTTAAAAGAAAGCCATCAACAAGTAATGGAATTGATTGCAACTTTCTCTGACAACGAACTCTTTAACAAGGGCATATTCGATTGGACGGGCACCTCTACGCTTGGTTCTTATAGTGTTTCAGCAACTTCAAGCCATTATGATTGGGCGATAAAGAAAATAAAAGTACATATTAAAACACAATAAACAAACAATAGAAATCTTATAATAAGGCTAATAAAAAAACGTGGAAGATAAGAAAAAAGTATGGAACTACAAACAAAACGCCTGATACTGAGAGCGTGGAAAGAAAGCGATGCTGAAGCATTATACAAATATGCACGGAATCCGAACGTTGGTCCTATTGCTGGTTGGCCACCGCATACAAGTGTAGAGAACAGTCGTGAAATTATAAAGGCAGTACTCTCTGCTCCTGAAACCTATGCGGTTGTGTTGAAAGAAACTGGCGAAGCTGTCGGCAGCATTGGGATAATGACCGCAAGAAGTGAAATCCACAGTGCAAAAATGGCAGACAATGAGTGTGAAATAGGTTATTGGATTGGTGAGCCCTATTGGGGACAAGGCTTGATTCCTGAAGCTGTAAACGAATTGCTTCGGTATGCTTTTGAGAACTTACGGCAAACTACGGTTTGGTGTGGGTACTACGACGGAAACAAGAAATCGAAACGAGCACAAGAGAAATGCGGATTCGTTTACAGCCATACAGAAGAAAATAAACCTGTTCCATTGCTGAACGAAGTTCGCACAGAGCATTTTACCAAAATCACTTTAGAGGATTGGAAAAACAACATCGGTAATTTGAAGTAAATAACAAGGGAGGTTATGACAAGAATAAACTTAATAATGATACTTCTTCCTTTCGTGTTTATGATTCACGAATACGAGGAAATTATTATGTTTAGACGTTGGATAGACAGGAATAGGGAAGAATTGAGAAAACGATTCCCTAAAATCGAATCGTTCTTTACCCGACGAGGAGTTTTCGATTATTCCACTTCCACCTTTGCCGTTGGTACTGCTCACGAGTTCATACTTATTTCTGTTGTTTCGTTTTACTCCGTTTGGACAGGTGAATATCAATGGTGGTTTGCTGCATTGACAGGGTATTCCGTTCACCTTTTAATGCATATTGCGCAGTGGATTGTGTATCGAAAGTATGTGCCCGTTATCATTACAAGCCTCCTAACATTACCTTACTGCATCTATTCTTTTGCTGAATTCTCAAAAACAACAGTTCTATCCTTCTCGCAAATGGTTCTATGGGCAGCCATTGGCATTGTTCTTACCATACTAAGCTTGTTTTCTGCATTCTTCTTTATGGATAGATTTCAACGTTGGGAAAAAGGTAATAAATAACAACCACCCTTGTCAGCATAGATTTGAAGATAATAAAAACCGCTATCAAACGAAGCAAAAGCTGTTTGATAGCGGTTTATTTGTGCTGATAAGAGTATGTTTCAGGGTTGCTTAAGCATTGATATACCCTTTTCGCATTGCTGTGAGAAAGATTTTATTTCGGCTGTATGATAATCGTTACCTTTACTTGTCCATAGTTGCCACTATTGCGTTTAAGCATATAGATGCGAGTTTGCTGAGGCTTTTCCACCACAAGTAGGGTAGTATGTTCGTTATTTGCCACCTTGTCGGTCCAGCTTCCCGTACGCGCTTCGCGTTTAAATGCCTTGTAAAAGGTATTTCCTCCACCATTATCGGTTTCGAGTGTCTTCACAACTTTCACCACTTTTTGGGTTTGCGGATTGCGTTTTACAGCTGTTGTGAAGGAAGAACCACCCGACGAAGAATAGCGTTCCACAAGATTGTCGATGCTGTTTTGCGCCTTTGCGACAAGCGTTGTCAGCAAGCAAACAATGAATGTTATTATGTATTTCTTCATTTTTTCCTTCCTTATATTTATGGTTTTGTATCGTTGTTACAGCGTTGTTTCGCCGTCAGTATTCAACAGTTGTTCCAATGCTTTGCGCTGTTTGGGGTCGTCAATGCTTTCAAGCACTTCCGTTTCGGCATTTTCTATCACGGCTTGACTCTGTACTTTCTGTGCTATTCGGTCGGCTTCGGCAAACGTTTCCTTCAGTTTTCCTTTTATTTCGTGCAGATTGTCGTTCCTAACTCCATTGACAATAGTGTAGCTTCCTGCATATTTCCTTGCCAATTGGTGGTCTTGATACTGCCCGTAAAAGATATAAATGCCAAGCAAAAACAGTAGAGAAGCAGCAATGGCGATGATGCGACGAAGCGTAACAGTGTTTGTTCGTGTCAGCTGTTTTGGTGTTTCTTCAATATGTTCGGACAGTTGCTGAACAGCAGCAAAGTCGAGAAACATTTCCCGATAGTGCAAGTATTCGGGCAATATATGCTCCGAGCGAAAGTAAGCGTAAAGCCTTTGCTCATCGGCGAGTGTGGTTTCGCCGTCCAAGAACTTGTCAATCAGTAGTTTTATTTCTTTATTTTCCATTGTTATATTGCTTTAAAACTGCTCGTCTGGCACGACTGACAGCCTGCCGTATGGCTGCTTCGGTACTGCCCGTAATCTGTGCAATGCCGGCATATTCCATTCCGTCGATGTGGCGCAGATGCAGAATGGTTTGCTGGAACGTAGGCAAGGCGTTCATAATGTGCAGCATTCTGTCGATGCGTTCATTGGTTTCTGTGCGTTCTTCCGCCTGTATGGCTTGCAAACTGCTTATTGCCGTGTGTGGCATGGCATGGCGCAGGCGGTCGATAGCAATATTCCTGGTAATGACGGAAGCGATGGGCATGAGCGGCAAATTGACTTCGGTATGTATCTGCCATAGTCGCAACATTGCATCTTGCACAATGTCTTCCGCCTCATCGCTGTTTTTCAGATAGCGCAGGGCGATGCTAATGAGTTTCGGTCGCGCGGTGGCGGCTTCTTGTTTAAACTCTGTTTCTGTCATTCACAGGCAGTTTATTCACGCTTTTAATATTTGTTCAGCTTGGAGCTATCTACGTGTGAAATGCCTTGATTGTCTATCTGAACATCGTCGGCAGTACCTGCAAGCGTTACTTCGCCGAAGCCTGCGTTTGTTACCACGATGCGTTGGCATTCCAAATCGGCCTTTACTTCCCCTTTTCCGGTATTGTTAATCCTGCCTTCGCCTCCTTTAAAGTTAAGATTAAACTCGCCGAGACCCGAATTTACAATGTCCAGTAAGTCGGTTCTTGTAGCCTTCAGCCTGATGTCTCCATTGCCTGTATTGTCTATTCTGCCTTTCTTTCCGCTGAACGTAACCTTATATTCGCCCGACCCACTGTTTGCTATCTTGAAGTCATCGGAACAGACAGACGATGTTATATCGATGACACCAGTTCCATCAAACTTAACTTTCTTCGCATTTATGTTTATCTTTCCATCTACCACACCCCTCATGTTCAGTGTCAGCGATTCGCTTGAAAGGTTGTCTATATGCAACGAATTTACACCACTAAGGTCGATTTTCATGTCTCCACCTTTCATAGTCTTCGCCTTAAAATCGTTCACACCGTACATATCGATAATGTCCATACGAGGCGATGTTATTCTTATGATGGGTGTCTTTTTGCATTCGTCCTTATCCTTGTGCTTTGTGCCTTCCTTCCAATGTATGCTGAGAAGTCCGTTTTTATTGCTCACCTCCGTGTTTGCAATGATGTTTTCAGGTGCTGTAATGCTGACACTATATGTGTCGCCCTGCACGTATTCCACGTTTCCTACCATGCCAATGTCAATGCCGCTAAACCCTTTCACATTGTAGCTTTGGGTAATAATGGCTGTCGAAGTAGTAACGGTAATGGCATTATGTTTCTCTTTTGGCTTTGTTGCACAGCTGTTCATCACTCCAAGAAGTATGGCACAGCAAAAAAATAGTCGTTTCATAAGCATTTTGTTTTGATTGTTTACCCTTAGTACGTAGTAAGCATGGCTTTGTGACATCAATCCGATAAATATTTTTAATCATACAATAAGTGCTGCCCACTACAACTTTTTATATTACATAAGATTAAGGCAGACTTTCCAATACCAGTACTTGTTCCTTTCCATTGCCTTTGTCTTCGCAATAAGCCAAAATATAGTTGTAGGCAAAGATACACATTTTTCCGAACAGTCTATTTTAGTAATATAACTTATTTCATAGACGAAAAGAAAGTAATAAATGTGTAAATATTTTTTGCACATATATCTATTGCTTAACTATCTAATCATCAACGTATTACAAAACCTATTGTTTTGCGTTCCAAAAGCGGCTCTTTTGCACGGTAAAAGCGTAGGTTTTGCATCGTAAAAGAGCCGCTTTCGCAACGTCAAAGCGCAGTTATCAGTTTTTAACAGAATTATCTTTACAAAAATATAGCATTCATCTTGTTTCATATTCCAACACAATGATACAAGAAAAAATTTGGTTATTAAACTTAAAATAAGTAACTTTGCCATAATCATTAACTGCATTTGACTTATGGCAACACACCCATTATGGACGGAAGAATATTGGCTTCTGCTCTTGCAAATATATCTGAAGAAACCCATAGGCATTAAACCAACTTACGCTCGTTCGATGGTTGAGCTTAGTTTGGAACTGCACATTCCGCCACGTATGCTATCGGAAAAGATGGAACAACTTGCAAGAAAAGACATTCCAAGCCTGCAAACACTTTGGGAAACATACGCCAACAAGCTGCGAAAAGAAGCGAAACGCATAAGGGGAATGAAAGGATTTGGAAAGCCCGAGAAGTTCTACGAAGGTGTGGAAACAGAGGAAACCTTTGAAAAAGACTTCCTGCCCATAGAGAAAGCTACCGACCTGACGCCTGCTGCACTCATCGTTGTGCTCGATTTGTATTTCCATCTCACCCCTATCACAATGGCAGAAGAAACTCCCGAAGTGAAAGAAGTGGCACAACTGTTGGGCATAACTGCCCGCCGAGTGGTGGAAATTATGGACGTATATCGGTTTTGCGACCCTTATCTGAACCACGACGACCTTATGATTTCGCCCCTTTTGCTGCCTTGTCAGAACATTTGGGATAGATATGGCAACGCCGATACAAAGAAACTTTCGACATTGGTAGAAGAATTGCACCATTATTTCAAATGATTATGTTTCTTTTTTCGTAATTTTGCAAACATAATTCAGGTTATTATGGCACAAGAACAAATACAGATACAAGAGCAACGACAACTGCAAGTGCAGCGACTTTCGCAGCAACAGATGCTGCAAGTGAAGTTGCTTGAAATGCCATTGACCGAATTGGAGGAAAGCGTAAATGCCGAATTAGACGATAATCCTGCATTGGAAAAAGGACGGGAAGAGGGCGAACTCTCTGAAGGAACAGACAACACGGAAGCTGGCAACGACGATTTCGACGCACAGCAGGAACAGCAAGAGCGACAAGACGCGCTCGACACGGCACTCGAACGTATGGGAGACGACGACGAACTGCCTGTCTACGACGGACGGCAACGCCAAGACAATGCCGACTACGAGGAAATTGTGTATGGCGACACTACATCGTTCATCGACAAACTCAACGAACAAGTGGGCGAAAGGGTGCTTACCGAAAGGCAGAAAGCCATACTGGAATACCTCATTGGCAGCCTCGACGACGACGGATTACTGCGCAAGGAGCTTGATGTAATAGCCGACGAACTTGCCATTTACCACGGTATAGACTGCGAAGAACAGGAAATAGCCGACACGCTGAAGTTGTTGCAAGACTTCGACCCTGCCGGTATTGGCGCACGCTCGCTGCAAGAATGCCTGCTCCTGCAAATAAAACGCAAGGTAACAGATGGAGAATGGGAACGCAATGGCAGCGTGTATGGCTATCTGAAAACCATTTTTACCGAACACTTCGATGCTTTCACGAAGAAGCATTGGAACAAGATACAGGCTGCTCTATCGCTTTCCGACCTCCAAATAAAGGCACTGCAAGCCGAAATACGCAAGCTTAACCCAAAACCCGGAGCATCTATGGGTGAAACAATGGGCAGAAACGTACAGCAAATAACGCCCGACTTCATCATCGATACCGACGATAACGGAAACATCAGCTTCACTTTGAACTACGGAAACCTACCCGAACTGCACGTTTCGCAGAGCTTCAACGATATGTTGGCAGCCTACAAAGACAACAAGCAGGGTATGAACCGACAGGAAAAAGAGGCGTTGCTCTACGCAAAAGGCAAGGTGGAAAAGGCTCAAGGCTTTATAGAAGCCATTAAGCAACGCCGAAACACGCTTTACACAACGATGAAAGCCATCATCGAAATACAGAAGAAGTTCTTCCAAGAAGGCAACGAAGCCGACTTGAAGCCTATGATATTGAAAGATATTGCCGAGAAAACAGGTCTCGATATATCTACTATTTCGCGTGTAAGCAACATTAAATACGCACAAACAAGGTGGGGAACATTCCCTCTTCGTTTCTTCTTCACCGACAGTTACACTACGGAAGACGGAGAAGAAATGTCTACAAGAAAGATAAAAGTGGTTTTACGGGAAATCATCGACAACGAAAACAAACAGAAACCACTTAGCGACGACGCTCTGGCAAAGGTGATGAAAGAGAAAGGTTTCCCCATTGCAAGGCGCACAGTGGCAAAGTATCGTGAGCAACTGAACCTACCCGTAGCCCGTCTGCGCAAGGAATAAGCAAACCAAGATAATTGGTACGACACATAAAAATATGAACGAAAAGAACATCATACTGACTGCACGAATAGCGAGTATGCTACTCACGCCATTCTATCTGCCCGTTGTGGGCATCTTGGCGATATTCATTTTCTCCTACCTGAGTATGTTTCCGTGGCAGGTTAAGTTGTCGTTGATACTGATGGTTTATCTTTTCACCGTGCTCATACCGAGTTTGCTCATTCATCTTTACAGACAATACCACGGCTGGACACCCTTACAGTTGGGACAAAAGGAACGCAGAATGGTGCCTTACGTTATTTCCATACTCTGCTATTTCACTTGTTTCTACGTCATGAACCTGCTGCATTTGCCGCATTTGATAACGTCTATCCTGATTGTGGCATTGGTTATACAAATACTTTGTGCCATTATCAACGTGTGGTGGAAGATATCTACCCACACCGCAGCGATTGGTGGCGTGCTGGGAGCGTTGCTGGCATTCTCTTTTATGCTTAGTTTCAATCCCGTGTGGTGGCTCTGTTTGGTCGTCATAGCATCGGGAATAGTGGGTTCGAGCCGCATTATATTGCGACAACACACGCTTACACAGGTTACGGCAGGATTCTTTTTAGGCATCATCAGCGCATTTTTTACAATCATATTAATATAGAAACAAAAAATAAAAACAAAGACATATGAAACCATTGGTCAGCATTATTATGGGTTCTACAAGCGACCTTCCAATCATGGAGAAGGCTTGCAAGTGGTTGGAACAATACGAAATACCGTTTGAAGTGAATGCACTTTCGGCTCATCGCACCCCTGCGGCAGTAGAAAAGTTTGCCAAAGAGGCGAAAGAACGTGGCATTAAGGTGATTATTGCCGGTGCAGGTATGGCGGCAGCATTGCCTGGTGTTATTGCAGCCTCAACCTCTTTGCCCGTAATCGGTGTGCCTATCAAAGGTATGTTAGACGGCTTAGACGCCATGCTTTCCATCATTCAGATGCCTCCAGGCATACCTGTTGCCACCGTAGGCGTAAACGGTGCACAGAATGCAGCGATATTAGCAGCTGAAATGATGGCACTCGGAGATGAAGAAATTGCCAAGAAAGTAGAACAATGGAAGGCTACTTTAGGGCAGAAAATAGAAAAAGCCAACCAAGAATTGGCTGAAATAAAGGACTATAAATTTAAGTGTTAAGAGAAAGGAACCCAAGCATCGAAGGTTAAGACAAGCGTAAGCATTGCTGAAATGCTTCAACCGTGCGTCTTTATTCGCATTGCTCAACACCCTAAAACTTAACGCTCGAAAGGTAAAAATGATAGATTTATTCAATTACGAACGTAGAAAAAGTTCTGTTATACACGTTGGTGCGTTGGATATAGGAAGTGAGAATCCTGTCAGAATCCAATCTATGACAACCACAAACACCAACGACACCGAGGCGAGTGTGGCGCAGGCAAAGCGCATTATCGCTGCAGGCGGCGAGCTTGTCAGACTTACTACGCAAGGAAAACGCGAAGCAGAAAACCTCAAGAACATTAATGCGCAGCTGCGTGCAGAAGGTATTACGACACCACTCTGTGCCGATGTGCATTTCAATGCGAATGTTGCCGACGTGGCAGCACTGTATGCAGAGAAAGTTCGCATTAATCCCGGCAACTATGTAGACCCTGGACGTACATTCAAGATACTGGAATATACCGACGAGGAATATGCCAAAGAACTCAAAAGAATAGAAAACCGCCTTACGCCTTTTATTCAGATATGCAAAGAAAATCATACGGCGGTACGCATAGGTGTAAACCACGGCAGCCTTTCCGACCGTATTATGTCGCGTTATGGCGATACGCCCGAAGGCATTGTAGAGAGCTGTATGGAGTTTCTGCGTATCTTTAAAAAGCACGATTTCAACGATATTGTTATTTCCATCAAGGCTTCCAACACGGTGGTAATGGTGCACTCGGTGCGCCTTCTTGTGGCTGAAATGGAGAAAGAGGGTATGAACTATCCGCTCCATCTTGGCGTTACGGAAGCTGGCGAGGGCGAAGACGGACGCATAAAGAGTGCTGTGGGCATTGGTGCACTGCTGAACGACGGCATTGGCGACACTATCCGCGTGTCGCTGAGCGAAGAACCCGAATGCGAAATACCTGTTGCAAAATACTTGGCACGCTATATTCGTCAGAAGAAAGGACATATTATTGTTCCTGCCGAAACCTCGAAAGACTTCGATTATCTACGCCCTGAACGCAGAAAAACCAAGGCAGTAGAAAACATCGGCGGCGAAAACGTTCCTGTTGTGATAGCTACCCGCAACGCAAAAGAACAAAATGCCGAAGTCGCTTCTACGCTTCCAACACCCGATTACATCTACGTAAACGATACGTTACCAGCAGAGCTGAAGAGCGGACAGAAGTATATTATCGACTACAATGCCTATATTGAATTGTCGGCAAAGAGCGAATTGCCTTCCGAAAACGTTTTCCCAATCTTCCCAACTCCTGCCATTCCGTTCATCGGAACCGTGAAGTCGAAGATGAAATTCTTGGTTCTGAAGTATGGAACACCGTCGGAAGAGTTTCTCGCTTGCTTGAAATACCACCCCGAAGTAGTGGTAGTTTGCGTAAGTTCGCATCAGAACAAGCTCGCCGAACAGCGTGCGTTGGTTCACCAAATGATGATTGCAGGCGTGGAAAATCCTGTCGTTTTTGCACAGATGTACCAATTCTCGGCTGACGAAAGCAATGAAAACGCCAACGAACCGAGTGCAAAAGAACAGTTCCAACTATCTGCTGCTGCCGATATGGGTGCATTGATGATTGATGGATTGACCGACGGTTTGTGGCTTATGAACAATGGCAATATTTCGCAAGACGATGTGGAGCAAACTGCTTTTGGCATTCTTCAGGCAGGCAGATTGCGCATGGTGAAGACCGAATACATATCTTGTCCTGGCTGTGGGCGCACGCTTTACGACCTCCGCACTACCATTGCACGCATAAAAGAAGCCACAAAAGGTATGACAGGCTTAAAGATTGGCATTATGGGTTGCATTGTAAACGGTCCCGGCGAAATGGCTGATGCCGATTACGGATACGTCGGTGCAGGTCTGAAAAAAGTGAGTCTGTACCGCAAAAAGGTATGCGTAGAGAAGAACATACCCGAAGAAGATGCCGTAGAACATTTGCTTGCACTGATTAAAAACGACCAAAAATAAGACAATACACAAGGATTCACTACATTTTGTATGTGCTATCTATAAAACAATAGACAATGGACATAAGAAAATTATTCAGACATCAGATGCGTTCCGTTATAGAATGGAAGGAACAAAGCACTAATATTTTATTTCATCGTTTGGAAACTTCAACCGATGAAATAAAGAATTCAAGTAAGTTAATCGTAGCACCAGGTCAAGGTTGCCTGCTTGTTTATGACGGAAAAGTAAAAGCAACACTGACGGAGCCAGATACTTATGAGTTGGAAACAGCCAACCATCCCTTTATAACAACACTGCTCAACCTGGCACAGAATATGGAAAGCGAGCACAAAATGCGCTTCTATTTCTTCCGTACAGCAGAACTGGTGAATGTACTTTGGGGAACAGCTACACCTGTGAAATATATGGAACCAAACTATAAAATTCCTGTAACATTGGGTGCTTGCGGTAACTTCTCAGTGAAAATTGACGACGCAGCAATTATGTTCAGCACACTTTTGGGAACAATAAGCGACTATACTGCCAGCGATGTTCGCAATCTTGTGTCATCGCGTATAGTGGCTCCGCTAACCTCTTTCCTTGCTGAAAAGGCTTATCCATATACGGAAGTAGACAAGCATTTGCTGGAATTGTCCGCCGACTTGCGAACACGCACAACAGAAGAGTTACAGCGATTGGGATTGATTCTAACAGATTTCCGTATTGATTCTGTTACTTTCGATGATGAAACACTTTCCCGTATCGGAAGAATTGCGGATATGACCGCAGAGAAACAGGCTGCTGCTGAAGTAGACCTTGACTATGTTGGTGTACAGAAATTAGCTGCATTGCGTGATGCCGTGCGCACCGAGGGAGGTCTTGCAGGTGCAGGTCTTCAGGTAGGTGCAGGTGTTCAATTGGCAAAAGAATTCTTCAATACAAAAGACACGACAGCGGCTTCAAGCGAAACAACAGAAACACCAACAACAAACACTACCACTCGCCTAAAACAACTAAAGCAATTGCTGGACGAGGAACTTATTACAGAAGAAGAATATAATAGGAAGAAAAACGAAATACTTTCAACATTATGAAAAGAATTATTATAATTGCCCTTATCGTACTCATTGCAAACCTTCTCATAGGTTTGCTTGTTACAGCCTATTCACCACTCAATTTGCTCTTTACAAATGCAGCTATCGTTATCAACGGAGTGTTACTGGCCTTGTCGTTTCTGGGTCGTGCCAAAAGCACACACCGCCTTAGTCTTGGCTTTATGTTTGCAGCAGTGGGTGCATTAGAGTTTATTACGGGTTTTTTCGCACCCGAACGATGGGCCAACAATTGGTGGCTGATAGGCGTTGTTACCCTTACTGCCATACAATGCATATTGCTATTCTTAGCAATTTACTATTCAAAAGAAGCTTAACACTGACAAATGACAACAAAAATCAAAGCTGTAAAATGTCCACAATGTGGTAGCGAGAAACACGAAAAGATAGACGAAAAGCGGTTCAGATGCAAGAATTGCAGTACTGAATTTTATATAGACGATGATGATATCAATATCAACGTCAATCATCGCTATGAATATAAAGCAACACCCTCGTCTCCATTTGAAAAGTATCTTAATATGGGGGCAAAGATAGGTTGTATAGCTTTAGTATCTCCAATGGTTTTTATCTTTATAATGATTTATATTGGACTGCATTTAAACAACAGCACCAGTAATTCCATAACCGATATAACAAAAGACTCCATCGAGGTAAGAGACAATTACTATTGCCTCTCATTGATAGATTATAATGGAAAACCGTGTCTCTTTTATTTAACCGAACGCGATTATTCAATAGGTTATGGAGAAGAAAATCCTAAATATATCAATGGAACTTATTTAGGTTTCCGCGATGCAATATCTGGTCAAATACTTACTGAACAGCTTTTAATCTCAGAAAAAGATTCGCGCAACCGTAATATTTCTATAACAACATCAATACCTGAAATACGCTACTTCTATCAAGCCAACCGATATTTTTTTATCGCTGCAAAGCGTTTCGTTTATGAAATCAACGCAAAAACATTGACGATTAGTAATGTTTCAAAGTCGCTTTTTAAAGGAAAAGATGCAATGAATACAGGTATATCGTCTATTCAGTTTATTAATGAAGACTATGGAGAAGGTTTTGAAGTACACAACAATTTGGCAGAAACCTACTTTTACTTCCCTGCCACAAACCGACTCTATACCGAAGAAGCTTATAATTATGCCCGTGAATTGTCGCCAAAACAGTTGAATGGAGAGGTAAAAGACACCGTTTACTTAGACCTGCAACAAGAGAATATGAGCAATGCTACAAGTGATGGTGGACGCCTGCGTATATGGAAAATTAATGCTAAATTCCACAATGGAGACCCACAAGACTTCAGTTTCTACAACTGGATTAGCAAATCTTATAGTCAAACCCGTGGAGATCGCTTGGTCAGTGCAAAGCCGATTACCAACTGGTTTACAGGTTTCAACAGCAAAATGCTTTATCGAGATAAACATTATATACTGATAACATTCAGACCAACGGTATCTGACGATGCTAATTCAGTATTCCAATTGCGCGACAAAAACGGAAATATCTTATGGACACAGGCATTGGATAAGTTCTCAAGCATAGGCAATGCTATATTTTGTGACAATAAATTCTGGATATGGGGACGCAGAAACCACCATGACGGATACGATGAAAATCGTGTGTATAGCTTTAATGTAAAGGATGGGAAGTATGAAGGAAAAACTTTTATACTTTATAAATATAATATAAAAGCTAAATAATGTATGAAACATGTATTGACATTAACTCTGCTTCTTTTTGCTTCTATAGTATCGCAGGCACAAGAAAAATATACAGAATATGATTCAGATGGCAGGCTGCGCGTATCAGGATATATAAATAAAAAGACTGGTGAACGAGAAGGAAATTGGATTACTTATGGAAAAAATGGTCTGAAATCAAGTGAAGGTAACTACAAAAACGGACTGAAAGAAGGCAAACATTATTCTTATTACGACAACGGAAATATCTATGTTATAGAAAATTATCGCAATGATTTGTTAGATGGAATCTCTCTACAATACCACTATTCAGACGAAAAAAATAGTAAAAGGGTTAATTCGAGTAGCTTCTATCGTAACGGAAAAAGAGAAGGTATGAGTTATGTTTACGAATATGATGGAAGTATTATTTCGAAAAGACGTTATGAAAATGATTGCCAGATTACAGATACAAGCTATACTGGTGATAGAGTATATTATACGACAAGGTACCGCATTGCAGATCCAACTTCTCCAACAAGCTATTATTATAAATCTGTTACAGAATCTGAACCTTATAAGCGTCCATCTAAAAACATAAACAAAAGCAGAGCTTTGTCACAAAAGAGACCACAATCCAGACCTAAGAAAGTTCAGGCTGCTGCCCAACGTACAAAAAAACAAGTTGTTCTTAAACGCACGAAAAAACAGAATATACCAAGTTTTATCAAGATACAGAATAAGCCAGAATCGCCCAAAAAGAAAAAATTGAAAGAGTCATCAGATGGTTCTATACGTTTAGAATAATCTCAAAAAAGGTTATTAGAAATAATCTGTGTTCGGTATAAGAAATCAATTCAAGCAGGAATCTTGCAGGTATCTTTAGCCTTTCTTCTACTGAAACAATGAGAGATTTTCTGTTTAATTTTGTAAAGATAATTCTGTTAAAAACTGATAACTGCGCTTTTGGAACGCAAAACAATAGGTTTTGTAATGCGTTGATGATTAGATAGTTAAGTAATAATTATCTTTACGAAAAATATTTACACATTTATTACCTTCTTTTCGTTCATTGCATAACGTGAATTTGGTATAAGAACTAAACGAATAAACTTCACTTCTTTTTGATTATAGGCATATTGAATTATAATCAGTTCTTTCTTTAAGCATCTTATTGGTTTAATTCTATTGAAAACAAATATGGCGTCATACCCTCTGGGATATGACGCCATATTTATTTGTATCAGTTGTTATATTGATTTAAAAGTCAAATTCAATTGGAAAATTACATACCTATTCCAGTGCCAACTCCACCGACTTGATTGTCGTTTTTCTTTTCTTGGAAGTCGTTAGATATATTACTCTTGTTTGTTTGGAACTGTTTCTTGGTGTTACCGAAGTTCCATGTAAGGGTTAAACCTACTTGCTGAACGGATATGACCATGTTTGTGCGTTGCGTAAAGTCGGCACCCGCGCTGTATTGGTCTTGCCTTATCTTTCCGGAGAATGGCGTAAAGTAGTTCAGACTTACGTTCAGCTTCTCGTTGAAGAAGTCTTTTGCCAATGCAATGTTTATCATGCTGAAGCTGTTGCCGTATCCCTGCAGGGTGTGTCGCTTCGTCATTCCGCCCGTGTATATGCTCATCTTCACGTTCCAAGGCAAGGTTTGCTGCAGCCCTATGAATGCCGTTGCCTGCCAGGCGTGCTTCTTCTGGCTGAGCTTGTCGGAACGCATGTCGCCGTAATCGAAGCCACTGTTAAGGAATATGCGTGTATTGGGCGTCAGGGAATAGTTTATGAACGTGTTGAAGTTGGTCCATCGGCTGCGCACAATATTGCCGTAGGTAGTGTTCAATATGCCATTGGCGTCCATAAACGAATACTGTTCTATCTGGTTGTTCGCAAATGCTTCGCCCAAAGTAAGGTTTATCATGAACTTCGGAGTAAAGGCATTGAACACAAGATTGACCTTGTGGCTCTCTTCCACGTCGAGGTTTGGATTGCCGTAAGTGAGCACTGTCGGCATAGAACGGTCGATGTAAGGGTTGAGGAATGAAATTCCGGGACGTGATATGCGCATGTTGTAGTTCACGCCGACATTCACCGCAGCTCCGATGTTGTAAGTGAAGCTTGCCGAAGGAACCAGATTGCCATAGTTCTTCTTGAAGTCATCGCCCTTTCCAAGTATGAATTCCACGTTCTCCCATGTATGTTCGTAGCGTGCTCCAGCCTTTGCACTGAACTTGCCCAGCGTGAGCTTATACTCTATGTACGAAGCCAGTATGCTTTGTGTGTTCTTGTAGTTTACGCTGCTGTTGCTGTCGAAGACCTCTTTGCCGTTTATTATGTTATAGAACTTAGAGTCGGAAGTGTTTCTTCTGCCAATGAACTTGGCACCTGCATTGAGTGTCTGGTTCTTCGACAACGGCGTCGTATAGTCGGCTTGGAACGTGTGCTCCGTGCCACGCATCTTTGAGTTGGAGTGCAAATCGTTCAACGTGAGTGGTATTCCTGCAGGCAATGGGTCGTAGATGTTGCGACTTTCGGTTGTTGTAGGGTCTGTCGTGAAGAGATAACTCAAGGTAATGTTGCTTGTTCTATCGCAATTTAAAAAGCGCTGATAGTCTATGTTTCCATTGAATGAAGTGTTTTCGTTGCGCGTCATCATATCGTTGCCGTACGAGAAGCCGCTGCCATACATACCACCAGAGAAAGTTGTTGTAGGGTGTCCGCTATTCTTTACACTGTAATTCATCAACCCGACAGAAGCACCAATGTTGCTTAAAGAGTCTATCTCGTAACCCAAACTGAAGTTAGCCATGTTGAAAGGCACTTTTATCTTGCTCTTTTGAAACGAATGCATCTTTGAGCCGTCAGAAGCAATGCGCTCTGTTGTAAGTTCCATCTTCCCCGTCTCCGAATGGTTGTGCGTTACATTGGCACTGTAGGTCAGCTTGCCTTGCTGTCCACTGACAAATGCAGAACCATTCCAGCCAAAGTTGTTTACCATCGCACTCACACTGCCATTGTAGCCGTTCATGCTTTGCTGCTTTCCATTAACTTTATTCATTATGATGTTCAGCACGCCGCCGACACCTTCGGCATCGTACTTTGCACCGGGATTGGTAACAACTTCAATCGACTTGATCGACGAGGCCGGCATCGATTTGAATATCTGCGAAGGATTGGCAGAGAACATTACGTTCGGCTTTCCGTCTACATAGACTTTGAAAGAACCTTGTCCGTTCACGGTAATGTTGTCTTGTCCGTCTACCGTTACCATCGGAACCTTGCGCAACATATCGAGCACTGTCTTCGATTTGCTGTCCACATCATTCTCTATATCGTAGCTCATCTTGTCGGTTTCCATCTTTACGAGTGGCTTTTGTGCTACTACTTCCACACCTTTCATCATCTTTTCATCGTCTTGCACCAAGATAGTGCCAAGACTTAAAGTAGGATTTACAGCGCTAAGGTGTACTTTTCGTGTTATTACCTTACGCCCCATAGAACTGATTGTAACAGTAAAGTTGCCTGTTCCATCTACTTTCTGCAATATTTTACCATCATCGTCGGTAACAGACATAGCAACAGGCTTGTCCATTTTTCCACCTTTGAACACACGAATGGTAGCAAACGGTTCGCTTTCACGCGTAAGCGAATCAAGCAATTCGCCTGTAATTGTTGTTGTTTGGGCATTCATAGCTGTGGCTATCCACACCAATGCCAATGTCAGTAATGTTTTCTTTATTTTCATTGTTCGCTGTTTTTTATTTTGTTGCAAAGATAACTATAATATAAAAAGGTCGAAAACAATTTTCGACCACTTCGCTTATTCTTTTCGATGAAAAAGTATTTTCAATTCACTTGCGATGCTATTTTGTGGCGTATTCCCTTCATTGATATAAGAAAAGCCTTGGCAGAACCAAACTTTAAATTCATATCTAAACGAATAGGAATATGGTTGTCGTCGTCGGTAACAAAGAAATTGGCAAGGTTGCGCCACTTTCCGTCTTCCTTTTCATAGTAAGCAAGCTCCAAACAACGATATTTTTTATCGTTGTCAGCCTTTATTGTTTTCTTACCATTATATATTATTCGTGCCGGCAACAGACTTTTTCCACTTATCAATGGGAAGTCTACAACATATCCTTTCTTCCAACTTGCAGGGTTAAAGCTGCGTGCACGCAGGAAAATACTCATCATATCGTAAACACATTCCTTTTGCGAACTGGTTTTCCAATGTTGTTCTCCATCGTTGTCTATTCGATGTTGTTTTGTCTGAACCTTCCCATTCGGATAAGAATAGAACACTTCGTCTACCGTATATCGCTTTCCTTCCTTTGCACCTTTGCGATAATAAAGCGGTGCCAAGTCCTTTGTATTGTAACAAAGCAGTGTATCTCGCATTATGAAATAGTTGTCCAACTTTCCGTTTCCACGTGTTGTAAGCGAGGCACGATAGGCAGGTGTGCCTTCGTAAATAGATGAAACGGTGTACCATGAGGCTGTTCCTACCTTCACCCAAACAAACTTCCAGTTAAAGTAAAGGTTATAATTCAAGTATTCACCATCATTGAAAGCCGTATTGCGAAACGAGCATTGCGCCGAAGCTGATACAGAAAGCAACAATAAAACAGACGCTATATAAAACTTTAACTTTTTCATCTTATTCCCCATTTTTCTTGTTCGTTACATTATATTCTTATTTATTCTTTTCAAAAGAAAAAAGAAAATAGTAGTATGATGGGCTGTGGATAGCGTTTATAAGTTTTTTATCAATTCCTTGCATATTTGGTTATCAACCCGTGAATAAAAGTTATCCACACCTCTATGTTTTGCTTTCTTATTGATATTCAACCAATATTTATAGTTATCCACATTTCCACTCTATCCTGCAAAGATAATAAGTTTATATCTTTTATCTTACAAAAGCTGTGTAAAACTTCTATAAAAGCACGTTAATAACTCTGTGTTTATCCTCTATAACTTTGTTCCGTCTTGTTTGTTGTGGATAAGTCGGAGGTTATTTTAAAGTTATTAACCGAGTTATCCATAAAGTTATCAACATTTGAAAATTCTCAATGCCTACTTTTCAACAATAAAACGAAAAGTTGTTTCTACCAATAAGATTCTATTGAATATGAACCATTACTTTATATTTTCTTCTCGAAACGAATGCGTTTTCCCGTAATTGGGTGTGTAAATTCAAGATATTCGGCGTGCAGGTAGAGTCTGTCTGCACGTTTTCCGTATAGCATATCGCCAAGAATGGGGCACGCCAAGCCTTCAGGGTGCGCACAATGAACTCGCAATTGGTGCGTGCGCCCTGTAACAGGACTTAGTTCCACCTTTACTGCCTCGCTATAACGACTGTCTGACAAAGGCGTTTTTCCTATTATTCTATAATGTGTAACGGCTGCTTTTCCTTTATTTTTATCTACAATCTGACGCGGTCGGTCGAGCACATCGGCACACAATGGTAACGAAATAGTGCCTTCTTTGGGCAATTCAACCCTATCTAATAACTCGGTAGACAGCAAGGCTACATAGCGTTTCTTAACTGTTTTTGCCTTGAATTGCGCCTGCAGATGCTTGTGTGCTTGTTTGTTTCGTGCCACCACAAGCAGTCCGCTGGTTGCCATATCGAGACGATGCACGATGATAGGCGTATCGTTGTCGTTCCATCGCTGGCGCAAGATGGTTTCAACAGACTGTCGGTTGCTGCGTCCAAGCACAGTAAGCATACCGCTTGGCTTCATTATAACTGCCAAATCGGGGTCTTCGTAAACAATATTTATACTTTGTTCGCTTTCCGTTTCCAACGCATTGGCAGCCACATTCATACCTTTTAATATCCACGTCAGCAGAGGTTTGCACTTTCCATTGCATGCTGGATAGAACTGTCCGTGCTGCCTTATCTCGGTTTTCGGCGGCTCTCCCCACCAGAACATTGCCATTTCCACAGGGCGCATACCGTGCGAAAAAGCGTATTGAAGCAGTTTTGGCTCGCAACACTCGCCCGTTCCAGAAGGTGGAAACAGCGTTGCCTGCTCGCCCATAGTGGCAAAATGCGTGGCGAGTACCGACTGCGGACTATGTTGCAAATAGTAATAGCGGAAGATAGACAGCAAGTCGCTACGCTCGCCCTTTGCATTCAAGAAAGTGAATTGCGAGAAAAGCCAACGTTGAAGTTCGTCAGACTTACGTTTACGAATATTCTTCAGCTGCGCTATTTTCTTCTTATACTCCTCCGTTTCGGCTTCTGCCGCTTCCAACAACGCTGCATATCGCTTCTTGGTTCGATGCAATTCTGCCTTCATATACTGACTTTCGCGAATCATTCCCTTTTGTTCGTCCTCCGAAACAAAGGTTTTCTTCCGCCGTTCGTCGCGCAACTGCTTCGCTACTGCCATTGCCTGCTGTGCCTCTGCCACAACTTTCTGCGCTTCAACTTTAAGGTCGGTAAGTTTTTTTACTGCTTTTGCATAATCGCCTGACTGCTTCAACATTTCAATTTCGCAGTTTAATGCCGTTATTTCAGCTTCGTGCGTCTTAAAATAGCCATCGGGCTGCAAGTAATCGAATACAGGTGGCACGAAACCATCGTCGCTGACACCTTCCAATTGTCCTGAATAAGCTTGCAGATAACCTAACTCGCCCTTGTTTTCCACTATTAGAACGCCAAACATTTTGCCCTCTTTCAGCACAGGGAGCGACTGTTGCACCAAAGTGGCAGCAATGCGTGCAAGCGGAGAAGGTTCGTAAAAGAAAGGATTGGGAAAGACTTTCGCCTTGCCCAAAGCTGCCACCTCATTGCCATTTGGCAATCTATGAAAACACTTATCTTCCATTTTCCGCTGCTTTTATCCTATTAAAGAATAGCCTTGCAAATATACTGCTTTTCGTTCGCAATACTGCTCCCGCACTGCAAATATTATGTTTACGAACATTTTTTATTTAGATTATTCAATGCAAGACAATTTATCTATATGAGTATAAAATACGCTTGTATTTCTTGTTTTATAATCGGAAAACGAACAATAAAAGTGTAAATATTTTTTATAAGTGTAACTATTATATAACTATCTGTATATCAACGTATTGTAAAACCTATTGTTTTGCGTTCCAAAAGCGGCTGTTTTGCACGGTAAAAGCGTAGGTTTTGCATCGCAAAAGAGCCGCTTTCGCAATGTCAAAGCGCAGTTATCACTTTTTAACAGAATTATCTTTACAAAACCATTATAAAAAAACGACTTGCAAGTGCTGAATATAGGCAGCTGCAAGTCGTTTCGTTTAGAAATTAATATTCCACCATTTGTGTCCACGCTTGTAAGATATTATCGTCTAACTGTGGGACAGAAGGGGGGATATTGAAAGTTAATGTGTTGTTTTTGGCTTTCTTAATGAGCTTCATTTCCTTTTCAGATATTGTGGTTCGGTCGATTACGTAAAAGTCAGACCATACATCTATCTGTTCGTCTACGTCCTCGCCACGATAGCGCGCCATAAAGGTTTGGTGCTTGTGCGCCGAGAACAAATCGTTTAAAGTGTATGTTCCTGCGTGTTTTGCATAGGTTTCCTCCTCGTCGAACTGCGTCATACGTGCAATGATGCCATACATCTTCAGTTGGTTCATCTCTATTTCGTGGTTGCGTTGCCCCGTCAGATTGTCCATTTTAATGGTTATTCCGGTTGTTGCAAGCTTTTGGTCGGGAAACTTGTGCAGGGTTATTGTGCCGCATTTGTCAGCCCAGCGGTAAATGTCACCATTGTTTCGGGTGGAATATTCCTCGCTTTTAATGCTTTCGATGAGTGGTACCGATTCTAACGCTGGCATGTTTATGCGGACAAATGTTTCGTCTCCATTGGCTTGTTTGGCTTTTCGTCGGCGTTCGCCAAGAAACTTGCGGTCTACGAAGGTTGCTTTCTTGGCGGTTGTATCGAGCGGTACATACATTTCAACCATACCGTCGATGAAATAGCTAAGCATAAAATCGGTAGACTGATAAACGCGGTAGTAGCCCTTCAGTCGAAGATATTGCTGCTCTTGCGCCTGTGTAGCAAGTGCTATGAGCAGGCAAACGATTGCTATTTCGAGTCGTTTCATCATCATTTACGTGTTTATCTGCGTCTTCTTCGTGCCTTTGTCGGTCTGCCAGATTTAGTGTTCAGAGGTGCTCTTGTGGGCGTCTTGTCCTCTTGGTCGTCAGCTAAGGTAAAGTCGAGCTGCTTTCGTTCCAAGTTCGCATTTGCCACTTGAATGCGTATAGGGTCGCCCAACTGGTACTTGTGGTGGTGGCGGCGTCCGACAAGACAATAGTTTTTCTCGTCGAATTCGTAGTAATCGTCGTCCAAATCGCGCATCGGTATCATACCTTCGCAGTGGTTTTCGTCTATTTCGGCATAGATACCATAGCTTTGAATACCGCTGATGTGGGCATCGTAGCATTCGCCGAGGTGGTCGCCCATAAACTCTACCATCTTGTATTTAATGGAATCGCGTTCAGCATTCTGTGCCACTTGCTCCATATCCGAGCTGTGTTCGCAAAGCTCTTCAATGTAGTCTTGGTTGGCAGAGTGCCCCCCCTGTTCGTAGCGAGTGAGCAAACGGTGCACCATTGTGTCGGGATAACGGCGTATGGGCGATGTAAAGTGGGTGTAATAGTCGAATGCAAGTCCGAAGTGTCCTATGTTGTGTGTGGTGTATTTTGCTTTCATCATAGAGCGCAGGGCAACAGTTTGAATTACCTTCTGCTCGCTCTTGCCCGCCACTTCGTCCATCAATGCGTTCAATGCACGCGCTGTGGCGCCCTTAGTACCCGATGATTTCAGCTTGTAGCCGAACTTTGCAGAGAACTGGCGAAGGTTTTCGAACTTCTGTGGGTCGGGATTGTCGTGCACACGGTAGGGCAATGTCTTTGCCTTCTTGCCACGTACAACCTTTCCTACGTGCTGTGCAACGTATTTGTTGGCAAGCAACATAAACTCTTCGATGAGCTTATTGGCATCTTTGGAACGCTTGAAATAGCAACGGGTAGGCTTTCCGTGTTCGTCTATATCGAAGTGGAGTTCTTCTGAATCGAACTTCACGCTACCTTTCTTGATGCGTTCTGCACGCAGCTTCTTTGCTAAGCTGTCGAGCATAATGAGTTTTTCGGCATACTCGCCCTTATACCCTTCCTTGCCTGGAGTGGGTGCTGGTTCGCCTGTTCCGTCTACAACGCCGTTGTCTTCCAACAGTTGTTGCACTTCTTCGTAGGCATAACGGCGGTTGCTTTTTATAATGGTGTGTGCCAAGTGGAAGTGCTTTACTTCCGCATTATCGTCTAATTGGAAGATGGCACTGTATGCCAACTTATCCTCGTTGGGGCGGAGCGAACAAATTAAATTGCAAAGACGTTCGGGCAACATCGGTATGGTGCGGTCTACAAGATAGATAGATGTGGCACGCTTTTGTGCTTCCCTGTCGATTATATCGCCCTCTTTTACATAGTGAGAAACATCGGCAATATGGACGCCAACCTCCCATAAGCCACTCTCTAACTTACGAATGGAAAGCGCATCGTCGAAGTCTTTCGCATCTTCAGGGTCAATGGTGCAAGTCCAAATATTGCGAAAATCTTCGCGTTCGGCAATGTCTTGCGGTGTTATCTCAGCACTAATCTTTTCTGCTGCTTCCTCCACAGCTTTCGGATACTTGTAAGGCAAGCCGTATTGCGCAAGGATTGTGTTCATCTCTACATCGTTGTCGCCTGCCTGTCCGAGTATGTCTACCACTTCGCCCACAAGGTTCTTATGGTTTGCATCGGGCCATTTCGTAATTCTAACAACGGCTCTGTCGTCGGTCTTTCCGCCATTCAAGGCTTTCTTTGGGATAAGAATATCGTGTACAAAGAGATTTTCCTGCGTTATGAGGAAAGCTATTTCGGGTTCTACTTGCAGTCGTCCGACAAAGGTTTCCTTCTTTCTTTGCAGGATTTCGATAACCATTGCCTCCTTTATATGGTTACGACGGCGCGCAAAGAACTGTACTTTTACCCTGTCGCCATTGAGTGCCGACATGGAATTGCGCTCTGAAATGAAAACAGGAGTACCGCCATCGTCGGGAAGGAAAGAGTTCTTACCGTTCGATTTCCTAAGAAAGACACCCTCTTGCACCTGTCCTTTGGTGTTAAGCGTGTAGGCATTCTCGCCGACTTTCGCAAGATAGTCGTCCCATGCCATTTCCTCCATCACGTCAATGGCAAGCATTTTAAGGGGGTGCGTAGTTAGTTTTAAGGCTTTGAATATATGTTTTAAACTAAAAGTCTCGTCTGGTTGTGTTTGGAAAAAACCTTTTATTTGTTCAGCAAGTTCTGCTTTTGTCAATCGTCTTTTACTCTTTTTTTCCTTTCCCATTGTCAATTGCGCTTTAATTATATTTACAAAGTAACAAAAAAGTTCGTATCTTTGCAAGCGTTTCACATTATTTTAATGAAAAAAAGAATATTAATAACAGGAGCTTCGGGCTTTATTGGCTCGTTCATCGTTGAGGAAGCATTGCGCCACGACATGGAAGTGTGGGCAGCAATGCGTGCTACTTCGTCGCGCAAATACTTGCAAGACGAGCGCATAAACTTTATTGAGCTTGACTTTTCGTCGGAAGAACGGCTTACCGAACAGCTACGGCCGTACTGCTTCGACTACGTTGTGCATGCGGCAGGAGCTACGAAATGCGTGAAGAGGGACGATTTCTTCCGCATCAATACACAAGGAACGCAGCATTTTGCAAATGCGCTTTTATCGCTGAACATGCCGCTTGAGCGTTTCGTTTTCGTTTCAAGCCTCAGCGTTTACGGTGCCATTCACGAGCAATTGCCCTACAAGGACATTGACGAAACCGATATTCCACGCCCCAATACGGCTTACGGCGAGAGTAAATTGCAGGCAGAGAAAGTATTGGCAAGTGTTTCCTGCAACGGAAAAACGTTGCCTTACATAACGCTTCGTCCTACGGGTGTGTACGGACCGAGGGAGAAAGACTATTTCCTAATGGCGAAATCGATAAAGGGACATACCGATTTCTCGGTGGGTTTTCAACGTCAGGATATTACGTTTGTTTATGTAAAAGACCTTGTGCAAGCTGTTTTCCTCGCGCTTGATAGGGGGAAAACAGGGCGTGCGTACTTCCTTACCGACGGAAAAGTATATCAAAGCACCACTTTCAGCAATCTTATTCACGCTGAATTGGGCAAGCCTTGGTGGATTAGAATAAAGGCTCCTATCGCCTTTTTGCGCATCGTTACTTTCTTCGGCGATATATTAGGACGTATAACGGGCAAGCTTTCGCCGCTGAACAACGATAAGTATCAAATACTGAAGCAGCGGAATTGGCGTTGCAACATACAGCCAAGCATCGACGACCTCGGCTATAAGCCACAGTACGACTTGGAGCGAGGCGTGAAAGAAACGATGGATTGGTATAAAGAAAATGGTTGGATTTAAAAAGAAGGATAACTGATATTAAAGATAAAAATGGTAAAATTCATACTCGACCTCTTCCGAATAGAGAAGAAACCGCTAAAGGGTTTGATGGCAATAGAGTGGGCAGCAGCAGCTTATATGGTGTTCACGTTTGTGCTGATTCTGTTTTTTTACACCAAAATGGAGACGCCCGAAGCCATGATTTATGGGCGATTACGCATCGTTGCCATGACGGCTGCACTGTGGTTGGTGTACCGCATCTTCCCCTGTCGCTTCACTCGCCTTGCAAGAGTGGCAGCACAGCTTGGCTTGCTTGCGTGGTGGTATCCTGATACTTACGAGTTCAACAGGCTTTTGCCTAATCTCGACCACGTGTTTGCACAGTGGGAACAGAATATTTTTGGCTATCAGCCAGCATTGTTGTTCTCTAAAGAGTTGCCCGATGCTGTCTTCAGCGAGCTTTTCGATATGGGTTATGCAGCCTATTATCCTATGATTGCGCTGACGGTATTTTACTTTTTTATATGGCGTTACAAGGAATTCGAGCGTGTAGCCTTTATCATGTTGGCTTCGTTTTTCATTTATTATGTGGTCTTTATCTTCGTTCCCGTGGCAGGTCCTACATTCTATTATAAAGCAGTAGGAATGGAGAATATAGTAGCAGGCGTATTTCCTAACGTGCACGACTACTTCAATCTGCATCAAGACTGTTTGCCAAGCCCCGGTTATACCGACGGTTTCTTCTACCAGTTAGTAGAAGATGCCAAGGCAGCAGGCGAGCGTCCGACGGCAGCTTTCCCAAGTTCGCACGTTGGAATCAGCACCATCTGTATGTTCTTGATAGGACATGCGCGCAATTACAAGTTGCTTGCCGTGCTCGCTCCGCTCTACTTTTTCCTTTGCTGCGCTACGGTTTACATTCAAGCGCACTATCTTGTAGACGCCGTAGCAGGTGTTGTTTCGGCAGTCTTGGTATATCTTCCGTTGTTCTATTTTACAAGGGGAATGGTGAAAAAGGAGCGGTAAAGCTCCTTTTTATTTTTGTCATACATTGCTGTTGAAGAGTATTAGTTTTGTAAAGATAATTCTGTTAAAAAGTGATAACTGCGCTTTGACGTTGCGAAAGCGGCTCTTTTGTGTTGCAAAACCTACGCTTTTACCGTGCAAAACAGCCGCTTTTGGAACGCAAAACGATAGGTTTTGTAATACACTGACGGTTAGATAGTTACGTAATAGATAAGCTCGTGAAAAATATTTACACTTTTATTAGCTTCTTTTTATTCATGGAATAGCGTGAATTTGGTGTAAGAACTTGCCGAAGAAACTTCACTTCTTTCTCATTATAAGCATATAGAAACATAATCAATATCTTCTTTAAGTATCTTACTAATAGTATATTAGCGTAATTCTTGCATCGAATTTACGTTTTGAATATTGGCTATACAAGTTGGTATCACACAAGTTTGTATCACACAAACTTGTGTGATTGCTTTTTTTTTGCTATATTTGCAAACGTCAGATGAAATAAAAACATCATATTATGTGCAAGAGATTTGTTTATGGAGTCGCAGTTTCCGATTATAATTTCATCGGAAGAGAGCAGGAAACAAAGCGTCTGTTGGATAATTTCAGAGGTGGTATCAACGTCATATTGATGTCGCCGAGGCGATTGGGAAAGACCTCGTTGGTGAAGCATGTCTGCAATAAGCTTGACGAGGAAGATATTATTACGGTTTATTTGGACATATTTGGCTGTAAAAGCGAATACGATTTCTACAATAAATTGGCTGCAGAGGTGCTGAAACAGACTGCTTCGAAGCACGAATTGTGGCTCGAAGAGGCTAAGGAGTTTATTTATCGGCTTACTCCTAAAATCTCTTTCAGTCCGGAACCAAACTCTGATTTTGCCATTTCTTTAGGCATTACGCCCAAGACGCATACGCCGGAAGAGGTGTTGGGAATGGCTGAAAAGATTGCCATAAAGAGGGGAAAACGCATTGTTATCTGCATAGATGAGTTTCAGCAGATAGGAGAAATGGCGAACAGCAAGCAGATACAAGCCCGCTTGAGAACTGTATGGCAGCACCAAAAGCAGGTGTCGTATTGTCTTTTCGGAAGCAAACACCACCTAATGAGTGCTATATTCCTGCATCGCAGTATGCCTTTCTACCAGTTTGGCGATATTATTTCATTGGATAAGATAGCAACGGCTGATTGGGTGGAGTATATTGTCAGCCACTTTGCAGACGGAAAAAGAACGATTAGTCGTGCGTTGGCAGAAGACATTTGCGAGTTCACGGAGAACTACTCGGCATACGTTCAGCAGCTTTCTTGGCTTGTATTCACACAGAAAGAAGAGGGAGAAACTGTAACCGAAGAAGATGTGAAGCAGGCGATGAACGACCTTTTGGCAACGAACGAAATTCTTTTTATGCAGATGATAGAACCACTTTCGGAGTATCAGTTGAACTTCCTGCGTGCCATTGCGTCTGGAGTTACGAAGGATTTTGGACTCTCTGAAGTGCGCGAAGAGTATAAGTTAGGAAGTTATTCGAATATCAACCGATTGAAAACGGCTCTGTTGGAGCGCGATTTAATAGAGAAACGAGGAGCAGAAACGGTAATGACCGACCCCGTTTTTGCCAAGTGGATAAAAAGAAAAGTCATGCTATAAGCTTCTTTCCGCTACACTCTCAACTTGCTGTTTGGAAGGTTTGAGCTTTTAAAAGCGTAACTGTGGTTTGCGGAAACGCAATTATAAAATAAAAAAAACGTAATTACATTTTTACTTTGTAATTACGTTTTTCTTCTTTCTTATAACCTTTTATTTCGAAGGAGTTTTGGTTACGTCGTTTTTTACTTTCTTTTTGGCTTTCTCTACCAATCCGTTTCGTGGGTTATAATCCAATCCCAACTTCTTTGCACGGTCGTAGTTGCGCCTTCTTATCTTTTGTTTTTCCTCTGCCTTTTGCTTGGTTATCTTTGCTGGTTTCTGCTGATAAAGCGGCGTTTGGCGCGGATTCCACGTTATTCTGACGTCGCGTTTGGCTTTACATTCTATTTCTTTTGTGTAGTAGTACACAGCTTCGGGCTGCTGTTGCTTGCTGTAAAGTCCTGTATCCCAACGTCCGTTGTCGTTGTCGTCTACGATTAAGCGGAGGTAGAACGTACCTGGCTTCACGTAATAGAACGTTGCTTCGTTTCCTTTTGCTGTTATTTCCTTTATCGGTTTGTCCGATTCGTTCAGCAATTGCAGCAGACAGTTCTTGCCGTCCACACCTTGTAACGACACGATAAGCGTGCTGTATTCTTCTGGCGAGCTTACTTTTATGCTCTGTTTCGTTTTCATCGACACCTTGCCGTATATGTCTATGAAGGCGGCAGAGTCGAGTTCGAGGCTGTATTCGCTGCCGAAGTTCCATTCGCCCACAAGTTTGTATTGACGAGGAACGCCTGGCACGCTGCCAAACTGATACTTGGCGTTTTGCCAAACCGTATCTACTTTTTCGTAAAGATGTATCTTCAATGTGTCGCAGAGGTCTATCGGCGACGGCAAGATAAACGTTGGGTTTTCGTCGGGTGCCATTTGCGAAGCTACCTTTATCTTTACTTCCAACGGAGTTTTAGGATATTCGGTCTGATACGGCTTTCCTTTTTCCTTGTTTTTGCTTTGTTGTTTCTTCCATTTATCGTAGTCCTCTTGTTGTCGTTTCAACCGTTTCTCATACGGAATCTTCGCCAATACTTCCAAAGTGTCGGTCTGTTTCACCAATGAACCTAATGAATCGGTTGCCATATAGGAAAGTTGCATACGCAGCGTGTCCTGATTGACAAGCATCGTATCGCGAAGCCAGTAGGTAATGGTGTCTTGATTCAGACTCGGTTCGGTAATGAAAGCATTCTTTTCATTAAAGTTCAAGCCCTTAATTTCGGGCAATTCGGCGTGTCCATAACTATAAAACAGCGTGAAATGGTCGGCATTTTTGCGCTCCGACTTCAAGAAATGGCGATTGGTTTGTACTTCTGTGAAAGCCGTAAGTACAACATCGTCGGGCAGAAAGTGCGTGTAGGGCACTCGCTTAATATCGGCAATACGCAGCGAATCGCTCCAGATTGTATCCTGACGCACGTCTGGTTTCCACGAAGGCATAATGATTTCGGGGGTGAAAGCCAACTTCTCGCTTTGCTGATTGAACCTATAATTGCCGTCCATATCTTGCAGTGCATAGATGCGATAATCGCCTTTTGCAACACCTTTTATAACGAAACGCCCGCTTCCATCGGTTCGCGCAACACGCAACATCGGTTCGTGTTGGAAGGCAGTGTCGCTCTGATTGCTGTAAAGTCCTACCAAAATGCCTTTTACAGGCTCTAAGTTTTGGGCTTCAAGCACATACCCTGCCACTTCCATTGTGTCTATCTGATTGCCCGTAGAGAACGAATAGGTGTAGTTGCCCATTGGGTTTCCCTCATTGTTATCGGCGATAGCGTCCGAGAAGTCAATCGTGTAAGTAGTATTTTCCTTTAGTTTATCTTGCAGTTCCACAGTGATTTTCCTGCCACTTACCTTTATTTCAGGCGTTTCCAATTGCGGCGGCGACACTACAACTTTCTCGGTTGGGTTGCTGAGCGTTATGAACTCATCGAAAAGAATGGTAACTTTCTTGCTGTTTACATCGTTCGAACCGTCGGCAGGCGATGTGCCGAGAATGTGCGGTGGCGTTTCGTCGTACCAACCGCCATCAGGTTCTCCCATCTTTGCACACGCGAAAACAGTAAGCAGAAGCAGGCAGAAAGTTGTTATACTTCCTGCTTTCCAACCCATATTCTTTATGCTCTGTTTGTTCATAACCCTTTAAAATATTGTTCGTTTTATATCGCTTTGCAGCTTGAATACAATCCTGTGTGTTTCTATGAAGTAGCTTTATTCTTCCTTTTCCTTATTCATCGACAACATCTCTTCGATGTTTTTACGGTTGTTCGACAGTCGTGGCACCTTGTGTTGTCCGCCAAGTTTGCCTTTCGACTTCAGCCAATCGTTGAACAAATCCTTTCTTGCCACCACCACTTCTAGCTGCTGCAATGTTATATTGTGGAAGCGTTTGGCCTCGTAATCGGAGTTTATTTCTTGCAATTTACTGTCTAAGATGCGTTCAAAATCGTGAATATCGTCGGGCTCTTTCGTAAATTCGATGAGCCATTGGTGGCGGCACTTGGCATTGGCGTCCATAAAAATGGGTGCTGCCGTATACTCTGAAATCTGTGCACCAGTAGCTTTACAAGCTGTTTCCAAGCCTTTTTCGGCATTGTCCATGATAAGTTCTTCGCCGAAAGCATTGATGAAATACTTGGTGCGACCTGTAATAACGAACTTGTAAGGACAGGTGGAAGTGAACCGAACCGTATCGCCGATTTCGTAACGCCACAATCCGCAGGCTGTGCTGATGAGCATTGCATAGTTGCGCCCAACCTCTACGCCTTCTAACGGAACGATGTTTGGCTTCTCGTTTTCGAACTCGTCCATAGGCAAGAACTCGTAGAACACACCGTAATCGAGCATCAACGACATACTTTCATCGTTCGGGTCGTCTTGAATACCGAAGAATCCTTCCGAAGCATTGTAGGTTTCCATATACCTCATATCCGACTTCGTGATGAGCTGCTCGTATTGCTCACGATACGGCGTAAACGCTATACCACCGTGGAAGAACACTTCCAAGTTCGGCCAAACCTCTTGCAGATGTTTCTTTCCTGTCAGTTCCATCACTCGAACCAACACCGACAACATCCACGACGGCACTCCCGAAATGTTGGTAACGTTCTGCGAGAGCGTTTCGCGGGCGATACGGTCGCGCTTTACCTCGAAGTCGCTCAGCAGTGCCACCTCTTTTGAAGGCACACGCACAAGGTTTGCCAACGGATTGATGTTCTCTATGAGAATGGCACTCAAATCTCCCACAAGCGAATTGGGCAGGTTATAGTTTGGCGAATGGCTTCCGCCGAGTATAAGACCTTTACCGCTGAAAAGCCTGCTGTCAGGATTGTTACTCAAGTAGTAAGCCACAACGTCTTTGCCACCTTGATAATGAAGTGTCTGCAAGCCCTCGTGCGTAATTGGAATGAACTTACTCTTATCGTTTGTCGTGCCCGACGACTTTGCATACCACTTCACTTGTCCAGGCCATAATATGTCTTTCTCGCCGTGTCGCATACGGTCGATGTCGTCTTTCAGTTCTTCGTAAGTGTTTACAGGTATGTTTTGCGCAAAGTCTTCGTACGACTTGATAGTAGAAAACAAATGGTTTCTTCCATATTCCGTATCTTTTCCGCGCTTTACCAAGTATTGTAATATTTCGCGTTGGATAGCTTCGCCCTCGTTGATATAACGTTCCAAATCACGACGACGAGGCTGGAAGTACAACTTATTTACTATGCTTGTAAGATTCATTTCTTATCCAATTATTTTAAATTACAAAAGTACTGCAAAATTACGGAATAGAGATGGTTTTTTAGTTATTTTTATTATACTTTGCCGGATTTCTGAAAACGCAGCCCATTAAGAATTATTAAAGCAGCAGAGGAAACGACAATCAGAAAAAAATACTACTTTTACAACAAATTATTGAGAACGGTCTAAGTATCGAATAAAAAGGTAAAACTGTATGAAAAGATTAGAATTGCGTATTGTATATCTAATTTGTATGCTCGTTAGCTGCACCAAACTAACAGCATCTGTGTTTACAAACGATAAGACACAACTATATAATTGCAAAGCACAGAGGGTAGATTCGATAGAAAATCTGAGTGCACCAAGCCATCGAATTATATCGGAAAAAGAAACTTATACCTTGCAATGGACAGGTAAAACCTTTACAGGTATAAACAAAAATAAAGCTGATACTAAACTTATAAGCACAATATTGAAGGGTTTGAATGCTCAATGGCTGACCCATTCTCTTTCTATTTCGACAAAAGAGATAGAGCTGCTTAAAGACAGCGTACAGAAAGATGCAATGACTATTGTTGCCTTGAAGTCTGCGGAAACAGGGTGGAGCATCGGTACATTTGACAGGGAATATTTCATGATAGACGAATGCAAAGCACCTTTGTATGCAGTTCCATACTTTATAGACGGCAGTGTTTATGTAATCTGTATGATTCCATTATTCCAAATCACAGGCAATGAAGTGTGTCCTATAATTAACAGGAAAGCCTTGTATGAAGATATATTGAAGCCACTTATGAATAAAATCTTTCCGTAAAGAGTGTTTAAAAATAACTTTTACTGTACGCTCTCTACTATTAAAAAATGTATAAAAGTGTTTCTCGAAAAAAGCTAAGCTGAATTGATGAAATAGATTTGTGAAACAAAGAAAAAGGCGATTGTTCTGCGATAAAAATATTTTTATTTTGCCAAACCTACGCTTTGAGAATGCAAAACAATAGCTTTTGTCGAGTAAAAACGTAGGTTTGGTGTTGCAAGACAATAGCTTTTATAAGGTAATTTAGTTTTATACGTTACATTTATTGTTCGTTTTACGAATACTTCCCTTGCATTTCGTTGCACAAAATTACCATATTCGAATACAATATATTGACACACAGAATGTTATTGCTGCACATAAATGCTGCGGTTATTTACAAATAATTATTCTTTCATGCAAAAAAGCCGCCTTCCTGCCATTGTTTCACGCTTGTTTTTTAACAGATAGGGGCTTTAATTCATATATTATTAAGATTTTATAACATTAGTATTTTCAACTGACAAATGTTTTATAAATCAGATAATAAAATAGCAATTACAATTTTAAAATTATCAGTCCTCCTTTGCTAAACAAAGAACATTACCAGCACTTGGGCAATTATCACTCGGATAAACATTCCTAACGGATAGACCGTAGCGTAACTGATGTTAGATGTTTCGCCCTTAGTGGTGTCGTTAGCATAAACCAACGCCATTGGATTTGCCATTGCACCGCAAAGTATTCCGCAGATAGTGCCGAAGTCGTATTTCTTCGTTCGCAAAGCAATAATGGCAATAATGATGATGGGCAACACGGTAAGCAGGAAGCCCAAGCCCACCCACATTAAGCCTTCGGGGCGGATTACGGTGTCTAAGAAGTCTTTACCTGCTTCTAATCCGATGCACGCCAGATAGAGCGAAAGCCCTAATTTGCGCAACATAAGCGATGCGCTTCGGGTGGTATAAGATACCATATGAAAGCGCGGGGCAAACGTTCCGACCAAGATTCCCATAATAATGGGACCGCCCGCGATGCCTAAGCGGATAGGAGAATCCATACCGGGCAAAGTGATAGGAATGGTTCCGAGGGCGAGGCCAAGTATCATTCCGAGGAAGATATTGCCGAGGTTAGGCTCGTTCAGTGTCTTTATGGAATTGCCAAGGAAGTGTTCGGCGTGGTCTACGGCTTTAGGAGTTCCGACAATTGTCAGGTGGTCGCCATATCGCAAACGCAGGTCTTCGGTGGCAAGCAGCTTGATGTCGCCACGCAACACGCGGCTAACGTTTACACCATATGTATCGCGGAGTTGGAGTTGTCCAAGTCGTTTGCCGTTCAACTCGTCTTTTGTGAGCACGATGGTGCGGCTTTCAACATTCGAATCGATATTGTTCCAGTCTATCTGCTCCTTGTTCCAATCGCGTCGAACGGTTTGACCAAACAATATTTCTATACTCGACACATCGTCTTTGTTGGCAATGACAAGCAAATTGTCGTGGTTTTCCAGTACTGTAGTGCCTTTTGGAAGTATTACTGCTTCGTCGCGCCAAATGCGGGATATAATAAACTTAGTGTGAGAACCTTGCGATACTTCTGCAATAGTTTTGCCAATGATGGCAGGATTTACGACAACGTATTGTCCGACATAGGTATGGTTTTCCTCGTCGGTGTTTTTCAGTTCTAAATCTTCGGGCTTTACAAAAAGCTTGCGCAAAACAATCATTGCGAAGATAACGCCTACAACACCGAGCGGATAGGTTACAGCCGTTGCAAGGGCTGCACGGCCGCCACTCACACCAACGTGTTCTAACGCCTGTTGTGCCGCACCAAGGGCTGGCGTGTTGGTTGTTGCTCCACTAAGGATACCTACCATATCGCTCATTGGTACGTTAAGGGCGTATGTTAGTCCGACAGCCATAACTGTTCCAAGCAGAATAACAGCCAAAGACCACATATTCAATGCCTTGCCCTCGTGGAGTAGGGAACTAAAAAAGTTAGGACCGACGTGCAATCCTAACGTGTAGACGAATAATACAAGCCCAAAGGTCTCGCAATATTTCATCATCTGTGTGTCCATACTGAGTCCGAAGTTTCCTACGGCAATGCCTACGAAGAACACGAAGGCAACACCTAAAGATACTCCGCCGAACTTTATCTTACCCAAAGCAAGTCCGATAGCACATACAAGCGAAACAATGATTACACCTTGAAGTGCTGAGTATATGCTGAAAAGTCCGTTTATCCATTCCATCTTCTAACTTTTTAAGCTATTTTTAGTAGTTTAATACGATTTGTTTCTTACGCATTCTATTGATATTTCAAGTGCAAAGGTACTGTAAACTAAGAAAATAGCAAAATAAAAACTATATTATCTTTCGCCCCAATCGCCTCGGTCAAGACTTCTGTAACCAATGGCTTCGGCAATATGGTGGGCTTGTACCTTGGGCGATGTATCGAGGTCGGCTATAGTACGTGCCACTTTTAGAATACGGTTGTAGGCACGCGCCGACAGTTTAAGGCTTTCCATAGCTTTGCGAAGTATTTCGAGCGATTGCTCATCGGGTTCGGCAAACTCGTGAATCATACGTTCCGACATCTGCGCATTGCAATGAATGTTGGGGTAATTCTTAAATCTTTCGGTTTGAATGCTGCGTGCTTTCAATACACGTTCGCGAATATTGGCACTCGTTTCGCCTTGCTCGGCTTTCGAAAGGTCTTTAAATGGAAGCGGAGATATTTCGCACTGTATGTCGATACGGTCGAGTAGCGGGCCCGAAATCTTTGAAAGGTAACGCTGTATCTGCCCCGGCGTGCAGACACAGTGGTGCGTAATATCGCCATAATAGCCACAAGGGCAAGGGTTCATACTCGCTACGAACATAAAACTGCAAGGGTAAGTAACGGTATATTTGGCTCTTGAAATGGTAATCGCACGGTCTTCTAATGGTTGGCGCAATACTTCGAGTGTGTGTTTATTGAACTCGGGCAACTCGTCGCAGAATAAAACTCCGTTGTGGGCTAAGGTTATTTCGCCTGGCATCGGGTTTGCTCCACCGCCTACCAAGGCTACTTCTGAGATGGTATGGTGGGGACTGCGGAATGGGCGTTGCGTTATGAGTCCTGTATCTTTCTTTAGTTTCCCCGCAATAGAGTGGATTTGCGTTGTTTCCAAGCTCTCGGTAAGTGCCAATGGTGGCAGTATGGAAGGCAATCGCTTCGCCATCATACTCTTTCCGCTACCTGGAGGACCTATCATAATGACGTTGTGCGAACCAGCGGCGGCTACTTCTAATGCTCGTTTTACATTTTCCTGTCCGCGAACGTCGGCAAAATCCAAATCGCTGGTATATTGATTCTCGTAGAATTCTTTGCGTGTGTCTACCTTGCACGGCTCTTGTGTATAGGCATCGTTAAGGAAACTGATGACTTCGCCTATGTTGTTCATGCCGTAGACTTCGAGTGTGTCTACCACGGCTGCTTCGTGTTCGTTCGCTTTCGGCACAATCAGTCCCTTAAACTTTTCCGCCCGTGCCTTAATGGCTATCGGCAATGCACCTTTAATGGGTTGCAAAGTTCCGTCAAGGCTTAATTCTCCCACAAGCATATATTCGCCAAGGTGGTCGGAAGCAATCTTTTCGGTTGCGCCAAGAATAGCAATGGCAAGCGGTAAGTCGAAACTTGAACCTTCCTTGCGTAAATCGGCAGGGGCAAGATTGGCGGTTATATCGGCTACTGGAAACTGATAGCCATTGTTTAATAGTGCTGCGGCAATACGGTCGTGGCTTTCTTTTACAGCCACGTCAGCCAATCCAGTGAGGTGATACATCACACCCCTTGTTATGCTTACTTCCACTGTAACCGTTGTAACTTCCATACCGTTTACAGCAGCACAATAAGTTTTTACAAGCATTTAGATATCTAACTTTATCATTCTTTCTCTGAGCGTGTTGGCATCTACCCTACGTTCGGTTATCTTTCCGTTGTTTAAAACAATGTTGTCGGGTACAGATGTCAGCCCAAGAGTTTTTATTAGTTTGCTCTCCAACATCTCTCCGTCGCAGATATTGGGAACTGTTATGTCGTTTTCCTTGATATATTGTCGTACTTCTTTTGCTGATGGGTCTACGCAAACGCCTATTACGGTAGCTGCACCCTTCTTCGCCATACTATTAAGCGTTAAGAGAATGTCTTTACTTTCTTCGCTCCACGATGCCCACGTGCAAATAATTGTGTTCTTGCCTTTTAACTTTGAACTGGTGATAACATTTCCATTCAAGTCCTTTGCTGTGAATTTCGGTAGCAGTTGCCCAACATTTCCGCTCTGTAAGCTTTGTAAATGCTGTTTCAAACGTGCCAAAGAGCCATTCTTCGGTTGCTCTTTCTCCATTAGTTTTATAAGTTCGGCTGTTTGTTTGTAGTCTGTTCTCTTATTATTAATAAGGTAACGTTCTGTCAAATACACGCTAACGGGAGATTCGGGGTGGGCTTCTACGAACTGGACAGCGTATTTTACAACCTCTGGAGGCGATGCCGATGCAATCTGTTTACGGAATTTTCCCATCAGTTCGTTATCGTCTGTGCCTTTTACTTCCATCTCTTTTAAGTGCGAAGCATCGGCTTTTATTTCCACAGCTTCGCCCGGCTCGGCGAAAATAGCGTGTGTAGAATAGTTTGGGAATACAATTATAAGCGTGCCATTGAATTGGCAAGGTATTTCGTAAGTGAAGCGTCCACCTTTTATCTGTATGGTATCGAGGCCTTCAATGACGCCTTCAGGACTGTAAACAAATAGTTGTCCTTGATTGACGTGTAGCAATCTGCCATCAATTTTAAAGTATCCGCTGCGTCCGCTACAAGAAACCAATAGTAAAGATAGTAAGAAAAAATAAACTATTCGCTTCATCTGGACAATGTTTAATTGAATGTATAAAAGCAAAAAGCTAATCGGGAGCAATGTGCTCGTCTATGCTTTTCATTTTGTAAGAGCGTCAATACGCTGTCTTTAAAAGTGCCGCGAGCGGGACTTGAACCCGCACAGCCATTACTGGCCAAGGGATTTTAAGTCCCTCGTGTCTACCAAT
>ERZ772940.36-NODE-36-length-90358-cov-13.8547_pt1 | contig 90358 bp, 97 predicted proteins | sample MGYA00511682_ERZ772940 | MGnify/ENA primary metagenome ERZ772940 (study PRJEB29015, sample SAMEA2737922) | human oral metagenome | biome: human oral; feature: human-associated habitat; material: dental | place: China | collected 2031 ... | reverse complement strand
ATCTAGCCAGAGAATAGTCCGAACCATAGTGCTTGGCTACTGAAGCTAGGGCTGCCGGACCGCAGTCTCTGGTATCCACTTGGGTCACTAGCTTATAGCGACCACCGAAGGACACCCGACCAGAAGCAGAGCCATTTGAAGCCGATGCCCCTCGTCGCATCACCCGCTTGATCACTTCAATCAGAATATTGACCAAAATCACCAAGCCTACTATGGCGGCAATATACAATGATTGTTTCATAAAATCCTTTCTATGAAATTAGAGAAAGCTAAAGAGTGCTTGTCAGAAAGATACCCCGACACCATAACGGAGTCGGGGTAAACAAGAGGGACTAAAAAAATTAAAATTTTTCCTTTCAGAAGGTGATAAACCTGTGCATGACAGCGTCGAGTTTCTCTCGATTATAGTATTTAGAGTTTCCCTTGAAATAATATTTTAAAGTAACTAAAATTGAGGGCATGCTTTATCACTCAATTTTTACTAATGCTTTTCCACCTAGCAATGCCTACCAGTAGGATTACTGTTATCGTAATAAATGCTATAAGTGCTACTATTATTGCCAATAATCCAGAAATAATATTAATTCTGTAGAGCATCCGTATAATTGACAGTATCGTAAGTGTAATCAACAATACAAATTCTAATTTAAACCAAGAATTATCTACTACTCGAGAAAAAGTGGAGAGTAGGACTAAAGTAATACCAATCAAAAGTAGATTGGAAAATATTACTTCTCCCTGATTGAACGGCCGAATTAGTAATAAGTTAACTACAATATTCAAAGACGACCAAAAAACAAAAGCCCATTTTCTTGTCATTATGCCAATACCTCGAATGAATGAAAATTCTTAGGTTCTTTATTCGCCGTAAGTTGCTGCTCCATATCCTATCATTCCACCTGCAACCGCAGAAGTAAGTAAATAAGCGGCACAAACTCCCCAGCCAACTGGATTACTAGCAGCCACCAAGAAGCCAGCAGTTGCGGCACCGTATGTAGCCACACCTGCAAGAATAGAGTCCACACCTTTTCCAGCTTCTACATTTGAGAGCAGTTGATCGTCCACTACTTCAAATTATCAAACGCCATTGTATCCAATGTTGCTGTGTTCATAAAAAATTCTCCTTATTCTAAGTTACTAGAGGTATCAGCAAGCACCTCTGGCAACAAATTTATTTTACGACACTTATCCTATCACTTGAATTTTTCTTAATCAAGGTCTTCTGGCACTTTTCATTAGAGTATTAATGCTCCATAAAAATAATATAAAATTTCTGATAATTCTCTTTATTCCCCTAAGAGCTCCCAAATCCTTGTTTCCCCTTGCCTTTTGAGAAGGCCAATTTCTGTTTTCTCTCTTCTTAAAATTGACAGGAAAATTTCCAGCTCCTTGCTTTTTCTCGCCTCGGTAACTATAGCAGCAATATATAATGCTTATTTTATAAAATCCTTTCTATTGGAGTTGGAAAAGGAAAAGACACTTGTCAGAAAAAGACCCCGACACCAAAATGGAGGCAGGGGACGTATTGGGGGACAAGTTTACGTGCTTGATCCTTAATTACCTGTTAACTTTTTTAAAACAGATAAACATTTGCAAGCATTAATGAAACGAAAAAAGCAACTGATAGAATCTTTGATATAGGCCACAAAAGAAAAGTTACTGCAATTGTACTGAATGTCCCTGCGATTACAGTAGCAATTCTTTCATTAACACTCCTTTTTTTCATAAGATAATTGTAATCCCCTTATTCCGCAGCGTAAGCAAATTCAGCAGCTAACGAAAGTCCTTCGGATCCGATAAGCAACCAGCCTGCTGATGTTGCTCCAGCAAGTAACGCTTCTAAAACAAAGCGTGGCGTTTCAGTCTAGGAAAATATCATAATAATTCTGTAATTCGACTATTAGCTGAGGCAACGTAAGCCATATTCTTGCCACTAATGTAAATAAATAACAATACAGACACATGCTACAAGAAATAAAAAAGAGAAAATAAATGAAATAATTATATTTTTACTGTAATAGGAGGCTAATGCTAAGGCACAAAGGATAAGCATCACATAAAATGCAAACATAAAATATCATCACCTGTTCTATATATCCAAATTTGGCTTCAATCACCCAATGATTTTACATATTAGCCTCGACTGAATTTAGGCTTATATATAAACTTTAATATTAATTTAAGCTAGCAAATTAAGGTATAGATTTTACCAGAATCCACCATCTCCCCATCCGGCTTTAGCACCAGTATACATTCCTGCTAATCCACCCACAATTTCCATTCCAGCAGCTATTTCTGGTCCCACTTCGGGAATTGTTGCTACGAATTTTGCTGGTCTATACATGGCTGTAACTCCTGTACCAAATCCTACGATTCCACCGGCGACTGCCCCTACAAATCCAGCTCCGTCCATATCGGCAAGATATTCCCTATCCGCTACTTCAAAATTATCAAATGCCATTGTGTCTAATGTTGCTGTGTTCATAAAAGTTTTCCTTATTCTAAGTTACCAGAGGTATCAGCAAGCACCTCTGGCAACAAATTTATTTCACGACACTTATCCTATCACTTGAATTTTTCTTAATCAAGGTCTTCTGGCACTTTTCATTAGAGTATTAATGCTCCATAAAAATAATATAAAATTTCTGATAATTCTCTTTATTCCCCTAAGAGCTCCCAAATCCTTGTTTCCCCTTGCCTTTTGAGAAGGCCAATTTCTGTTTTCTCTCTTCTTAAAATTGACAGGAAAATTTCCAGCTCCTTGCTTTTTCTCGCCTCGGTAACTATAGCGGCAATATACAATGCTTGTTTCATATATTTTATCAAAATTGATGTTTTTAGAGGTGCCCTTATGTTCAGGAACCCTTTTTTCTGTTGCATTCGGCGAAGGTTGTAAAAACGGAAACATAGAAACCTCCTTCTAAGCAATTGGCAACAACTCTATTCCTAAATTGCATGCGCCTACGTTATAGTTCTTATTCTCTCCACCTTCAACGCCACTGCAAAAAATATTACTAAAGATAAAGAATTCTAAGTATTATTAAAAAAGACCCTCTCCTAAAGAAGAAGGTCTAGATTGAAATATCATGCTAATTTTGTTTATTCTTAAAGCGCCATTCAAAACGAAGCTCATCGTAGAATGGGTAGACTAAATTCAAAACACCATAGCCAAGGATAAAACTTGCAATAACGTCCGTTGGGTAATGAACACCAAGATAAATCCGTGACAGGCCAATGAGGAAAATAGCCAAGCCCAGTAAAAACTCTACTAGATAACGAACAGACTTTCGACTAATCCGCTGATGGGCAATGATAATCATACTGCCAACAATCAACATCAGTACGAGAGAGTGGGCACTAGGAAAGGAATAGCCTGTTTCTGTCACCAAATGTCGAATGGACGGACGAGGACGCTGGTAGAGATTCTTCAAGCTAAGTACTAGAAGCACATCAATTAACCCCATTAAAGCCAATAGACCTGCTTCTATATACCATTTTCTACCAAGAAAAAAACCGACAACCACTACGAATAAAACCAATAGGGTTGATGAATGGGTGATGGTTCTAAAGAAGGCTGTCCAAAAGCTTGGTAAATCACCGCGGACTGATGACTGAATAAAGCGATCAAAGCCCTGAAGCATTCTCGGATCAAACTTAACAATATAGCCTAAAATAACGAAAATCAAGGCCGCAAAGCTAGCCCGAATAAAATATTTTTGTCGATTATGCATAGTGGTATTATAACACAGCTGCTACATTTTGGCGATAAGCGGTCTGATTGCCAGATAGAGTAGATAGAAACTTACTGCAAAAATGGCCCCTTCAATTAGGTTGAAAGGGAGAACCATGGCAAAAAGATAGTTCGCTAAGCCCAAAATAGCCTTAATATCAAAATTGGCAAATTTAGCATAGAGAGGCACCGCATAGACATAATTCAGAATAATCATTGCGACGGTAAAAGTTAGAGTGCCCAGGCTAGACCCGATGATATAGGACTTGAGCGTTTGCTTTTTCTTCCATCCCAAACCCAGAGCTAGGATAAATAAGCTCAAGGCGATATAGTTCATGGGAAGTCCAATTAGGGTGCCCACACCGCCATTATTTAAAATAAGTTTTAAGAGTGTCCGAAGGGTTAAAACCGCAAAAGCACTCTTGAGGTCAAAAATCAGTAAGGCAACCAAAGCAGGTAGAATTGAAAATTCAAACTGCAAAAAGTTAGCACTTGGAATTAGTGGAAACTGAACATACATCAGCAGAAAAGATACTGCTGAGAGGCTGGCAATATAAACCAGCTGACGCGTGTTAGTCGTTGATGTAGACATAAAAAATCCTCCAATTTTTTTCAAATTGAAGGAGGCTAAGTATTTTTAGGACAAAACTTTCTAAGTAAGCTGACTGAATCACCTTCGCCAGAAATCTTTTGCAACACCAAAAAACTTGTCTCCTCCCTTCCAGACTATACTGTCGGTTGTGGATTTTCACCACATCAACCCCGTAGGGTTCGCGGACTTCTGCCTCTCGTGAAGCTGTTACCGCCGGTCGGGAATTTCACCCTGCCCTGAAGACGCTCTAAGAGTAACAAAAATAGCTGTAAAAAGCAAGAGTAAAGTTTTCGATAAATCGGCAAAATTTAACAATACAGGAATGGAAGGGAGGAAAAATGTAAAATGCTCTTGACATTTAAAGTAAAGTCAGCTATACTTATATTGTAAAGTTGACTTAACGTATTTCGGGAGAACTATTGCTTATGAAAAATCGCATTCAAGAATTAAGGAAGGCTCAGAAATTGAGCCAAGCTGAACTGGGAACCCAACTTGGGGTTACCCGCCAAACCATCATTTCTTTGGAGAAAGGGCGCTATACGGCCTCTCTAGAATTAGCTTTCAAAATTGCCCGTTTTTTTGGCCTGACCATCGAAGAAATCTTTATTTATGAGGAGGAAAGTCATGTTTAAATCACTAGCCAAGAATGCTCAAAACCAGGCAGAATTTAAAAAATCGCTAACCAGATATATCACACCGCTAATAGGCTTCACTGCGGTTTATCTAACAACCATTTCGTCTTCAGATTATAGCGACTGGCTCATGCTCTTATTAACGATCCTAGAAATTGCGACCGCTACTATTTCCATTTACGGCTCAGCCTTGCTCGCCAATCCAAAATCCTTAAGTCGCTACTACGAGAAATTTCACTAATTTTAGTAAGGAGATTATCATGTTAAAATATTTATTAAATCCAATTCTAAAATGTCTAGGAAGGCTTACAAGGCTTATTTAGTCATCTATAGCATTAGCTTTATTGTTGTTGGGATAATTATCTTCTTGACTTCCTCTGCAACGGTGAGAGATAAATACTTTGGCTATGGTTTAGGTACAGGGCTAGTCATCGGTGCCTTACTAGTCTTATTCCGAACCCTAAATGAAAGACAATTTGAAAAACAATATTTAAATGCCTTTGATGAACGGCATCAGTATATCGACGCATTATGTTTTAGAATTATCTATGGTCTAGAATTACTTTTTCTTATTCTTATATTCCTTATCAATCTCTATAACCCCCTCCATCTTCATTTTGAGAGGGTCCTAATCTAGTCTTTAATTTTTCTCTCCTACGGATTCTTTATTATCCGTGCCATTCTTCGCAAATTGGTTTAAGGATTAGGGACATTATTTTCATAAACTTAAATATTAGGTTAAGTTCGATTCTTTTGCGACTGACTAAGAAAAATGATGTATCTTGCTGATAGTGATTGATAGTTTTGATATTAATTCAGTATAAACTTAATAGGCTACAAAAGCCCTAGTCATACAAAAAATCTCAAGTCGAAAGAGCGACTTGAGATTTTTTATGGCTTATTTTAATTTATCATGCTCATAGGTGTGGACTAGGTCAAGATTGGCGAAATTTTGTTGCCGCAGGGCCTCATAAACTATCATGCAGACGGTATTGGAAAGATTGAGGCTGCGAACGTGCTGGTCGTTCATGGGAATCCGAATAGTTTTTTGAGCATGCTCTCGCATAAAGGCCTCAGGCAACCCTTTATCCTCACGGCCAAAAATGAAATAATGGTTTTTGTCATCAGCGTAATTGACATCGGAATAAGTTTCTTGCGCAAACTTGGAGACCAGATGCAGTTGCCCTTGGCATTTCCCCAAAAATTCTTCTAGGCTATCATAGAAACTAATATCCAGCTTATCCCAATAATCAAGGCCCGCCCGTTTCATCTTGCGGTCATCAATGGGAAACCCCATGGGCTTGATGATGTGCAGGGGACTATTAGTAGCCGCGCAAGTTCTGGCAATATTCCCTGTATTAGCTGGAATTTGTGGCTGAAAGAGTACCACATGATTGCGACCTTTGGTTTCATGATATTTCTCTTGGATGAAGGGTTGAACGACCATACTTACCTCACAAATGATAATCAAAGAAAATCGAAAACAGGAAGGCACTAAGACCTCAGCCACCAAAGAGACAGCAGTTTAACGGAACCGCTATAATGGCTACTGTAGCAAATTCAAATGTAAAAAGGGAATTTGTTTTTTCGTTAACTTTTTTGATTTTCAAAGAGTATAAAAATAACCACACTGCTCGGAGTCAAGCTCAGCAAACAGCATGGTTGGTGGTGGCTCATTAACTTAAATCATAACAGGTTTGATTTAAATCAACGAATCCCTATAGTCAGTATAGCACTCTCTTGCCAGATGTCAACACTTACGCAGTAAAGTATGTGTCTTACTTTTTGAGAAAGGGAATAAAATCCAACAATATCAACGAAAACAGTGCTATTTAACTTTTTTGAAAAATTTTATCAAAAAAGACCGAAAACAAATTTTCTTGTCCTCAGTCTTGACATTATCATTTTTTACTTGATATAATGGATTGACTGAGAAAGCAAGCCCGATTTGCTTTTCTCGGTGGTGTTAGTGTTGTCGCACTAGCACCTTTTTTGATTTCTTAACTTGATTATATTGTACCAAACCACGACAAAAAACGCAAGTTTTTTTACATTTTTCTTGCGAAATTTCCTTGATTTTAAAGGTTTTAATGGGGGTTGTGATATTTTTTTGCAAGAAGTCCAATTAGTTTTTTGACCTGCTCTGAGCCAGGACGTTTGCCCCTAATCCAGTCTGTCCTATCTCCTCTCATCTGGATCCATTTCTGAGCACTTCCTGTCATAGCCACTTTTTTATGGTAATGGTCCAGCCACTCTCCCATAAAGAGCTCTCGCAAGGTACCTTCCTCTCGCTCAATAATCATTTGGCTCATGGTATCGGCACCAGTAAGGCTCCAGTACATCCCCCTCTTTTTCATCCTGTAGGTAATCTTCTTATGCTGGGTTTCCATAATGCCAATGCCCTTATGAGATAGGCCTCTCAAGTGTGCTGGCTTAGTTTGAGGAAAACGACCTAACAATTTTCGTCTAAATTTGAGGACAGCCTCTAATTCAGTCTCATCCTCAACCAGGCTTTCTAAGGTATCAAAGGCGGTTATTAGATAACCTCGCTTGTGCTCTCTAATTCCCTTGAAAGTCAAGTCTAGTAGCTCTGGAGGATAAGGCTGAAAAAATTGCTTGATTTTCTCATTGAGGTGGTAGCTATCCCAAAAATATTCCACATGCTTAATACCCAAGGCCTTACCAAATTCTTTAAAGGTAGCCTGACTGTAGCCGTGGCCACCGTCTGAATTACAGATCAAAATGGTTTGACTGGGAAACTCAAAATGATGATAGAGATAGTCCAAGGTCTGTTGTCTAGCCTTGAAATGAGAGGAGGAGATAAACTCCTTTTTGTTTTGGAGTTCATAACGATTAGGGCCGACCTGTTTTCTGCCAGTATGAATGACAAAGTGAGCCAAATCGGTATTATAGTTTTCTTGACTATGGTCAGTTGTTTTAACCATAGCCCCATCTCCTTCCAGATACACCTTATCGGCCACTATCTTTTGAGGAGCTTCATCCTGAAAATAGTCATAATCTTCTTTCATTTGGTGGAGCTGATTACCCTTCTTAACAGCCTTTAAGACGTTATCTTTGGTCACAATAGTCTGATTGATTAACTCTAAGACCGTCCCAACCTTACGATAGGGCAGAAAAGTAGCTAAGTGGGCCAGCTGATAGACCATTTCCCTAGAAAATCGACTGTGCTTTTCTAACCCCAACTTCTCATCAACTGGGATCCTACACTTACCTCCCTTATACCAACGGTTTCGGCTAAACTCTATTTCACCAAAGATAAAGGTCACCGTTCGGCTAGATTGATTTTTGAGCGTATAACCTTTAGCCCTCATACTAGGAGCGATAAAGTTATCATAATCTTTGACAAATTTTAAAAATTGTTTCTGATTAGCTTCCTGAAATTCCTTGAGTAGTTCTCGTTCATCAATAACTGCTGTGTCCATCCTTGTCTCCTGTTTCTATAATGTCGCCCATTATAGTTGACAGACGTTGTATCATCTTTTCAGCAGGAAAACAATTCCTTAACACATGCTTTGAGGAATAAAAGAAAAAAGGGGCTGGGAAAAAAGACCCATCCATTCAGACAGGTCAATCAAGTTATAAATATATTTATCAACATAAACATATTTATATTGATTTTAATAGTGATAATCTTCACCATATCTATTTTTGTAAAAATCTAATAAGTCTGATAAATTCTTCTTCAAAGGAGAAGGGCTATCATCAGCAAAACCAAACATAGATACTTTAATCAAATTTTGATAATATTCTTTTTCTTCTTTCAAACTTCTATCAACACTATAGTCAGGTAAGATTGGATGTTGATAACGAGGAATAAAGAAATATTCTTTTTTCGAACTCAACAATAAATCTAATTCTCGTTGAGCTAACCAAACATTTTTCATCTTAGTGGGTTCTTCCATAGTTTCTCCAATCTATAATGATAGCTATATTTATAGTGATTTTTATATTGGTTTATATCATGATTTTAATAGTGATATAAATAGTTATTAAAATCATGATACTTATTCTTCATAGTGTTCAATCCAGTCATCTAAGAACGGTGATGCTCCACTATATCCTGCCTCTTTCGCAATTCGATCTAGCTTTTCTCGATTTTGAGGCTTCAAGGTAAACTGATAAGGATGTTTCGTTTTCCCTGCGGGACGTCCTGCTTTTCGTTCTTTAGTTCTTGACTTAGCCGTTTGGGGTAACGTTTCACTCAATGCTTTACTGATTTTATCTTTCTTACTTTCAAAAGCCATAGCATACCTCTTTTTAATGTTGATTTTTAATAGTGATTTTTATATTTATTTTAATATTGATTTTTATGTATATAAATATTATGAGTTATCAGTGACCAGTTGGATCTGTCTCAACGTCTCTTCTAATGCTGAAAAGAAAGCCTTATGTCCGTTTCGTAATGATGGATCAGTCATAATATCAATGATGGTCTTATCTTTCGTTGCTCGATTAAACAATTCTTTTTGAGGAACTTGACCAACAATATTTTTATCATCTTCAAGAGCTGCTAACAGCTCTTTTGATTTTGCTGTATTGTGCTTAATCATGTTAGGCAAGAAATAAAGTTTTGCAGTAATCAATGACTCACGGCTAGGACGAATAATTTCAGTCTTTCGGTAATCGTCAAGACGGACTTCAAGGTTTTGTTTTGCTTCAAAGGCAAAATCGCTAGGCGTGATTGGACTGAAAAGAGCATGACTAACAGCAATAGCATTTCTTGTAGCAATCCCAAAGTCAGGTCTGCAATCCAGAATCACATAATCATATTGCTCTAGGTTCTTTACTTCAAAATTGTCACCTAACCAGTCATAAAGAAACATATTCTGGTTAGGATTCGTTTCAAGTCGTCTTTCAGCATCGTCAAGTCTCATTGAGCCAGCGATTAAATCAATGTTAGGGGCAACTGACAGAATGGTTACATCCCCTGAACCAGTAAAGACATTTGCGACTGTTCCTGAATCCTGGTAAACATCATAAAAATGCGTGAGATTGCTTTGATGGTCAAGGTCAATAAATAAGACCTTATGACCTTGGCTAGCTAAATACTGGCCTGTTAAGAGGGCTAAAGTGGTTTTTCCAACACCTCCCTTAATGGCAACAAAACTGAGTAGTTTCATTCTTTATTTCCTCCTTTTTATACCACTATTATAATATATATCATGATAAAAATCAATATTTAAACCATGATTTTTATAAATATTTTTATCATTATTAAAACAAACATTTAAATCAACATCTTTTTATCTGGTATTTAACACGGTAACGCCTAAAGGTTCGCTCGTTAATGCCTGTTAAAGTGGCCACGTCCCTATCAGAGTAGCCTGACTGGTAAAGCTCGAAGGCATGCTTCAGTCTGCTATCATCTTCTGAAAAGAGCGCTTTTCTGCCCTGGTATTTGCCTTGTGTTTTGGCAATAGCTATCCCTTGGGCTTGACGTTCCTTGATACGTTCCCTTTCAGCTTGTGCCTGGTATTTGTAAAGTTCCAAAATCAGGTTATTGAGGAGCCGTCTCAGGTTATCATCTTCAATCCCTCGAAGGGTAGGAAGGTTTAACACTTCCAACGTCGCTCCTTTTATTTGTATCTGATTCATAACTTCAGTCAGCTCCTGGCTATTTCGTCCCAGGCGTTCCAACTCGACCACTACGACTATATCTCCTTCACGGATATAGTCAAGCATGGCTTTTAACTGCGGACGGTCTTTGCTGACTCCGCTGACAGCTTCCTGAAAGAGCCTGTCAACGTGCTTCAATTGCTCAAGCTGCCTATCTATGTTCTGGTCTCTTGTGCTGACTCTCGCATAACCTATTTTTGCCATGTTTCCCCTTTCTATTTTGCCTAACCCTATTGTCCGCCTGCTTATCCCCTTAAAATCAAGAAAAAGGAAAGAGGACAATAGGCTATACTTCAATGACCGTATGATTTTCATTTGAAAATATGATGTAAACTGATATTATAAAACTACTTAATGAGAAAGGGGACTTAATATGTCTAAACTTAACGACTTACTTTCTGAACTTCAAATTATTGATGAAATGATTGTCAAATATGAAAAGTCAGAAGATGCAGAAAAACAAAACAAAGCTGAAGCATACAAAGAAGAACTTGACAGAATTTTTAAAAGGTATGCTGGTGCCGTTTACTTTGACGAGACCGAAGATGCAGTCGGCAAATACACCTACAAGCTGGAAAACTTGGGAAAAGCGCTCTTTTCTGGAGATGAACTTGAGCAAGAGTATGGTTTAGCCCTATTTAGGGAAGTGGACGATATCTTATAATCAGTAGGAATGGCTTAATAAATGAGCTATTCTTTTTTATATTAAAAGGCTTCTCTTCTACTTTTTTACTAATTACATTATACCATTTATAAACTCCGATTTTGACTCTTCTCCTTTTCCTGACGCAAGTCCTGCTCTACCTTCATTTCCTTGTACAGCGTGTAGTCTTTCACGATACTATCACGGTGCTCCTTAAGATCATCTCGCTCAATTCTAATCTCCTCAACCTCTTTCTTCAGCAGATTAGGATCTGAACTCTTATCAACCTTAGCCTGATCCAAAATCTGACCAGCTGTTTCTTTCTGATCGGGTTCAGTCTGATAAGCCACCAAAGCACCAAGTAACTCTTGCAGCTTAGCTATTTTCTCATCGAGCTTGGCCAACTCGTCATCTGTTTCAACCAGCTGCTTATCAAAGCGATCTTGCAGAAATTCAAACTGACCAGCATTCGTAACACCGTTAATCGATAAAAAGTTGAGTTCATCAACTAAACGGTTAAGTTTAGAAATATGAGTATTTTTTCGTAAGATTAGCTCACCATTTTTAGCAGATAACTGCTTGATAAGCGTGCTGCCTTTGATAAAACGATTTTGTTCAGAACGGTCTTCATTAAGAAAATAGAAAAAATCATTTTTCTTCAGATAGGCAGTGAAATTTCCCTTATCATTTTGGTCCAGCATTCGAGCAGGAATCGAAACGATACCTTTTCTATCGATACCAAAATCAACCTCAACATAAATTGCTTGAGGAGTCATATACTTCACTTGCCAACTTTCAATGTCTAATTTCATCTCAAAGTCCTGGGACTTTTCTTCTTTTTCCTTTTCAAAACGTACTGCAATTTCTTCAACCGAATACCCTACGTCATTTTTAGCTAAGCGCTCTCTCATTTTATCTAAACTGTACTTACCTTTTTTGGATAAAGTTCGATCTCGCACAGGTCTTTCTTGCTCACAATCTAATAACTGATAAGTGACATACTTACCAGAAATATCTACAGACAACTGCAACTCTTTAGCTTTTTTCGTAAAATCATTTAGAGAAGTTGAGTACTTAAGTAAAAAGTCCAAACGCTCTTTAATCTCCACCCGATAAGAATTTTTTTGGCGCCAGGCAGAATATTGCGTGTAAGAATTTCTCAAATGGGGTTCTAAAACTTTTGCCCCCTGCAAGGAGGCGTACTTATTAGAAATTTCAAAAAGACTTTTCGCTGTACCTTTTTGCCAGCGAAACTTTTTGAGTGTGACAGAATTTGTCGTATTTAAAATAATATGATTATGCAAATGGCCTTTATCCATATGAGTAGCGATGACAAATTGATACTGTCCTCCAGTTAATTCTAAAGCTGTTTGTCGGCCAATCTCGTGAACTTGTTCAGGTGTCAGATTATCACTTGGTGAAAAGGACTGAATGATATGATGCGCCATAACCCTTTTATCATTTTTCAAATCAGACAAATCATCATTACCTCTTAAAGCATCTGCCGCTTTCTTCGTAATAATAAAATCATCATAAATAGTCTGATTGTCAGAAACATTTGTCAACTCTTGACCAGAGACCATTTTTTTATAAACCCGCCCATCTATAAATTCATAGGAGTAGTTGACGTACTCATCTAGCTTTTTATCATCCAGCTTTAAGGTCTTAGCTTCGTTTGCAATATAATTGATTGCACGTTTTAAATTTTTAGCTGTTTTTATCTGAATCACTTTAGTTACTACCATGACGAGTGCCTAGTCTCCCTTCATCAAATTCTGTTTGCACAAGACGACTAAGTTCTGAAATTTCTTCCTGCAAAGCAGATAGTAAATCTTGGTCAACTTCACCAAGCGTATTAACAAATCTTGCAATCTGGTTGACGTTTTGACCAATAGCATTAACCTCTTTTCTCAAAGCCAAAAGTTCAGAATAGTCAACTGTCACTACCTCACCATTCAGCAACATTTTCAAAGCAAAAGCCTGAAAAGTTTTTAAATGTGCCTCTGAAATTTTTCGGCGAATTAGTGTTGCTTCCTCTTCAGTAGTTCGTAAAATGAATTGTTTGTACCGTTTTCGTCTCTTTTTTTCCATCACTTTTTTCCTTTCTTTTTGCAATTCCTGAAACAGCCCCAGGGGAGGGGGACCTTTCTCTTGCAAGATTAGCAAGTGGATAGCCACTTGCCCAAATAAAAAGAAAATGAGCGCTAACATTAGGGCAGTCCCTAACGCTATCAACTCATTTCTTTTTATCATTTTGGGAGAACCCAAACCCCTTTTTTGTCTCACTTCACTCGACAAGTTTTCGGTGACTTTGTCACCTATCTTAGCTCATTTTTTCAAAAGTGACCACTGGGCAAAATGAAATTTTGCTCATAAAATTAGGGAGCACTTTTTTCAAAATGCCCCCTAACGGTTCTGATACTTTTTCAATTACAATAGATTTCTTGATGGTGCCCAAGTCAGAATCTCTTTGCGCATATCGGCAAATTCTTCCTCACTCATTGCTTTCAAAGTTTCTAAAGCAACCGCAAAATCTTCAGCCAAAACGGCCAAATCATCCGCAAGATAATCCTGATAATCTGCTTCAATCATGGCAACCATTCCTGCTTTATTTTTCAAAACATTAGCCTGATTGATGGTCTTTTTTCTGACCAACCAATCATCCATATCAAAGTAATACCCTTGGAGAGCATCTTCAGTTATTCTCAGTTTCATCTCCTGTGTTCGTTCCATTGTCATAAAAATTTATGCCTCCTGTCTGTGGTTTTAATAAAAGTCCCTTCGTTTTTTTCGAACCTCGCCGGGACATTACTTCAAGGTTCTTTCCTCTTTTTTTGAGTAAGACTCCTCTGTCACTGCCTGTTTTTCTTGTGAACGCTGCTGCACCTCTTGCTTAGCTTCGTTCAATTTTTGATGAAAAGCATCTTCTGCATCTACCGTTTTTCCTTTAGTTTTTGCCTGCGTTATCGTTTGATATTGCCCCATTTTTTCATCAATTCTAGCCATTAAACGGCTGGCTTCTTTTTGGATTGTAGCCAATTGAAACTCAAAATTTTGTAGCCCCTCCGGTGTTTTTGGCAAGTCATTTAAAGCCAAAAATTGATAACTGTCTTGATGATTAAGTCCTAATCTTCGACTCACTAGATAAGCCATGGACTCAGCTTGTAAGTGTGGATTTAGCTTAGAATTCTCACCAGTATAAGCAAGCTTTTGTGAACTGGTCTGCACTTCTGCTTCAGCTAGTTTGTTGACTAAAGTCGTCAAAACTTCTTCAGGTTTAGCACTTCCTTTTTGTAAAAGAATAGTAGATTTATCTAAATCCAACTGTCCTTTTTCTCCATGTTCCAAGTTAACAAACTTAACCGCCAAGCCCTTTTCTTCAGCAAGATTTTTCAAAGTCCTATAGATATTATTATAATCTTCTGGTGCTTTTGGTTGCCAATTTTTAGACGGAATTTGTGATAAATCGGCTCCTTTAGTTTGAGAAATATCAAATAATTTCTCCGTTCTAAAGTAGGTTCTTGTCATTTCTTGTCCCGTCTTTGGGTCAATTACCGGTTGCTTATTTTTGTCCAGAATAGGCTTAATAACTGGCGCTGCAATTAAAATTGCTTTTTCTCCTCGTTGCACCTGGCCACCAATTTTCTTCCAACCACCATAAGATTTTAAGCGAGTTGCTTGCGGATATTGTGCCATAATCAACTCAAAATTTCTAGGTGAATAATGATCTAATTCTCCCATTGCACTAAGATAGTTTTTATAATTTTCTGGCTCTAGATAGCTTTGTCTTTTTTCTTCCAGGACTGCATTAAGAGTCTCACGATTATTCGTTTTAATCAGTTCACTAACGGATAAATCTCTCTCTTGATTAATCTGCCTAGACTGCTCAGCAGCATTTGATAAAGCATTAGTCGGATCAGTCCCTTGTGCAACCTCCATGCCGTCAGGTGTCCCATCACCATCTGTGTCCGCTGAATAAGGATTGGTGCCACGTGCCAGTTCTTCTTCATCTGTAAGACCGTCTCCGTCAGAATCTTTGGCTTGCTGCTGCCGTATTATTTCCTCTTGAGAAGCAAACTGCTGCTCCTTTAAAACGTCCATCATCTCCTTACCATTATCCTTAACGTAGGTATCATTGATAGCCAGCTGCTCTAGCTGGCCATTACGTTCACGATAAACACCGAGGACGGTTTGTTTATCTAATCGTTCTAACTCTTCCCCTAATTGACCTTTTATTCTCATCACTGATGCTGGAATGAGTGCATCCTCTGTATTCCTAAAAAGAACTAATAGATCGCTGTCCTCTGGTGTTATTGCCTTAGACATATCAATATTATGTAGCTTTTCAACATCAGAGAGGTCATTAAAAACAAAAGTACCTGTTTCAATTATCTCTGGCAACATAGGCAAAACTTTCATCTTATCTCTACTAGCTTCTGATATTAAAATAGCATCATAATCACCTCTGCCGTAAGCAAAATCTTCTAATGCTTCAGTCATATTTCGATCAACTGGAGAAACACCAGCTAAGTGTGCAAAGTTATTTTTTCTAAATTCCATTTGTACAACTTCACTATTTCCTTTTTCATCCGAAATGAAATACGAAAGCTTACTATCAGCTATTTCTCTCAAGTACCATTGGGCCGTTGTTTGTAACGTTGGTGCAAATCTATTCAATCTACGAAGCTCTTTTGCATCTATTCCTTTATAACCTGGTTTTCTCGTTTGCACGTTCTCATTTTTAATGGTAAAATTTAATTGAGCGATGGCAGGAAAATCAGGTTGCGGTGGATCCGTAACAGGCTGCGATGCTGTCCTAGAAGAACTGAGTTCTTCTGAATAATCGGAAGTGCGATGAAATTCGCCCGCATCGCTATTAATTAACTGTTGACCTTGGTCAGCAGTTTTTTTATTGTCTTCACTTTCTGATTTCATAGCCTCAGTGAAATGGTCTATTCTCATTTCAGTTCCAGCCGCATAATTTTTTAAGTTGAAATCATCCGTTTCTAAGAACGATTTCAACTGCAGACTGTCAAGATTTTCTTCATACATGCGATTGACAATCTGCGTTACCTGAGTTTGAGTCAATGTTTCTCCGTTAATAACCGCAAAAGTTTCTCTCGGGTCTACGGCCCAGCCATAACCCAGTTTATCCGCATGACTTCCAAAATCGCTACTATCAAGTAAATCGTTAAAATCAATCGTTCCAAAATTCTGATGCCCCGTGTATAAGTCAACGGGAATACCCGAATCTCGGCTGACAGCCTTTGGTAAAACTGGTTTTGGATAGGTAGCATCTTTCTGTCGTGCAATTTCTAAATAGTCTGAAGGAAGCACTTTCTCTAATCTCTCTGAGATCGTCTGATTTTCTCCCCCAATATCATATCGGATATTTTCAACCAAGGGTTGGCCGTTCTCATCTCGCAAATCAAACCAAGTTCCACCTTCATTTGTTATGTGTAGAGGTGGAAATACAGGTATGTCCTCTGCTGGCATTGCTTCCAGACGGCTGTTATTTTCTGTATAAAGAGCTCTTATAAAGGTATCGTAAGGGATAATATCTCCTAAAGAATAGTTATCTGACAGTAAATTTTCGTCAGAGGAGTGAAAAACGACTTGTAAATCTGGTTCAGAACTAGTTTTTTCTAAATTTTTAGGAGCAGCCTGAGATAATACTTGATTATTCTCTAAAAGTTCTTCTTCTGTTCTGGTAACTGTTTTTGTAACTTCTGTCACCTCTTTATTTATTCGATCAGGGAACAATTCTAGTAGCGACTCCCCATTAAGAGAGATACCATAGTCTATATCTGCAGTATCGGAATCAATTATCATTAAACTGTCTAAAACATCTCCTCGGCCAGGTTCCGATAAAATATGTTCCAATTTCTGAAGTTGGTCAGAGGAAATAATCTTTTTAACATAATCAATGAGTTCCTCTGCAGAGCTAAATTGCTCCTTATGGTTATTATCTTCCACCACTTCATAGCTAGTAATAGGCTCGGTAATAACCTTGGGCTGCCACGGTTTCTCTTGAGGGAGTTGGTCTGCATTTAGGACTCCTTGATCAACCAGCTCATTGCTCAAGGTTTCATAAGATAAATTTTCATAGGCTTCTAAAACATCCTCCCATTCATTTTTAGGAACTATATAACGCTGCACAAAATCATTCAAAGAGCTAGTGTTAATATGGCTTAGTTCAATAGTTGCTTCCTCAAAACGATGATCATCTCCCATATAATAAGGTCGGTTGAGGCCTACCTCTGCTACACTATACTTTTGCATTAACTCCAATGACGTGACGAGATTTTCTTTATTAAGTGAATCTATAAACGTTTTTTCCTCAGTTTTGTCACGAGTCGTTATATCATTAAGATTCTCAAATAATACCCCTTGCTTTTCCTCTGGTTCAGACATATCTGCTCCTTTCTCTGGTCGCTTCAACTGCTGCAGCAATTCGTCAACCCTTTCTTTTTCTTTCGTATTTTTTGGGAAGTACTTAGCCGACTGGACAAGATTCCCACTCTCATCCATTTCTAGCGCAACCTTCCGCAAGCCTTTAACAAAGTAAATGCTAGGTTGTTTCTGCCATTGATTGAGCTCTCCGGCTTCTACCAGCTCTTGTGCGGCCGTTGACAGAGAAACCTGGTCATTTCTCCTAGCCATCTCTTCTAGGCGCTCTAGCTCCTTCTCATAGCGTTTAATGGTGGCTTTGGTATAAACAGACTCCCCTTTTTTGGATTTTTCAATCTCTTCTCTGATTCTAGGGATATTACGGACACTCATTTCAAGACCCGTGCCCTGTCGATTGAGCCCCTGCTCTCGATTTTCAGCCTGCCACTCCAAGTGCTCCACTCGTTCCCGTTGAGCCTCTATCTCTTTACTTTTAGAGATAGCCCGCTCCTCTAATCGATTAGCACGTCTAAAAAAAGCGTCTCCACCACGCTTATCGTTCATGGGTTGCCCATTAGCTTGGGCAACATGGTCAAAGACCGCTTGAGTGGAATCCCTTAGCTCTCCCTCAAGTCGGTTTAGCTTGCGCCTAGCTTGAGCTAGACGACTATTATCTAAACTAGGCTCTGACTTTTCCTGCTTCAAATAATCGTTCCAATCCATCTTTTCTTGCCCCTCTTGTTTAGGCGGTATATCAACCACTACGGGAATACCGTCAGCCTGTAGCTTATCAATAAATTTTTGACCAGCTTCATCATTATCTACCGCTAGGGTAATTAGGTCTGCATTTTCCCCATTCCTAAAAACGTCCGTCAGACGAACCACTTCATCTATATTAGTCCGCAACTGCCTTCTACTTAGAGTCTGACTAGCCTTACCGTCGGATAATAAGTCCAAGGTATAGTGACTGATTGTCCCTTTTTTAAGGCCGTCCATAGCTACCAAGCGGACATCCTTTAGTTCCTCCTTGTGGACCTCATAATAAGACATCAGGTCGATTGGGGCCTCTGCAAAGACTAGGCGTTTAGGTTGGCCCACGTCAATAGAGAATCCTGATAAACCGTCAGAGCGCTTCATCAATTGCTTGAGGTGCCCCCGTTCATGTATATCAGGATGATTTTCTATCCCTTGGAGGCTAGCCCCAACCAACTTGCCATCGAGGTCTTTTGCTTTAAAGACAATGACAGGCTCTGTCAGATTAGCCTGATAATTGATATAGTCTGCTTGAGCTAGATTGCCAGATTGGATAAAGAAGTCAATCGTCTCATCAGATAGACCACGATCATTTTTGAGATAGCCCCTAGTCCTTGATAGGTCTTTCGTCTCTGACTTAGCCAAATAATAAGAAAAAGGCTCAGCCTTAGCAACTGGCTGAACCTCTACTGTGTTAAAATCTCCTGTCCGTAAATAATCGACTGCCTGGTTAAACGACACCTCTTGGCCAGATAATTCTTGCTTGACCGTCCGGACCAAGTCAATCACGCTGCCACCAGTATCTCGTGACCACCACATAAAGCGATTGCGGTCTGGATACAATCGAAAAGTATCATGCTCCTCCCAGTAATAATAGTTTGATTTTTGTCTGAGCTCTAACCCCAAACCTTGAGCAACAGACACAATATCCATACTATTAAAGCGTTTCAAGCGTTCTTCAAATCTTGCTTGTAAATCGGTTCTCCTAGTTTCTGCTTTTCCTGCCATCACTCATCATCTCCTCAATCAAGTTCTTCCCAAGCAATTTCAGGGAATTTCTCTAGCCACGCTGTGCTATTTTGCACAAAGCACTTCGTTAATTTCCGATAGAGACTCGTTCGAGTCTCACCTTGCGAGCGAGCAATCGCATCAAACTTCTTAAAATCTTGCTCGTCAATATAAATAGATAATTGCTTTTTAGCCGTCTTACTTGCCTGTCTCATAGTTCCTCCTTTAGTCTTAAATTAGGTCATTTTCCCATGCTGCAACAATAGACTCTCCAGAGTCAATAACTCGACTCTCTTCCTCTTCGTCAACAGCTTTCAAAAATTGCTTAAAGCCCTCATCCTCATCAACCACTAGGCTCCAGTTCACATTTTCCGTAAACTCTGCAATATCCTGATTCTTCATATCGTGGTAATACTTATACCACTTACCATCATCAGGATTGTCTGATAGGTATTTCTTCATAGGGTGGTCATTAACGGTAGCCCGCTTATCTCTAAAGACATTCTGTTTAGAGATAAATAGTAGTGCTTCACCGACTCCAATCCGAGCGATTTCATCTGGAGTCATCAGATCTCGTTGGTGGGTCTGATAAGACGTAGTTCCTGACTTATGGCGACCACCACTCTCAGAATAGTTGGTCTGAACAATCGTCTGGCGCCCAGCTCGTTTAGAGAAATATTCCATCGTGGTCACATCATTAGTTCCTAGAAAAAGTGTTGAATCACAATTATTCATCAGCGTCTCCCAATCCTTAGGATAGAGGGCTTTTGCTTGGCCTAGCGCCTGCCAAATGGGCTCAACAGAAATCTCACGACTACGAACAGAGGCCAACACCTCTATAAAGTTAGGAATTCTACCGATATTGGCAATCTCATCAATGATAACTCGAATATGTAACAAGTCATCTTTGCCTAAGCCCTCAACTTTCCCTTGAATAATTTCATCAGCCTGATGCGTTAATTGATCAAACATGACCGCAAACAGGGTTGAGGCTAAGAAGTTAAAGGCCTTATTCGTTTCAGGAATTGCAATAAAGACGGCTGTTTTTTCTGTGTTCCAGGTCTCCATCTCTAAAGAATCACTGGAGACCAAATCAGCCACCGCCTCATGGTCAAAAACAGAATACTGTGCCGACATAACTGCTAAAACACTAGTCCGTGTTTCAGCCTCAAAGTTAGAATTAAAAAGATTCCACTGTCTGCAGGCATAATTACCAGGGATGAGCTTCTCTAGGTCCTCAAACATCAGCTCAGTAGGACTTGGAACCTTTTCATCGACTCGCCGAATATTTCTAAGCAGGTCAGGTATCATGGTCAAATTAGGGGTGTAACCCCGCTTTTGGCTATCAAAATAAAGATAGCCAATCAAAGCCCGGGTTAACAGCAAGTTGGCCTGTACCCAGAAGTTTTCCCCTTGGTTGTCGGACTTCTTGGTACCATCGACAATTGCTTCTGAAATCCGGTCTATATCCAGCTCAGAGCGCATATATTTAAAGGGATTAATGGTGTTAGAATTGGTCATTGTGACCAAGTCAAACACCTTAATCTTGTAATTGTGCTTAGCCAGCATTTGACCCACCTCATGAACCAGTAATCCCTTAGGGTCTGTCACAATATAAGACCCATTCATCTGCATCAGATTGGGCTTGACATAGGTAAAGGTCTTCCCAGACCCGGGAGGCCCGAAAACTACTACATTCTTATTGAGTTGCCTATCATAAGGCAACCGGCTATTAAATAGCCCCATTCGAGCACGTTTCGTGTAAATGATATTATTCTCAGCTATCTTATCTTCAAAAGGCTTTAATTCCTTAGCGGTCGCAAAGCGAGCCGATCCAGACTCTTCACCTGTCCGATGTGTTCCCCCAGGACGAAAGCGAGCATACAGAACCAAAGCTATCAAAAAGCCAAACCCTGCAGCACCCCAAGCAAAGGGAGAATTGACAAAGATAAAATATGGCCGCTGTAAATAATGACTTATGGTGTAATTTGTAGCCTTTAGAATATCCACCACTCCAGTTGGTCGAGGAGCCGTCAAAAAAAGAGCTACCAGACGATAGCTCAAACCTGCAAATAATAGACCTAGCACACCAAAAGGCCAAAATTTTCGTTTGACACCAATCATCTAAAGCCCCTTTCCTTTTGTTTTTGTCGCACGTGGCTTTTTAGCTTTAGGCTGCTTCTTCTTATGCTTGTTAATCTGTTCCTTAACGGTCAAGTCTGACGCTTTCTTAGCCAGTTTATCCTTAGCCTTTTTGGGATTCTCCAAAATAGAAGATTTGACTTTCTCACAGGCAGAAGCTAAGACGTTTTCATCTCTAGCCTTAAACCAAAGACGCTGCTTGCCATTGGGTAAATCTTCGTGAGCAAAGTTGACACCATATTTCTTGAGTTCAGCCTTTAGCTTGGTAAAGTTAATCTCACTTTCCGCAAAATCCTTATAGTCTTTCGAACCTTGAGCGTATTTCATAAAAGTCTTAATCGACTGCTCTCCCTGGTTCATGTGCTTAATATGACTTTGCTGCAGGTGATTGGCAGTAGCTTCAGCTAAATAAGCCATTAGTTTTAGCAATTGCTCACCCGTTCGCATCGAAACCTCATTAAATCGATGGGTTAGTTCTCGTTGGTCGATCATTTTACATCATTCCTCTCTATCTTTATTTAGGGTAATCCGTAAGTTTAGGGGCGCTGACAACTTGGTAACCATAGTCAGAAGACTTGTCTTGCTTGACTTTAAAAGTCACTCGCTTGGTCGTCACCTCGTCTTTAACATCTTTCAAGCCACAGACATAAGTCACCGTCCAGATGCCTTTTTTCTGTTTGATACTTTCCAGCAAGACACTAGTTGGCGTAACAACACTTGTCTTAAGCTTATCCTTGTCTATATCTGGCGCAATATAGTTAGAGATTTCATTGGTCTGATTAAAGTAACTGCCAAGGAAATAACGACTAAAGACATCAATCGCATGATCATCAGAAGATTGATTACTAGTTGTTGTGACCTTTTGTGGCGCTGCTTGATTTGCTTTTAAGGCTTTAACTTGCTTGCCCAACTGACTAGCTACAAACAGACTAAGAAAACTCATGACGAGAGCCAGCACCAAAAGAGCCCCCTTGAGTACGCTTAAAAGAGGATTTTTAGCTCTTTCTCGCTTTGGTCGAGGGCTAACTGGCTTATCAGCTGCTGCAGGGGTATACTTATCTGTAGGAGCTGGAGTCCGGTTTGGCTTCAGAGCTCCTAGTAGCCCCTTTTTAGCTTCTGGTTCCAAGCCAAAGTCAACTAAGAGTGTCTGAAAGTTTTGGCCCATTTCAAGTGGTAAGTTCACTTCTGCCTGGTCTAGGAGAGTTCCTTGACTATCCAGCTGCTGCACCTTTACCTGAGTTTGAACGTTAAGCTGCAAGCAGCGATTTTCCTCACTCTCTAAGCCAAGTAAGAGAGCATCACGATTAGGAAATTCTAGCGTTTTACCATCTAGAGAACTGATAGAGCGAAACATTAAGCTTCACCGCCTTTCTGACTCAAATTGCTTTCAAGAAAACTTTCCAACTCCTCAAGTGATAAATCATACTTCTTCAACAAGGCTTGTTGTTGCTTGAGCTCCAGCTGCGTAATAGCAGCTTCGAGTTTTTCAATCCGTTCTTGAGACTCTTTTATCTTCAAGCGATGTTTTTCAATCTGCTGTTTCTTACTATCAATTTGCTCTGCTAGAGTTTTCTTTTTGCGTTTTGGTGTTGTATCAAATTCCATTGTATTTCTCCATTTCTAGTTAATCACTTACTAATCGTCGCCAGCTTCTGTATCTGAACTTGAGCTAGAACTGCTATTATCATTAGCCCCTGGAACAACCGTTCCATAAGCCAAGGTCCCATCATTGGTATTCGTTGAGTCCGCAATCAATAAGGTAGTCATATCGTTAACCTTATACTTGCCACTGACCTTAGTGTAGTTCAGCCGCATGGTTAGCTTGTTCTCAAAATCAAGTTGGGCGTCTTTCTTAGAACCCTTGGTTTTTAAAATATCGTTGGTATAAGTCACTGTTGCAATCACGGTGTGATTACGATCATTGATATAGATTTGTGCATCTTTAAACTTATAATTGACGATATAGCCTTTATAGGATTGATTAACCGGTTCCTCTTCCTGTGAAACCGTCCCATTGTAGAGTCCTTCAGTCATAAAAGGTTTATAGCGTTCTCGATTCTCACCCAGGTCTTTCTTGGTGTAATAAGCTACCAAGAAGTCCTTAATATAGCTATTCGTTAGCTCTGACCCTTTAGCAACCTTATGGCTTTTTGCCTGTTTAACAGGTGCGCTACCTTTATGGCCAATCCGTCCAAAGGAAAAGCCCAGCATAAAAATCACAATAAGGGTAAGAATGATGCCTACCCACTTAAAAAATGTCACTTTGACTGTATCTATCATAAATTTTCAAATCCTTTCTTTAGTGTCCGGGCGGCATAGCGAAACTATAATAAGCCGCATTATTTGCTACTCGCCAATGCACCTGTGTTTGATTGCCCAGATAATTCAACTCGGAAACAAGAAAACTGCCATCATCATTAACCGCCTCGACAAAACTAACGTGGCCATAAGCAGCCATAGTAAAGTCAAAGCCACCAGCTGTTGAGCATACCGCACCCACCTCAGGTTTTCCAGTCGCTCGCCAGCCATAAAGAGCTGTCAGGCTACGGACCCAGTCTTGACCATTGCCGAGATTGTTGACAACATCAATATTCCAGGTCTCGTGTACCCTATTTTTGACATAGAAGGTACATTGTCCTTGCGGATAGGCATTTCCTGGATAACCTGTAATACAAGCTTGGCTTGGTTGTGGCCATTTGAGTTTGTCCTTATACTCTTGAGGGAAATTAAAGGATGAGGCCTTGGTTCCGCCAGGACCAGAGCCATTCTTAGCCTCCGTTTTCATGGTACCCTTAAAGATATTCTCGAATTTCTTGGCACTATCAGAAATCTGACCAATCTTAGTTTGTCCATCGGATAGCTGTACCCCTTCGTAGTGTAAAGACCAATACTTGGCCACCTCTACAGAGTCCTTAGCAGTGGCTAGATAAGCTTTTACATCCTTATAGCCACCGTTTAATTCTCGGTGTAAGAGGTCTAACTCGACCTTTGAATCCAGAGTCTTACTAGAAGCAGTTGCCCACCTTGAGCCATTGACACTGTTGCCCCAGCCAGACCACTGAAAGTATCCAGCCACCCCGCCACCAGGGTTAACCGCTTTGGGGTCAAAGTTTGATTCCCTTTCGCAATTAGCCAAAGCTCCGGCGATTCCTTGTACCGTAGCACCCTCAGAACCTAGTTGATTGACAATAGCAATCACATCTGCAGCCCTCTCTTTAGAAATACCTGCCTTTTGGGCAACCTGGTCAGGGGTTAAGCTCGTCTTAGACCCTCCAGAAGAACCTAAACTGGTCTTCTGTGAGTAGGTCACAAAGGGAAAATAAAAGCCTGGATTCATATACATCCAGGACTCTTTATCCTTATGACGAGTAAAGACATAATCTTTCATAGAGTTTTTGACGGTTACCGTTGAGTGCTTCTTATCTGCTGTTTCAAATTGCTTAGCATAGGCAATACGTAAGCCCTTATCTGTCCTTACCTGTCCAATCTCATCACCAGCCTTCACCTTATCCTTACTTTTAACGCGGATAGTTGCCACATTGTAATAGATAAACTCTGCCTTATCCGTCTTAATGATGACATTGTTACTGTCACCGTCGCCATCATCACCTTTTATATCTTTCTTGGTCACCTCAACAGTCCCATCCATAACAGCATAAATCTTAGCGTTCTGCTTAGCCTCTAGAATCGTATCGGTATACATATCTTTGCCGTGATAACCAAACCGAGAAGTAACCGTAACTGTCTCTTTGCTCTTATCCTCCTTGTCCTTATTCTTTTTCTTGTCCTCTTCCTTCTCAGGGGGATTAAAAGGATTTTCGAATTCCTGTAGTCCTGGATACTTACCAGTTTCTTTCTGAGCATCCAGCAAATCCTTATACTCGTCTAACTCATCAGAGTCTAGTTTTATCCACTTGACCTCACTCTTTTTCCCATACAGATCTGCCATAGTCTTAGGGTTATCTTTGTCTTTATACATGTTTTTCCAAATGTCATCTAAGGCATCGGAAAAGTGGTTAAAATGCATAAAGCCAGCAATCTTACCACCAAAACCATCATCCCAAGGTGCATCCGGCTCCCACTCCCCACCGTAGCGGTAGTTCATGTAAAGCAATACAGAGTCAATATCGGTATAATAGACATCCCCACCACTATAATCAGACTTTTTCCCGTCAGATTGGCTAACCTGAACCCATGCCTGATTAAGTGTGTATTCTGTCTGCTGGATGATATTCGATGAAAAAATCGAAGATACCATAATAACGATAAAAATCAAGAAAGCACTGATTAACCCAACAAACCAAGTAATCGGATTAGCTAAAAGTGTTGTCACCACAGCCTTGACAACCACTGCAGTCGCTCTAACTGCTGCTTGTGTTGCTTTAGCTGTAGTCTTAACAGCAGTCTTACCAGCTCGATAACCAGCACGACCGGTTCGATAAGTGACCTTTGCACCTGCTTTACCAACTCTATAGCCGGTTTTAGCCGTTCGCTTAGCTTGAACAGCATTACGTCTAGCCTGAACCATGCTGCCAAGAGTGTCATCTTGACCCATGTTAGCCTCTACGCTAGAACGAACCCCATATTTAACACTTCGTTTGACCCCATTTCTGACTTTCTGAAAACCAGTTGGATGTTCCTTTTTAAGAAGCTTCTTGGTTTTCTTAGCTGCCTTTTTGGTCTTCTTAGCGGCTCGCTTTTTCTTCTTTGCCTCCTTTAGCTTATCCAGCGACTTCTGATCGACATTTCGCTTACCAAAGTTCTTCTTAGCCAAAATCTTGACATTTTCTTTCTCCTTTTTAACAGCGTTCTTAGCCTCTTTATAGTCTGCCTTAGCAAAGCGCTGCGCTTCTCTAGGCTTTAAACGCTTATAATCAGCAACATCTGACTTAACCTGTCGCCTAACGGACATCCGTTGACGTTTCTCAAGGAGCTTTTCTCCTTGACTTTTTTCCTTTTCGTCCAAACTATCACCTCCTGTCAGTCACTAAAAAGTGCTATGTGACCACAAAACCAAGTTACCTTAAGCCCTCTGGTCACACAGCACTTAAGCGCTGTGTAGCTGTGTACTAGTTGTCTTCGACTACCTTATAAGCATCTGTCGCAACCAATCTAAATAACTCTGTCTCTTTCGGTATTGGATTTTCAAAAGGGACAACCATCTGACCGGCGATAATAAGCCCGGTCCCTTTTGCCTTTGGCTTTTCCACGTAGCGAGTCAAAGCAGGGGTCAGTGTAATAACTTTAGATAACTGGTCCAAATCCACCCGTTTTTGTTTGAGTAAGATAATAAACTCACTGTTAGAGATTAACTTACGCCCCTCTACACGTTCCAACAGGGTCTCCACATTCTGCGTAATCCCCGTAGGAATAGCCCCGTATTTACGGACACGAGCATAAAGATCAGTAAAGAACTCTGCTTGCTTGTCAGTTTGGAATTGGTACTGCATTTCATCAAAATAAAGGTGGCTCGTCACCTTTCCTTGATTATCGACGACTTGGTTCCAAATATAATCCTGAACAACCATCAGGGCAAATGGTTTTAACTTCCCTGATAGCTTTTTCAAGTTGAAAATCACAAATCGGTCCGTAATATCCACGTTGGTCTCATGCGCAAAAATATCTTGTGACCCCTTGGTGTAACTTTCAGACTTCAGAGCCAGTGACTGAGCTGCAGGTTCTGGTTGCTCCAGTAGAATATTATGCCAATCCTTAAGGGTAGGCGTCCTGTCCGTGATTTGCTCGTAGGTCAGCTTAGTGACTCGGTCAATCAGAGAGAAATCATCGTCAGTAACTTCTTCCAAGATATTCTCGAACAACCCCATAATCAAACTGGACTTTTGCCCAATCGGGTCTGCATCATCAGCAGATAACTTATCCATATCTGGTAAGTCCATTAGATTAAGGTGGGTTGTAGATCCAGGATAAATATCGACCACCTGAGCCCCAAAAGCTCGACCAATATCTGTGTACTCCTCTTCAGGGTCTACAATAATGACCCTATCATTAGGAAACTTTAGCAGCGTTGGAATAATTTCATCCGTTTTCACCGTGACAGACTTACCTGAACCAGAGGACCCCAGGACAACCCCAGAAGGGGTGTTGAGGTCCCGCTGGCGATCAACAGTAATAATGTTATTAGAAATCTGATTTTGTCCGTAATAGATAGCATTAGGACTGTCAGACTGCAAGTCCGTATTTGTAAACGGTATCTGTGTGGCTACGTTGGACGTAGTCATAGGCCGAGTAAAATTCTTCTTAATATCCAAATAGTTGACACCGATTGGTAAAATCGTATTGAGAGCCTCTTCTTGATGATAAAAGGTCTCTTCAAAGTCCACCACGTGCTTACGACCAGCCGCCTTAATTCGGTTGGTATAATCAGCCAATTCATCTTCAGAGTCAGCCTTAAAATAGACCAGAATAGACCCTGTATAAATCTTTTGGTCATTATCTTGGATTTCTGTCTTCCACTTTTCAGCCTCTTCTGCCTTTTCTTTAGCTTCACCAGACACCGCCAAATCGCTAGAGACACCGTCTCTAGCTGCTCCTTTCTGCGACTTAACCATATCCATTTTAACGGTTGCTTCAGCGGTATTGATTTCCTTAATCGCTTGCCCAATATCCTTAGGTTTAGCGTTAATCACAATAGCCAATTCAATCCCAACATCTGTCAAAGACTTGATTAAACGATCATTTAGAAAAGACGGGTATTCCCTTACAAACATAACCTTAACGTACTTATGGTCTAACATCATCTTTTCTCGTTGAAACCAAATCCTACTAGGAGCGACAAAAGACTTTGTCGTCAATCCAGATAAGGCTACATCTCGATAGTCCACATCCAGATAAGGATTGCCCCGCAGCAAATCATTAAAAATATTTAGCCGCTGTGACCCGTTTTGAGGGACAATAGGGACATCGATAGACTGGAATTGCTTAGAAAAGTTATTTTCAACGTCATTTAGCTTACGATAGGCCAACTTTCTATCTTTAGCCTGAGTGCTTACCGTAACGTATTTTTCCACTTTAAAATTATTTTGGTCTGTATCAAAACGAGACTTAATCATATCATTGTATTCCTGGCGGAAAACATCTCCTCCATCACCTGTATAGTCGTAGGTGATTGTCTCTAGAAGTGTTGACGGAATAGGACGATTCAGCACCAATAATTGATAGTGATTCTCCGAATCCAACCCGTTTAGCGCACCCGCATAATAGTCAACCACATCTAGCTGCTCTTCTTCATCAGCTGTAATGTAGTTAGTATCTCCCAGATAATAAGTCTTAGAATAGGTCTCATCTGCCACGTGCATCAGACCGTCTTCAAACAAAGACGTGTAGCGAATAGTGTTCTGTGTGCTAGGCTTCATCGCTCGTCTTAGCTGCTTCTGCCGTGCCTTTTCAGACCGTGTCAAAGTCGTTCCACTCGTAGACGCCTTTCTCTTGAACAAACTTACCATTAAACTCCTCACTTTCATATTCGGTCATATAGGACCGTTCTTGTACCGTGAACTGAAAAATCAGCCACTCCTTAATCACTTTGTCAATCTTAAAACCATAAATGACAAAGGGCACTACAATAATAGCGCCAACATAGATCAGCATATCCGGCCACCCCATAAGCGAAATGAGAATCGCCAAGCCAATATATATCCCAAAGCCAAAAAACATCAGCAACTGTCGACCCGTAAAAGCACCGATAATACCTCTCTCATAACCTTGGATTTCCTTGTAAAAATTAGACCCTAACTTGTTCATTAGTAACCTCCTTCCTTAAATAAATAGTCCGTGCCTTATCCCAAGCACTTGTAAAGTCAATGGGAATTTCTTGCCCTTTCAACAAATTACTAAAGCCATATTCATCCAATTGAATATAGCCATTTGTTCTAGGAACTTGGCTAACGTAAATAGTCACTTTCGAAGACTCCTGATAAGAGACAAGACCTTTTAGTTCAACGGTAACCTGACCCTTTTCTCCCAGAGTTTTAACATCTGCCTCACTAAGGGTAAAATGGTCATTTAGCTTTACAGGTTGCTTTGGCTTTTGACCAGTGGCAACCTTTTGTGGTGCTGGCTTAGCCCTTGCATTAAACAGGATAACCGCACCAATCACTACCACCCCTACCCCCAATAAACACCAAAGCCAAATTGCTTTTGACATCTTGACTTCCTCCTTCCATCAAAAAAGCCCATCTAGTATTTGACTACTAAATGGGTATGGTAGTTTAATCCTCATCCTTTTCAGGAGAATAGGGACCATAAAAGGACTTCACGATACCAGCTCGCCTCATAGCATCTTCGTATGCCGAGCGAGCCAATTCAGAAGCCACAATCGTTCTAACTCTAAGACTCCAAAGTTCATCCTTGGCTTGAACTATAGAGTTATCCAGGTCTTTATTTCGCCTTTGATAGTCCCTTTTTCTTTTTTTTAACTCTTCAATTGTCATCTGATTTCCTTTCCATCAAAAAAAGCAACTCTAGGATTTGAGTTGCTTAATAACTATAAGTTGAATAATCGTTTCCAGAAACCACGTTTTCTTAAAGTTTCTATGGTTTTCTTCTGGTTTTCACTTTCTCTCTCTAAAGCCTGTTTAGAGGATACCAATTCTTTACGTTCGGTTGTTAAAGCCTCATTTTCAACGATCAACTTCCTACAACACTCCTCTTTCTGGTAATATTTTTGGAGGCGTTTTTCAGCCTGTGCGATTTCTTCACGCAACCGTCGCAATTCTGCATCCTTGGTCTCGCAATCTTCTTTCAGCTGCTTGACATCATGTTCTAGCTCTGCTTTCTGATCCTCAAAACTTTTCAAAATTAAATATTTCCTTTCATTATCCGGTTCTATTAGGTGGCCTCGCTCAAATGTTTTAGCAACAGCATAAAACTTTGAAACAGCCATAAACTCCTCCTAAGACTTTTTATCCATTATACCATAGGACTGTCTCTAAATTTTAATTCGCCTGGAACAAGCTCTTAGCCATACGCTGTGAGCCGAAAAGCAAGAATGTAAAGACTACACACTTACAAATGTATATAGCACCGTCAGCAAATTCACCAATTAATCCATCCGTAGAGAATTTTAATGACGAATCTATACTAAATCCTTGCCATATAACAAGTATCAGAATAATAATAACTGCTTGAAAAGATACAGCTGCCGCACGTTTCAAAAAGTTTGCCGCAATCGATCGTGTACTGTCTGACATCCAAAAGGCCACAAAAATTGGGGAAACTGCTTTAAGTAAATAAAGTTCGATAAATCTGAGAAGAGTGATTACTTTAATAGATAATAGTGAGACAGACCCCATAATCCAAGCAATGATGTTTACAGCATATCTAACAAACGTATTTCCTTTTTTTAGAGCGGTAAATGTACCAATTTCCTTAAAGTTATCCGAACCTGCTAATCCAGCTACACCGTCAAAGAACCATAGAAAAACTTTAACGAGCTTACCAGAAAACATGACTAAAGCATAGGCAATAGCATATTTATAAGCAATCTCTAGAAATAATCTCCATGTCACGTCCCCATTTTCTCGCTTGATATATCGGTACCAGGATAACATCTCAATTAACATCATGACGGAAATCATGATGACTCCAATGGCCTGAAAAGCTTTATTGACATTATTTACCGAATTATTAACCGAGCTATTATATCCATATAGGGACTTGGTTAAATCATCAATAGCATCTTTCATACAACCTCCTATCTAAAGGCAAAGAAAAAAAGAGTCCTAAGACTCTTTGAAACAGCTAATCATCAAATTTAGAAAAGGTAAGCGCAAAGGCAAGAAAGACAGCTACAATCCCTATCAACCAAGCATCAAACACCGGATGAGGGAAAAAGTTAGGAATATCTTTTGTGAACATACTATCACTATAGAGAAAAGTGAAAATCGATTTTAAAAAATGGGGCATAACTGAAGGATCCTCATCAACTCCAAAGATAAATGTAGCAATCCCTCCCAAAATCAACAACAAAACAAACTTTGAAATACACCAAACCACAATCGTTATAAGAGAACACTTGATAAGATTAAAAAACAAACGTGTCAAGTAGAATGGGGTTTGAATAACTAATAGAACGGCTTTTACTAGCCAATAGAAGCCCGTTGCTCCAGCCAACTTTAGCTTAGCAGATTTAGTCATTGGTCCAGCCTCGTAGTCCTCAACATCATCAACTGGACTCGCTTGATAGCTCGCAGCTGCCCCTGTATAGCGATTGACCAAGGACTGTGCCTGCTCAATCTCTTGAGAGGTCGGTGGCCGACCGTTCACCTCTTCAAAATCCCTAACATAAGCCATATAATCAAAATCTCCGGCCATAGCGTTACCTCTTACTTTATCTTTTCTTAATACCTTCATTGTAACATTTTTTTACATTTTTTAAGCCAAAAAATAGGAAATCTTTCCTATTTTTGCCTTAGAAGCTGATCGCATTAAGACCAGCTACAATCGCTGCAGTAATCCCTGCAGCAAGTACTCCTAGGGCTGCCCCTGAAATAATACCAGACATCCCATTATCTTGGTCAACAGGATTTTTATTCTTCCATCCTGAGAAGAATGTATAAGCACCAGTTAGGAGCCACCCCAATCCAATCGCTGTGATAATACCACCTAAAGCTGTGACAACTTTTGTTGCTGTTTCCATAATTTAAAAGTTCCTTTCTGTTTGTACAATAAAGTATTAAGATTAAGCCTCTTTCTTCTTTTTCCAGAAGAAAAGACCACTTAGAGCCATTAAGGCCATACCAACCAAGCTAGTCGCTTGACTGGCTTTATCTCCTGTATGTGGCAAGGTCTTCATTTGGCCATCATCAGACTTAACACTTAGTGTTTTATCAGAGTTAACGGTTGCCCCAACGGTCCCAGGATCAACGGCTTGAGTAGTTCCATCAGCCTGGCTAACGACAGGTTGGCCATTTTGAACAGAGACGATAGTTGAACCATTGTCCGTTGTCACAGGTGCTTCTGGGGTAACATCTTGTACCACTTGTCCAGTAACCTCGCTCTTAGTTCCAACTTGACTTTGACCTTGCTCATACGCTTGGTCTGCTGTAGGTTCTTGAGCTTTTGGCTGTGTTTCTACTGGTGCCGCAGGCTTTTCTGCCTCTGTTTTGGCACCCTTATCGCCTGTTGTTGGCGCACTATCATCACTAGTAGCCCCGCTGGACGGATTAGATGAACTATCATTGCCCTTATCGGCTGATGAAGAAGGAACACTGGAGTCATCAGGAGCCTGACTAGAAGGCCCTGATGGTTGACTTTGACCTTGACTTTGGCCTTGGTCAGGCGCTGGTGTCGTAGAACTTGAACCAGTATCACCTGATTGGTCTGAACCACTATCAGGAGAATTTGGGGCTGGTTGATCCGGTGTTGGGCTATCATTTCCTGCCGCATTTCCATTATCTGGAGTCGCTGGCGTTGTTGGTGCCGTGTCATCCGTACCAGGGTTGTTTGGTGTTACTGGTGTATCTGAACTTGGGGTACTAGGTTGTGTGGTTGAGGGTTCAGTCGTTGACGGAGCACTTGGTGTTGGCTCTGAACTTGAGCCCGTGTCTCCTGACTGTGAAGGTTCTGAATCATTAGCTGGTGTTGAAGGACTGGTAGTATCCGTATTACCTGCCTGTCCTTGGTCTGCAGTACCGTTGTTGGCAGCATCCCCACTACCAGTATTATTCGTGTCAGGCGTTACTGACTGAGTCGTTTCGGCCGATTTTGGTAATACTTGGTCTGAGCTGACCTCGTCCGCATAAGCAGCACTTGAGGCTGTCGCCAAAACAGTCGCAGCCATCAAAGTAACAAGTTGTTTTTTCTTCATAGTGATCTCCTTTTCTAGTTTTAAGAACGGTGGTAGCCTTTGCCCGTCAGTTGCAAGATACATTGATTTCCCCGCTTGACTTTGCGAGCAATGATAAGGTTCCGACGTTTAATCGTCCGAATATGTTTATAAATTTTCGGATAATAATCAATCACTTGAACCTCTACTTCTTGATTGTCGATGAGAGCTTTTTCTCTTCTAAGTCCATACTTAGGTTTCAAGTCTATAATCTCTCCGCTATCAAGTCGGGCCGTGGCATTACCACTTTTTCCTAGTTGTCGTAAATCTGAGATACTGACTTCAGTATCAAATGCTTTTTTAATTTCATTCATGGGGTTTCTCCTTTGAATAAAAGGCTAAAATCATAGCCATCTTGAAAGACCTAGTAGGTCTCTGCCGTATTTCTTACGCACGGTTTCTAGTCTAGTAACCGCAAACTCCTTAGGCTTATGACCTTCCTGTAATGAGGCCATGCCTTATCGTTACTGTGGCTGGCACCAGATATGAATTTCTGGCTCCAATGACACCGCCCCCGCTTCTTCTTTTTATACCAAGCCACGCTGATTGGGACAGTGGGTCTATTCAGTTGTCAAAGACCAATCAAGCAGTTTATTGACCTACTCAGGTCAAAGAGGTTTTATTAGCTATCGGAAACTATCATAAGCCCTACTACCACAATGAAAGAACCCACTAAGAGATAAAGAACTTCGGTAAAGGCATTAGTTGCCCCTCCAAAGAAATGAAGAAGGGCAGCAACCAATACCCCAAATGCTATAAGACCTATACCCATCCATTTTTGATAGCGGGCCAATAAAACCATTTGGGAGGAAAGGGGGGCAACATAAATAACAGGGTTATCTAAATCATTTACTGTCAATATAAATCCTTTTTTTGCCAGTTCTTTCTCAAATCGTTTAACTTCAGTTTCTATCTCAGGAAAATTATAAGGCCGACTATCGTTGTGAGAAAAAAGTGTCGAAAAATAAGAGGAATGGAGAACTCCTGCAAGCATCCTATCGTCAAAATATTTTGGCTCCCAAAGGAGAATCCATCCTTCCTCTGTAATAGACATTGAAGAAGGGTCAAGCTCAATAATTTTCTTTTCTAAAACTTCTTCAAACGCGATTATCGTAGGTAGCAACTCTTTACGCTTAGACTTGTTTTTGTTAGCAATAGCTAACCTCAGTTCAGCCTCTTTCTTCGCAAGTTCACTTTCTTTAACCATCAGCATCACCCCTCTTATCAACCGTCACTTTCTTGATATGGCTTGCATTGATGACAAAGGGTGGAATACCATTGGGAAAGATCATTGACCCGTTAGCACTCATCGCATCACTAAACTGTGAAATAGCATTGTCTTGGTCATCCTCTAATTTGAGCTCTTCACGGTCGCCATTGATAAACTCTATAGTAATTAGCAAAGGCTCAATTTTCTCAGGCTTTTCATGACGGGCTGTCATTTTAGCCGATGGTTGGCTGTAGAGATTATTCATTGTAGCGTTATTTCTTCCAAACATTTTTATTCCTTAACCTTCCTTATGGCCAGCTGCAGATCCGAGCTGAGCCCAGTAAAGACATAGTCAGCCACCGCTTCGGCATTAGGAGCGTATCTCATATTTTCCAAAGCGTACTGATACCGTTGGCCAAAGTTCCCCATGGCCAGATAATCAATCGTTGCTTGAGGAATACCCTCAGCAATAAATCGATCATAGACAATCTGGTAAATATAATCTTTGTCGTATTTGGTAGCTTTGTCAATTTTGTGAGAAGGTTTTATAGTCTCAGAATTTTTGTCAGACTCTTTTTCCTCCTCGTCCTCCCTAATATTAAAATCAGTCTTATTATTATCAGTCTTATTATTATTAGTCTTATTAGAGTTTGAATTCGAAACTTCTTGAGGTTTATTTTTTAAACTTCTTGAAGTTTGATTTTCAAACTTCCGGAAGTTTGAATTTGAAACTTCCGCTTGTGCCAAGGGTTCAGGCCTTGTTCCTACAGCCTCAAACTCTGAATTAAGAATGGCCTCATCAGTTTCTACGTTTTGAAGATAGATTAGGTTAGGTTGATTTAATCCTTGTCTAACTTCATCAAGTAATCCATACTTAGCTAATTCTTTCTTGAGTTTAATAACCTTATTCTTACCATAACCAAGAATTTTACAAAGCTCATCGATGGTGTAAATGAGATAAACAAAACCATGATCATCTACCCAATTGTTTTTAATGGACAGTTGAAAACGATTAAGAAAAATGGCATACATTAATTTTGACTCTGCACTTAACTGGCGATAATAAGTTTCCTCCAAAAGAACCATGGGAATTTTAGCAAAACGCTCAGAGGTTTGAACCTGTTCAATCGAAATTCTACTCATCTCTAGTCCTCCAATACCTTTAAATAGAAGTTGCCATCCGAGTCAAACTTTATAAGCCCAAAGCTTTCCAACTCTGCCAGCTGCTTCTTAGCTTTGTCCAGATTAATCCTCATACTCGTCATGATTTGTTGCAAAATCATATTTCTCATAGCGGTCTCTTTATTACTCATCAGCATTTCCTTTCAGGCTAAAGCCATATCATCAAACAAACTAAGTTGAACTTCTTCAACTTCAACCTCTGGTTCAATCACTTCATAGATTTCTAATGTATCTATGTCTAATACAATTTCTAATCCATTTTCTGGCATCTGCTTCTACCTCCAATAATCAATATTGTCCTTATCAACTCTGACAACTGGACAGTATTTTAGGACCTTACCAAATTTGGCTAAGACCTTATAATAAAGCCCATCTAGCTCATAAACATCACCAGTGATATGATGACCTTCCTGAACTATTTTTTCGGTAACTGTCATGATAATTCTCCTTCTTCTGACTAGCAAAAAAGCGGAACAGTTTTCACTGTTCCGCTGATAGCTCTTGTTAAATTTTCTTGTTTTCTCAAAACTCTAGACACTTACGCAGTAAAAATTTTAAAGAAAATTGGGACTTCCACACGATTCTCTGAAGACCCTACTTTACAGTCTTAAAACTTGTTCATTTCAATCTTATTTCAAGTGCTATTATTTTAAAAAAAGGGGTGCTTTTTCTGCAAAAAAAGAGTAAGATATTTTATTAGCCTAGGCTTTTTGGGCTAATTTTTTAAATTATCTAGAACCATCTCTAAAATCTGGTTTCGTCCAAGGTAATTAGGAAAATTGTGACAGATTCACTGAGTTTCAGCCTTAGTCCCTAGAGTAAAAAGACTTGGTTCGCATACTATAACATTTTAAGGAAAGATAATGAAAGTTATTGTCGTTGGTGGAGGCAAGGTCGGTACCGCCCTTTGCCGGTCGTTGGTTGAAGAAAAGCATGATGTAACCTTGATTGAAGAGAAGGAAGAAGTCTTGGGTCGCGTCAGCAGACGTCTTGACATCATGGGAATTGTCGGCAATGGTGCCAACTATAAAATTCTGGAGCAGGCTGATGTGCAGCACTGTGATATTTTTGTAGCCATCTCCGATCAAGATGAGGTCAATATGATATCGGCCGTTCTGGCTAAAAAAATGGGGGCTAAGGAAACCATCGTTCGGGTCCGTAATCCAGAATACTCCAATGCCTATTTCAAGGATAATAATTTCTTGGGCTTCTCCATGGTAGTCAATCCAGAACTCTTAGCGGCTCGCTACATAGCTAATAGCGTTGACTTTCCAGGCGCCTTGTCGGTTGAACACTTTGTTAACGGTCGTATTATGTTGATGGAATTTAAAATCAGCGAGAATAACCGGCTCTGCGACCTCTCTCTTGAACAATTTCGACGAAAATTTGGCAACATCTTGGTCTGTGCAATCAAGCGGGCAGGTCAGGTTATCATCCCAGATGGTGATGATATCTTGTTAAAGGGAGATAAAATCTACGTAACAGGCGATCGAATCGAGATGATCCTCTTTCATAATTTTGTCAAAAATAAGGTCATCAAAAATATGATGATTATTGGAGCAGGACGGATTACCTATTATCTACTCAACCTCCTGCGCAACACCAAAATTAAGCTCAAGGTTATTGAAATTACTGAAAAGCGTAGTCAGTACTTTAGTCAAGAATTTCCAGAAATTCCCATTGTTTTGGGAGATGGAACTGCAAAAAACATCTTGGTGGAGGAAGGGGTTGAAAACTATGATGCCGTCGCTACCTTGACAGGAGTCGATGAAGAAAATATCATCTCTTCCATGTTCCTTGATACCTTGGGAATTGAAAAAAATATCACCAAGGTCAATCGGACTAGCCTTCTGGAAATCATTGATACCGATGACTTTTCCAGTATTATTACACCAAAGTCCATCGCCGTCGATAGCATGATGCATTTCATCCGCGGTCGCGTGAATGCTCAGGAATCTTCAACACTGGATGCTGTCCACCACATTGCCAACGGCAAGATTGAAACCCTTCAGTTTGAAATTCGGGAAAAGAACAAAATCGCAGGAAAACAACTGGCTGATGTGCAACTCAAGAAGGGAGTGCTGGTAGCAGCTATTATTCGCAAGGGCAAGCCGCTTTTCCCAACTGGTCAAGACACCTATGAGGTCGGTGATAAAATTGTTGTTGTGACCCTACTGACTAACATCGCAGATATCTACGATCTTTTGAAATGAGGTGGCATAAATGAATCGTTCTATGGTTCGCTACCTCTTAGCGAAATTACTTCTGATTGAAGCTGGTCTGTTGGCTGTGCCTCTATTTGTTGCTTTAATCTACCATGAACATTGGCGGGTCTTTGCCAGTTTACTAGCAACCATGGGGATTCTTACCTTTCTGGGCCTTGCGGGTTCGATTTTAAAACCCAAGAACTATCGGATTTACACCAAGGAAGGGATGTTGATTGTTGCCCTCTGTTGGATTCTCTGGTCCTTTTTCGGGGCTCTCCCCTTCGTCTTTTCCGGTCAAATTCCCAGTCTGATTGATGCCTTCTTTGAAGTCAGCTCAGGCTTTACAACAACTGGAGCCACTATCCTTTCTGATTTAGCGGTTCTCTCCCATGCCTTGCTTTTCTGGCGGAGCTTCACTCACTTAATCGGTGGGATGGGAGTGTTGGTTTTTGCCTTGGCCATTATGGAAAATTCTAAAAATGCTCACCTGGAAGTCATGCGGGCGGAAGTTCCCGGCCCTGTCTTTGGTAAGGTAGTCTCTAAACTCAAGGATACTGCTCAAATCCTCTATATCATTTACTTAGTTATGTTCGCCATTTTTGCAGCCATTCTCTGGGTTTGCGGTATGCCCTTCTTCGATAGCCTGGTAACAGCTATGGGAGGAGCAGGTACTGGTGGCTTCGCAGTTTATAACGACAGTATCGCCCATTACCATAGCAGCCTGATTACAATAGTCGTTTCAGTTGGGACATTAATTTTCGGAGTGAATTTTAACCTCTATTATTTCCTTTTGATTCGGAAATTCAAGGTTTTCTTTGGCGATGAAGAATTGCGAACCTATCTGAGTATTGTCGTTGCAGCGACCGGTTTAATCTTCCTAAACATTCTTCACCTCTATGGTTCTTGGTCTCAAAGTCTGCAGTATTCCTTCTTTGAAGTATCAACAATTATAACAACAACAGGATTTGGGATTACTGATTTAACGAAGTGGCCACTCTTTTCACAGACTGTTCTTCTAATCTTGATGATTATCGGGGGATCAGCTGGTTCAACGGCTGGTGGTTTCAAGGTTATGCGCTCACTGATTGTTAGTAAGATTACCAAAAATCAGATTCTAAAAACACTCTACCCCAATCGGGTCATGTCCCTCCATGTTAATCACAGGCCACTAGACAAGGCTACTCAGCACGGTATTCTCAAGTATTTGGCTGTCTATGCTATGATTTTCCTGGGACTGATTTTAGTCATCAGTTTAGATAACAATAACTTTATGATTGTGGTCAGCGCTGTCGCCTCCACCTTCAATAATATTGGACCCCTGCTAGGAACAGCAGATACCTTTGCTATTTTCAGTCCTTGGGCCAAGTTTCTTATGTCTTTAGCCATGATTGCTGGACGTCTGGAAATCTATCCCGTTCTTCTCCTCTTCATTCCAAAAACTTGGTCAAAATATTAAAAATCAAAGAGAGTGGGCAAAAAGGCTATTGAAACTGTAATTTTTGTCTCCCCCTCTTTTTCTTATCTGATACTCAATGAAAACAAAAAGAGGGGCACAGAGAACTGCGATGATAGTTCTTGTAGCAAGTTTCAGAGACAAAGTTAGGGACTTGCTTTATCCCTTCTATACTTTCTTAGATAGTGCGGACACAAGAACTTAAGAAAGTATCGCAAATGCTGATTTTGATTTGATAGAGTCTAAATGAGTATAAACTGTTTTGAGACTATAATCTAAAAGAACTAGCAACCGTCAAGCTGCTAGTTCTTTTTATATATCTGTCAGAGGAGTTGCTTCATCCGGCGAAGTGTCCAAAACTTTGAAGTCATGGCCAACGCCAAAATCAGCTTGTGTCAAATTTGATTCCATGGTCATGTGGGCCAGCTCCTTGATGTTATTTTCCTTACTGAGGTGGCCAAGATAAATCTTCTTGGTGCGGTTACCGATGGTGCGAATCATGGTTTCCGAGCCGTCCTCATTAGAGAGGTGGCCCTTGTCCGAAAGAATCCGCTGCTTGAGACTCCAAGGATAAGCGCCTGAGCGCAGAATTTCAATATCGTGGTTGGACTCAATCAGGTAGCCGTCCGCATTTTCAATTAGACCAGCCATACGATCACTCACATAGCCTGTATCCGTCAGCATAACAAAGCTCTTATCGTCCTTCATAAAGCGGTAGAATTGAGGGTCAATGGCATCGTGGCTGACGCCGAAGCTCTCAATATCAATGTCCCCGAGGGTCATGACCTTACCTCGCTCAAATGTGTGCTTTTGCTCGGGGTCAACCTTACCAATCATATTGTGGGCATCCATGGTCTGCCAGGTCTTTTCGTTGGCATAGATGGGCATGCCGTACTTACGGGCCAAGACCCCGACACCGTGGATATGGTCCTTGTGCTCATGGGTGACCAAAATAGCATCCAAATCTTCTGGCTTGCGGTCAATTTCAGCAAGGAGACTGGTAATCTTCTTACCTGAGAGTCCTGCATCAATCAGGAGCTTCTTCTTGGGCGTTTCCAAGTAAAAGGAGTTCCCTGAGGAACCCGATGCTAAAATACTATATTTAAAACCTTCATTAGTCATTGACTGACTCTTCTTCCTCCCATTCATCATCAAAGTCGTCAGGCTCCTTGTCGTAAGGGAGGACAATGGTGAAGGTTGAGCCCTTACCATATTCACTCTTAGCCCAAATAAAACCATGATGCTGCTTTATAATTTCCTTAGCAATGGCCAAGCCTAAACCAGTACCGCCTTGAGCCCGACTGCGGGCCTTATCAACCCGATAGAAACGGTCGAAAATCATCGGCAGGTCCTTCTTAGGGATACCCAGACCTTGGTCAGAGATTGAAATAATCAACTGGGTATCGGTCGTCGTCATTGAGACAGTAATCTCGCCACCATCAGGTGAATACTTGATGGCATTATTGAGAATATTATCCAAAACCTGGGTCATCTTATCGGTATCAATTTCAACCCAGATTGGATTGAGGGGATAATTACGGACGATTTCATAGTCCTTGTCGGAGTCCTGCTGGCTCTTAATCTGGTCGAAACGATTGAGAATAACCGTGATAAAGGCCGTGAAGTTGGTCATTTCAACTTCTAAGTGGCTGGTATCATTATCAATTCGCGACAATTGTAAGAGATCAGAAATCATCCGCATCATGCGGTTGGTTTCATCTAACGAGACTTGAATAAAGCTGGGGGCCACATCCTCATTGAGGGCCCCTTCATTGAGGGCCTCCAAGTAGGACTTGACTGAGGTCAAGGGGGTCCGCAATTCATGGCTGACGGTAGAGACAAAGAGACGACGCTCTCGCTCTTCCTTCTCCTGCTCAGTGGTATCGTGCAAGACAGCAACCAGACCAGAAATAAAGCCACTCTCCCGACGGTTGAGGGCAAAATTAACCCGCAAGGTGATAAACTCATCGTACTCGTTGCGACGGTAGAGAGTCACCTCTGGAGTCTGGGTTATCAAATCGCGATAATCATAGTCATCCGAGTCAATCAAATCCATGATGTTCATCTCAAGCGCTTCTTCTCGGGTTAGATTGAGCTGCTTGCGGGCCGTATCATTGATCATGGTAATTTTTCCAACCCGATTGGTCGCTAAAACCCCATCACTCATATAGGACAGGACGGAAGCTAGGCGATTGCGCTCTTGTGAAAGATTTTCATGGGTCAAATGCAAAACATCTGACAGGTCATTCAAGTTGGTCCCCAGCTCAATCAATTCAGAATCCCCTTTTAAGTGAAGATCCTCCGTGTAATCACCAGCAATCAGGCTGGTTACCTTTTGGCTAATAGCACGAACGGTCTTAGCATTGCGGTACTCCCGCACTGCTTGATAAATAAAATAAAGGGCAACTAGGGCCAAAAGAATGAGCAGGGCTAATTCAAAGGTATTGAGATTTTCAACAACAGGATTATTATTCATAAGACTTCATATAATAACCAACGCCACGACGGGTTAAAATATATTCTGGTCGGCTTGGAGTATCCTCAATTTTCTCACGGAGACGTCTGATAGTAACATCGACTGTTCTGACATCACCAAAGTAGTCATAACCCCAAACAGTTTCCAGTAGGTGCTCGCGGGTCATTACTTGACCGATATGAGTAGCCAGATGATGGAGGAGTTCAAATTCACGATGGGTCAATTCCAACTCTTCCCCGCGTTTTTTGGCAACAAAAGCATCAGGAATAATCTGTAAGTCTCCAATAGTTAATTCGCTATCCGAGGCATCGTTTTCTTCAGCAACAGCTGTCTCGATGTTTTCAGTTCGGCGCAGGTGAGCCTTGATTCGAGCCAAAAGTTCACGATTAGAGAAAGGCTTGGTGACATAGTCATCAGCACCAATTTCCAAACCAATAACCTTATCGAACTCACTGTCCTTGGCAGACAGCATAATGATTGGCACATGGCTGCTCTTGCGAATTTCTTTAGCGACTTCTAAGCCTTCCAATTCTGGCAACATCCAGTCCAAGATGATCAAATCTGGATTTTCATCGTCAAACCGTTTCAAAGCTTCCTTACCATCAAAGGCAGTCACTACTTCATAACCTTCTTTAATTAAATTAAACTTGATAATATCTGAAATCGGCTTTTCATCGTCGACAACAAGAATCTTTTTCATCATTCTTACCTCATTATTTCCTATCTAATTGATACTTTTCCCTTTATTATAACAAAAGTCACGAAATAATAGAAATACTTAGGGTTTACAAGTCTATTTCAAGTCTGTATAAATTTTCTGAAAACATTGACAGAAGTTTTTGCTTGTGGTAAAATCTATACCACGTTAGGTTTTCTGACATCAGAAAAATTAATTCCGCTAACGTCTTTGTCAAGGGAGGACTCTATGGCACTTATTGAATACAAAAATGTCGAGAAATACTACGGTGACTATCACGCCCTTCGTCATATCAATCTTGAAATTGAAAAAGGTCAAGTGGTTGTTCTCCTAGGCCCTTCAGGCTCTGGGAAATCAACCCTTATTCGTACCATGAATGCTTTAGAAAGTATCGAAACTGGCAGCCTCAAGGTTAATGGGCACGAGGTTTCCAACGCTTCCAATAAGGAACTGGTTCAATTGCGCAAGGAAGTCGGCATGGTCTTCCAGCACTTTAACCTCTATCCACATAAAACGGTTCTGGAAAATGTTACCCTAGCTCCTGTTAAAGTTTTGGGTATGGACCAAAAGGAAGCCGAAAAGATCGCTGAAAAATATTTAACCTACGTTAATATGTGGGACCGCAAGGATTCATACCCAGGAATGCTCTCCGGTGGTCAAAAGCAACGGGTTGCAATTGCGCGCGGCTTGGCAATGAATCCTGAGCTTCTGCTCTTTGACGAACCAACTTCCGCTCTAGACCCCGAAACCATTGGGGATGTATTGGCTGTTATGCAAAATCTCGCCAAGGAAGGAATGAACATGGTGGTCGTTACCCACGAAATGGGCTTTGCTCGTAGTGTGGCAGACCGCATCATCTTCATGGCAGAAGGAGAAATTTTAGAAGACACAACTGATGTTGATGGTTTCTTTGATAATCCGAAAGAACCTCGGGCTAAACAATTCCTCTCCAAGATTATCAACCATACCAGCGACAAGGTCTCAGCTGAATAAGAGGTATTAATATATGAAAAAGAATTTCTTCCTTTTAGTGGCTCTGCTACTTGCTTTTGGGGGAAGTTACTTCCTGACCATGGGGGGAACCACTCAAGCGGCAACACAGAGCAAACTACCAGCTCAAGTTCAAAAGATTAAAGATGCCGGCGTTCTAAAGGTTGGAGTCAAACAAGATGTTCCAAACTTTGGTTACTACGATTCTAAAAAAAGTAAATACACTGGCATGGAAGTTGATTTAGCCAAAAAAATTGCCAAAGAACTTGGGGTTAAGGTTCAGTACACGGCCGTAACAGCTCAAACTCGGGAGGCTCTCCTAGACAACGGCCAAACAGATTTGATGATTGCTACCTATACCATCAACGATGAGCGAAAAAACAACTACAGTATTTCTAATCCCTACTACTATGATGAAATCGGATTTTTAGTGAATAAATCTTCTGGGATTAATAGCCCTAAAGCCTTAGATGGCAAGACCATTGGAGTGGCACAAGGGTCAACGACCAAGGCATCTCTAGAGGCCTATGCCAAGGATAACAATATCAAATTCCACTACATGCAGCTGGGGAGTTATCCTGAATTAGCCATAGCTTTGCGGGCCTATCGGATTGATGCCTTCTCAGTTGATAAGTCTATTTTATCGGGCTATGTCAGCAAGAATAACAAGATTCTTAAACAAGGTTTTGATACCATGGAATATGGAATTGCCAGCAAAAAGTCTAACAGCCAGGTGACTGAATATGTTAATAGTCTCTTAGCTAAATGGCAAAAAGATGGTAGTTTGCAAAAGCTTTATAAAAAATACAAACTCACACCAGCCAAACCTGCTAATAACTAGAAAGGAGCTAAGTTTATGTTTATTCTAGCAACAGATACAACCAATCCTTACGCCCTTTCACGTTGGGCGGATTACTTTGCCAACTTCGGACAGTTCGCCAAGGGATTCTTTTATACCCTGGGCATGGCTGTTTGTGCTCTGATTGTGGCCCTGCTTTTGGGACTGATTTTTGGAGCCATGTCTTCTTCTCGCAATAAATTAGCCAAGGCCATCGCTCGGGTTTATGTCGAGATTTTCCAGAACACCCCCTTACTGGTTCACTTTGTCTTCGTTTTCTATGGTTTATCCATCTTAACCAATGGTTTGATTAAGGTTCCAGCCTTCTGGACCTCTGTTCTCTGTGTCGGGGTCTATACCGGTGCCTACATGTCAGAAGTTATTCGCTCAGGGATTGAGTCAATTCCCCGTGGACAAACCGAGGCTGCTCTCTCTCAAGGCTTCACCTATCGGGAAACCATGTCTATTATCATCCTGCCACAGGCCGTCAGAATTATCATTCCACCGATGATTAATCAGGTCGTTAACTTGATTAAGAATACCTCTACTGTTGCTATCATCTCTGGAGCTGATATCATGTTTACCGCCAAGGCTTGGGCTTATGATACTACCAACTATGTACCTGCCTTTGCTGGTGCTGCCCTGCTCTACTTTATCATGTGTTTCCCAGTTGCAACTTGGGGCCGTCGAAAAGAAGAAGCTAACAAGAAGACCTATAGCTTATAGAAGGGAGGCAAGCGATGTCAGATTTATTAGCACCTTATAATCTTAGGTTCCTTGCCCAAGGGCTCTGGACAACTATCTATCTTTCCTTTATCATCATTGTTCTCTCGACTATTTTCGGGATGATTTTGGCCGTTATGCGGAACGGAAAGAATCCAATCATCAAACTCATTGCCAGCATCTACATTGAATTTGTCCGCAATGTTCCCAACTTGCTCTGGATTTTTATCGTTTTCTTGGTTTTCCAACTGCAAGCAACTGTAGCTGGTATTACTGCCTTCACCATCTTCACTTCTGCTGCCTTGGCAGAAATCATTCGTGGGGGACTCAATGCCATTGATCAGGGGCAAACTGAGGCTGGTCTAGCACAGGGCTTCACACAATTCCAAGTCCTACGGATTATCGTTCTGCCTCAGGCTATCCGCAAGATGCTACCGTCAATCATCTCGCAGTTTGTTACCGTCGTTAAGGATACTAGCTTCCTCTACTCAGTCATTGCCCTTCAAGACCTCTTTGGTAAGAGTCAAATTTTGATGGGAAAATACTTTGAAACTCGTCAAATTTTCACTCTTTACTTTATCGTTGCAGCAGCCTACTTTGTTGTCAACTTTATGATTTCCAGTTACTCCCGCCACCTCTCTAAGAAGTGGGAGCAAGCAGCGGAATAACGGAGAAAGCTTGACTAAGAGCTTTGCTCTTGTCAAGCTACGCTAGGCACTAGAGTGCCCTAGCTATCTCCCTTACTAACTACGAAAAGGAAGCTGGATCGGTTTCCTTTTCTTCGTATCGTGATGGATAAGATCAGTTAGCTAGTAAAGTAACTGCTGACTAACGGCAAGCACTAGCGTGCCTTGCCTACCCCCATCACTAATTCAAAAGGAACAGTATTGTCGACTGTTCCTTTTTCATGTCGTGTCTTTTTTAAAATCTAAGTGCTAAAGTAGCTGATAAACTACGCTAATCGCTATAACGATCAGCCACCTCCACCGCTAACTCGACCCCAGCAGTATCATCGGCTGCCGGGGGCTTGTATTATATCAGAAAATTTGTCTAAGATCTTTTGCTCTTGTTAAGCTACGCTAGGTACTAGGGTGCCTTAGCTATCTCCCTTACTAACTCTCCCCTGGCAGTATCAACTACTGTAAGTTTTTTGTAATGACAAAGTAATTTAAGACGACTATCCTCTATCTGAGTGACGTCAGTAATTCTTGATGTTGAGCTGTCAGATCTACCAAGAGAGAAAAAAACGAGCTTGAAATTCCTTCAAACTCGGCTTTCAGATTTATTTTAACTATGGCAGAGCGTATTTCATACGGAGAACCCGCTCCTGTTGCTTGGTCAGCCGCAGCAGGATAACAACCTTATCTACACTCATATTACTTTCTAAGAGCCGCTCAGCAGCCATCATAAGACCATTTTCAATCCCCATTTTAAGGACTGGATTTTCCTTGTCATTGGCATCAAAGAAAAACTTACTGTTAGGTAGGTCAAAGAGAATTTTAACAGCTCCGAAGAGTTGCTCAAAGCTATCAATTGCTACATCATAAACAGGCTTGGTCCCTGGCTTAAGAGTCCGACCACGATGGTTAAACCACATAGCCTGCCAACCACTTGTCTTGGCGCCGACTACATCATTGTCATAGGAATCACCTACGTAAAGCGTGGTAGCTGGATTCATGCCAAACTGCTCAGCAGCCAGATTAAAGATTTCCTTCTCAGGCTTTTGAAAACCAGTTGCCTGACTGACAAGTACGTGACCTGGCTCAATATAATCATAGAGACCCAATTTACGAACCTTCTTGAGTTGGTGCTCGGTTGGACCATTGGTGATAATACCCATAGAGACACCTTTCTCCTTGAGAAATTCCAAAGTCATCCGCATTTCATCCAACATGGTGATATTTTCAAGCTCTTCCTCATAGATTTCTTGAAAATGCCGTCCTGTTGCCTCATCAATTTCGTGATAATCAAATTCTAGCAATGTCTCTTTACATCGCCAAAAGCGGAAATAGTCTGTTGTCCACTCACCAGCCATCACTCGAGGAAAACCAACATCTGAATAATGGCGGAAACGAATGTAGGCTTGGTTGATTCGGCTCATGTCAAAATCGGGAAAGCACTTTTCTACCGCCTGGCGATAGGGTGCCTGTTGATCATAAATAGTATCGTCAACATCAAAAACAATAGAAGTAATCATGATAGACCTTTCGAATTTATTACCCAAAATTATACTATCTTTTACTGGGAAAGACAAACTCTGATAAATCTTTAAAAAGTCAATTCAACTAAAATTTAGCTCCCTTAATAATTTTGTCAAATCCATTTTTAAGGGCTATATTATCAGTCTCTGTAACGGTGTACTTACTGCCACTATTATCTTGGGAGTAAAGAACCTTACCCTTGCCAGTAGAATCAATCACAAAAATATAACGGTGGACTTTATTGTCGCCATACCAGTATTCATAACCATCAACAATGGTTTCATCCCTAGAGAGTTCGCTACCATCTTTCCAATAAACGGGGAGGTCAACCGAAATTTCTTTATAATCCGGTTGGTTCATTTTCTGGCCCCAATAATCTATAAAGTCTGCTAGACTAGCTGCCTTGTCAGAATTCCAGTATTTAGATTTTCTCTCTTGACTATAGACTTCCGAGGAAGAGCTAGATGAATTCTCCGAGTCTTTCCGACTTATTGAAGAACTTGTTGAGCCGCTGGAAGCGCCTGATTTTGAAGAAGAACCGTCCTTTTTTGTGAGCTGTGCCTCCTTGCGAGACTGGGCCAGCTCTTTTTTATCATCTCGCAGCTGCAAGACTAAAATTGTCAAGCCCACTAATAAGGTAAAAATTAAGACAGTAATAAGAACTTTACTAGTATTAGAAAGGCCAGCTCTTTTCTTCCTTAAGGCCTTTTTCCTTTGGGCAAAGGCAGCTCGCCTTTCCCGAGTAGTTGGCTTACGGTGATTGATTTCTTCAAACTTCCTAACCCATGCCAATTCTTTAGGACTTAATTTTTTCATCCAAGTCTCGCCTTTCATATTATTATTCCTATTGTAGCATAGTTTAGAGCCAATTGGAGAGAGGTCCAATTAAATGGTCAAACTCAGCTAGAAAAATTCTCCAAACAAACTTTTTAGTCGAACTGTCAAGAATCTTTAATTTTTCTTAGATAAAAGACAAGGCAAGTGGACTCCTGCTTCTGAGCTAGCTATTAACCTAGGGCTCTAGGGCTGACACCACCTATCAACAATCATCATAAATGATGAATCAGATCCGCTTGTTTTCTGTTGACTTTTTGACCAAGATAATAACTAAAAAGGACCTAGCGTCACTAGATCCTCTATTGTAATATTTTTACGACTTCAGCAAGATAGCCATTGTTCAAAGGTTATTTTTTACTAGTCAATCTGCTTAAAGGTCATCTTTTGTTTAACCTGACCCTGACCAGCTTTGGCAATCTGGTAGGTGAAATTACTAGAACTAAAATGCTTTCCAAAGGCTAAGATACTGTTATACTGCCATTGAGAAAGTTGCTTATTTTCAACTTTCCCTAGGGTCAGCTTATTACCATTAGCCTTATATTTCCAACTGGCGTTCTTGCTTTGTGTCTTATAGATTTTTTCAAATTGGTCATCACTCTGAATAGCCTTTAAGACTTCTGATTTGTCCTGGGTGACAATTGCCTTATCACTATTTCCCGAAAAAGCAATATACATAGTCCGGCTGTTATCTTTTCCATCTAGCCTACTCGTATACTGATAGGCATGACCTAGAATCATACTGGCCACATGATGGCTAGCATAATAATAAAAGCTACCACCTGCTACAACACAGGCAAGGAGTACTGCTGCCACAATAGACATTATTTTACGTTTTGTCATGATTTCTCCCTCTCCCTTTTATTGATTACTCATCATAGTCTGTAACAGAGTCAGACGATTCTGTCTGGCTGGAGTCTGAATTTGAATCAGCGTAGGAATCATCACGACTACTGCTGCTAGAAGATTTGTCGTCACTCTCTCTACCGCTAGTGCTGCTTGATGAACTGTCTTGCGTCGATTCCTTAGTTTCATTATAGAGTGTTACATTAAAGTCAATTTCTGTCTTATCAACAATAGTAACAGTGATTTGAGCTTTGACAGCATCCGTCAATTCAGACAGTTTACCATCTGCCTCTAATTGTGTATAGATGGCTTTAGCTGTTGCTTTGGCCCCTTCTTTAGTGGAAGCCATACCTTTAACATCAAGCTTTTCTTCACTGTCATAGAGTTCTTTTTCAGTTAATTCATTAACTTGACTGCCTGTATCAGTCGCATGGGTGAGAAAATCAACCTGCTTATCACCGCCCTCACTAATCAACTTGTTGAGTTCATCTTGAACAGCATCTTGATAATCGGCCTCGCTTAGGGTTGTTTCCTGTTTGCCGCCATCTTCTTCTGGCTCCTTAACAGGCGAAGAAGAACCATTATCTTTGTTAGTTGATGCTGAGTCTTTTTCATCTTCTTCAACTGATAAGCTATCATTTATTGAACTACCGGCCTTCTCATCTTGTCTTGGATAGTTGTGTTCAATATGATTATCTTCATAGAAAGAAGTATTGTTAACGATAACAACTGTGTTATTTTCCTGGTAGGTGTAGTTAATGTTAATGGTGGTTTGGGCAACATTGCGACCAGAACCCTTATAGTTATAATCCTTTGGCACCTGACCGTCACGCTTGAGAATCAGGATATCCCCCGCATAAATCAGGTCAACATTCGTGATATGGTTATCGTAGGCTAACTTTTGCACAGAGATTCCCGTTGCCTGGGAAATTCCCCAAAGGGTATCCCCCCATTGAATAACATAGCGTTCCCCATCCAAATGATTGGTATTAATCTTTTGCGAGGCCATATTGTTACTAATTTGTGCTGGCGTACTAGCTACCCAATTAGTAATATCTGCCCGCTGAGCATTTGTTTGATTGTCATAAAAGCTATTAGCAGCCACCTTGGCTTCTAAAGACATTGGCAAAACAAGGGCACCCATCATCAGAGCACACCCCAGAACTTCTTTTTTACGCATTGATAATCCTCCCAAAAATTATCGTTTTTTGCTTTTCATAAATAAGAGAAGTAAGAAAAGTAAATGGTAATAAAAATTAGAAATATTTCAATTTCTTTACTAAATTATACTAAAGTTTCAGAAATATTGTCAAGCTAATTTGCGTGTTTTTAGGGCTCCTCTTAAACCAGTTGCAGCATTTTGTCTAAAAGGGGAGGATGCTCTGATTTTCCTATGTCATATGTCCTTTTTTTATGATAAAATAGAAAGGACTAACTACTGGAGGAAAAAGATGTCTCAGGAACATAATCAAGAATTAAATGACCAACAAATTGTCCGTCGCGAAAAGATGGCGGCCCTGTCTGAAGCGGGAATCGACCCTTTTGGGAAACGCTTTGAACGGACGGTCAATTCTGCAGAGCTCAAGGCAAAATACGATGATAAGACCAAGGAAGAACTGCATGAGTTAGACGAAAAGGCGACGATTGCTGGTCGGCTTATGACCAAGCGTGGTAAGGGTAAGGTTGGCTTTGCCCACCTCCAAGACCGTGAGGGGCAAATCCAAATCTATGTCCGCAAGGATGAAGTTGGAGAAGAAAACTACCAAATCTTTAAAAAGGCTGACATTGGGGACTTTCTAGGGGTTGAAGGCCAAGTCATGCGGACCGACATGGGAGAGCTCTCTATCAAGGCGACTCACCTGACCCACCTATCTAAGGCCCTGCGTCCCCTGCCTGAAAAATTCCACGGCTTGACCGATGTAGAAACCAAGTACCGCAAACGCTATTTGGACCTGATTACCAACCACGATAGCTTTGATCGCTTTGTGACTCGCTCGAAAATTATTTCCGAGATTCGTCGTTACCTAGATAGCTTAGGCTTCTTGGAAGTCGAAACGCCTGTCCTCCACAATGAAGCTGGCGGGGCAGCCGCTAAACCATTTGTGACCCACCACAATGCTCAAGATATGGACATGGTCTTGCGGATTGCGACTGAACTCCACCTCAAACGCCTGATTGTCGGCGGTATGGAAAGGGTCTACGAAATCGGCCGTATTTTCCGAAACGAAGGTATGGATGCCACCCACAATCCTGAATTCACTTCCATTGAAGTTTACCAAGCCTATGCGGACTTCAAGGATATTATGGATCTGACCGAAGGTATCATTCAACACGCTGCCAAGGCAGTCAAGGGCGATGCTCCTCTTGTCTACCAAGATACTGAAATAAAAATCAATGAACCCTTCAAACGGATTCACATGGTGGATGCCATCAAAGAAGTTACCGGTGTTGATTTCTGGCCTCAAATGAGCCTAGAGGAAGCCAAGGTTTTGGCCCAAGAAAAGCAGGTCCCACTTGAAAAGCACTTCACTTCTGTCGGCCATATCATCAATGCCTTCTTTGAAGAATTTGTTGAAGAAACTCTGATTCAACCAACCTTTGTCTATGGTCATCCTGTCGAAGTCTCCCCATTGGCTAAGAAAAATGCCGATGACCCTCGCTTCACCGATCGTTTCGAGATCTTCATTATGAACCATGAATACGGTAACGCCTTCACCGAGCTCAATGACCCGATTGACCAATTGGAACGCTTCAAGGCCCAAGCTGCCGCCAAGGAATTGGGTGACGATGAAGCAACTGGCATCGACTACGACTATGTCGAAGCTCTGGAATACGGTATGCCACCCACGGGTGGTCTGGGAATCGGTATTGACCGTCTAGTCATGCTCCTGACAGACACTACCACCATCCGCGATGTATTACTTTTCCCTACTATGAAATAACGTGGACCTAAAGGAAAGCCCTGTTGCCGCTTTCCTAGCACAGCGATTTCCCACATTTTTTGAATCGTTGCTGAAGGAGCCCACTGGGCTTCTTCACTTTCAAGCATGAAATAAGACTGGAAGCCAGTAAGAGAGCAAGCTCTAGGCTGTCCTGCCTGTATAACAATAAAAGCCGAACATCTCAGACCTAGAAAATTTGGGATGCTCGGTTTTCTTTTTATCAGCTCTGCTATTTGGCAATGCTTTCCTAGTACTAGTCATTTTTTAAAGATAGGGAAACAAGCCAAGCTACTACTGCTCCAACTAGGGTCGCTAGCCAGCGATAGACCACATAGGCCAAACTGTGGTCCTCACCGACATAAATGACGACCAAAAGGGTCAGGACGGCTATGCGGGAGATAAAGGGCGGAAGTTTGACGATTTTGCTCAACCAAAGGGTCAGAAAAATTGTCACCAAGAGTTGGAGAAAGAGTAACCAATAGGTCTGCCATTTAGTGTAGGTCAAGGCAACGATCGCACCTAAAATCCCACCAATCAGAGTGGCTAAAAGACGATTCCAACCCGCCTTGAGACTGGCCACTCCTTGGCCTTGAACGCAGAGTAGGGCCGAGATAGCTGCAGGCAAAGGAGAAAGCCAGGGAATAATCCAAGAAAGACCAATCGTAATAAGAACTGAAAGGGTTATCTTGAGGTCAAGACGATTGAGAACGGGCTGATTTTGCATGGGGCGCCTCCTTTTTGACTATTATAACACTTTCACTTTTGGGGATTCGGCGAAGGTGGGAGATTGGGGAGGTCTTAATGACTTAATCAAATAAAATGGCAGAATCATGTTGACAAGTAAACTTGGCAATGTTAAACTAAAATCAGAAAAACGCCAAGTCAACTTGGCAGAAAGGACTGCTATGGATAAGAAGGATATTTTAAAAAGGCACAAAAGGAAGGTAACGATGAGCGTACGGAAAGGAATCAGCTAGCTTTCTCAACGATGACTTTGGTATTTTTATTCATTGTAACTGCCATTCTCGTTGCGATTCAATCTGTTAGGGGAAGAGACATTTATGATTTAGAAATCATCTTATGGTCAACTAGTCTTTTTACCCAACTGGGCTATTACTTCATTACCCGAAAACTCCCCTACCTATTGGGTAGCACCTGTTCACTCTTATTGCTAATTGCTAGTTTATATAGTTATATCTTTTGAACCTAACTGGGTAAAGCAAAGGAAAGACTACACAATGAATAAAAAAGATATTTTTAAGAAAGCACAAAATAAGACGTATATAGACGAAGGAGAAAGAAACAAGATTGAGCGTTGGACAAGTCAAACGACGCTATTTTTAGCTTACCTCTGCCTTGGGCTTGGTCTACTTCAATATAATAGACCAGATATTAAAGCTAACCTCTTTATCATATGTTTTGCCACTTTAGCTTTTGAAGACTGGGGAAAGTTTAACTCTGCCAGAAAAAAATTACACCTATTCATGGCAATTTTTTCAACCACAATGGCAATTGCGATTATTGCTTATCTATTTTTCTACCTAAGGTGATTATATGGAAGAAAAACTAATTCTAAAGAACCACCTTAGGGAAGCCCGCAAAGAAAAAAAGCTCTCTCAGGGAGCTTTAGCAAAACTGGTCGGAGTCTCTCGCAATACGATTTCGTCTATAGAAACGGGTCAGTACAGTCCAACGGCTAAACTGGCCTTGATTATCTGCATTGCCTTGGATAAAAAATTCGAAGAGCTCTTCTACTTTTAGTGGCATGTAAAAAAGACAGCTGGGCTGTCTTTAACCTTATTATTAAACGATTGTCTTGACCGTACCACCATCGACATTGAGAGCCGTTCCAGTGATGTAGTGACCCGGTACTGAAGCCAGATAAACCGCTGCATTGGCAATTTCTTCGGGCTCAGCAAATCTTTGCATAGGAATGTTGGTTTCGGCGAACCATTTGATAGATTCTTCGACACTTTTTCCTGTTACAGCTGCCAACTGATCTCCCAGTTGGCCTTTTTCATACCAAAGTGGCGTTGCCACTGGTCCAGGGCAGACAGAATTGACATTGACATTAAATGGAGCACAATAATTTGAGTAATCCTTGCTAATCATAATATCGGCTGCCTTGATGGCATCATAGCTAAGCAAGCCACCTGATTGCTTACCAAACATGGAGGCCATGGTCACGATAGAACCCCAACCATTTTCCTTAAAATGAGGAATACAGAGGTTCATCAAGCGAATAGGGGCATACATCATCAGGTCCGCATGCTTTCTAAAGACTTCTTCCGGGAAGGTCAGGAGGTCCCCCATCATTCCGGTCCCTGCATTATTGCAGAGGACATCAATCCGACCGAATTCCTTGGCAACATTAGCGACAAACTCTTCGCAGGCCTTAGTATCGGTAATATCAACCTGTTCAACATAGACCTTGACGTTCTTAATACTGTCCTTCATAGCCTCTAGGCCAGCCTGATTTAAATCAGCCAAAGCCAGATTAGCTCCTTATGCTGCAAAAGCTTGGGCAGTAGCCTTACCGATACCACTGGCACCACCAGTAATAATAACCGTTCTTCCTTTAAGTCCCAAATCCATAAGATAATCCTCCTAATTAGTAATACAGTTTTATTATACAAGTTTTCGAGCGTTAACGCTTACATTTACTAGCTTTTAACCCATGAAAAAACTGTCCATCATAAGATGAACAGCCTTCTTACTAATGTTTTCCCACCCAGACGGTCGTTCCTTGGCCTGCTTGGCTGGTGACTTGGATGGAAAGTCCCAGACTATCAAGGATTTGTTTGGTCATATAAAGACCCAGGCCAGTAGCCTTCTGGTGTTCATGACCATTGTAACCCGTAAAGCCTTCATCAAACAGTCTCGGTAGGTCTTCTGGAAGAATCCCCAGGCCTTGGTCGCTAAGAGCCAGACCTGTCTCGCTCATAAAAACCGTGATGCTGCCAGATTGCTTGGAGTATTTGATGGCATTGTCCAAAATTTGCGACAGGGCAAAGGTCAGCCACTTCTTATCGGTCTTAACCTGCCAGTCTCCCTCAATCTCAACGGACAGCTCCTTGGCCAGGCAGGCGACCCGATAGGTCTTGATTAAGTTGACCATGACTTCTCTGGCAGAGATTGCTTCAAAGCGGAAATCATCTTGGTGTTGACTGAATTTGAAGTAGGCCAGGAGAGTTGAGAGATAATTCTGCAAGCGGAGTAGCTGCTGCCTGACCTCCTGTTTGTCCAAATTATCAGTCTGAGCCATGAGGGATAGAGCCGAAATGGGTACCTTCATCTGGTGGGACCACATCTTGACCATGGCCTCCAACTGCTTGATTTGGCTGGTGGCCTGCAACTGACTGTCTGCTTCCTTGGCCTCCAATTCAGCAATAATGGCTAGGTAGGCTTGGTCACTGGGAAGAAGGGACTCCTCTAGGCCTAAATCAGCGGTATAGGTTTCTAAGTCAAGCATTTTTCTGCGAAATCTCAAAAAAAACCAGACCGTCATGCCTAGGAGAATCAGGAGATTGAGGGCTAGGCTATTGACAAAGTAGACGATAGGTAAATGGTAGAGCCAGAAGGTCAGGAGAAAGAGCCCCATCATGAGACCATAAATGACATACCAAATGCTGTATTCTTGCAGATATTTTCTAATCATTTGAGTAGATAGCCAACTCCTCTCACAGTGTGAATATGCTCAAAGCCCAGTGGGCTGACCTTCTTTCTTAAGCGAGTCATATTGACACTGAGGGTATTCTGGTCAATAAAATTTTCATTTTCCCAGAGCTTTTCCAAGAGTTCCTCCTTAGAAACCACCTGATTTTGATGGGAAAGAAGAATAATCAAAATCTTATTTTCCGTTGGCGACAGGCTGACTTGACCTGAACCATTTGAGAGAACTCCTTCTCGGCTAAGAGTAAAATCTCCCAAATGAAAATCATCGCTGGTAAAGAGCTGGGCCCGACGGAGAAAGGCTTGAATCTTAGCATCCAGAAGAGGCAGGGAGAAGGGTTTAGAAATAAAGTCATCACCGCCCATATTGAGAGCCATGACCATATCCATCTCATCATCGCTGGAGGAGATAAAAATGATGGGTAGGGTCATGGTCTTACGAATCTCTGTTGTCCAATAAAAGCCATTGAAATAAGGCAGAGTAATATCCATCAAGATCAAATCCGCTTGGCTGGCTTCGACCTCTCTGCGGACATCCCGAAAATTTTGACTGGCTTCCACCTGATAGTCGGTAGACAGGTGGTCCTTAAGCAGCTTGACGATGGTTGGATCATCTTCGACAATAAAAATTTTCCCTTGATGTGCCATGACTGTCCTTTCTTTCTGGTTGGTGCTCTTTTCGGATCATCACTGCTATTTTACCAAAAAGGCCCTCATTTGAGAGCCTTTTTCTGTAAATTTTGCCTTCCAGCAGAGCTAACGTTCGATAATTCGGTAGTAGGTTCGACTGGTTAGGCGATAGATGATGAAATAAATCAAACCGATGGCCACAATGGTCAGTCCGCTGACCAGATAAACCAGATTTGAACTTGTCACTCCAAAGAGCAAGAGCATCTGCTTAAGCATGGGAATAGCAAAGAGAAAGTGAATGGTGGCGATGGCCAGAGGCATGAAGAAGACAAAGATGACTTGGGAGTTGATGGTCTTTCTAACCTGCTTGGAGCTCATGCCAACCTCCTGCAGAATCTTGTAGGACTTCTTGTCCTCGTGTCCTTCGGAGTATTGCTTGTAGTAAACAATCAAGGCGACACCTAGGAGGAAGGAAATTCCCAGCAAGAAACCGGTAAAGAGGAGGCCACCGAAGAGTTTGTAACCATCTGACAAGTAGGCCTGCTTGGTATCAATAACCCCGACCTGTTTTCCTTGACCGACTGTTAGGCCATCAGGAGAAATTTCCTTGAGCTCCTTATCGGATAAGTCTAGATAGGCTGTATAGGTTTGACCTATGGTAGTGATCTTAGAAAGATAGGGCTTATAGGCATCCTCAATTGATTGAACCTGGTCTTGATTTGCTAGAACTAGCACCCCTACATTATAGGTTACAACCGTTTCTGGTAAATGAACTTGTTTAAAATTCTTACGGATTTGGTATTTATTTCCAAATATAGTTAACTGATCTAATTGAGTCTTACCTCCATCCCCATAAAAGGCAGCTTGGTTATCTTTCAACTTAGGCAAATCATTGCCTAACTTACGGAAATCATCCTGAGTGATGAGATAGACAAAACTTGTTTTTGAGGCAGACATCTTCAAGACATTTGAAGTATCCACATTTATTTCTTTTTCTTTACCGATTGGTATGGCAATCACACTAGTCGTATAATCAACAACTCCGTCATCTGACTTTCCTAATTTATCCAAAACATCATGCTTGAAGAGCTTGGGACCTTCATCGCCTTTTGTATGATAAGAAATGCGAATTTCCTTTGGATAATATCTATCCGCTACTGACTGGGTATTGCTGTAGAGGGAGACCGTTGTGCCGATGGTCACCAAGGCCATAACGGCCAGAAGGGTGATACTAGCGAGACCGCTAGCGTTTTGCTTCATCCGGAAAATCATCTGGGAGGTGGAAACAAAGTGCTGGGGTTGGTAGTAATAGGCCTTATTCTTCCGCCGGCGTTTGAGGTACCAGGTCATAAAGCTGATGTAGAAGAGATAGGTGCCCGCAATGACCAGCAGAACTGCCCAAAAGAAACGAAAGAGAACGGCTAGGGCAGAGGAATCCTTGGAAGTGACTGCTAAATAATAAGCGTAACCTAGGGATAAAACACCCAATCCAGCCAGGAGCATATTCCCCCGAGGTTCCTTTTCTCCCTGCTCCTGCTTGGAGAAGAGATTCAAAGGAGAGGACTTTCGAATATACCGGAGGGCTGTCAGCTCTAAGATGAAAAAGATGAAACCAAATATAATAAAGGTTAGGATAAAGGGAAGGACCGTCAGTTGCAAATTGAGCTTATCATAGCCGACAATATTGACAAAAATCAGGTAGAGAAACTTGGCAAAGACCCCGCTGAAAATCATGCCAAAGACCATGAGGCTGAGGAAAATGATGCCCAGTTCTAGTGTGGCGACCCAGCCAACTTGACGCTTATTCATCCCTAGGATATTGTAGAGGCCAAACTCACGACTCCTTTGCTTGAGCAGAATTTTATAACTGTAGCGCTCCATGATTAGGGAGAAAATAGATAGAACAATGGCTCCTAGCACCAGAGTCATGGCCCCCGTACTCATTCCCTCTCCCATAGGGCTAAGGAGAATCAAGAAGGTTGAGCAGGTCAGAGAAAAAAGCAGGAGACTGGCGAGCATAAAGGGGCCGTACTGACCTAGAGAGTTTTTTAAATTACGACTGGTAAGTTTGAGGTAGAACATCCTACTCACCTCCTAAGAGAGCTGACATGGCTAGGGAGATTTCCTTACTGAACTCCTGATTGCTCTTTTCTCCACGGTAGAACTGATGAAAAATACGCCCATCCTTGATAAAGAGCACGCGCTTAGCGTGGCTGGCAGCATTGGCTGAGTGGGTCACCATGAGCAGGGTCTGACCGGACTCATTGATGGTTTCAAAAAGATTAAGCAGATCCTCGGAATTACGATAATCCAAAGCTGCGGTCGGTTCATCAGCCAGAAGTATTTGCGGATTGGTAATGAGACTGCGGGCTACTGCTACCCGTTGCTTTTGACCACCAGATAGCTCAAAGGGGCGCTTGTCTAGGAGGTCAGAAATCCTCAGAGTTGCTGCAATATCTTGCAAACGCCTTTCCATTTCTTGATAACCCTTGCGATCCAGAACCAAGGGCAGGAAGATATTATCCCGCACGGAAAGAGTGTCTAGGAGATTGAACTCTTGAAAGACAAAGCCCAGATTTTTCAGTCGGAAACTGGCTAACTTGCTTTCCTTAATCTTAGTAATATCTTGACCACCCAGGATAACCGACCCCTTGGTTGGCTTCTCCAAGGTCGCCAGAATATTAAGTAGAGTGGTCTTACCTGACCCCGACTCGCCCATGATGGCAATAAATTCTCCATCATCAACCTTAAAATCGACATCCTGCAAGGCTCTGGTCTCCTCCTTGGAAAACCGCGTGCGGAAGACCTTCTCCAAATGATTTATCTCTAATAGCATAACAAACCTCTTTCTAACTATTATAGCTTAAAATGGAGGGATTTTATTTTCGATAAAAGAATCCCATCAACTTTTCTGTCTCTAGTTTATCGAAAATCGCCAGCACCACACTTACAAATCTAGCCAGGAACCTTACAATTTTGTAAGGTTGAGGAAAATGTTATATAACTTTCGGTTTCTTATATAAGTTTATATAACTTTACATAGTTTACTAAAGTAAACAATCGAAAGGCTTTGATAGGTCATTTTTAAAAGAGACGTAGATAAACTTGTGAAAGGGAATGAGCACTCAAAACTTCGGAAAATTTATTTAAAATATAGTTACTATAGTCTCACTGTGAACAATGACTAGCAAAAAATAACCGACTAGCTTTTCTCTAATCGGTGACTAATCAAATTCTAACTATCAGCATTATGGGCGGATTCTATCTCTTATTCTTTTTATAACTTAGAACTTATTGCAAGGGACTTAAAGAATATCAAATATTATGGGTTTGTTAATTCCCCATAAGAATTACTCAAACATCTGACGTACGTCAAAAAGGTACGTTAGAATGAAAATAGAGATTGGAGAGGAGGGAATGAAATGAATCTTACAAGTTTTAGAAAAGATATCTACAATGTCACCAAATCAGTAATTGAAAACCACGAGGAATTGGAAATCTCTGTTGGCAATGAAGGTGATGGAGTGGTTCTCATGTCCTTAGCAGACTACCGTGCCCTTAAAGAGCTACAATACCTTGAAAATACTGGTGTTCTGTCTACAGTTCTTGACCGTATGGAAAATGAAACCAAAGACGACTTTTCATTAGAGGATGCCCTATGAGTCAATGGATTGTGGCTCCTCACAAACTTGTCAAACGAGATGATATTCCGAAATTAGAGCAGGTAAGACTAAAAGAGGATTTTAATGAAATTGTCGCTATTCTCAAGGAAAATCCTTACAACCGAGTCAGACGTATGGAAAAGTTAAATCCCAAAAATAAAGAAATCTATTCCATGCGTATCAATGTTCAACACAGAGTCGTATATAGCATTTAAAAAAGCAAAAACTTGTTAAAATCTGGTCTGCCTGGTCTCACTATGAGCAGCGACTACCAAAGAAATAACCGATTAGCTTACTGAGCTAGTCGGTTATTTGGGAAATTGAATATTGAAGAAACAGGGAAAATTATAACTCTTCATAATCTAAAATATAGCGGTTTAAACGGGGGAGTGTTAGAGAGACATAACCGTAACTACTAACATCTATCAGGCCTTTGCGTTTAAGACGGTCTCGGTAAACTGACATCATACTGGAGCTAAAACCCAGTTGCTCTCTTAGCTCCTTGACCTTAGTTAGCTTCTCATCGGATAAGATCGACAAAACCTTACGATCTTGAGGAGAAAGTTCTGTCCATAATTTTTGATAAACATAACTCTGGAGATAGTCGTCGTAGGCAGGTAATAGAGCCGTCTCATCCTCCAAGAATTCTCTATTCTTCCAACATAGATAACCCAAGGTCTGGAAGGCGAAAGAATAGCCATTGGTCAGTTCAGCCATTCTTTTAGCCTTACTAGCAGGAATTTTAAAAATCTCCTTATAGCGATTCTTGATGGATACCATATCCAGAGGTTCGAGATTAATTCTTGGGGCACGGTAAAGAAAGGTCAGGGTAGAGTCATTCTGGAGTTCATGAATATTTTCATAAAGACCGGTCATTAAGAGAAAAATTGGCAGGTCTTCTCTGATTAGGAGCTGAAAGCTACTTGTGAAAATCTTAATATTTTCTGACTTGGTCACCTCATCTATGGTCACTAGGACCTTTTTCCCAATTTCCTTAACCTGATTTAGCATCTTCTCCAAGGCCACTTCGATATCACTAACCGGTGCCACCTTCTCAAAGGAAGCCCCTAATCCAAACAAGGATAAATTAAACTTGGCTTTGATAAACAAGGGCTGCAAATCTGGCTGATCGTAAAGCTTGGCAACTAAAGTCTCCAAAAGAGGACGATTGGGATTGAGGTTAATAATTATCCACTCCTCCTCTTCTTTCAAAGAGTTGGCAATTGCTGTCATGGTCACTGTTTTTCCTGAACCACGCACCCCGGTAATCAAATAAGACTGCGAAGCAGGCAAGTCCGAATTAAAATCCTCAATGACATTTTGTATCTCCGAGGTACGGGAAATGAAGGTATGCGGAGTCTTCCCAAAGCCCAAAGTAAAAGGGTTACTCTCCATAATTTTTTCTCCTTTTATAACTTCTACCCGTTGTGCTAGTTAACACTAGCCAAAATAAAAAACTTTGCCTATCATAAACTCAGAACAACCACGAAATGAGGGAATGATAGGCAAAGCTAAGACCATTATCTCGCAAATCCACATCAAACACAAGATATTTTTTCAGTTTTGCTAACAAAAGTGAGTACACTTTATGACCGCTTCGTTCCCTACTGCGTGAGGCATCGGCGAAACGTTCACTTACAAAAGCAACCAGATGACTTTCCAGAACGTTCCCGCTTTTGTCGGATTTGTCAAAACCTTTCCCAAAGCATCCAACGCATACGCTACTTTATGGTATCCTCCCTTTGTGAGACCTCTTCATTTGGCCTGATTGACAGTTTTCCCTGTGCCTTATGTCATCCCATCCGTAATCTAAGAGCTAGCCTTTTATCAGAAGTCGCTAACATCGGATACAACGCCACGAAGAAGATTCACTACTACGAGGTGAAGTTCTCCGTTTTAGTCAGCGATAGGGGCTTTCCTTTGGATTATGTAGTAACGTCAGCCTCTGTTTACGATAGCCAAGTGGCTTTTCAATTACTGGAACACAGCTCTATTCCACTGATTTATGGAGACAAGGGCTATATTGACAAGCAGGTTAAGAAAGAGTTGGCCAATTGTGGTATCACCTTAATTTCTCAACTCAGGAAAAATATGGCGGACTATTCTTGGTTTGAGAACTATAAAATTAGCCGATTGCGCAAACCGATTGAAACCGTCTTTTCGAGCTTAGAACAGTTTGGCATTGAGAATTTACGCTGTCGAAACCTTCGGGCATTACAGTTTAGAGTAGAAGCTATTTTACTCATCTATTCACTCATGCTGGAAAATAGTCAAAATGAATTTGGGCTGAGTTTGAAGTATTCTAAGGCTTATGCCTGATTAACTAGCACAACGAGTAACTTCTATATTCTTATATAAGTTTATATAACTTCTGTTTTATTATATAACTTTATATAAGTTTTGTCGAATAGTTATTAAAGTTCATAAAAAATTATTCTCTTATACCTTGTTCACTAGAAAGTATCTTTTTCAAAACCTTGTGTAGGCGCTCTTCTTCCTGGCTACCATTAGTTTTAAAACGCACAAGAGGTATCTCATATTTTTCAAAAATAGCATCTTTCTTTCGATCTCGTTTAAATTGTTCGCTGCCCTTTTTGTGATATTTATAACCATCCACCTCCACCGCTAAGACAATTTGTTTAGTTACATGATTATATAGTGCAAAATCAACATGTGTATTAGGTTGGGAAATATAGATTTTTTCATCTTCCGACAGCCGAGATTTTTCCTTGATAATTTGTCGAACAGGATAGGTGTGTATAATTTCGATACTGTCATATCCATCCTTTTTCAGAATTTCATTCAGTAGCTCCCACATTAAATTTTCTGAGTCATATCTGGATATTTTCTGACGTTTTTTGAAAAATCTCTCCCTCTCCTGTTCGTACTGCTTATAGAGATAATCAAAAATAGAATAAATCGGACTTTCACGATGTTCAAAGTTATGATAATCGATATAACCTAATAAATCACTAATGTTCTTATCGGGCGACTGTTCATTACCCGTCATGACCAGAAAGAGGTTCTTTTTAGCTCGAGATACCGCAACATTCATTAGATTTGGATTATCCGTAAATCGTGTAATAACATTATCAACCGTCGAAAGGATAACAGCGTCTTTTTCTCTTCCTTGGAATTTGTGTACCGTGTCACTATCCAATTCTTCAATTTGCTCATTAAGCTGATTAGCATGATTCCGATAAGGGGTAATCACAGCAGTATTATTTTCATTAATAGGATAATTTAATTGAATATCCTTTTTGATAATATCTATTTCTCTTTGACTATAATGAGCCCTAGCATGATTCCCTTTAGGTGTACGGATTGCCCGTAGAACATTCTCCTCACCTTGATCTTCAGTCATTACTATTAGTTCACCATCGTAAAATTTTTGATTACAGAAATTGATAATTTTAGGATGACAGCGATAATGCTCTCTCAACAAAGTTTGAGGACAATCTTGTAGAACATCTAGGATAGATTGTAAAAAGCTATTGGTAAAACGATACCCTTCGGATAAATTATATTTTTGAAAAACCTGTTCACTCTGCTTCCTATCCCCTGTCTTTACAATATGAGACAATTGATGAACATCTCCAACCACAACAACATTTTTAGCACAAGACAGTGCTAGGGCTCCTGTAGCAATATCAACCTGTGAAGCCTCATCCATAATTAAATAATCATAAATGACATCCCCACCTAAACTTGTCTTTGAGGAAAAAGTTGTACTCAGAACAATAGGATAATCTTTCAAAAACTGTTGCGAATTTTTCCATAAATCATCCACCTCATAGTGTTGTCGTTTGGAAGAAGCTGGGTACCTTTGTGATAAGACAGATTTTAATAGAATCATTGATTCATCTGCCAAGCGCACTAAATGCCCCTCTCCATCTACCGAGATCATTTTCGCTTGTTTCTCTTCCAACTTTTTTAGCAACTCCTCTTTCTTGAGTTTGTAAAAAAGATTTTGAAAATTGACTGTCAGGTCTGCAATATCTTGCTGATAAAATGCCCAATCCAGAATTCCATATTTGAAAAAGCTCTTAATTTTAAAGAAAAGATTCGTTTTGGTATAACTTTTGTGTATTGCCTCACAATCCTGCCACAAAGATAAAATTTTACGAGAAGACTTAAGGTGTAAGGTTAGTGGCTCAACCTTTTGTCCTTTAAAATAATCTTCAAAATGTTGATACTCCAAATCTAAATCTGAGAGTTCTTGCCTAAGCCCTGCGATCTGTTCCTGCAGGCGAAAAATCACATCTATATTCTTGAATATCTTAGAAAAAGACTCTCTATCAACCGTTTTAACCAACTTCAAGTCTGGGTAAAAATCTTGTTGTTGTTTGATAAATTTCTCTTTATTGTCAGAATTTCCTAGATATGCAGATAGAAAGCTTAATTGGTAGCGAGAATCTGATAATTTTTCATAGACATTCTCTATAGCTGCATTATTATTGGAGACAACCAAGGCCGTTTTACCTTGCAGCAAAATATTTGCAAGTATGTTTAAAATAGTTTGTGTTTTACCTGTACCTGGTGGACCTTGAATTACACTAATTTGATTTTCAAAAGCATTTTTTGTCGCTTCATACTGACTACGGTTACAACCGAAAGGAAATATCAGTTGACCATTAAAACCTTGACGTTCCCTCAATTTTGATGGATTTATATACAATGACAAAGCTGTTTCAGGAGATAAAAAAGACATATTTGCATACCGTTTAGCAAGTATCTGTTCTTCTGTTTCAGGATTTTTCAAACTATTCAGCTGAGCGATATCTTTTAAATAATTAAAAACCCGTTTACTAGTTGGATTTGCAAGACTAGATTGGGTAATATATAGTTCACTCCCTTTATAAAAGCGAATGTCATTTCCTTTGTTGCTTTTATACTCAATTAGATAATAAACATCCTTGCGTCCTTCATATTTTAATATGGATTTTATATTAAAAAAGTGAACTCCCCACCTACTTTGGAAATTTTATAATCTTCCGGAGCTAATACTTTACCTTTTTGGGTGATATCTACCCTCTCTGGTCTATAGTAATAAATTTTATCTGAGTCTGACCTAAAAATAATTTCATAGTTTCTTCTCTTCTTGTTGTACTGGCAGTTTAAAATATTGTACGTTTCATTTTGATCAATTCTATTTTTATCCGTAAGGATGATAAGGTTATCACGAGATTTTGGCATAACAATTACCCCTATTCCTGTTTTTCTATGATTAAGAGAAAAATTTGTTTTATGTAAAAGCAGTACAGAAAAACAGCCCCCCTAACTGGTTGGGTCAGCACCCAGCATTTTTTCCAATTTTAGAGTAAAGGATTTTAATTAGGATATCAAATAATAAAATAATTTGAAAACCATAAACCTACAATTAAGAGAAGCGTTTAAATTTTCATTCTTTTTCTAATTGCTTACTTTCAATTACTACTTTATTGGATACTCTATTCATATTATGAATTACTAATGTAATTGTGGTAATCATTGCTAATGATGTTATTGAGATAAAAATTATTCTTAATAAATCTAACAACCAAACAGAAATATTCATTACAACAATTAGTTTACATACTGATAAAAAGGCAATCAAGCGCCACAGTAACGCTGGGAATAAATAGTCTGCTAAGTATCCATAATAGACATTCTTATTTTTTAAATAAATTTGTGCAAAATCTTTAGTTGTGTAGACCTCTCTTCCAAACGTATACATAGATAATATAAAAGTCAATGCCGAACATGAAATAAGTAAAAATTGAGAAGTATCTAGAACATTGTAATCTATAAATATAATATTATCAGGAATTACGAAAGTAATCGTTATAAGCAATATTACAAATAAAGCAAACGATACCCATAGATTAATAGGAAGAAGGTTTTTTCTAGCTAAATAAATTATTATAATAGGATTTTTTTCCATGATAAAATTACTCAATTCTTATTCTTGATTCATAAATATTTATAATTGTATCACCATTACTTCTAATATCTGATAGATATCCACGTTTAGCAGGAAGCCCAATTAGTTTTTTAGCTCCAATTACAAAATTTTCGTTCTCACTTTCATCTGAAGCGACTAACGTTGTTCTCACTTCCTTGGCTTTTGTTTCCTCAGAGACTTGTAGAAGGAGCTCTAATTCATCATCTGTATTTCCATTTGGGAATGTAGTAATAATTTCTATAGTTCTAGTTGAGTCTTTTATATTTAAGGAAATAGATTCATAGATGGGATTAATCTTTATATTACCAATTTTATCTTTACTGTCATTAATTTGTCTCTCAATTTTTCTAGAGGTATCCAGAGCTTCAAACTTAGTAACATTTTCAATCGTTAATACTTCGTTATTAAATGAATACCTAACCTTTATATTTTCCGCTTCCTTTTGAACTTCCAGTTCAAGGTATAGTATTAACTTCCTTACTTTTCGTAAGTGATCCAAACCTTTACCGATTTCAGAATTAATATTAAAATCATAAACTCTTTCAAGTTCTTCATAAGCTTGACTCGTTGTAAAATTAAATTTCGCTTGATTTAAAACATTAAATTTACTAACGACTTGCTTTCTTATTTCAATCGCTTCTTCCAATTTAGTTAGATACTCTGGATTATAATGGATACCTCCTCCATTTTTGAAAATAAATGTTATTTCTTTATATTCAAGTGCTAATTCATCCGTGACTTTAATTAGTAATTGGTAGTCTTCGGACTCTAAAATTTGCTTATAATCTTGTTCAATATCAAAAAACAATTCTTTTTCTGACATAACAGGATCAGAAAATAAATTATTATACGAATTAAAAATCATATTTGGAATAACCTGATTTTTTAACTTATCTAAATTTTCAAAATACTTTTTTAAAATATGCGGTTGAACATTTAATTTAAATTGATAATTATGCTTATTTGCCATAATATTTCTCACCAAATATAGTTTATATAGCCACATTATATCAAAAAACGCTAGCATCTACTAACGTTTTTAGCTATTAAATATACTTATTTCTCCAACCTAAGTTCTCAAAGTAAGTTCAAGTTAATGTTCAAAACTAGAAATTTGTCTGAGACAGAGAAATAAGGTAGAACTTTCTTTGGGACAAGTTGGTATCTGACTATGAAAAACAAACACTTAACTCTCTCAGATAGAACTGATATTCAAATGGGAATTGAACAACACCTGCCTTTTTGTGACATCGCAGTTAAGCTTAAAAAGGACCCTTCAACCATCTCTAAAGAGGTTCGCAGAAATCTTTTCATCAAAGAAACATCTGTCCAGTCTAACTGTGATACCTGCCCACTACTCAAGAAAGCTCCCTATGTCTGTAATGCCTGCCCTAAAAAGAGAAAGGATTGCGGCTACAACAAGCAATTCTATTACGCTAAGAAGGCTCAGGCCAACTATGAAGCCACGCTGTCTGAAAGTCGTTCTGGGGTCGCACTAAATAAAGAGACTTTCTACCACATAGATAAGGTCGTATCTTCGGCTATTAAGAACGGACAACACCTTAACCACATCATCGCCTCAAACGACCTATCAGTCTCTAGAGCTAGTATTTACCGCTACTTAGAGAAAGGCCACCTCTCTGCCAAGCCTATTGACTTCCCACGTGTCGTCAAGTTCAGAAAGCGTCGTACAAGAGAACTACCACCTATTCCTAAGAAAGTGAAGCGAGGGCGCTCCTACAACGATTTTAAAAAGTATCCATTTCCAACCAAGGCTTATCCTTTTGGCTGGAAATGGATACTGTCATTGGCCGAATTGGTGGGAAGGTACTCCTCACCTTCACTGTCTCTTTTTGTAACTTCCTTTTTGCTAGGCTCTTGGATAATAAATCTGCTCTAGAAGTCGTCAAGCACCTCTACGCTATCAAGAATGCCTTCTTCGAAGCAGGTTTTGACTTCTTTGAAATCTTCCCTGTCATTTTGACGGATAACGCAGGAGAGTTCGCCAGAGTGGATGACATTGAAATGGATGTCAGAGGAGAACTAAAACTCTTCTTCTGTGAGCCTAATCGCTCTGACCAGAAAGCTAGGATTGAAAAGAATCACACCCTTATTAGAGATATTCTGCCTAAGGGGAGCTCTTTTGACGACTTGACACGGGAAGACATCAATCGTATCTGTTCTCATATCTCATATCAACAGCGTAAAGAGACACTCTTTGAATGGGAAATCGGCCTATGAGCTCTTCGCCTTCACCTTTGGGAAAGAAATCCCTGCTTTGCTGGGAATTTCCAAAATTGACCCTGAAGATGTCCGTCAATCTCCTAAACTATTAGACAAGTAATTTAAGCCCTAAAAATAATTAACACCATCTAAAATCTAGAAAGGAACTTGTCCCATCCGAAATTCCAGTAAACTAGAACTTACTTTGAGACGTCTCAGAGCCAGGTGCTTTCGTGTACCCTTTTTAGAGCTTTTTTCTGCTTAGGAAATGTGAAATAACGCCTCCAAATAAAAAAACAGAACTTAGTCTGAGACTGAATTCTGTTGATTTAACGCTATTTTCTCAGACTTAATTCCAGTTTTAAGACACCTAGAACTTAGTCTGAGAATTTAGCCTTATTTCTCCAACTTCTCCATCTCTGCGATCCGCTCTTTAGTCGCGTCATACTTAGCTTGGTAGTCGGTTTGTTTTTGTCGCTCTTTATCGACAACTTCTGGTTTGGCGTTTTGGACAAAGCGTTCGTTACCCAATTTCTTAGCAACCAGATCCAGTTCCTTTTGCCACTTGGCCAGTTCCTTGTTGAGGCGGGCCAATTCTTCTTCGACGTTGAGCAGGTCTGCGAGCGGCAAGAAGATTTCGGCACCAGAGATAAGAGCTGACATGGAGAGCTCAGGCGCTTCAAGTCTGCTTCCAATTTCCAGGTGCTCTGGATTGGTGAAGCGCTTAATATAGTTGACATTGGCCTTGAAGAAGGCTTCCAGCTCGCTATCGCTGGTCTTGACCAGCATGGTGATTGGCTTACTTGGCGCAACATTGACTTCGGCACGCGCATTACGAACGGCACGAATCAGGTCCTTGAGGCTTTCCACGCCCTTGTGGGCTTCCGGATTTTCAAAGGCTGGGTTGACAGTCGGATAGTCGGCAACCATGATGGAGCCATCTGAGATTTGGCCGAAGATTTCTTCGGTGACAAATGGCATGATTGGGTGGAGCAGGCGGAGAATCTTGTCCAGGGTGTAGAGGAGAACGGAGCGGGTGATGACTTTTTTCGCTTCGTTATCGCTGTAGAGGACTTCCTTGGTCAGCTCGACATACCAGTCGGCAAATTCATCCCAAATGAAATTGTAGAGAATGTGGCCAGCCACACCGAACTCAAACTTGTCAAAGTTTTCGGTGACCTTGGCGATGGTTTCATTGAGGTTGTGGAGAATCCAGCGATCTGTCACGTTTCCTGCTTCGCTTGCTACTACTTTGGCAACATTGGTTGTGGCTTCATCCAAGCTCAGGCCTTCATTATTCATAAGGATGTAGCGGGAAATATTCCAAATCTTGTTAATGAAATTCCAGCTGGCATCCATTTTTTCATAAGAGAAACGCACGTCTTGGCCCGGAGCTGAACCGTTGGACAGGAACCAACGCAGGGCGTCAGCACCATATTTATCAATAACATCCATCGGGTCAATACCATTGCCCAAAGACTTGGACATCTTGCGGCCCTGCTCGTCACGGATGAGACCGTGGATGAGGACATTTTCAAAAGGACGGCGACCGGTGAATTCCAAGGATTGGAAAATCATCCGAGAAACCCAGAAGAAAATAATGTCGTAGCCGGTAACTAGGGTTGAGGTTGGGAAGTAACGCTTGTAGTCTTCGGACTCCTCGTCAGGCCAACCCATGGCTGAGAAAGGCCAGAGGGCCGAGCTGAACCAAGTGTCCAGCACGTCTTCGTCCTGCACCCAACCGTCACCTTCAGGGGCTTCTTCGCCAACGTACATGTCGCCAGCCTCATTATACCAGGCTGGGATTTGGTGACCCCACCAGAGTTGACGGGAAATTACCCAGTCGTGGACATTTTCCATCCATTGGAGGAAGGTATCGTTGAAACGCGGTGGATAGAAGGTTACCTTATCATCAGTCGCTTGGTTGGCAATGGCATTCTTGGCCAACTGGTCCATCTTAACGAACCATTGGGTTGATAGGCGGGGTTCGACCATGACACCAGTCCGTTCGGAGTGACCAACAGAGTGGGTCATCTTTTCAACCTTGACCAGGGCACCGATTTCTTCTAGCTTTTTGACAACGACCTTGCGAGCCTCGAAGCGGTCCATACCATTGAATTCACCGGCCAATTCGTTCATGGTGCCATCAGGATTCATAACATTGACTTGAGGCAGGTTGTGGCGTTGACCGACAGCGAAGTCATTAGGGTCATGGGCAGGGGTAATCTTAACGACCCCTGTTCCAAATTCTGGGTCCGCATGTTGGTCAGCTACGATTGGAATTGGCTTATTGAGGATTGGCAGGATAACATTTTTCCCAATCAAATCCTTGTAGCGCTCATCGCTGGGATTGACAGCGACAGCGGTATCACCGAACATGGTTTCTGGACGGGTGGTTGCGACCTCAAGGGCACGTGAACCATCTTCCAGCATGTAATACATGTGGTAGAAGGCGCCTTCAACATCCTTGTGAATAACCTCGATATCAGAGAGAGCAGTGCGAGCCTTAGGATCCCAGTTGATAATAAATTCGCCCCGGTAAATCCAGCCCTTTTCATAGAGCTTGACGAATACCTTGCGAACCGCCTTGGAGAGTCCTTCATCAAGGGTGAAGCGTTCGCGAGCGTAATCAACGGAAATTCCCATCTTGCCCCACTGCTCCTTGATGGTTGAGGCATACTCGTCCTTCCATTCCCAGACCTTGTCCAGGAATTTTTCCCGACCTAAGTCATAGCGAGAGATACCAGACTCAGCCAGTCGAGCTTCAACCTTGGCCTGAGTGGCAATTCCGGCGTGGTCCATACCAGGCAGCCAGAGGGTATCAAAACCCTGCATCCGTTTTTGGCGGATGATAATATCCTGCAAAGTCGTATCCCAGGCGTGGCCCAAGTGGAGTTTACCCGTAACATTTGGTGGTGGAATCACGATGGAATAAGGATGAGCCTTCTTGTCGCCAGAAGGCTTGAAAACATCCTCATCAAGCCATTTCTGATAGCGCCCAGCCTCAACCTCAGCTGGATTGTATTTTGGTGAAAGTTGTTTAGTCATTTATTAATTATTCCTTTCTATGTCTTTTATTAATTTTGGCGGATAAGATGCAGAGTTTTTATTAATCCCGTTGACAAACATATTATCATAACCAAACCTAAATTCCTGTTCGTAAACCCTATTTAGTAAATCAGTAAATCGAATTTTAAAATTCATGAAGTATAGTTGCTTTTGACTATTATCATTACTTGAAATTTTTATAGAAATCGATTCTCTGGGCATTGCAAAATATTCACTAAAATAGGTGTGAATAAAATGAATTGGCTCGTCGCCCTCCATATAGTCAGTATCGAAGTATATTGGAACTCCATATTTACCTTCCCTAAGCTCAACTATTCCAACATTTGTCGCGGCCTCCTTTCCTACATTTGTAAAAAACAATTCTACCACCATGGTACCTAAATCTAACATTGATTTTGCATAATCTATAGAAAAGTAAGGGATTAACTCAGAACGATTACTTATTTGTGACTGCAAATCATCAGAACGCTTTTCCTGTAGTCGTTGTCTTTCTTTATATTTTTCAAATTCCTTTTGGTACTCTTGAAATTTTTCATCTTTTCTATCTCGTTGTACTTGCCTCAACAAGGTAATAATACTTATTATAAGTGATAAAATAGCAATCCAAGATTGATTCTCCATTTACTTTTCCCCCTTCCTAACCAACTGTTCGGAAACTCCGAGCAGTTCAACTTGTGCATATTTTGCACATCTTCAATTGCTACTCTTTTCAGACCTTTTATTAAATGTAAGTAAATAATTCATAATAAGGAATTGAACTCGCCTACAGCCCTGTGAAAAATCTTTATGGTTTCATCTGCTAAACTTGTAAAAATATCTTACAAGTTCACTTCTCCCCATTCCATTCAGCATAGAACTGCTCCAGATAAGTCTGTAGGAAGTCGTGGCGGCCTTGGGCAACTTGCTTGGCGGCTGGAGTGTTCATCAGGTCCTTGAGTTTGAGGAGTTTCTCATAGAAGTGCATGATGGCGGTGTCCTGACCATTGCGGTAATCCCCGTAAGTGAGATTTTCTCTGGGCTTCATGCTAGGGTCATGGATGGGGCGGCCCTTGTTGCCCGAATAGGCCATGGTTCTGGCGATGCCGATGGCTCCGATGGCATCGAGACGGTCGGCATCTTGGACAATCTTGCCTTCCAAGCTGAGAGGTTGGTCAGGTTCCTTCCCACCCTTGAAGGAAATGTTGGCGACGATAGCCATGATTTGCTCAATCTGCTCCTGGCCAAGTCCTTGACTTCCTAAGAAATCACGCACTTTTTTCAGTCCGACTTTCTGGCTAGGATTGAGCTTTTCATCAGCAATATCATGCAGGAGGGCGGCCATCTGACAGATAAAGAGGTCAGCCCTTTCTTGCTTAGCTAAGGTCATCGTCGTATTGGTCACTCGAACAATGTGCCACCAGTCATGCCCGCTGGCTTCACCCTCCAGAGCATTCTGGACGAACTGGCGGGTTGCTTCTAAAATTTCAGTCTTGCCCTTGTTTGCCTCCCACTCTTGCTTAGTCAGTTGGTAGGTCCAGTTGCGGCAAGAGCGACCCGCTGGATCCTCAATGGGCTCACCTTCCTCAAGAAAGCGAAAGCCCAGCTTTTCTGCCACCCTCTGACTCTGGCGATTGTAGTCGTAGCAATGGATAAGAATCTTTTCCAGCTTCATCTGACCAAAACCAATCTCCAACAGGGCTTGACAGGCCTCGGGAATATAGCCCTGCCCCCAATAGTCAGGATGAAGGGTATATCCAATCTCTAGCACCTTATCTTCGTGGCGTTTGTTAAAATCAACCGAGCCGATGACTCGATTCTGACCCTTGAGAGTCAGCCCCCAGCCAGCAGGCAGCTTTTCATCTACCAAACGCTGGGGATAGAACTTCTCGATGTAGTTTATCTCATCCTCCAAGGTTTCGACCAAGGGAAAGGCCGCAGGGATGGCTACCTCAGGCAGGCTGACATAGGCCAGCATGTCCTTGGCATCCGCCACCGTCCGGTGTCTTAGAAAGAGTCGCTGAGTTTCAACATCTGGCAACCGACTATTTTCAATTTTTCCAAGAATTTTCATAATCAATCTTCTTTCCAAGGGGCTTAGCAATTCTATTAAGGAAGGTCGTTTTCGTTCTGTTCAAGCTGTATCACAATGCCCTTAGGCTCTTCTCACAGCATCGCCAAGTGCCATAGAAAAACGCCCCTGCCAATCTGACAGGGACGAATATGAATCCGCGGTACCACCCAAATTCGGACGGTTAGCGTCCGCAACTTAATTATCTGCTTCGCTTAATTTTTCAGCAACCAGTTTTGACATCTGTGCGGATTTCTCAGCAGGACCGCTTTCTGTAACAAATGGGTTTCAAAACACCTCTGATTTTTCTAATTCTAGCAGATTTTTCAATAAATTGCAATTCCGTTTGAAGCATAGATAGGGAATTTTCTTACTTTCTTCCTAGAGTCTGTTCCTTATTTCAATCCTCTGAAAGTTTCGCTTTTAATCCTATCAGCAGTAATACCTTGGTCAGCCAGAAAAGCCTTCATCGCCTTAACATCATCTGGCTGACCAGCCACAAGATAAGTGCCCCTGTTTCCGTATTTTTTCACAGCTTTTTCAAGACTAGCCTTGCTTTGAGAAAGACTAGCGCTTCTGTCATAAGTGAACAGGGATTCTTGATTAGCCAGTCCTTTCATTTCTTCATCAAAAACGTTAACGCCTTTATCTAAGTGATTGAGGACTATTTCACGCTTGCCAGCCTGTTTAAGTGCCAAAGGACGCAAGGCTGCAATTCCTACATCTGAAGCAAAGCAAACCAACGGTGTCTGCTTATCCTTAATTTTTAGAGAGGATTCTATCCAACTAATTTTGACCTTGGAGCCGACAGACAGGGATGTCAGATGCTTCTTGAAACTACTGCTACCCTTGTGAGTGAGAAGGAGAATCTCATTCTCATCAGAATTGGAATCCAGAGTCAACCATCGGCTCTTTTGCCCACTTTCTTCGGCCTCAGGAAGGGTAACTTTAGCGTAAGAGCCTGGCTCCCAAGTCATATTTTTCGGCTTTTTGAGATGAATGAGATAAAGATCACCACTTGGGTTTTCAATAGACCTCACGGTCAAAGCTTGGCTACGCCCCAGATAAGCAATCACACCCCAAGTAATCAAGCAGCCTACTAGTCCGATAGCAAGCAATATTAGAATTATTTTTAGCATTTTAGAATGTCCTTTCATTTCTTACTCCTTAGCACCTATTTCTAAAACTTAAGAGACAGTCAAGCGGTCAGAGTGATAACTGGTACAAAGCCCATTAGTTTAACAATCCTAGACACATCCGGCAGACTGTAGATGTAGACTTAGTAACGAGGGGCACACTAGGCAGATACCACCGACCTGAAAAATAGCAGGCAGACCCGAAATCATGCAGAGGCCTACGCCAGAAGGACACCCACCTGTTGCAAAAAACATAAAATCAGGGTTAAGTCCGACAGGGAACTCTGTCATCCTCCATACAAGAACCAAAGCTTCCACGACCGTAAGGCAAAGGCCTGCAATACTTCATTCATTTTTATTCATAATCGTATCCCCTTCGATGAATGTGAATGAATAGATTTTAATATTCATTCATATCTTTGTAAAAATAAAGAAGTGGAATTCCTTATTTCAAAAGTCCTTTGACAAAGTAGGTTGCTAGGCTTTCAATAGTTTGACTAATATTTGGAAAATCTTGCTCGGTAATATGCATGTCCATATAATAAAAGAGCTGATAAACCTGGAAGACCTCTTGGATTTTCTCAGCGGTAAAACCTGCTTCCTGCATCCGCTTAGTGAAGGTCGTCTGCAAAAACTGATGGAAAGCATTATCAGTCCTGCCCTTCTCCGAATCATAGTAGCTATGCAACAACTCGGAAACGGCTGGATTGTACCACTCAGACATGATTTTACTGGTAGAAATCAGGCTACGCGACTTCCCAAAGAGCTGACCCACCACCTCTGGCAACTCCCCCTGCCAATTAATATCATCCATTATAATCTGCCTCACACGATTATTTTCGTCGATGTAAACATCAAGGAAAATATCTTCCTTGGCGGCATAATAATTGTAAAAAGTTCCAGCTGCTACACCAGCTCGCTTAGTAATTTCTGAAATACCCGTCGCTTTATAGCCTTTCTGGGAGAAGATTTCGTGTGCAACAGCTTTCAGTTGCTGTTTTTTGTCGATAGTCATGGAAGCTCCTTTCTTTTTAAATTTTTAAAAAAATGAATGAATGCTTATCTCTGTTCATTCATATTTTAATACCTTTTACAGTAATTGTCAATCAGCAACCGTAAAAATCTTACATTTTCCTACACTCTGGTTACTCACCTCGCTATCCAAATCCGAGGAAAAGCACAATTTTTTCGAGGGACTGAAGTCGCTTAGGTTGGGGCAGTCTAAACAATCTCCTAAGTGAGGGACTAAACTTTTCTCCTATTAGAACAAAAAAACTATCCAGCATGGTGCCAGATAGGATTAAACTTCTATTAAGAACGGTAGTGCAAGCTTTTAATTTTAATCAGCCACTACCGCTTATATTGCAATTTCTTGATTAGTCAGCAAATACAACGCCGTTTTCTTTCAAGCTAGTAATAGCTGCTGGGCCAATGCCCTTGACAGCTAAGACATCTTTTTCAGAAGCTTTGGCAAAGTCTGCTTGTGACTTAAAGCCTGCTTCTTCAAGACTAGCTTGCTTAGCAGCACTGAGACCTGCAAAAACATCAGTCGCTTCTGCTTTAGGAGCTGACTTGACTTGGGCCTTCGTTTGAGCTGGCTTCTTAGGAGCCGCTGGCTTGACCGCTGCAGTCTCTTGAGCAGCTTGGCCCTTGATGAGACCTTGACGTTTCATTTGCAATTTCAGTGCTTTTTTACGATTTTTCTTTTTTGACATTCTAAACTCCAAAAAACTTTTTTTACTATTATAGCAGGTTCTTTTCAGAAAATAAACACCAAAAAGCCTAGAAATGGCAATTCTAAGCCATTCTTTACAGAATTGTAATCTAGTTCAAAGGAATTTCCTTGCTTATTTCTTAAAAAATATATTAGACTATTAGTCGGATTAAGTCTTTGATAAGAAATACTTTGTCCCTGCAAAACTTTACAGGTTTGAAGAGGACAGAGACTATCGAAAAAAAGGAGAAAAGTTTATGGTTATTTGGCGTGGTAAGGGACTTTTGCTCCTCGTTTCAATTTTTGCAGGCGGTATTGCCTCCGGACTAGTTGGCTCAATGGCTGCCAACCTGCCTGTCGGACCGCTCAAGTCCTTGGTGGCCTTTTTAGCGGCACTTGCCTTTGGAGTCAGTGCCCTAGTCAATCACATCTTTTGCAAGACCCTCTTAAAAAACGAGGGCCGACGCCGGGTGGTAGACCCCAAGACCGGTCAGGCTTATATCCTCAATAATGTCAGTCGCTTCTACTTCATCCCAAATACCACTTGGACTTACATCCTTCTGGCTATTTACCTGGTGGCTGTCCTTATATCTGGCTTTCACTTAGTAGCCAGCTTCTTCTAATATTGGGTTAAATTAAAATTTTAAATTTTGATACTTCTTAAAAAGTGCGGACACAAGAAATTATCTAGCGGATGATTTGCTATTCGTTTGATAAAAAGCAAAGGCCTAGGCAAATTGTTTTCTGCTTAGGCCTTTTTTCAACTGTTTCTCAATAGCTTCGTTTGCCCATCAAGTCCTCCGGCAGGTCGTGGAAGGACTTACCTTGATGATAGTTGGCAAATTTTCCCTGCAAATACTGATAAGCATCCAGGCGGCTTTCATAGCGGATGACCGCTTCTTTTGCCCGCTCGTCGCCATCTTCTTCCCAGACCTGCTGACTGGTTTTGATAGCTGTTTCATTGACCAGAATCTGGGTCTTGAGCCAGTCTTCAAAGTCTTTTAAAAATTCTTGTTCGTAGGTCATTGACGACTCCTTCATAAAATACTAAGCCCCATTATACCATAGACTTAACCTAATAAAACCATCAATATTGGAATAACGACCAAGGTCATGAGGGTGGTCTCTGTTACCATGACAGCTGCATAATCCGCATCAGCCCCGTAGAGCTTGGAGACAACGGGAGCATTGGTCATAACGGGCATGGCTGACTGGATGATAAAGACTTCCTTCATCAGATGAGGCAGCTTGGTTGGCATGACCATGAAGGTCATGAGCAAGGGAGCCACGACAAAACGGCCTAGAAGGATAAGAAGATTATCCTTGCCCAGACGGAGCTTGGACAAGCCCAGCTTAGAGATAGAAATTCCAATGAAAATCATGGACAGAGGGATGGTAATATTGCCCAAATAAATCAAATCCGACAAAAGAAAATGGGGCAGCTTGACTCCTAAGAGGACTAGAGCCACGCCCACCATAAAACCAAGCAGGGGCGCAGAAAAAATCTTTTTGAGGCTGTCCTTCCAGCTAAGCCCTTGACCAAGCTCGCCATCACGCTGAATCAGGTAGAGACCGATGGTCCAAAAGAAGGTCGTATTGCACATGTAATAGACCAAGACATAGGGAACACTGGCATCGCCAAAGAGGGCCTGATTGATAGGGAGACCGACAAAGACAGTGTTGGAGTTAAAGAACATGGAGGTAAAGAGGCCCCGATGGGACTTCTTGACCTGAAAAATCTGGGCAAAGGCCATGGCAATCCCCAAAAGAATGACCATGGACAGGGCCGGATACCGCAGCTGGGGTAGCATAGTCTTGAGGTCATTGGCCGAAAAACGACCGACAATGGTCTCAATCATATAGCAAGGAAGGCCTATCTGGGTCACCAGACGGGCAATCAAACTGGAAGACTTGTCATCAAACCAACCCCGATTTGCCAAAACATAGCCAACAACCACCATAATAATGATGGTAACAATTCCCGAGATACTCTGTAAAAAGACAGACAAGCTTACTCGCCTCCTTCTCGCTCAGCCAGATAGTTGAGCATGGCTTGAGCTGCCCTTTGGACATCTTCTCCATGAAAACCGTGACCAGCCCCAGGAAAAACTAGCAATTTGGCATCTTGATAGGTTGCTTGAGCCCGCTCAGAGTAGGCTAGGGGCACAATCTTATCGCTATCTCCGTGAACGATGAGGACCGGCTTGGTATAGCCAGCCAATTCTTGGTAAATATCAAAGGAAAGGGCATCTTGGTTGTAGATAGCACCAATTTGGGTTCCCATTACCATGCAGGATTGAGGACCTTGTCCAAAGTCTTCTAGCCGTTTTTTGGCATCATCTTGAAGGACAAAGGCAGGATAAATGAGAATTAGACCAGCAATTTCCTGAGGGATTTGCCCAGCTACATAGGCTGAGACGAAGCCCCCCTGGCTTTCGCCCATGAGGTAAACCCGCTTAGGGTCAATCTCGGGGCGTTCCTGCAACTGCTCAAGTACAGCCTGCAAATCTCTAGCCTGAGTCAGAACTGACATGGCAAGGAAATCACCATCGCTCTGCTTGGAGGAACCGTCACCAGAACCAACAAAGTCATAGGAATAGACAGCATAACCCGCTTGATAGGCCTGCTCGGCGTAGGCCTGCGTTCCTAGGTGGCTACCTCTAAAGCCGTGTGACATGATAATCAAGGGAAGTTGGCCTGAATTCTCATCGGGGCAATAATACTTCCCGTAAATCTTAAAGCCATCTCTTTTCAACCATAAATCTTGAACTGCCATGAGCACCTCCTTATGTGCGAATAAATGTAAGAACGCTAGCCAGATGACACCTGATTGGTAGATGGCTAGGCCCTGTCCCAGCTTTTGATACTCTTTAAAGTTCAAAGCCAGTATCTTACTGCCTCAACACGATCACATCTGAAAAACTACTATGTAGCTTTAACTAATGAAACAATTCTAAAGTGATACTTTCGCCAAAGTGGTATTATTAGCAACAAGCACAGCTATTGCTAATAACGGAAATTTTGAGTCTTGGGCTCAAAATTTAGCAATGAAACTCCGAGAGGAGTTTGCTTGCGTCCGCACTTTTAAGAAAGTATCAAATTTTGCTTTTTATTGAGTATGATAAAAAAGCAAGAAAGGGCTGAAACAAATGTTTCAACCCTCTCACTTAGACTGCCACCACCGAGAATCGAACTCGGAACGGAGCATTACCATTGCTCTATTATACCATTTAACTACAGCGGCTACCTATTTATAATACCATAGTCGCTTTTCTCTGACAAGACATAAATTTGAAAAATTTAACGAAATTTTCCTCAAAATTTTCAAGCACGCTGACTAGGGGCTACTTGGTTTTGCCAGTCCAACTTTCAAAGCCAGATTCAAGGACGTAGACTTGAGTAAAACCAGCCTTTTTCAAAATAGAAACGGCACGGGGAATGGCCTGCCCTCGTGAATTATCATAGAGAAGGACTGGCTTATCCTTACGCAGGGCAGAGAGGGTTTCCTTGAACTGTTGGATTTGGAAGTTGCGGGCCCCTAGGATATGCTTGTCCTGAAAGGACTTGGGAGCCCGCAAATCAACGATTTGCCCCTGGTGCATGAGGTCCTGAAAGTCGCTATTATTGATGAATTTGGCCGAACGGCGGAGCCAGAAATAGCGACCGACCGTCCAAGCTAAAAAGCCCAAGAGGATGATAGCGACTAGAATCCAATTGATAAGCGTTTGTGACATGATGACTGATTTCTCCTTTTACAAGATAGAGAGCCGTTAAGCACCATATAGGAAAATAGAGAAAGAGACGCAGATGCAAGCTAAACATCTAGGAAACTTCTTCTTTTTCCACAGTGGTGTCGGCGAGTTCATTTCAATAAAAAATTCCTAATGAAGAAGTCCGCCAAGCGTCGGCGGACAAATCCCATATTTTAAGCAAATTGACGGGCCAGGCTAGCTGCACCGATGATACCGGCATCATTGCCCAACTCAGCAATCTTAATCTTGGTTGAGCTTTTAACAGCTGGAAAGGCAAATTGCAGGAAGTATTTTTCAACCCGACTGCGAAGAAATTCACCAGCCGCAGAAACGCCGCCACCGAGGACGATGGAATCTGGATTGAGGGTATTACCCAGATTGGCGGTTGCTAGGCCTAGATAGAAGGCCACTTTGTCGACAACAGAATCGGCGAATTTATCACCGTCTTGGGCAGCAAGGAAAACATCCTTACTGGTAACCGTTTCGCCATTATCAATAGTCGCCTTGATTTGTGAGTCCCCTTCATACTCTTCAGCCAAGAGACGGGCGACCCGAACAACACCTGTCGCTGAAGCAACGGTTTCCAAGCAGCCCTTGTTACCACAAGTACATTCGAAACCATCAAAAGGTTGAACATTGATATGGCCGATTTCACCACCAGCACCAGCCACCCCGTGGATAAGGTTGCCGTCAGCGATGATGCCACCACCGACACCAGTACCAAGGGTGACCAGAATCACGTCAGGATTATTACCACCAGCACCGGTCCAGGCTTCACCCAGAGCGGCCACATTGGCATCATTATCAATGGCAAAAGGAATGCCAACTTCTTTTTCGATAAGAGAACCGACCTCTTGGGTCTTGGCCCAGTTGAGGTTGAAGGCCCCCGTTACTGTCTTGTGCTTGCGGTCAACAGCACCAGGCGAGCCCATGCCGATACCGATAAAATCATCCTTGCTTAAGTTATAGAGGGCCAGACGATGCTTGAGAGACTCGATAATATCTGGCACAATGTGCTTGCCATCTTCCAAGGTATTGGTCTCGATAGCCCATTTCTCTTGGACTTCTCCTTGTGTTGTCAGAATCCCAAATTTGATGGTAGTTCCCCCCAGGTCAATTCCCAATAATTTTTTAGTCATGCGTATTCCCTTCTTCTAGTCTTCGCTTTTCCAAGCGATGTTCCCGTCGCAAAATCAATTCAGCTGTCAGATAGTCTTGCTTCTCCACTAGGCCAGATTGATAAAGTCGCTCTAATTCAATTTTCATCATTTCAATATCATAGAGCCGCTTGCCCAGATAAACGATTATGCCAAACCGCTTGAGCAATTGCTGAACATCATACAAGGTTTTCATAAGCAAATTGTAACAAAAAAAGCGAACGCTTTCAAGCTCATCCGGAAGCGTTTTCTGAAATTTTCTCGGAGATGTTTTCTGATTGAGGCAGATAGTCGTGAGTAGGGAGTTGGCCCTACTTAAGCTCCAGAAGATTGGAGCACCCCCTGATGAGGGATCTGCCTTTGCTAAGAGCCTGTAGTTTTGGACCGGCGGAGAGGGTACTTTCCTCTTTCAAACTTAGAAACCCATACGGACTATGAAAAAGAACGGCCCTAAGGTCGTTCCATTCTATCTATATTGGGTAAGTTTAGTCCAATCCTGGGGCTTGGCCCAGTTCGGCTTGAAGCATCCAGAGGGTCTTTTCAACATCAGCTTGGGCTGCTGTGAAGATATCGTTGCTTGGATCGTCGCCTTCTTCATCTGTAACATCCAGACCGACTTGATAGAGCTTATCCAAGTAGCTATAAACCTCAACCAGGCGACTGAGATGGTCTTCCATGGATTTATCCCAGGTGCCCTTTTCTTCGGTCAAATTAGAATTTTGGTCAAATTCAGCCAAGGTCGAATAAGGGTCGCCGCCAAGAGTAATCAGACGTTCGCTGATTTCATCAAGATTGGCATTGATGGCATCCATGTATTCATCCATCTTTGGATGAAGGTGCAGGAAGCCGCGGCCTCGCATGTACCAGTGAACTTGGTGAACAATGGAATAGGCCTTAGACAAATCGGCAACGGCCTGATTGAGAACGGCCTTGGTCTTTGGCCGAGAACCAGATTGACTAGCAGCTGCTTGGGCCTCTTGCTTAGCAATTGTATCTAAAGAATATGACATAAGATAACCTCCTTGTATTGTAAAGAACCCATTCTAAAATGGATTATCTAGAAAAAATCAGTTGACAGATAATTCTTATTTAGAATCATTCTTATCTTCTGACACCTTTATTCTAGCTCAAGCCCAACAAATATGCAACCATTTGAATTATTTTCGAACTAATAAGTATGGATACACTTTTAATATTCTTTCTTGGAGCCAGTCTGGGCTCCTTTCTGGGCTTGGTTCTGGATCGCTTTCCGGAAAAATCTATCATTTGGCCTGGCAGCCAGTGCGACAACTGTGGCAAGGCTCTGGCTATCAGAGATTTAATTCCCATCCTTTCTGAAGTTGCTAATGGTTTTGCCTGCCGTTTCTGCGGAGAAAAATTACCAGTCAGCTATTGTCTGTTAGAACTGGCTTCTGGACTTGCTTTTTGGCTGGGCTGGACGGGGCTATTGAGTTGGACCCAGGTCTTTTTGATTTTGGTCAGCCTTCTGCTCAGCCTCTACGACCTCAAGGGCCAAAATTATCCTCTAGTCATTATTTTGCTGGCGGGACTCACTTTGTTTTTGCTTGAGGGTGGCAATACTCCGGTCTTGGTTCTTCTTCTCTTGGGCATTCTGGCTCAAATCCTACCCTTAGGAATCGGAGAGGGGGACCTCTATTATTTGGCCTTTCTAGCTCTAGCTTTGGACCTTTATTCCCTGCTCTGGATAATTCAGTTGGGAAGCCTCTTGGCCATCCTTTTTATCATCAGTCGCAAAGAAAAAAGAGCAGTTCCTTTCCTGCCCTTTCTGAGTTTAGCTTATTTGCTTGAATTGGTTTTGCTGAGGATGAGCTGACGTTTTCTTTTTCACTCCCGCCTAGCTTTCCTCACTCATCCGCTTCATCCACCTAGGGATTTCCTGGCTGATGCTGGTAGGGAGGACGACATAGGCATCCTGGGCAAGACTATCTGCGATGGCTGAATGCAGGTAGCTGGCTGCTGCCACGCTCTCAAAGAGGTCGTCCCTGAACTGGGCGACAAAGCCTGTAATCATGCCAGCCAGGGTATCGCCCATGCCACCGGTTGCCTGATAGGGGCCTCCGACCGCCAGTTGACCGACTTGACCAGTCTGGTCATAGATTCTCGTCTTATGGGACTTAGCCACTAGAATCGTTTGGCTAGGAAAAATGGCTAGGGCTGTTTGGGTATTTTCTTGGTTTTGTTGGGCAATGGCTATGCCTGACAGGCGTTCCCATTCTTTCTGATGGGGTGTCAGGGCAAGCTTCTGCGTGGGCCAGTCAATCTGGTCCTTTTCTGCCAACAAATCTAGGGCTGAACCATCAATGATTAGGATCTGCTCTGGGCTAGTTTGGGCTAAGACAAGGGCCAAAGTTTTCTGAGCCAGCGGGGAGGTGCCCAAGCCTGGACCAATCAGGATGACATTGCTGGCCTGAATTTGCTGGGTTAAAAGGGCTGAGTCTGCCAAATCAAAGGCCATGGCTTCAGGCAGATGACTATGCAGGGCTGAAATATTAGCGGGATCACTGGCCACCGTCACCAAACCAGCTCCGCTATTGACTGTCGCTAAGGCAGCCATAATGATAGCACCACCGTAGGGGTAGAGACCGCCAATGAGGAGGGCACGGCCAAAAGTCCCCTTATGACTTTTAAGGGGACGGGGCTGGATAAGATCTTTAACGAGTGCTTCATCAATAATCATAGGCTCACACTTCTCAAGGCTGCTTGGTAGGTTTGTTCCAGAAGCATGGTGATGGTCATAGGGCCGACACCTCCAGGAACTGGGGTAATCAGACTGGCAAGTTCAGCGACTTCGTCAAACTTGACATCGCCGATTAGTTTGCCATTGTCATCACGATTCATACCGACATCAATGACCACCGCTCCTTCTTTGACATAATCCTTGGTCACAAAATTTCCTTGACCAATGGCCACAATCAGGACATCCGCCCGCTTACAAACCCGAGCCAGATGACGGGTGCGAGAATGGGTCAGGGTGACTGTGGCATTCTTATCTAGGAGCAATTGGGCCATGGGCTTGCCGACGATATTGGAGCGACCAACAATGACGGCGTTCTTACCTTCCAGGTCAACCTGGTATTCTCGGAACATTTCCATGATTCCGGCAGGCGTACAAGGGACCATGAGAGGACGACCAGACCAGAGATGACCGGTGTTCATGGGGTGGAAACCATCGACATCCTTTTTGGGGTCAATGGCCAAAATCACCCGCTTATCATTGATATGACTTGGCAGAGGCAACTGGACCAAAATCCCATGAAAGGCTGGATCTTGGTTGTATTTTTCAATGACAGCAAGCAATTCTTCCTGGCTGATGCTATCCGATAGGCGGACGGTTTCGCTAGTGAAGCCGGCTGCTAAGGCGGAGCGTTCCTTATTGCGGACATAAACTTGACTGGCAGGATTATCCCCGACCAAAATCACCACCAGGCCTGGCACGATACCATGCTGGGCCTTGAGTTGGGCTACTTTTTCTGCTAACTGGCCCTGCATTTTCTTGGCCAGGGCCTTACCATCAATAATTTTCGCTGTCATTCTTACTCCCAATACTATTTATTTAATCTGGCTGGAACGATGAGTTTGCCAGTGCGTCCTAGCGACGTCGGTCCCACTTTCTGGATCATGTGACCCTCTAGATGCTACTCCAACGGCTCTCACCATCATTTCTCCATGTCCAATCTTGTTAACTTTAACACTTTAACGCAGTGGTTGATTTGTGATGATGGATTTGACGCTTTAGCGGTTAGTCCATCACATGCCAACGAAGTGGCGGTAAAGTTCTTATCTTGGGATGCTTTCCTATTTCTAGGCATCCCCTTAAATAGTCCACTGGACTATTTAACTACCAGGCAAGGGGTAGGTTCAACAGTCTGGGAGACTGTTGGAGAAAACCTAATCAACTTTGTGGGGGCGGACTACAAAATCGATTGTTTCACAATGCCGATTTTGTCTCCCTCCCATTATAGCAAAAAACCATTCCTTTTGGAATGGCCTGAAAGGGCTCTAAGAGAGGGCTGGATGGGCTAGGAACACTTACTAGGGCCTGTCCTCTTTCAGATATTAGGAACTCTTCTGGTTGATTTTTGTGGCCTTGCCCATCTCATCCTTGATGGGGCAGGCACAATCACAGTCGCCACAAGAACCTTTTTGTTTGATGTAATGTCTCAGGCCGGCAATAACCGCTAGAGCAATCAGGCCGGCAATAATATAAGTTGACATAGATTTAGACCTCCTCTTACAATTTATCGGCTAAAGGAAGGTTTTCCAAGGTAATGATCTCTTCCTTGACCTGACGGGGCTTTCTCAAAATGAAATAGAGCATGCTTGCCAGAACCAAGAGGGCGATTCCAGTCCAGAAACTGAAAGCTTGACCATAAAGCAGAACCAGACCTAATTGGTAGATGACCAGGCTGACCAGGTAGGCCAGGCCAGTTTGAAAACCGATAGCCAGCAGGGTCCATTTGAGATTGCCCATTTCCCGACGAATGGTTCCGATGGCCGCAAAGCAAGGGGCACAAAGGAGGTTAAAGGTCAGGAAGGAATAGGCTGCTAGGGCCGTATAATCGCCCTGGAGGCTGGACCAGAGAGCCTTGCTAGTCTCTGTCGCATCTGGATTGTGGTAGAGAATTCCAAAGGTCGCTACCACGGTTTCCTTGGCCGCTAGACCTGTGATGGCCGCAACGGTCGCCTTCCAATTTCCAAAACCAAGTGGTGTAAATATCCAGGCCAGCAAGCGTCCCATGCTAGCTAGAATACTTTGGTCAGTCTCAACCGCTTGGAAGGTGAAATTATAGGACGACATAAACCAAATCAGAACCGTCAGACTAAAGATGATAGTTCCAGCTCTTTTGACAAAGCTAAGAGCCTTACCAGTCGCATAGCGGAGGACCGCTCTGATTTTTGGCAGATGGTAGCTAGGTAATTCCATGATAAAGGGACTGGTATAGCCACCCAAGAAGGAGGTCTTCTTGAGGGAAATTCCAGAAAAGATGATAGCTAGCATACCCATAAAATAAGTACTTGGAGCTACCCAAGGGCTGTTGGGGAAGAAGGCACCGGCAATCAGGGCAATGATAGAGAGCTTGGCCGAACAGGGCATAAAGGTTGTTGTCATGATGGTAATCCGTCGGTCTCGCTCATTCTCAATCGTTCGGCTAGCCATGATCCCTGGCACCCCACAACCTGTTGAAATCAGCATAGGGATAAAGGATTTTCCTGAAAGCCCAAAACGCCTGAAAATCCGGTCCATGACAAAGGCAATCCGGCTCATGTAGCCAATGTCCTCCAAGATTCCTAGACAGATAAAGAGGACAAAAATTTGAGGCAGGAAGCCTAGAACCGTACCAACTCCGGCGACAATCCCATTGACAATCAAGGACTGGAGCCAGTCAGCAACATGCAAATCCTGCAGGAAGCTGGTCACTAGATTGGGAATGTATTGGCCAAAGAGAACATCGTTGACCCAATCCGTTCCCATGGTCCCCACTGTCTGAATGGAGAGGTAATAAACCATGAACATGATCAGGGCAAAGATTGGCAGAGCCAAAATCCGGTTGGTGACCACCTTGTCTATCTTATCAGACAGGGTCATTTTGATATCGTCATCCTGACTTTGGGCCATTTTACAGACCCGCTCAATAAAAGCATAGCGTTGGTTGACCACGATGGTCTCTGAGTCCTCGGTGAAGACTTCCTCAGTAATCTTGATAATCTCGTCAATCTCCTGCTTTTGTAAGGGGGAGAGATTAATTTCGGATTCAACCAGTTGGTCTCGCTCAAAAAGTTTGATGGCATAAAAGCGACTAGAGGACTGAGGAGCTGTCTGTCCCAACACCTCAATGATTTGAGCGAGAGCCGCCTCAAACTTATCATCATAGGTTGGGTACTGGATGGTCTCCACACTGGCCTTGGTCGTCTGGCTAGCCTTCCTTAGGGCCTTGTCCACGCCCGTATTTTTTAGGGCACTGGTTGCGATGACTGGCAGGCCCAATTGGTAGGCCAACTTCTCGCTATTAATGGTCCGACCCTGACTTTTGAGCACATCACTCATATTGAGGGCCAGGGTGACTGGAATCCCTGTCTCAATCAACTGGATGGTCAGATAGAGATTACGCTCTAGGTTGGTAGCATCCACCACATTTAAGACCGCGTCCGATTGATTGCTGAGGAGGTAATCCCTAGCAATCTTTTCTTCTGGGCTATAGGGTGACAGAGAATAAATCCCAGGCAAGTCCTGAATGGTTACATCAGGTAATTTCTTAACCTGGCCACTCTTTCGCTCAACCGTGACCCCGGGCCAATTCCCCACATGCTGGTTGGTCCCCGTCAAGAGGTTAAAAAGACTGGTCTTACCGCTATTGGGATTCCCGATAAGGGCAATTTCTGTCATACTTGGCTCCTTCCTGGTTAATTGCGACGTTTATGTAGATTGGTCGATAACACCAATCCACATAAACTAGTAAGTGAGCTAGAGATTTTCCATAGAAAATCTCGTGGTTGAACAAGCATTTTAATGCTTTGTGAAACTGCTCAATTGAACTCGCCTACACTCCTGTGAAAATAGAGAGGTCGCTGTTTTGACTTTAGTCAATTTACAGCCACGGCGACCTTGAGATACAAAGCTTCTTAAGTGTTAGCCACCTTCGTCAGCTTTCCTAAGATCTTTTAAGTGCTTAACGGCTTAGCGACAATCGAACCAGACAGTCGATATTACTGTCTGGTTCGAATTAGTGAGAGAGCTAGGCAATTCCCCCAGTAATTGTCGTTAGCCATCAGTTGCTTTAGTAACTAGATGACTTTACTCTGTCGTATCTTGTTAGTCCTTGCTTCTGACCACGCTTATCATTTGGGCTTCTGATTTCCGCAGGGACAATTCATAACCCCGTAAGCTAATTTCGATAGGATCTCCTAGAGGAGCGACCTTCCGCAGATAAATCTTGGTATGCTTGGTCAGACCCATATCCATAAGCCGACGCTTGGCTTCATTGACAGCGAAGATATTATCAATATAGGCTGACTGACCCACCGCCAATGCGGACAGGGGCAGTGTCTCCTGCTCTTCCGCTAGCTCGGTCACGTCAATATTGGCCAAAATGGAGGTATCAAAGGCCAAACGATTGGACTTGAGAACAATAATGGCACTGGTCTTGGTCTTGGAAAGGACCTTGAGACTGGTGCCCACCTTGAGACCCAAATTAGCCAGATGACGCAGACTGGCCTCTGGCAAGTTAATACTGGCAACCTGGTAGGACTTGTTCAAGTCCGCCTCTTGCAAAATCATCTGGACCTCCTCGACCCATTTGGAAATTTTCTTGGTTACATTATACCATAGAAAACCCTATCAAATAAGCCTTTTAGCAAGATTAGAATCATTTCAAAGAGGCTCAAAAGATTGGAATCCTTCGCTCCTTATCTCATAACCGGTTGCTCTCATACCTAGGTAGAATCGAAAGTATCACTCGGCACTTACATCATCTGCTAAGAAACTCTATTTTGGGGCAAGATATGACCACGCTAGAGCTGTCAGTTGAAAGTTTTGAACTTCAAAGAGTCTGCCACCATCTTCGGTCTCCACCCTTTGTATCAAAAAATGGACCCCTGAGGGGTCCAGCCACTTTATTATTGTCTTCACAAGACCTTGCCCAAGAAATCCTTGGTCCGGTCTTCTTTGGTATTGTCAAAGACTTCTTGAGGACTACCTTCTTCAACGATGATTCCGCCATCCATGAAGATGACACGGTCAGCTACTTCCTTGGCAAAGCCCATTTCGTGGGTGACGATAACCATGGTCATACCAGATTTAGCTAGGTCTTGGATAACGGCCAATACTTCTCCGACCATTTCAGGGTCCAGAGCAGAGGTTGGTTCGTCAAAGAGGAGTACATCAGGATCCATGGCCAAGCCACGGGCGATAGCAATCCGTTGCTGCTGACCACCAGAAAGTGAGGTTGGATTTGCCTTAGCCTTATCCTTGAGTCCCACCTTTTCCAGCAACTCATAGGCCTTCTCTTCGGCCTGTCCCCTGCTTTGCCCCTTAACCTTGGTTGGCGCCAGGGTAATATTTTCCAAGACATTCATGTTGGGGAAGAGGTTAAATTGTTGAAAAACCATCCCCATCTTTTCCCGCATCTTGAAAACATCATTTTTAGCATCCGTGATATCCACACCTTCGAAGCTAACCGTCCCCTTGGTAGGAACTTCCAAAAGATTCATCGTCCGCAGGAAGGTTGATTTTCCAGATCCCGAAGGACCGATGATAACGACAACTTCTCCCTTTTGGATCTCCAAATCAATACCATTGAGAACTTCATTTTCACCAAAATATTTATGCAGATTTTTAATAGAAATCAATGTATCTGTCATGCTTTTTGTCCTTTCCCGAGACGACTTTCAAGCCACTTCTGACCAGCCGTCAAGACGGTTGTCAACATGAGGTAGTAGAAGGCAGCAAAGAGCAGGGGCTCAATTGGAATATAGGTGGTCGCCAAAACCGTTTGGGCCCCATTCCACAATTCCATAATCCCAATAGTTTGCAGGAGCGAGCTATCCTTGATAACGGTAATAAATTCATTTCCCAAGGCTGGCAGGATATTCTTAAAGGCCTGAGGCAGAACCACATAACGCATGGTCTTGCCGGGCTTAATCCCTAAAGAATAGGCTGCTTCCAATTGTCCCTTAGGGACAGCTTCGATACCGGCCCGGACGATTTCAGAAATATAGGCACCACTGTTGAGTGAGAGGATGATAATTCCCGGAATCAACCGTGAGAAGTCCAACTCGACTGTTCCAAATCCGACAGTTGGTGCACTCTTAAAGTTCATCCAGAGGAAGGCAATCATGATTTGCACAACCATAGGCGTTCCTCGGAAAACCCAGACGTAAAAGCTCACCAACCAATTTAAAATTTTGATATGGGAACGTTTGGCCAAGGCGACCAGAACCCCTAAAATGGTCCCAAAGAAAACCACACAAACGGAAATCATCACGGTGACCAAGACACCGTAGTTAAAATAACCCCAATATTTGGGTAAAAAAGAAAAATCAAAATTCACAGGCTTACTCCTATTTCAAATAGCCAGGAATGGAAATTAAAGGAAACAAAAAATCCATCCCATGCCCTGTTTTATTAACAAATTTGTTAATAATTTTACCACAAAATGAATAATAATACAATGTCATTTTATAATTTTCTGCTTTTCCTCTGATTCCTGTATAATTTTGAAAGTTCTAAAATGAAGTTAGCCAGCACAAGGGTATAAAAAAACACCTCAGAGAGATATAATTGTAATCACCACAACAACAATTAGAAGGACTCTGAGATGCAAGACTATTATACACCAAAAGGGAAACAGTTAACACTAGCAG
>ERZ772940.29-NODE-29-length-102318-cov-208.977_pt1 | contig 102318 bp, 74 predicted proteins | sample MGYA00511682_ERZ772940 | MGnify/ENA primary metagenome ERZ772940 (study PRJEB29015, sample SAMEA2737922) | human oral metagenome | biome: human oral; feature: human-associated habitat; material: dental | place: China | collected 2031 ... | reverse complement strand
CGACCACGTCATCGATATCCGCCGCCAGCAGGTCCTCATGGAGTCGGCCTTCCCCAAGGAGCTGGGGCAGATGTTCCGCAAGATGGAGTCCAAGGGGAATCCGTGGGGACTGGCGCCGCGCAAGCGCATGGACTGGGCCAAGGGGCTGGACTTCGAGGTGCCGGTGGTCGGGGCCGACGTCGAGGATGCCGCGGGCGTCGATTACCTGTTCTGGGTGGGCTGCGCGGGCGCCTTCGAGGACCGGGCGAAGAGGACGACGCGCGCGGTGGCCGAGCTGCTGCACATCGCCGAGGTGAGCTTCGCGGTGCTCGGCGACGCCGAGTCGTGCACGGGCGATCCGGCCCGGCGAGCCGGCAACGAGATCCTCTACCAGATGCTCGCCTCCCAGAACGTCGAGACTCTCACCGAGGCGAAGGCTCAGCGCATCGTGGTGACCTGCGCCCACTGCTTCAACACGATCTCGCGGGAGTACCCGCAGATCGGCGGTCGTTTCGAGGTGCTGCACTACACCCAGCTGCTCAACGCGCTCGTGCGCGAGGGACGGCTGAGGCCGGTGCCTCCGCAGCCCGGACCGACGGGCGCGCCGGAAGGCGGGGGCGGGAGCGACGGCACGCCGCACCCGACGGAGGGTCCGACGGATGCGCCGGAAGGCGGGGATCCCGCTCCGGGAAGCGCGGCGACGGCGGCGCAGGGCGAGCCTGCGAAGCGGTCCGGCACCACGGGCCGGCAGCCTCTTCCGACGGCGCGGGCCGGGCAGCGCGACGCTCCGACCGTGACCTACCACGACGCCTGCTACCTGGGCCGGCACAACCAGGTCTACTCCCCGCCGCGCGAGCTGCTGGAGGCCACCGGCGCGAGCACGGTGGAGATGCCGCGCAGCCGCGAGAGAGGCTTCTGCTGCGGCGGCGGCGGTGCGAAGGCGTTCATGGAGGAGTCGATCGGCACGCGTATCGCGGTGGAGCGCTCCCGCGAGGCCATCGGCACCGGCGCGCAGGTGATCGCCACCGCTTGCCCGTTCTGCACCACGATGCTCTCCGACGGCGTCGCCTCCGAGGGCGCGGACGTACGGGTCACCGACGTCGCCTCCCTCATGCTGGAGGCCGTGCATCGCGGACGGGCCTGAGAGTTCGAGTGTCTTCAACCGGCCCCGCGCGCGGTCGTACCCGGATGCGCGCAGTCGTACCTTAGAACCTCCTCGAGGTAGATCCAGCGCACGGAGCGACCACGCGCCACCCGAAAGCGTCGAATCACCGGCATCCACCCTCCTGCTGGCCTACTGGGGTGCACCGGCACCGCCCTCCTACTGGCCTACTGGGGCGCATGGGACTCCTGAGACGCAGTAGGACTCATCCGGGCGCAGAGGTGCTCAGAGGCGTGTCCAAATTTGCCACAAAGAACTTACTTTGTACCACGCAGGATGCTGCGGATCGTTGACATCACGCGGATCGCCCACGCCTTCGGGTGTACAAAGTCGGCCTTTGTGGCAGATTTGGACATCTTTGAAGATCAGAGCCGCCGCGGGCGGCATCGAATGAGCAGCGCCGATGAGGTCGCGGGCTCCACCCGGCGACACCGGCGACACCCAGCGAGAAAGCCCCCGGCCTCACCCTCGTTTCCGGTCGCCCAGCCATCCGCCCAGCAGATAGCCGCCGTACACCGCCAGCGCCCCCAGCGAGTTGGCGAGAATATCCCAGTTCGTATCGGTCAGGCTGAGTCGCACCAGACCGGCCCTCACCGTTGCGAGCTCGAACAGCTCATTGATGCAACCGAGCGCCGAGACCAGTGCGAACAGCGAGAACGCCTCGATCAGCCAGTGGCCGCGCCAGCCCAGCGACCGCTTCAGGTAGTACCACAGCAATCCGGTGAATACGTCGCCGCCCACGAAGTGGGTGGTGAAGCTGGTGTCCTGCCCGTCGATCAGCGGCGACGGCAGGTACCACGACACCGCGAACATCGCGCACGCCGCGTAGAGCCACCAGCGCCAGCGCCGCTCGTCGACGAACCCGGCCCGGCGCAGCACCACCGGCACCGCCACGGCCAGGGCAATCGGCACGCAGGCTGCCGTGCAATGAAGAATAATCACAGACATCATCCGAGGAGTGCAGAGGACGGGGGACATGCGGATTCCGAGGAGCGGCCGCAACTGGGCCACCGCAACCGGACTATTCCGGCCGGTACTCCGGCCGACCGGGCGACCGGCCCGGGGTCCGCTCGGCGCCGACGACCGGGCGGGCAGGGGACCCGCGCTCAGTCGGGCGACCGGTCCGGAGCTCGCGCTGCGCCGACGGACCGCCGCGGCTCCCGGCTCCCGCCGCGGCGCCGGGAGCCTCCCAGCGTGTAGAAGACGATGAGGAGCAAGTACGTGGTCACGCTCAGCCAGGCGCTGACCATGCTCACGGCCGCGGCGATCGCGTAGAGGATCGGCCCCATGGCGAAGCGCCGCGTCATGGCCCGCACAACGGCGTCGGGTACCCCGGGCCTCAAGCAGCCCCTGTCCCTGATGGCCGCCTGCCACAGGCCGTTGAAGAAGAAGCCGCCGAACATCATGACCAGGCCGTAGAAGACGGCGCCGGCCCGCGCCTCCCCACCGGTCTTGAGGGCGCGGGTGAGCACGGTGGTGGCGAAGGGGAGGAAGGCGACGTCCAGCAGAAGCAGCAGATTCCAGACGAGGACCCACTGATCGACATACCGAATCCGCTGGAAGATGGCGTGATGATTGAGCCACACCTGCCCGATCAGCAGGAAGCTGAGCACGAAGCCCACGTAGCTTGGCCACAGCGAGGACAGCCCGTCGAGCAGGCTCAGGTCCTCCGGAAGCCTGATCTCCAGGCTCAGCAGCGTGATGGCGATCGCGATGACGCCGTCGCTGAAGGCCTCCAACCGCCCCGGCGACATGCGAGCGGCCTCGTCATCCGCCTCCTCCACCATGGGCCCCTCGTCAACGCCGTCAGCGCTGCCCGCCCTATCGGCACCGCCACCATCGCCGACACCGCTGTCGCTGTCACGCCTCTTGTCATTCCGGCCACCAGGCATGCCGTTCACGCCCCCCTCGACGTCGTCGCCACGGTTCACCACGGGCGGCCCCATCCGATCCCGCTCGATACTCACGGCGCTCACCGCCGCCCGGGGATGATCCTGGCCCGGACCACGGGACTCGTGCAAGCGCTCCCCGCCCGCGGTCCTCGCTCCCTCGCGGTGAGGGATGGCTGCCGAGGCCCCGCCCCGAGGAGGGCCGACTGCCCAAGACCCGGATCACGGCCACAGTCACGACCGGCTTCTCATGCCCCGCGCAGGCCGACGTCGCCGCCACCGGTCCTCCCCGCGGAGGCGGCCAGCATCGGCCAGCGCCGGGGAGCTCACGCGGGCCCTCGACGGCGCTGACGCCGTCGCCGTGGCCCTGGCCGGCCGGACTGCACGACGCCGTTCACGGCGGAGCCCCTTCGACGCCGACCGCCGCATCTTCCAGAGCTTCGGCACGGGCCTGCTCACCCAGCTCAGCGGACTCGGCTCGCGCAGCCGGGACGATCAGTCGGCGGACCCGGCCAGCTCGCCGGCACGGGCGAGCACGGCGTCGAGCATGTCCTCGGTGAGCCGACCGGTGAAGGTGTTCTGCTGACTGGGGTGGTAGCTGGCCAGCAGCGTGATCCCCCGGCCGTCGGGGCGCGTGAGGGCGGCCTCGGCGCCGTGAGCGAAGCGAGGCTTGGGCCGGGGCACAGTCCAGCCTGCCTGACGTACGACCCGCAGGGCGGTGTCCCAGGCGATCCCACCGAGCGCCAACAGCACGCGCACGTGCGTCATGAGCTCCAGCTCACGGGCGATCCACGGCAGGCAGGTGGTTTTCTCAGTCGTGGTCGGTTTGTTGGCGGGCGGCGCGCAGCGCACCGCGGCGCCCATGCGCAGGTCGATCGGCTCGGTGCCGTCGCCGGCCGCCTGGGAGGTGCCGCGGGTGGCCAGGCGGGCGCGGTGGAAGGCGGCCCACAGCCAGTCCCCGGAGCGGTCGCCGGTGAACATCCGGCCGGTGCGATTGGCGCCGTTGGCGGCGGGTGCCAGGCCGACGACGTAGATGCGCGCGTCCGCCGGTCCGATGCTGGGCACTGGCCGCCCCCAGTAGGGCTCGTGGACGAAGGAGGCGCGACGCCCGGTGGTGGCGACCTCCTCGCGCCAGGCGACCAGGCGCGGGCAGGCCCGGCACACCGATATGCGGGCGTCGAGGGTCGCCGGGTCGGCCGTGGTGCCGGCCAGGCGAGCGACGCCGTCGGCCGAGCGGGCCACCGGGGTGCGGGCGTCGGCCGGGTCGCCGGGCCAGCCGGTTCCCGGCGGGACCGGGGAGTCGAAAGGTCGTCCGGTCAGAGGGTGCGGGTCCGTCACGGTCCCATTGTCGCGCACCGGGGGCCGTGCTCCCGGGTCCGATCGTCTTCCGCGAGCTGGCCGGCGGGTCCGGGCGTACGGGCGTTGAGGCCCGCCGACCATGCGGTACTGCCGGCGGATAAGAGCCGCCTCGGGCCCTAGTTCCAGCGCATGAACCGTGCGCTGAGCCAGAACAAAAGGATACCTGCAGCAGCGGTGAGCCCACAGCCGCGCAGACAGTCACTCAGGGGCGCCACACCAGTCAAAGGCCAGCGGATCGCATCCAGGAGGTAGGTCAGCGGAAGGAACTCTGAGACCGTCTGAACCCAATTCGGCAGAGCCTCCAGGGGCATCACGGCTCCGGAGACGACGCCCATAGGCATAACAATGAGTGAGATAATAAATGATACGGCAGAAATCGTGGGAACGACCTGCCCGATGAGAACTCCGAGCGAGTAGAACAGTAGTGTTCCAAGAAATACTGGGATCACCGATAGGGCCGCCCACACAGAAAGCGTCATCCCAACCATCGGCGTCACACTCACCACGGCGATGAGAATCGTCTGAATCCAGGCCGAGACGGTCGCGACTGTTAGGGAACAAGCGAGGATCTGATACGCGCTCATGGGTGCGCAACGCAGGACGCGCACCACACCCTTCTCCCTCCACTCAGCGATATTCATGGCGCCGGCGAACAGTCCGATAAAGGCGATGCCGAAACCCATGACATTAGGTCCGATGAGATCAACGATCGCGTGTGCCATCCCTGTCGCCACCGATGCTCCACCACACCGCCGATCGGCTGCGCTCGGGCCTGCGTGCGCGCCGGGGGCTGGGTGCCCTCGTGGCCATCAGCCTGTGCTTCTCCACCGTTCCGGCGCTGTTCCAGAGGTTCGAGCCGGGTGACGCCGTGGGGTTGTTCGCTCCCTGGGCGCTGCTGCTCGTCCCCCGTTTCCCGTGGACGGCCACAGCAGCGCTGGCACCAAGCGTGGTCTGCAGCATCGGCATCACTGGCACTCCAGGCGGGGGAACAGCGATCGCCGCGTGGTTCGCCCTGTTCGTCCTCCTGCGAGCACACCGCCGGCCGCAGGCTCTCGCCATCGCGGCGGCCACCGTCGCCGGGGACCTCCTGGCCTGGCGCTTGGGCCACGACATGGTGCCGTTCCTTCTGGGTCAGGCTGTGCGGTTGGGCATCTGCTTCTGTGTTGCTGTTGTTGTGCGTAGTGCTGATGCGAGTTCGGATCATGAAGATCACCGAGAGAACGCGGGTTCTCCTGCTGACAACCTTCGATGACGACTCCTTCCTCGACGGCGGGATCGCGGCCGGAGCCTCCGGCTTCCTCCTCAAAACAACTCGTCCGGCGGAGATCGCAGAAGCGATTCGCACCATTCACGCCGGCGGCAAGGTCCTCTCCCCCGGACCGACCAGCCGCGTCCTGGACCGATACCTCCAAGGGCAGTCCCCCACCGCCGGCTCCATCGCGGACCTGGACCTGTCCGACCGCGAGCAGCAGGTGCTCCGCCTCCTGTGCCAGGCCCGCACGAACCACCAGATCGCACGCCAGATGAACGTTGCGGAGACCACCGTGAAAACCCACGTCTCCTCCATCATGCGGAAGTTGGACGTCGGCAGCCGTCTTGAGATCGTCGTCGAGGCGCACAAAAGGGGAGTCGGAGGCTGACGACCCGCTCAATTCCTCGCAGTCTCCCAACGGAAGGCTTTGATAGCCAGGGGGACGACTACAACTGCGGACACGATGAGGATCACGAAGTCCAGAAGAGTCCCGTGCCTCTGCTGGCCTCCGGAGATCCAGAACAGCAGGTCCCCGAAGTAAGTCGTGGGGAGAAAGTCGAGCACACGCTTGATCGAGTCGGAGAGGAGCTCTTGGGGGAATGCGACTCCCGACGCGAACAGGAAGAACAGTCCGGTAAAGGTGGCGATATTGGTGGCGGTCTGCCCGGAATCGATGAGCGAGCCGATGAGGTAGCCCAGGCCGAGGAATAGGACAGAGGAGGGCAGGGCGACGAGGACAACGCGCCACACGGCGCCCGCCTCAGCAGAATCCAGTGCCACCCCCGCAGCGACAACTAGGATGCTGAGCACGACCGCAAGGACGACTCGAACGGCCAGGTGGGTCACGATGAAACGGCTGCGCGAGACCGGGGTGGTGCCCAGAATGCGCAGGGTGCCGTGCTGCCGGTACTCGGCGATCGGGCCGGAGGTCAGGGTCATGCACGTCCCGGTGAGACCCAGGCACAGCGCAAACGGGACCACGAGCGTCGAGAAATCGGGCCCCGAACCCTCCACGGAGGAGCTGAGGATCTTATTCAGGCCCAGGAATATTCCGGCCATGAGGAAGGGGAAGATGAGGACGAAGTAGAAGTTCGCCCGATTACGGGACATCTCCCGCCAGTGGGTGAGGATGAGGGGCCGGGTGCTGCGGTGCGCGCCGGCGATCGCGATGGTGCTCATGGTCAGTCTCCCGAGGGTGTCGTGGTGGCGGCGGTCAGTTCGGTGCCGGTGGCCGCCAGGTAGGCGTCGCCCAGCGTGGGGCGCCGAATGCCGAGATCGTGGCATCCGGCGGTGCGGGACAGGAGGGCGAGCGCCTCATCGGTCCGCGCCGTGTTGAGGGTGGCGGAGCGGTCCGGGTTGACCGTGAGGTCTCCGAGGGACTTCAGCCGGGCGGCGTTGTCGTCGGACAGATCCCCGGACAGGCGGAAGACGACTGCCGGTCCTCCGGCGAAGGAGGAGATCAGTTCCTCGGGGGTTCCGGAGCTGACGCACCGGCCGCGGTCCACGATGAAGACGAAGTCCGCCAGCGCGGTGGCCTCCTCCATGGAGTGCGTGGACAGGACGATCGTGGTGCCGTGGTCCCTCCAGCTGGACAGGACCGACCACAGCCGTTCCCGGGCCCGCGGATCCAGGCCGGTGGAGGGCTCGTCGAGAATGAGCAGCTCGGGGTCGGAGACCATCGCCAGGGCGACGTTGAGGCGTTGGAGTGTGCCCCCCGAGAGCTTCGTCACCTGGCGCTTGACGAACTTCGTGAGTTCGAGGGAGTCGAGGATCTCGCCGGCGGGGCGGGGGTGGTCGTAGAAGGAGGACCACAGGTCCAGGAGCTCGCCGACGCGCAGGTACTCGAAGATCTTGGCCTCCTGCGGCTGAATGGCGACGCGGCGGCTGAGCTCGTCCCGTGCCGTGCGCGGGTCGAGGCCCAGGGTGCGCACGGTGCCCGAGTCGGGGGTGCGCAGGCCAACCGTCATCTCCAGGGAGGTGCTCTTCCCGGCGCCGTTGGGGCCGAGGAAGGCGTGGATCTTGTGCTGCTCGGCGGTGAGGGTCATGCCCGCGAGGGCGTCGATGGTCCCTCCGGGTGTGTCGTAGCGCTTGCGGACGTCCCGCAGCTCAAGAGCGGGGCTCTGGTCGGTCATGGTGGGTGTCTCCTCGAGCGGTGGTTGATGGCGAACAGGTAGGCGGCCAGGCACTCCTCGGGCGGGTTGAGCCCGATTCTATTGATGTGCACATGTACCAGGTCGAGCGGGAATTCCGGTGCGGCCGAGGCCGCGTGCACTGCCAGGGTCTCGTTGGTGAGCAGCACCAGTTCGGCCCCGAGCATGTCGTCCGCGCCGACGCCGCCGACGCCCTCGGGGAACGCCGAGCTCAGGACGACCAGCCCCTGCCCGAGGCGGGGCCCGGGGAGTGGATCCCCCGCGGAGAATCGCCGAGTGCCGAGTATCGTCTCCCAGCACGGGCGGTGGCGCCGCCGGCTTCCGCTCAGCGGCGCCCGTAGGGGTCGATGACCAGCCGCATGCCCTTGGGTTCGCGCACCAATCCGGCCCCTCCCAGCAGTTCGGCGACCGTCCGGTCGACGGCGGGGATCCCGTTGAGGGTCTCCACACGGCGCGGCCCGGCGCCCGCCGCCTCCTGCTCCGCCGCCCGCCGCTGCGCCACGACGAGAACCTCCAGCGCCGTCTCCAGCTCATCGCGCTCATCCGTGTACGACACGAGCGCGCGCAGGTTCTGCCCAGCGTAGAGCACGGGCCGCCCGTCGAGCAGGACGACGCCGGTCCCCTGTCGCCGCATCGGGGTGCGCGATACGTCCCCCGCCCGGAAATCGGGGGGCAGCGCCGGCGCCGGCCAGGGCACGCCGCGGCCCACCAGGCAGGCGGGATCCGTAAGGTCGACGACGACGGCTCGGCCCGCTGAATCCGCCCGGGCCCCGGCGCCGTCGGCCCCATCGCCCGCGCCGTCCCGCCCACCGAAGGAGCGCAGCGCCTCGACGGTCTCCCGCTCGGCGAACTGGAGCGGGCCGAGTCCCTCGACGAAGCCCCCGCGCAGCAGCGCCCCGGTGTCCTCCATCCGGCGCAGCAGCGGCATGAGCGGCCCGATCCCGCCGGGCAGCCCGGCCGCGAGCGCGAAATCCGGTGTGATGACGCCGTAGCGGTCCAGGAGGGATTCAACGCTCGCCAGGGCCGCCCGAGCGTCGTCAACCCGCGCCTCCTGCAGCCGGTGCCAGGCCGGCCCCACCACGAGGGCGGCGGGGCCGGAGCCGGTCGGGCCCCCCCCGGCCGCCGGCGTCCGCGAGCCGAGGAGGCCCGTGTAGCGACCACGACCGCGGCGGCTGCGCACCCGCCTGCGCGGCGGCCCGGCCGGACTCGGACTCAAGGCGCGTCGCACCGGTCCGAAGGAGGATGCGGTGGCCAGGCCGCGCCCGGCCAGGCTCCAGACCTCGGCGGCGTGCTGCGCGTCGGCGCTGAGGGGCTCGCCCATCCCGGGCGCCAGCGGGGAGTCGGACGGATGCAGGGCGATCTCGGCGGGCGGTTCGGCGGCCCGGCTCGATGCCGACGCCGGGGCGGTCCCCGGGTCCGGCGCGGCCCGTTCTCCTCCGGACCGTTCTTCGGGCGTGGTCGACCGCGAGCGCGCTCCTTCGCCCCGGTCGGACCCCTCCCGCGGGGTGCGCGAGCGCGCCTGCCAGATGATGTCGCCAGCGGCGACGAGCTCGTCGAGCATGGCGGGACGGTAGTCGGCGACGCGCGCCGGAAGGACCGTCCTCTCCCAGGCGGCTGCGGGCAGCCAGGCTCCCTCTAAGGATGCGACGGCGTCGGCGAGCGCGTCGATGCCGCCGCGCGGCTCGGCGACGCCGGCGCGGGCCAGGACGAGTCGCTGGAGAGCGTGCGGGCTCACGGGCCGGGTGGCCCGCCGCGCCCGGGCCAGAGAGCGGCTGCGCACGCGCCGCAGGACGTCGGGAGCCATCCACCGCCCGTCGACTCGACCACCGCCCGCCCCGTCACCCGTATCGGCGCCGCCGAGTCGCACGAGGGCGCCGTCGGCTCCCAGGCGGGCGAGAGCCTCACCGGCCGCGTCCGGCTCGAGGCCGAAGGCGTCGGCGACGCTGCGGGCGCTCACCCCGGCGCGGGTGCGCGCATGACGCAGGACGAGGTCGTCCAGCGGGCCGCGCCCGACCGGACGGCGTGCGGCGGATTCCCGCTGCCGGACCCAGTGCGGGACGTCGACGCCCAGGGCCGCGCGGAGCAACGGAGCGTCCTCGGCGCGCGCCCAGTACTCGTGCCCGCCGATCCGCACCGGCAGGGCCCGCCGGGCGCGTTCCAGCTCGGCGAGCGCGTCGCGGACGGCGGCGGCAGCGGGCGCACCAACCGCTTCCGCATCCCCGCCCGCGCTCTCCCCGACTCGGCACCGCGCAGCCAGCCCGCCGAGGGTCAGCGGCCCGAGCTCGCGCAGCAGGTCCGCGATCCCCTCGGCGTCGGGGCGCGCTCGGCGCTCGGGGGCGAGCCGTTGCAGCTCGGCGTCGACGCGCGCCAGGACCTCCTCGTCCAGCAGATCGGCCACGCCGTCGTCACCGATCAGGGCGGCGACGGCGTCGGGATCCAGGGACAGCAGCCGGGCGCGACGCTCGGCGTGAGGCAGATCCTCCTGGTAGAGCAGGGCGCCCGTGTAGCCGAACAGGAGCGGGTGGGCGAAGGGCGAGGGCGCCGGGGTGGTCACGTCGATGATCCGCACCCTCCCGGCGGCGATCCGCTCCATGAGGCGGGCCAGGGCGGGCAGGTCGTAGACGTCCTGAAGGCACTCGCGGGCCGCCTCCACCAGAACGGGGAAGTCGGGGAACCGTCGGGCCGCCTCGAGGAGCTGGCCGGATTTGATGCGCTGGAGCCACAGGGGCGTGCGCCGGCCGGGAACGGCCGCCGGCATGAGCAGGGAGCGGGCGGCGCACTCGCGGAAGCGGGCGGCGAACAGGGCGGTCCCGTCGATGCGCGAACGCACGAACCGGGTCAGCTCCTCGGCGTCGAAGACGACAAGCTCGGCCCCGAGCGGGCCGGCGGCGCCGAACGGACCGCGGGAGCCGGCCCCGCCGACGGCCTCCTCCCGCACGGCCGGCACCTGGAGGACGATGCCGTCGTCGGCGGCGACGACCTGCGGGGCGAGGCCGAGCAGCCGGCGCACGCGCTCGCGGATCGCCATGGCCCACGGCTCGTGGACGCGCCGTCCGTAAGGGCTGTGGAGGATGATCCGCCAGCTGCCGCCCTCGTCCTTATACCGCTCCAGCACGAGAGCGGTGTCGCTGGGGACGACGCCGGTGACGGCCCGCTGTTCGTGCAGCAGGGCGATGAGGTTGGACCGGGCGGCGTCGTCCAGGCCGGCGGCGGCGAGGCGGTCCAGGAGGGCGGGCCTCGCGCCGACGTCGGCCGAGGCCGCCCGGCCGGCCGTCTCAGCGGGGTCGGCCGTCTCAGGGCCGGCGCCGTCAACCGCCTCATCACTGGCCGCAGCGGGTCCGCCGGTGATAGTCCGGGACGCCCGGGCCCCGCCGTCCGGGGCGCCGTCCGGCCCCGGCCCATCCGGCAGTCCTGCAGCGGCCTCGCGCAGGAAGGCGCCCCTGGCGGCGCCGGTGGCGGCGGGGCGCCCGGGCCCGTCCCCCCTCCAGAAGGGCAGGCGGGAGCTGCGGCCGGGGGCGGGGTCGACGACGACGCGGTCGGCGCCGATCTCCCGCACCCGCCAGCCCGTGGTGCCCAGCGTGACGATGTCGCCGACGGCGGTTTCGTTGACCATCTCCTCGTCGAGCTCGCCGATGCGCCGCCGCCCGCCGTCTCGGGCCCCCTCGGGCAGGACGACGGGGAACATGCCGCGGTCGGGGATGGTGCCCGAAGCGGTGACGGCCAGGCGCTGGGCGCCGGACCGGGCGGTGAGTGCGCCGGTGCCGGGATCGCGCACGAGGCGCGGGGCGAAGTCGCTCAGGTCCGCGCAGGCGTAGGCGCCGGTGAGCATCTCCAGGACGGAGTCGAAGGCCGGGCGCGGCAGGCCGGCGTAGGGGGCGGCGCGTCGGACGGTGGCGTACCAGGCGTCGGGGTCCAGGTCCTCGACGACGGCGGCGGCGACGGTCTGCTGAGCCAGAACGTCCAGGGCGTTGGTCACGAGCACGGTGCGCTCAATGTCGCCGGCGCGCATGCCCTCAGCGGTGACGGCGGCGTCGATGAGCTGAGTGCGCTCGACGGGGTAGATGATGCCGTGCGGCCGCCCGCCGACGCGGTGGTCGGCCCGGCCCACCCGCTGCATGCCGGAGGCGACCGACGGCGGGGGCGCGATCTGGAGGACGAGGTCGATGGCGCCCATGTCGATGCCCAGCTCGAGGGAGGCGGTGGCGACCACGCAGCGCAGCCGACCGGACTTGAGCTCGCGCTCGATGGCGAGGCGCTGCTCCTTGGACACCGAGCCGTGGTGGGCCTTGGCGATGACGGGGGCGCTCCCGGGCAGGGGCAAGGCGTACGCGGTCTCGCCCATCTCCCAGGATTCGCGGACTCGGGCGGGTTCGGGCCCGCTCCCGGCAGCCGATCCGCTCCCGGCGTCGGGAGCGGTCGACCCGGCGCCCGCGCGCAGGGCCCAGGCCTCGTTGAGGTGCGCGGTCAGTCTCTCGCAGGCGCCGCGGGAGTTGACGAAGACGAGCGTCGTGCGGTGAGCGACCACCTGGTCGAGGACCGCCTCCTCGATGTGCGGCCAGATGGAGGCCGTCCGCCGGGCGCCGTCGCCCGTGCGCCCGATGCGGGCGGCGGAAAGCGGGGACCCCGGTCCGCCCGCCCGGTCGGCCGGGCCCGATCCCGCGGCGCAGTCCGTCCCGTCCGCCCCGGCCGCGTCGCCCGGGTCCGATCCCCGCGACGCATCCCCCCCCCCGACGTCGCCGGGCGCGGGATCGCCGGCGCCGGCTGTATCGGCCAGGGCGCGGCGCAGAGAGCGGTCCGACCTCCAGGCGCCCCGCCCGTCCCCGCGACCCGGACGGCCCCCGTGCCCAGGCCCCAGCGCCGCAGCCCGACCGGCTCGCCCTGTCTGCCCGGCCCGCTCCATGCGGGTGCGCCGGTCGGCGGTGGCGGGCACGCGAGCCATGTCGGCCACGGGGGCGATTACGCTCACCTCCGGCGTCGTCGAGGAATCGGCTGCGATGACGGACACGGGGCGGCCCCCGCCCAGGAAGCGGGCGATCTCCTCGCGCGGGGCGACGGTAGCGGACAGGCCGATGCGCTGAGCGGGACGCTCCAGGAGGTCATCGAGCCGCTCCAGACTCAGCGCCAGGTGGGTGCCGCGCTTGCTGGCGGCGAAGGAGTGGATCTCGTCGACGATGACGGTCTGGACGCCGCGCAGGGTCTCGCGCACAGCGGACGTGAGCATGAGGTAGAGGGATTCGGGCGTCGTGATGAGGATGTCGGGCGGGCGGGTGCGCAGACGGCGGCGCTCGGCGGCGGGCGTGTCCCCGCTGCGCACGCCGACGGTGACCGGCGCGGCGCTGGCGCCGAGGCCGGCGGCGGTGATGGCGGACAGCGGCCGGCGCAGGTTGCGCTCGACGTCGGCGCCCAGGGCCTTGAGCGGGGAGATGTACAGCACGCGCACGCCGCGCCGTCTCGCCCGTGCGGGTCCGGTCGCGTCATGTCCGGGCGCGGCGTCCTGGATGAGCCGGTCGATGGCGGACAGGAAAGCGGCCAGCGTCTTGCCCGATCCGGTGGGCGCGATGACCAGCGCGTTCTCGCCGCGACCGATGACCGCCCAGGTGCGCTCCTGGACCGGCGTCGGGCCGCTCGGGAAGGCGGAGCCGAACCAGGTCCGGGTCGCGGAGGCGAAGGCGTCCAGGGCCCTCGCAGCTGCGGTCGGTTCAAGGGTCATGCATCCAGTATGGCGGGGGCAGTAGACACGAACCGCGGGCGCGACAGCTCGGGACGCTCCGGCGTCACCGTCGGCCGGCAATGCGACACCTTCACCATCCTGACCATCACCGCCGGCACTACGGGCACCGGCCCGCGCCAGTACGAATGCGCGAATGAAGGGGATCCGTCGGGGCGGGAGTCGGGCAATCGGCTCCGGCCGGGCCCGTCTCCAACGGATCCCGCAGAAACTGGCCGCGCCCGAGATCGAGAGGTCGAGGCGCGATCCCGATGGAACGCATGAGTCGCATGAGGCGCGCGGGACCAAGCCTGGGCGACGCGTGTCCAAATCTGCCACAAAGAAGCCGCGAAGCGGCATCAGCGATGGGACGAGACCCGGAATTTCAACGATTGTCGTCTTCCGGTACAGCGCAGTCCGGCCCTTTGTGGCAGATTTGGACACCGAGCGGTCGGAACGGGCGTCCTCGGGAGAGGAGCGACCCGGCATCAGCCGTCATCCGGCCCCCGAGGCACCCGCTCGCTCGGCCGAGACGGCGGGTCACCACGACTCGGCCGCAGCGCCGAGGCGCTTATCATCGGACCCGGTGCGAGGCGGGTCCGCCCGTTACCGCCTGCGGAGGCGCTCCAGTATGGCGGGCATCTCCGCATCGGAGACCGCATCCGTCGGGAGCCCGGTGAGCTCCTCGACCTCGCGGACGAACAGAGCGAGATCGAACAGATCGGTCTCGGCCGACGGCGTGACCACCAGGTCGATATCGGAATCGAATCCGTCCTCGCCGCGTACCTCCGACCCGAAAACTCTGAGATCGCCCAGGCCGTGCGTCCGAGCCCGCTCACGGATCTCGTCGGCGTGTGCGGTGAGTGGGACCGAGGGACGGTAATCAGCGGCGCGGATGAGCGCAGGAGCGTCGTCGGAGCGGAAACGACTCATGGGAACAGCACATAGCACAGGCGCTATCGGACGCATCCAGCCCCGTCGTCATTCCTCCTCGCGCAGCCGCCCGCCCCTCAGTCGACGGGGATGACCTCGACGAAGCGGCGATCCTCGTGCGCCAGAGCCGGAGGGATCCGCGCGTCCAGCGTCGCCAGCAGAGCCCCGGAACGCGCCGCGAGGTCCACAAGATGGAAGTCCGTGATCTGACGGCGTCCGACGAGCCCGCTGACATCGATGGCAGGAGCGGTCAATGACGCCGAGTCCTCGATGAGCTCGTGCCCGCTGACCGAGCAGAACGTCCTCAAGGCATCGAAGACCTCCGAGACGCCGAGCTCGAACCCCGTGACATGCGAGTTGAGCAGGAGCCGGCAGTACGCGGACTCGGTGATCGGACACGTGGCCCATGCGCCGACATCCTCGAACCAGCTGGTGGCGACCCTGTGATGAGCGTGATTGGCCAGAGAGAGCGCAAGCATCACGTTGACGTCGAGCAGGCGCAGCACTCGCTCACTCGTCGCCATCGCGGTGCCTCTCGACGAGGTCCAGGGTCACCGTATGAGGCGGGCCCCCTTGAGGAGGCGTGAAAACGGGGACCCCGCGAGAGCCGGCGTCCGGTCCGCCACCGCGAATCCCGCGCAGCGCGTAGTCCGACACGGCCCGGCCGAGGGAGAGGCCCTCGCGCCGCGCCTTCTCCCTCGCGACGGCGAGAACACTGTCATCGATATCCAGCGTTGTCCGCATGAGAACACAGTAGCATCACCGCATCTCCGCATCACCGCTCTCATGGCGCGCCGCGCACGGCGTTGACGGCATTAACGGCATTGACGGCGACGTCGCGGCGGTGGCCGGGGTCTCCGGCTCGGGCAAGTCCTCTCGAGCTCAACGCCACCTACCGCAACGCCGTCGCCGCCGTCGAGGAGGCCATGAACGGGGCGAACAGCGAGAAGAGCCTCGAGCGCCTGAACAGATTCATGACCGTACGCACCTGGCACGACAAGCCCCCGGAATCGCGGACCCGAGAGAGCCGCCGGCCGTCCGGGGCGATGCCCGCGATCTTCCGGGCGTCCGGTGGCCGACGCCCGGACCGCCGGCCGCTCGGGGCGATGCCGTCGCTTTCTCCGCGTCCCGACTATCGCCGTCACTCGTTCCCGCGCGGCTTCCCGGAATCCTTGCGCGGCCGCCCTCGCCCGCGCATGGGCGCCGCCTCGACCCCGCGCCCGGCGTCGGCGAGCGCCCGGCGCAGGATGATCTCGATCTGGGCGTTGACCGAGCGCAGGTCGTCCGCCGCCCACTTGGCCACGGCCGCGTGGACGGCGGGGTCCAGCCGGAGCAGGACTTGCCGGCGCTGCCCTCGGGCCACGGCTCAGGCGTAGAGCGAGCCGGTGTTGACCACGGGCTGGGTGCGCTGGTCGGAGCACAGGACCACCAGGAGGTTGGAGACCATCTGTGCGCGGCGCTCATCGTCCATGGCGACGATGTCGTCGTTCTCCAGGCGTCTGAGAGCCTGGTCGACCATGGTGACGGCGCCCTCGACGATCTGCTCGCGGGCAGCGATGACGGCGCCGGCCTGCTGGCGCTGGAGCATGGCCTGGGCGATCTCGGGAGCGTAGGCGAGCGAGGAGATGCGCACCTCGACGATCTCCAGGCCGGCCAGCGCGACCCGGGCGGCGACCTCGGCGGCCAGCTCGGCGGAGACGACGTCGGTGCCCCCGCGCAGGGAGGTCTCGCCCGGACCGGGCTCGTCGTAGGGGTGGACGGTGGCGACGTGGCGCAGCGCGGACTCGGCCTGGGCCCTGATGAACTCCTCGTAGGCCTCGACGGCGAAGACGGCGCGGGCCGTGTCGGCCACCTGCCACACGACGATGGCGGCGATGGTGACGGGGTTGCCGTCCAGGTCGTTGACCTTGAGCTCGTTGGTCTCGAAGTTGTGAACTTTGACGGAGACCTTCTTGCCGTTGGTCAGCGGCGGGACGAGCGCGAGCCCCGGGCGGCGCACGGTGCCGATGTACCGGCCCAGGAACTGGCGGACGCTGGTCTGACCGGGGACGACGATGACCAGGCAGCTCGTGAGCACGAGAACGACCACGAACGTGACGCTTCCGGCGACGATCAGCGGCACGCCTCGATTCTGCTCGCCCCCGCCGGCGATGACACAGCCTCTGACGACCAGGAGGATCGAGCCGGCCAGACCCACCAGCAGGAGAACGAGGCCGAGGAAGGCCGCGCCCGATCCCGCGGCGCGCGCGGGCCTCTCGGTGATGTCGACGCGGGCGGTGGACGGCTCGGGCGCGTTGGCGTGCGCAGCGGTAGCAGTAGTGGTGTTCGGTGTGTCGGGCACGGGGCCTCCTCGGTAGCGCCGGCGCCGGGCGGCATGCGCGCCCGGGAGGACCGGATCTATCAATATGATATCTATTTTTTGGGCGCGCACAAGCCCGAGGTCGACTCGGTGCGGCAGCGCTCCTTCGGCGGCCGGCTCCTCCCGCGCCCGCCCGGCCGTCGGCGGCCCGCCGTAGTCTGGAGTCATGAGCCCGCAGGACGCCTCCCTCTTCGACGCCGCGGCGGAGGACGGGGCCGCCGTCGTCGGGGATCCGACGCGGCCGCTCGCGGATCGCCTGCGCCCGCGCACGCTGGCCGACGTTGTCGGCCAAGACCACCTGCTGGCTCCGAATGCGCCGCTGGGCCGCATGATCGAGGCGGGCCGCCTGTCCTCGATCATCCTGTGGGGTCCGCCCGGCTGCGGGAAGACGACCATCGCCCGGCTGCTCGCCGAGCGCACCGGCCTGGTCTTCGAGCAGGTCTCGGCGACCTTCTCGGGCGTGGCGGACCTGCGCAAGGTCTTCACCGCCGCCGCCCGTCGCCGCGGGATCGGACAGGGCACGCTGCTGTTCGTCGACGAGATCCACCGGTTCAACCGCGCCCAGCAGGACTCCTTCCTGCCCTACGTCGAGGACGGGACGGTCGTCCTGGTCGGCGCGACGACGGAGAACCCGAGCTTCGAGCTGAACGGCGCCCTGCTGTCGCGCTGCCAGGTCCTGGTTTTGCACCGCCTGGGCGAGGCCGCCCTGACCGAGCTCCTCACCCGCGCCGAGGCGGCCATCGGCCGGCGTCCGCCCCTGACGGGCGAGGCCCGCGCCGCCCTGCTCGCCATGGCCGACGGCGACGGCCGCTATCTGCTGGGCATGGTCGAGCAGATCCTGGGTTGGGAGCGCCTCCAGGGGAGCGGGGGCGACGCCGAGGACCTGACCGCCGAGGACCTGACTGCCGTCGTCACCTCACGGGCGCCCCTGTACGACAAATCGGGCGAGGAGCATTACAACCTCATCTCCGCCCTCCACAAGTCGATGCGCGGATGCGATCCGGACGCGGCCCTGTACTGGCTGGCGCGGATGCTCGACGGCGGGGAGGATCCCCTCTACATCGTGCGCCGCCTGACCCGTTTCGCCAGCGAGGACGTGGGGATGGCCGACCCGGAGGCGCTGCGGACGACGCTGGCCGCCTGGGACGCCTACGAGCGCCTCGGCTCGCCCGAGGGCGAGCTCGCTATCGCCCAGGCCGTGGTCCACCTGGCCACCGCGCCCAAGTCGGTCGCGGTCTACCGGGGGCTGACTCGGGCGCGGAAGGCCGCCCGCGGAACCGGATCGCTCGCTCCGCCGGCGCACATCCTCAACGCGCCCACGGGTTTGATGAAAAAGCTCGGCTACGGCGAGGGCTACCAGTACGACCCCGATGCGCCCGACGGCTTCTCCGGAGCCGACTACTTCCCCGATGACTACGCTCCGCCGGGCGGGCGCGAACCTTTCTACGAACCCACGGACAACGGTTACGAGCGGGGCATCCGCGAGCGCCTGGCCCGCTGGGAGGAGCTGCGTCGGATCAGGCGGGACCCACGCGCACAAGAAGAGCACTGACGCGCCCGGAGGGAACCCTCGAGAACAAGTCGGTCACGAGTAGCCTGGGTCGGTACCGGTCGTGGGACGATTCGATGTCCCTCGCCCGTCCAGTTCGAGAAGGGCCTCTATGAGCGTACTGTCCCGCATTCAGTGGCACGATAAGCCGGTCGGCGGCATCGCGCACTACCTGTCGGGCGCACGAGCACGCTTCACCATCTGGGCGACCAGTGGGGAGCAAAGCACTCTCCCCGATGGTGAAAGCCCCGTCATGATGGCCGACCGGGAAAGAACAGTGAGCCTGCGCTCGGTTGCGGACAGGGGCCGATCCCTGGAGGGGGTGGAGGGAGTCGTCTGGGACAAGACGGCCGATGGCTGGAACTCCACCACCCGGTGGACGGTCGTCGTCAGGGTCGTCGGCGACGATGAACGGGTCGATGTCATGGTCGAGGATCGGATGGAGACGTCCGACCCGGCGAGGCGGGTCGGTATCGCGCGTCCTCGCGTCGTCGATGATCTTCTCGGGTTCCCGGGAAGGCCGAGGCTGGGATCGTTGCCGCTTCTGTCCGCCCCGCAGGCGATTCCGGCCAATGGCGTGCCGATTCTGATCAACGACGTCCTCAGGCTTCCCGGACGCCTCCTGCCGGCGGTCGTGTGCACTCAGCCGTACGGGGACGACGGCGGGAGGTGGCTCGCCCGGGCGGATGTGATCGCCGAGCGCGTCAGAGGGTTCGCCAACGTCTTCACCCTGGACCGCGAAGCGTCCTGGGCGCTGCGCGATCGCGTGGGGAATCTAGGGGTGTGGAACGGCTGCGTGCGCGTCTACTCCTCGGCTCCTCTCGACCGCGAGTCCGACGGTTGGAGGCACAAGTCCTTCCCTCTCAGCCGCCTTCGGCCCTCGTGGACCGCCGGTATCGACCGGGTCGTCGAGACCGCCGCGGCGCTGTCCGCCCGGTTGCCGACACCGCCGCCCCTCGCAATTTTCTCTCCGTCGAGGGGCGCTGAGGCGGTGGCGCTCGACAGGACCGCGGCTCTGGAGGCGGACCTGGCGGAGTTCGTGGCCGAGAACGACACGCTTCGCGAGGAGCTCGAAGAACGCGACAATGAGGTGAATAGGCTCCGCGGGCACCTCGTGCGTCTGCGCGAGGAGTTGGAAAAAGCCGGCGAATCGCACGTGTACTGGGGGGCGAAGGACGACCCCGGAACTGACGCACCCGATACGGTGCAGGACATCGAGGAGGCTATTCTGGCGGCGCAATCCTACCTGAGCGAGGATCTGTGCCTACCGGAGAAGGCCGAGCACGACCTCGCGTGCTTGGTGGCGAGCCCCCGGGCCGCGGCCTGGGGCAATACCGCGTGGCGCGGGCTTCGGGCCCTGGCCGCATATGCCAGGTACCGCAGGGAGACGAAGTTTCCCGGAGGATTCTGGGAGTGGTGCGCGGAGGGATTTCCCGAAGGCTGGCCCGCCACTGAGAAGAAGCTGTCGATGACGGAGAGCGAGACCGTCAGGCAGAGCCCGAAGTTCAACAGCTGCAGGCTGCTGCCCGTCTCGACCGACGTCGACCCCAGCGGCAGGACGTACATGTACAGTCATCTCAAGATCGCTGAGGGCGGCAGCAACATCTCGCCCCGAATTTACTTCCACGATGACACCCGTGGAAAAACAGGAAAGATCCATGTGGGCTTCGTCGGCCCTCATTATCTCATGCCCAACACCCAGTCCTGAGGCGCGCCGGGAGCCGAGCGGCGGGGTCCCGCCGCCCTGTCACGTGCTCGCCCGCGGTCCTCGTCCCGGCGGACCGGGCCGGGCGCGGGATCGACCCACCGATGCGGCTACGGTTTCAGCTCGGCAGGTCCGGGTCGTCCACGCCGAGGATGGCCTCGCGCAGTACCCGGGCGTGAGTGCGGTTCCTGTCGTGCCCGGCGATCAGCAGGCTCACCCGTCCGTCCAGCGCCTGGGCGCGCAGCTCGTCGACCGCCGCCACGGCCCGCGGCTCCTCGGCCAGTTCGGCGCGATAGGCGGGGACGAACTGCTCCCACGTCAGATCCCCGGAGTGGAAGGCCCGCCGCAAGTCCGTCGACGGCGTGGCGTCCTTAGCCCATTCGTCGAGCTCGGCCCGCGCCTTACTCACCCCGCGCGGCCACAGGCGGTCGACCAGGACCCGACGGCCGTCATCGGGTGAGGGCTCATCCCGCACCCCCTTGATGACGACGTTCTCGGGCTCGGGCAGGGCGGCAGTGCGATCAGGAGTCATGTCTCCACCATAAGAGGGACGCGCACGTCGCGGCATCCCCTCCGCCGCGAACCGCCGGTACCCCGGCGCTCGGGGACGCCCTCGGCGCCCGACGGCGGGAGGCCGACCCGGTCGCCGCGCCGTCCGCCGGCGCCTCCATCGGAGCCCGCCGGCGGTGACGGCGCGGCCGGCGACCCGATTCGCTGGGCGACCCGCGCCTTCCGGCCCTGGCGGGATGCGGCCCGACGTGCAAGGCTGATCCCGTCATCAGGAAGGTGGTGCCCCGTGACTGTCATCCCTCGTTCCGGCGCCGACGACCCGACCCGCGCAGGACGCTCCGCGTCCGCGACCCGGCCGGTCGGTCCGCGCCGCCACCACGACGCCCCAGTGCGGCGGGATGTGCCGGGGGTCGGCCAGTCCCGCGCCTACTGGGTCGACGAGACGACCCTGGCCTGGCCGGCCGATCTGCTCCCCCACGGCGTGACCCGCTCGATGTGCGTGGGCCCCGACGTCGGGCGTCCCCTGAGCGCCCCGCCCGTCTCCTTCTCCCTGGTGGCCTCCCCCGACGGTCGGGCTCGCATCGAGGAGGGGCTGCTGCGTCACGGCACTCACGACTCGGAGGTCCCCCTGACCCTGCTCGGCGGCCTCGATTCCGACCTCGTCGCCGCCCACCCCCAGCTGGAGGGCTACCTGGCGCTGACCACGGCCGACGACTTCGGCGAGCCCCGTCTGGGTCTTGAGGACGTCGAGGGGTTCCTGACCGGTCAGCTCGCCGTCCTCCAGCGCACCGCTACGGCCACCGGCGGTTGGCTGACCGCTTTCACCGGCGTGCAGACCTGGCCGTTGATCGACCGGTTGTGGGGGCGGGCCGCCTCGGCCAGGGACGGCTCGGCGCCCCTGGGCGTGCATTTCGCGGACGCGAGCCCGGCGGCCCGGACGGACGCGGGCCCCGGCCGGGGCGCTCCGGCCTTCGCCCTGTGGGCGCCCACGGCCCTGGCCGTCACACTCCTGGTCTGGGAGACCGGGGACCCGACGGGGTCGGCGCCTCTGGTCGACGGTCCGCCGGCGCGAGTGCAGGCCCGCCGGCTCGACGACGGACGCTGGGTGGTGAGCCCGGGGCGGATCGGCGCCGGCGCGCAGTACCTGTGGGAGGTCGAGGTCTACATCCCCTCGACCCGCCGAATCGAGGTCAACCGGGTCACCGACCCCTACAGCACGGCGCTCACGGTGGACTCGCACCGCTCGGTCGCTGTCGACCTCGACCAGCGCGCCCTCAAACCGGCCGCCTGGTGCGAGAATCTGGCCCCCGCCGTCGCCTGCGACGCCGCCCGCGCCATTTACGAACTCCACGTGCGGGACTTCTCCGCCGCCGATGCCTCCGTGCCGCCCGACCTGCGCGGAACGTACGCGGCCTTCACCGTCGACTCGGCCGGAACCCGGCACCTGCGCGCGCTGGCGAGCGCGGGCATCGACACCCTGCACCTGCTGCCGATCTTCGACATCGCCTCCATCCCCGAGGACCGGGCGGACCAGCAGGTGCCCGTGATCCCGCCCGACGCCTCGGCAGCCTCGCGCCGGCCCCAGGCCGCGATCGCCGCCGTCGCCGACCGGGATGCCTACAACTGGGGGTACGACCCGTATCACTGGATGGCTCCGGAGGGCTCCTACGCCCGCCAGGGCCACCAGAACGGCGGAGCGCGCACCCGCGAGGCGCGGGCCATGGTGGGGGCGCTGCACGGCATGGGTCTCCAGGTCGTCCTCGACCAGGTCTACAACCACACCGCAGCGGCGGGTCAGGAGGCCCGCTCCGTCCTGGACCGGATCGTGCCCGGCTACTACCACCGTCTGGACGCCGCGGGCGACGTCGAAATGAGCACCTGCTGCAACAACATCGCCACCGAGCGCGCCATGGCCGAGCGCCTCATGATCGACTCCTGCGTGGCGTGGGTGCGCGACTACCGGGTCGACGGCTTCCGCTTCGACCTCATGGGTTACCACAGCGTAGGGACCATGGCGCGCCTGCGCGAGGCGCTGGCCGAGATCGCCGAGGACGCTGTCGGCCACCCGATCTACCTCTACGGCGAGGGCTGGAACATGGGGGAGGTCGCCGACAACGCCCTCTTCCGGCAGGCCCGTCAGGGCCAGCTCGGGGAGCTGGGCATCGGCACATTCAACGACCGCGTGCGCGATGCCATCCACGGCGGCTCCTTCGAGCAGGCCGACCCGCGGGCGAATCAGGGCCTGGGCAACGGCGAGCTGACCGCCCCCAACGCCCTGGAGAACCGCGATGAGGAGCAGGTGCGCCACGACCTGGCCTGGCGAAGCGACCTGCTGCGGCTGTCCCTGGCCGGCAACCTGCGCGACTACGGGCTCGCAACCTCCGACGGGCGGTGGCGCCGCGGCGAGGAGATCACCTACGGCGACTCCCCGGCCGCCTACGGCGACCAGCCCATCGATTCGATCGCCTACGTGGCCGCCCACGATGACGAGACCCTCTTCGACCGCCTCACCTACAAGCTGCCGCTGGGCACCGCGATGGCCGACCGGGTGCGCATGAACACCCTGTGCCTGGCGGCCATCACCCTGGGGCAGTCGCCGTGCTTCTGGGCGGCGGGCTCCGAACTGCTGCGCAGCAAGTCGTTGGACGCCGACTCCTACAACTCCGGCGACTACTTCAACGCCATCGACTGGACCGGTCGGGACAACGGGTGGGGTCGGGGGCTGCCCCCGGCGAATCGCAACTTCGAAACCTGGATCATTCAGGCCGAGATCCTCATCCGCGACGACCTGCGCCCGACCACCCACGACATCGCCTCCGCACGCGCCCAGGCCCTCGATCTGCTGCGGCTGCGGCGCTCCACCCCGCTGTTCTCCCTGGGATCGGCCGAGCTGATCCGCGAGCGCGTGAGCTTCCCGACGGCCGGTCCGCAGGCGCAGCCGGGCGTCATCGTCATGGTGATCGACGACGGCGCCGGGGAGGCGGACGTGGACCCGGCGCTGGACGGGGTCGTGGTGGTGTTCAACATGACGCCCCGCGAAGTCAGCCAGCGGGTCGACGCCCTCGTGGGTCGTTTCCTCGAGCTCTGCGACGTTCAGGCGGAGGGCGCCGACCCGGTGGTGCGCGACACGCGCTTCGACTCGGCCACCGGCACGGTGACGGTGCCCGCGCGCACGGTCGCCGTCCTCGTCGAGGCCTGAGCGGGAGGCCGTCTCAGACGCCAGCGGCGGGCGCCACAGTCTCGGCGCCCTCCGCCTCGCCGGCCCCCTCCCGGGCGGTCGAGGGCTCACCGGCGGTCGTCGCCTCCTCGACCTCGACCCGTCCGCCGTCACGTCGGTTCTCGGCGCGCGACCGCCCGCGCCAGGCCCCGACGGCGACGAGCAGCAGGCCGGCGAGGATCCAGCCGAGCAGCACCCACGGCGCCAGGCCCATGCCGCGCCCGTCGAAGTAGGCGGCCGAGCGCAGCCAGGTGCCGGCCGCCCCCACGGGGAGCATCTGCCCGAGTGCGCCCCAGCCGCGGGGGAGCCACTGCGGCCCCGTCGCCAGCCCCGACAGGGGGTTGGACACGAACATCATGACGACCGCGCCCAATGCGAAACCCGCATACCCGGCCACGGCGTGCAGTCCGATGAGGGTCAGGCAGATGGCGGCGATGCCGGCGGTCAGGCCGGCCCAGGTGAGCCAGAAGCCGCCGTCGACCGCGCCGAACCAGGGCTGCAGCACGACAGTGGCGATGAGGGCTCCGGCGGCGGCGATGGACACCGCCGCGATCACCCGCTTCCAGGGGGCGGCCGTCAGGACGATGGCCAGCAGAACCGCCGAAGCCATGCCGCCGAAGACGAGCGGCAGGCCGATGGAGGTCAGACCGGCACCGGTCGGGTCGCCGCTCGCCAGGGGGGCGACGTCGACGACTTCGACCGAGTCGGCCGCGGCGGCCCGGGCTTGGGCCTGGGCCACCTGCATCTGAGTCTCGTCGGCGCCCTGTGCCTGAGCGGCGGTCGCCGCGGCGGCGCCGGCCTGCTGCTGGGCCTGAGCCTGCAGACCGGTGGCGAGGTTCTTGAGCAGCGCCGCGTAGGGCGACCCGGCGCCCGAGGCGGTGACGACCTCGATGCCGTCGGCGCTCGCGGCGATTCCGCCGATGGCGTCGCGATCCTGGACGGCGCGGGTGACGGCGTCGGCGTCGTCGACGACCGTGACGTCGAAGGAGCCGGGTGCCGCGGCCTCGAGGCCCGCAGTCAGCTGCTCGCGCTGCTCGGCCGGGGCTGCGACGGCCAGCGGCAGGTCCTCGGCCCCGGAATTGATCGCGGGAGCGAGGAAGGCCAGGAGCATGAGGAGGATAACGACCGGCACGCCGGCGGTGACGGCCAGAAGCATCCTCGTACTGCCGCGGCGGCCGGATGATGCAGAGGACATGAGAACCCCTCTCTCGTAAGTGGAACTTACCGTTCCGGAAACAAACGGATCATATCCCTCCGCATATAGTGGTGCAAGGCCGCCGCCCCACGACCGTCGGGACCGGCGAGAGCGAGAGAACAGGAGAACCGCCGTGCGCGCCGACGCCGTCGCGAACCGTGAGGCGATCATCACCGCCGTCATCAAGCTGTGGGCCGACGCCGGCACCGGCGTCCCTCTGCGCGCCATCGCCTCCGAGGCGGGGGTCGGCATCGGCACCCTGTACCGGCACTTCCCCGACAAGGAGGATCTGGCTCGCGGAGTCACCGACGCCGTCGTCGCCTCCATCGACCGGATCGCGGAGCGCTACGACGACAACCGTCGAGAGGATCCCGCCAGCGCCTGGCGCGACTTCGTCGCCGAGCTGGTCTCGCTGCACCTGGGCCGACTGATCCCGCAGCTCGTTGCAGACCCCGATCTCACCGCGAACGCCGCGTGGGCGGAGCGCGCCCGCCGGCGCGGTCTGGCCCGACTCGACGCCGTGCTCACTCATGCGAAGGCGGACGGGCAGGTGCGCGACGACGTCGGCGCCGCCCACCTCCAGATCGCCGTCGCTCAGATCTCGTGCCCGCTGACCGACTACGCGGACCGGCTGGTTCCCGGCTGGGACCGCTGGCTCGTCGAAGTTCTCCTGCGCGGCCTGCGCCCATGAGGCCGGGGCCCGGAATCATGCGGCCGACGCCCCGCGCCGTCACCGCGGCGGGCGGACCCGATGCGGTCGCTCAACGAGCGCGGGAGGGGTCCGCCCCTCGACCGCAGTTGACAGCGCCGCCGCATCGCACGCTACGCTGACTGCATGACTGCCGCGACGCTCGTGACCCGTGCCCTGCCGGTGCGCGCCCTGGTCATGCGTCGAATGCACATGCGCTGACAGCGCCAGCCGTCGCTGTTGCCCGAATAACGGTCAGAGTCCGAGCCCTCGTGCGCCTGCGCGCCGTCGGTTCGTCGCACTCCGCGGAACCGCTCCCGGCGGCCCGTGTTCATCCTTCTCCGCTCGTCGCACGCGCCCGCCGCCCGACGGCGCCGCCGCGCGTGCTCGTCTCAAGGAACCGATCAGCCATGTCCACGCTCCCCCTCGTCCTCGACTCCGCCCTCTCCTCGCGCCCGGACGCCGCCCTCGGCATCAGTGCCGCGTCGGACGCCGGCGCCGGTGCAGCCCCCTCCCCCTTCGACGTCGTCCACGACCGCACCGGCACCGGCTCCCTGAAATGGGATTTCGCCGCCGAGCGCGGCCGCCCCGCCTCGGCACTGCCCCTGTGGGTGGCGGATATGGATCATATTGCCGCGCCCTGCGTGACCTCCGCCCTGCTGTGGCGGGTGCGTCACGGCATCTTCGGCTACTCCGAGCCCGACGCCGTCTACAACGCCGCCCTGACCGGCTGGTTCGCCCGCCGCCACGGCTGGCGGATCGACCCCGCCTGGAACGTCGTGACCCCCGGGGTCGTCCCGGCCCTGGCGCTGGCGGTGCGAGCGCTGAGCGCCCCCGGCGATGCCGTCGTCATCGAGGAGCCCGTCTACTACCCCTTCCGGGAGGTTGTCGAGGCCAATGGGAGGACGGTCGCCCCGGTTCCGCTGTCCCGGGACGCCGACGGCGTCTATCGGCGCGACCTGAGCGCTCTGGAGGAGACCCTCGCCCGCACGGGCGCGCGGCTGCTGCTCCTGTGCAACCCGCACAACCCGGTCGGTCGCGTATGGTCCCGCGACGAGCTCGCCGGGCTGGCCGAGGTGACCGGCCGCCACGGCGTCGTCGTCGTCGCGGACGAGATCCACGCCGACCTCGCCCTGCCCGGCCACCGCACGACACCCTTCGCCTCGCTGGGCGCGGAGGCGGCTGCTCGGACGATCGCCTGCACCTCCCCGTCGAAGGCCTTCAACCTGGCGGGCCTGCAGGTCGCCAACATTCTCATCCCCGACCCCGGTCTGCGCTCCCGCTTCCGCGTCGAGCTGGACTCGGCCGGCTATTCGCAGCCCAACACGCTGGGTCTGGTCGCCTGCCGGGCCGCCTACGAGGGCGGGGACGCCTGGCTCGACGGGTTGCGCGAGCACATCGCCGCCGCCCGCGAGCACGTCGTCGACCGCCTGGCGGCCATCCCCGGCGTCGAGGCGGCCCCCTGCGAGGGCACGTACCTGCTGTGGCTGGACTGCACCGGTCTGCTCGCGGCCGCGGGTCTGAGACCGGACGAGCTCGACGACTTCGTGCTGGAGGAGGCCGGGCTGTGGCTCGACGACGGCGCGATCTTCGGCGCTGGCGGACGAGGCTTCACCCGTATCAACGTCGCCTGCCCGCGCGCCACGCTGGATGAGGCCCTCGATCGTCTCGAGGCCGCAGTGGCGGCCCTACTGTCCCGTCAGGAGCACCGGGCCGCGGCCGATCGACGCCCTCCGGCGGTTCCCGCCGCCTGAGCCGCCGCGATCGGTCGTGCCCGATCCGAACCAACCCGACCTCCCACCGCCTCACACGCCTTAGAAAGACCTGCACCATGACCACCCCGACGACCGCCTCCTTCACCGTCCCCGCCCAACAGGACTCCCCCGCCCCGCACCCTCCCGCCCACGGCGAGAGCTCCGGCTGTCGCGCCGTACCGCTCCACCATCACGCCTCCTGGAGCGCCGAGCCGCCGGCCTGGGGCCTGGGCACGATGCTCGCGCACGTGGGCACCGCCACCGATCCGGCGACCGGCGCGATCACCACCCCCATCCACCTGTCGACCGCCTTCGGTCACCCGGGCCTGCGCGAGTCGACCGGCTACGACTACACGCGCACGGCCTCACCCACCCGCGACGTCCTGCAGGACGCCCTGGCGCGTCTGGACGCCGGAACGGCAGCCTTCGCCCTGTCGTCGGGGATGGCGGCGGTCCAGCTGGCGGTCGAGACCCTCGCCCCCTACGGCGGTCGGGTGGTGGCGCTGGAGGACCTGTACGGCGGCACCTACCGCTACCTCCAGGTGCTGGCGGAGGAGGGCGCCTACGACGTCGACTTCGTCATCGGCGAGGAGGGCCTGCGCGGGGCGCTGAAGAACCCGGCGTCCCTGGTCATGATCGAGACACCGACCAACCCGATGATGGCTGAGATCGACATCGAGCGCGTCGCCGGCTGGGCTCACGCCGCAGGCGCCCTGCTGGTGGTGGACAACACCTTCTACACCCCGGTCGTCTGCCGGCCGCTGGAGCGGGGGGCCGACGTCGTCGTCTACTCGGCCACGAAGTACCTGGGCGGGCACAACGACGTCATGGCCGGCGCCGTCGTCGTGGCCGACCCGGAGCTGGGCGAACGTCTGATGTACCGGCTCAACACGACCGGCGCAACGCTCGGCCCCTTCGACTGCTTTCTGCTGCTGCGCGGGCTGAAGACCCTGTCTCTGCGCATGAAGCGTCACGAGGCCAACGCGCTCCTGGTGGCGGAGTTCCTGGAGGCGAGCGAGCACGTGAGCCGGGTGCTGTATCCAGGGCGCTCCGGCATGGTCTCCTTCGATCCCGCCGACGACGTCGATATCGCGGTCTTCCTGGAGACGGTGCGAGTGTTCACCTTCGCCGAATCCCTGGGCGGAGTGGAGTCGCTGGTGACGTGTCCGAGCGTGCAGACGCACGCCGACGTGCCGCCCGCCACCAGGGCCGCCTACGGGCTGACGGATCGGCTGCTGCGTCTGAGCGTGGGCATCGAGGACGCTGAGGACCTGGTCGCCGACCTGCGACAGGCCCTCGAGGCGGCCGCAACGAGCGGTAGCGACTGATAGCACGCGGCTCCGACTGATTCCTGCACCTGCGATATGGCGAACAACGGCAGAAATGACTCGCGCATGCCCTCATCATGGTTGCATCCAGGGGCTCCTCGCCGTTTTCAATGAAGTGATCGAAACGCGTCCTTTAACGGCAACCGGACGCAAGCGCCACGTGACCCGTACCCGGTCAACGACAGTGCGCCCGAGCGACATGTATGGTAGTCGGCCATGAGCAGCACGTCGCGCCGGGTCCCGTCGGGTCGAATCCGCACTTGCGATCGCGCCGACCAGGATCGGGGAACCGAGGCCTTCATAAGTCTGACGCTCAGTGCTCCAGCTCTTCTCCTCGGCTTCGTCTTACTGATCGAGTATTCTCCTCCTCTCGTCGTCATGCTCTTCTCGATCGGCTTGGGCCTCATGCTGCACGGGGCCAGCCGGCTCGCGCTGCGCCGGCGGACTCGCACATCAGACAATCGTTGGCGCACAGGCAACGGCTGCATATGCTTCGGGCCGTCCTGGGGATTCCTCCTGTGGGAGCAGCTTCCGCCTTCGGCGATCACGGTCGGCGCCATCTCGACCCTATGCATCATCTACGCCTCGCACGACGCCCATTCCGACCGGACCGGCACGCTGATTCTCTCGCTGGTCCTGCTTACGACCACGGTCATCACCTGGGCGCCCATGCCCTTCAATCCACCGCGAACTCCCGAACTCGTCCTCGACCCCACCGGACTATGGCTGTGGCCCGACGGACGGTACCGCACATACATTCCATGGGACCGGCGGCCGGTCGTCGCAGGGCGAATACGCCGTCATGCGCAACCGTGCGCCGTCATCACCCTCGACGTCGGCGACCCAGTATATGTCCCTATGTCTCCCGTCCCTATGAACTACGTCCAGCTGCAGCGGCTCGTCGAGTTCTACACCAACCACCCCGAATCGCGCGCCGAGCTCACCACCGACCAGGGCCTGATACGCGTGCGAGCCCTCATGCGCGCCCCCGTCTGGGAAATCGAGGAGACCATGCGCCCGGCCCCGGGGCCTCCGGTCCGATTCGCGACGCCGAACCCGCCGCCCCTCCCGGGGCCGCAACCCGCGAGCGCGCCGATCGCGTCCCCAAGCCCCCTCCCCGCCGGACCCGTGCCCGCGCCGGTCCGGGGCCCGGCCGCTTCTCCGACCGACTCCGCGGCCGCCCCGCCCGAGGGCCGGGCAAGGCCCGGAGCTCCGGCCCCGCCCGCGGCGCTCGCCTCGCCCCCGGCTCCGCCCATATCACCCCCCGACCCCCCAACGGCTCTGCCCGCCCTCGACTGCGGGAAGGCGGACCGCCGCACGCTCGATACGCCGTTGTACCTCGCACTGCACGCCGTCGTCGTATTCCTGTTCTTCGTCTCCGCCAACGTCGGCCAGGACACGGCGCTCGCGGTCCTCGTCCCGGGAATCTGTCTTCTCCTCCTGCTTCACGCGGCGGCTCTGCGGGCAGCGCAGATCCCATTGAGAAGCGCTCGCCGTCACTGGGTCAGGGACGCCAGGGGCATTTGGCTGCCCGAATCTCGGATCCTCCCTCTCACCAGGCATCTGGGAGCGCTGGCCCTCGCCCTTCTCGCGCTCGTCGGCTACTGGACGGCCGCCATCGACGACAACAGCCGCAGCCGCGAACATGTCCTCATCCCGTCCCTAGCCGTTGCAACGGCCTGCCTCGCCGTCGCCGTCACCACCTGGTGGAGGACCCCGCTGCCGCGTTCGGGTCCGGGGATCGTACTGAGCCCCGACGGGTTCCGCACCGCACCGGGCACGCGGCGCGAGGCCGCTTTCCTGTGGGAGGACGGCCCTCGCGTCGTCGGCGCCCTCACCACTGGCCCCGCACTCGTCCTCATCCCCGACGCCGGCACCCTCCCCGCCGACGTGGGCGCCACGCCTCTGACGTACGTCCAGTTGCAGCGGGTGGTGGCGCTGTACTCCGGCCACCCCGAGGTACGCGCCGAACTCGCCACCGACCAGGGTCTGGCGCGCGTGCACTCACTCATGCGCACCCCCGTCTGGCGGGCCGAGAAGTACCTGGCCCCCATCGTGGACCCGCACGTCGGCTCGGCCCAGCCGCCCGTCGGCTCGTACGGGTTCCCCGCACCGGCCGACGCCGCCGTGGGCGCCATCGCAGACGCCCCGCCCGCATCCGACGCGTCCCGCCGACCCCAGCCGCAGCTGCCGTCCGAGACTCTCGACTGCGCGAGCGCCGACCGGCGACGGCTGGCGGCGCCCCGGCGCGCCGCCCTCCAAATCCTTGGAATCGCGGTCGTTCTCGGTGGTGTTCTCGCCACCGATCTGACGACGGCGCTCACTCCCCTGCTGCTCCTCGTTCTCATCCTCTCCCTGCTGCGGCTGGCCGCGCTCCGGATCCTGCAGATCCCTTCGGAGCGCGCCGACCGACAATGGAGAGCCGGGGCAGGCCGTATCGAACTGCCGCCGCTATGGGCGGCTCCGCTCATGGCGCGCTTGGGTGCGATGGCCCTGTCCGCGATCGCGTTCTCCTGCTGGGCGATCGCCCTGACCGCTGATGCCTCCGAGGAACAGGCGCGTGCGATGTCGATGGTCGCCGCGCTGGTGTGCGTCCTCGTCGCGGGGAGAGCGTGGCGACGGGCCCGCGGACCGCACGGCGGGCCCGAGATCGTCCTCGATCCCGTCGGCCTTCATCTGGCCCCGGGCACCCGTCGTCGGACCACATTCCGCTGGGAGACCCGCCCTCGTGTCGTCGGCGGCCTGCCGTCGGGCGCGATCCTCATTCATGCGCCCGAGGTCGGCCTGGTCCGCGCACCCATGAACGCCGTCGCCGTCGGCTATGTCCAGCTCCAGCAGGTGGCCGACTTCTACTCCGACCATCGCGAGCTGCGCGCCGAGCTCGCCACAGACCGGGGCCTGGCACGCATGCGCTCCCTCATGCGCATCCCCATCTGATACGACGCCGGGCGGGGTCGCTGTCCGAATCCCGCACAAACGCGATCCGAAGCACCACGAGCCCCTCGCACAACCGCACGGTTCGGGCGCCCGCCCACTCGACCGACGGTGTCCGGCGGACGTTCGTGCGGGATGCGGACACACTCACGGCCAGGACGCCCACGCCTCACCAGCTCACGGGAACCGGCGCCCCCTCCCGGTAGCCGGAGGCCGACTGGATCCCCACGACCGCCCGCTCGCGGAACTCCGGAATCGATCCGGCGCCCGTGTAGGTGAAAGCCGACCGAACCCCCGCCACGATGGAATCGATCAGGTCCTCCACCCCGGGCCGCGCCGGGTCCAGGTACATGCGGCCGGCGCTGATGCCCTCCTCGAACAGGGCTTTGCGCGCCCGGTCGAAGGCGTCCTCGCCCTCGGTGCGGTGGCTGACGGCGCGTTTGGAGGCCATGCCGAAGCTTTCCTTGTAGGCGCGCCCGTCGGCGTCGTAGCGCAGATCCCCCGGTGACTCGTGGGTACCGGCGAACCACGAGCCGACCATGACGTTGGAGGCGCCGGCGGCCAGGGCCAGAGCGACATCGCGCGGGTGGCGCACCCCGCCGTCGGCCCACACGTGCGCGCCCAGCCGGGCCGCCTCGCGCGCGCATTCGACGACGGCGGAGAACTGGGGGCGGCCCACACCGGTCTGCATGCGAGTGGTGCACATGGCGCCCGGCCCCACGCCGACCTTGATGATGGAGGCCCCGGCCCGAACCAGATCGCCCACACCGGCCGCGGTCACGACATTGCCGGCGCACACCGGGGTGCGCGGCACCGCGTCGCGCACCGCCGCAACCGCCTCCACCATGCGGTCCTGGTGCCCGTGGGCGGTGTCGACGACGATGACATCCACGCCAGCCGCCACCAGCTCGGCGGCCCGTCCCGCCGGCTCCCCGTTCATACCGATCGCGGCCCCGATCCGCAATCGCCCCGCCCCGTCGATGGCGGGACGGTAGATGGTGGCGCGCACCGCACCGGAGCGGGAGAGCAGGCCGACGAGCCCGCCCGAGGCGTCAACGACGGGGGCGAGTCTGCGACGGGCGGCGCGAAGGCGGTTGAAGGCCTCGCGGGGGTCGACGCCCTCGGGCAGGGTGAGCAGCTCGGTGCTCATGACCTCGCGGACCTGGGTGAAGCGGTCGACATCGGTCACGTCGTCGGTGTCCACCAGCCCCATGGGCGCGCCCGTGTCCGGGTCGACGACGACGGCCGCCCCGTGCGAGCGCTTGGGGATCAGGCCCAGGGCGTAACCGCAGGTGTGATGCGGCTTGACGGTGACGGGGGTGTCGTACACCCGGTGACAGGCCTTGACCCGCTCAACGGTGTCGATGACGACATCGACGGGGATGTCCTGAGGAATGATGGCGAGTCCCCCGCGGCGGGCGACCGTCTCGGCCATGCGCTTGCCGGCGACCGCCGTCATATTGGCGACGATGAGCGGGATGGTGGTGCCGGTGGCGTCGTCGGTGGCCAGGTCCACGTCCGTGCGACTGCCCACGCCCGAGCGCGAGGGCACCATGAAGACGTCGTCGTATGTCAGATCGAAGGTCGGCATGAGACCGTTGAGGAACTCCACGCGGTGAGCCTAACCCTCAATATCGTGACCGAAACGTTATCTCCTCCTTCAGGAGGAGGCGCATCACCGATCAAGAAGAGATAGTAAACACATGAGGCCCTACGTTCAGTCCCTGAAGAAGAGGAGCGCGGTCGCACTGACCGCCATGTCACTATCATTGATCCTGGCTGCCGGCCAGCCGCAGAGTCCGGATCTCGTCGAGGGCTCCGGAGCACCGGCAGCCGCATCCGCCGTACCCGCCGCTTCGGGTGGCCCGCCCGGGGCGGCCGACATCATCGCCGCTCCACCGGCGGCCGCCCGACCAGCCGCAGACGATCAGCAGCCGGCCATCCCGGCCGAGCTGACGTCCTTCTACAACCAGGAGCTCACCTGGGCCAATTGCGACGACGGCTCCATCGCCACCTGCGCCACCCTCACCGTGCCGTTGGACTACAACGCCCCCGACGGCCAGACCATCACACTCGCCCTCAAAAGGGTGCGCGCCGCCGACGGCAACGCGGAGAAGGGCACCTTGTTCACCAACCCCGGCGGCCCGGGTAACTCGGGCGTCGGCTCCGTCGAGGGGACCGCCCGCTCCCTGGCCACGAAGGTGCGCGGCCAGTACGACATCATCGGCTTCGATCCGCGCGGCGTCGGGCAATCCGAGCCGCTGTCCTGCGCGGGCCAGAACGCGGGCAACGGCGACGCCGCCCCCGTTCAGCAGGGCGGTATCAATGACGAGCAGCCCGCCGACGCCGCGGCCGTCCAGGGCGAGAATCCCGATGACGGGGCCGCCGACGAGGATGATCTCACCCCGTGGGCGGACGCTCAGGCCACGGACGCCGCGACCTTCGAGAGCCGGGGCGCCGCCGTATCCGCCAATTGCGCCCAGAACTCCTCGGTCCCCGAGATTCTCGACCACATGGATACCGCCACCGCGGCCCGCGACATGGATGTCATGCGAGGCGTGATGGGCGACTCGAAGCTGAACTACCTCGGCGTCTCCTACGGCACCTACTTGGGCGCCACCTACCTGGATCTCTTCCCCACCCGGGGAGGCCGCATCATTCTCGATTCGGCTATGGACCCCTCGATCAGCCGGGCCCAGATCCACGCGGACAACATGGAGCACAACGAGAACGCTCTGCGCAGCTATGTGGACTCCTGCCTGGCCGGGACGGCGGGCGACGGCTGCCCCCTGAGCGGCACGAGTGACGAGGCCATGGCCCAACTGCAGACCTTCTTGGAGGGTCTCGACGACAAACCCCTGCCGATGACGGCCAACAACGGGCGCGAAACCACTCTCGGTCACGCGCAGGCGCAGACCTACATCCGGTTCATCTCCAACCGGCGCCAGGAGTACTGGTCCTATCTGACCAGCGCTCTGGCCCAGGCCATGAACGACGGCAACGGCACCATGCTGTATCAGAACTACCAGAAGGTGGCCACCGCCTACGACAACGCCGCCACGAGCCCGCCGGTGGCGAGGACGCAGAACTCGAATTACGCCTTCTACGGAGTGCACTGCACGGATTACCCGGACACGGGGGATGCCGCGTCGTGGAACGCTCAGGCCGACAATCTCAAGAAGTCCTACCCGATCTCCTACGACGCGGCCTCCGCCTACACGGACGCCTTCTGCCACGGGTGGGGTCACACGACGACGACCACTCAACCGCATCGCGTCACCGGGCAGGGCTCGGACACGGTGGTCGTCATCGGCAATACCGCAGACCCGCAGACCCCCTACTCGTGGGCGACCTCTCTGGCCGACCAGCTGGAGAACAGCCGTCTGCTGACCGTCAACGACGCCATCCACGGCGCGGTCAACCGCAACTCCTGCGCCTCCGACGCCGTCAGCACGTTCCTGCTGGACGGAACCCCGCCCGAGGAAGGAGCCACCTGTCAGGCCAACCCCCTCGAGCCGGTCAAGGATTGACCGGCTGACGGTTCAGTTCGCCCGATTGTCGGCGGCGCCACCTCCGAGGTGGCGCCGCCGACAATCGCGTCGGGATCAGAATTTCCCGGATCACAGGTGTGAGTATGGAAAACGCCCCGCAACCGACTGTTCAGCCGATATCGGGGCGTTGGTGCGCCAGAAGGGATTCGAACCCCCAACCTTCTGATCCGTAGTCAGATGCTCTATCCGTTGAGCTACTGGCGCATGTCGTTTCCGACATTCAGGAAGGTTACTCGGCGCCACAGCACCCGACAAATCGCAGGCCGGTGAGCCTGCGCACACGCGGTGGCCGCCCGACGCCCCGATGATGCCGGGCGTCGGGCGGCCACCGCGTGTGCACCGCCGCGCAGGACTCAGCCTCGCCGCCGACGCACGAGCAGCACGCCCCCGACGACGAGGACGATCGCGACGACGCCGAGGCCGATGGAGGCGCCGGTCCTGGCCAGGGCGCCGGAGCCATGGCCAGTGGACTGCGATGCGACGGAGGCGTCGACGTCGGCCGCTACCGGCGAACCGCCGGCGTCGCCCGCACCGGCGTCACCTGGGTCCGGTCGGCCCGAGTCCGCCTGGCCCGGGTCGGCCGCCGCCGGACCGCTCGGATCCGCCGTCGGGTCGTCGGATCCGCCCGCAGCGGTGCCGGCGACCCGCAGCTCGGCGACCCCGAGAGAGGTCGCCCCGTCCTGACCATTGGTTATGACGACCCGGACGTACCGCGCGCGCACGGGCGCGTCCAGCTCGAGAATCGTCGGGTTGAAGCTGGTCGGATCAATATCGCCGGAGGCTGCGTCGGTCCAGGCGGCCCCGTCCGTGGAGGTCTGCACGGTCCACCGCGTGGCGTGGAGCGCCGAATCGTACCGAACGGGCGTGTAATGGATCGCGTCGACGTCGTAGACGCCGCCGAGGTCGATGTCGTAAGAGGCCTCGGTGGAGGACGCCTCGACGGGGGTGAAGATGTTGTCGTCAGTCAAGGCGGCGGCGCCGTCGGGCGAGGCGACGGACAGCTCGCTCTGGGGGATGTAGCCGTCGGTCTTCCAGTCGATGCTGAAGGTCGGCGAGGTCCACTCGGCCCAGTCGGCGTCCTCGTCGCCGTCGCCGCCGACGGGCAGCGCGCGCACGGTGAGCTGGTACTGGCCGGTGGGCGCCTGCAGGATCCGGCCGTCGACCGTGTAGCTGCCATCCCACACCATGTACACGGTGTCGTTGCGCGTATGCTCCTTCTCGTCGGTGACCGCCGTGCCGAGGTACTCGGTGGTGCCGTCGGCGTTGACGCGTGAAACGGTCAGAGCGGAGCGGTAGTAGGGAATGTCCGGGTGGCTGATGGCCACGACCGGGGAGTCCGTGTAGGCGCCCTGATCGCTGCGCGCCGAGTCGCCGTAGACGTAGCTCGCCGGATCGATGCTCTGACCGTCGAGGTCGGCCAGGCCGATCTGCGGGCCGAAGACGCCGGCCCGAGCGAGATTGCCGCCCACGCCCTGGAAGGGGACGCGTACGGGCTCGGCCTGCGGGGAGTCGGCGGCCGCGGAGGAGTCGGTGAGCACGATCCAGCCGCCGAAGAAGTCGCCGTCGGCGAGACCGGCCGGAGCCGTGATGGTCGCGTCGACGGTGGCGGTGCCGCCCGCGGGAACCGTGATGGACTGGCCGTCGGTGGAAACCGTCGACGGTGAGTCGGTGCCCTGCTGAGGGGTGCTCGAGGCGCCGGTGACCGTCACGGCGTCCTCATGGGACAGCGCGTAGGTCGCCGAGGAATCGGAGTGATTGGTCAGGGTGACCGACGCCCGGTAACCGTCGGGGTGCTGCTCGACCTCGCCGATGTTGAGCACCGAGGAGCTGGTCTCGGTGGACGCCGTGATGGCGCCGTCGACGTCGATGAGCCCAGCCCCCTCGCGGGCGAGCGGCTCACGGGCGTCCGCGTCCCCGGCGCCCGCCGCCCAGGGGACGGGGTCGGCGGTGGAGTGCAGGCGCCACGCGACCTGATCGAAGGCGTCGAAGCCGGAGGCGTCCTTGATCTCGGGGTGCGCCTGTAGGACGAGCGCGGAGGCGCCGGCCGTGTAGGGCGCGGCCATCGAGGCGCCGGCCTCGGTCCGGTAGGGTCCGTCATGGTCGAGCGGCCAGGTGGACCAGATTCGTCCGCCCGGGGCGACGACGTCGGGCTTGAGCTGGAGGGAGTCGTTCAGACCCCAGCTGGAGAAGCTCGAGACGAGTCCGCCGGTGGCCTGGTTGAACTCGGCGGCGTCTTCTCTGTAGGTCAGCGTGGAGTCGGCGTCCAGGGCTCCGCGGATGGCGTCGCCGTCGGCCTGGGAGACGCCCGCCACCGGGATCGTGACCGGGTCACCGTCGCCGCCGACGGAGAAGGGCGGGATCGCGCCGGGCTGGTTGTCGTCGATGACGATGCCGGCGGCGCCGCCGGCCTGGGCGTTGAGGGCCTTGTCGCGGAAGGCGCAGGCACCGCGTCGGACCAGCACGGTCCTGCCGGTGTAGGCGCCGGCCGCGGGGGCGGTGCACAGCACGGAGGCGTCGGTCGTCTCATCCCCGCCATCGGCGGCCGGGTCCCCGGAGGCCACCAGCGGGGCCCGAGTCCCGTTGTCACGCGAGATCGGGGCGGTGCTGCCCGGGATCTCCGAGTAGAGGTACTTCTGGCCGGGGTTGGTGGAGACCGTCAGATAGAAATCGGTCTCGACGGTGTTGTCGACGCTGCCGACCGACAGGACGTGCTCGGCGGAAGCGGGAGCGCCCATGGTCCACCGGCCGTACTCGCCCTGGTTGCCCTGAGCGGCCGTGACGATCACGCCCTTGGAGGCGAGGTTCTCGGCGGCGACGGCGGTCGGGTAGTCCCGGAAGACGACGAAGTCGGCGCCGACGGACATGTTGACGACGTCCATGCCGTCGTCGGCGGCGCGCTCCATGGCACTGGCCAGAATCTCACTGGTGGTGCCGCCCGTGCAGCCGAAGACGCGGTAGGCGCCGAGCTGGGCGTCGGGGGCGACGCCGGTGATCTGGTCGGTGCCGGGAGCCCCTTTGGCGGCGGCGATGCCGGCGACATGGGTGCCGTGGCCCCAGCAGTCGTCGGGGTAGTCGTCCGGGGCGGGCGTCAAGCGCGTCGTCGCGTCGGCGGCCGGGTCGCCGAAGGCGTTGCCGACGAAGTCGTGACCGGCCACCACCTTCGAATCGGGGAAGTTCGTGGAACCGTCGCCCTCGGCGGGCTCGGGACCCGGAGTGCCGGAGCCGCCGAATTCGACGTGGTCGTAGTCGATGCCCGAATCGATGATCCCGATCTTGATCCCCTCGCCGGTGTAGCCGAGCTTGGACTGGGCGACGTCGGCGCCGGTCATGCCCAGGGCGTTGCGCATCTGAGGCGTGGTGACCTGCTCCTGGCCCTCCTCGCCCTCCTGGACGGGCGCCTGGCCCGCGTCGTTCGCGTCGGCGCCGCCGGCCGGGTCGGCATCCGGGGCCGGGATGTAGATGACGGGCTGAAGAGAGACGACCTGGGCCAGTCCGGCGAGGGACTCGACGTCGGCGTCGCTGCCGACGGAGACGGCCACGCCGTTCCACAGCGTCCCGTACTCCGTGGTGACTCGGGCGTCGATGCCGGCGTCCCGGACCGCGCTGGCGAAGTCGTCCTGCTCGGCTCTGACGGTGTCGGAGGAACCGCCTGCGGCGACGGAGGGCGAGGCCAGCTCGACGAACCAGCGGTTCTCGACGGCGTCGGCCTGAGTGCCGTCGGACAGCGTCGGGCCGGAGGTGATTTTGGAGGACGGATCGCCGGTGGCGGTCTGCGACTGGCCGGGGGCGGCGGCCGTGGTCGGGGCGACGAGGGCTCCGAGTGTCAGGGCCGCGGCACCCGCCGCGACGACGCGGCGAAGCGAGGGGAGGTGACGCACGATTCTTCTTCCTAGCAGGGTTGGGACGGGGCGCAGGTCGGGATGCGCCTGAGGGGAGAGCGGGGTGCTCCTTGCGTTCACCGTACGTTATCGCTTCGAGACCGGTCTGGGAAAGCGTTGAAGCGCACACGTCCGACCATCACGCACCGGCCGAGAGCGCCGAGAGCACAACGGGGCGCTCTCGCGCCCGGTGCCCGTCTCGCACTGCCGAGGCGCTGAGTCGGAACCGGGGTGCGGAACCGCGGAGGATGTATGGATGAGAAGCGGAGATGGGGAGATTCGAACTCCCGAGGGGTTTTATCCCCAACCTTCTTAGCAGGAAGGCGCACTAGGCCACTATGCGACATCTCCATGCGCGCTGAGGCGACCGGACGAGACTACCCCAGTGGGCCCGGCCCGGGCAACGGGCCGGGCCCACCCTCCCGGGCCCGGCCTGCCCGGGAGGGGGAGGAGGAGCCGAGCCGCCCGCGCGGTCCATCGGATCGTGCGGGCGGCGCAGGTGGCCGCCAGAGCCACGGGCACGACCAGCAGCAGCGGATCGACGCCGACGCCCACGGCTACGCCGCCGAAGAGCAGCAGAACGTCCCAGGGAAGATCCGCGGCCACCTCCCAGTCAAGCAGACGCACTCCGGGGTGGCCCGGAGCCGGCAGGAGGAATAGGGCCAGGGCGACGGCCAGAGGCACCCCCATGAGCATCCACTGACCGAAGCCGATGGTGACGCCGAGGGCGTCCTTGAGGTAGGCGATGAGAGGGGAACAGGACGAGCGGAACCAGGGCGGTGGCGGGCAGCGGCACCGCCTCGGTCATCCACCACACGCCCCTGAGGACGGCCGCGGCGGCGGTCAACCGCCGGCCGGTTTCGGTCACGCCGGCGGCCTCCTCGGGGTCGGCGGCGCCGATGACAGCGCTGACGGCGTCGGGCGGCGCCCTCAGGGGCGCCGCCCGACGCGGAACCGGCCGCACGTCCAGCGGAGAGGGAGGGATTCGAACCCCCGGTACGCGAGGCGTACAGCGGTTTTCAAGACCGCCACATTCGGCCGCTCTGTCACCTCTCCATGCCCTGACGGGCGAGCGCTCCGACACTACCATCATCGCGTGCCGGGCGACGCCCGCACGGAACTGCGTCATCCTCGGGAGAAGAGCCCCCGACGACGCCCCTGCCGAACCGGGGCCGCAACGGGCGCGACGGGATCGTCCAGACGCCCCTCGGCCAGGGCCTGCGCGATCGTCGGCCACACGGGCAGACGGGAGGCGAGAGTGGCCTGCAGGGCGTGATACACGTCCGGGTGACCCGCCCAGGTACGGGCGGAGGGACGGTTGTCCCGGTCGAGCTCATGAATCCACACGCCGGGGGCCTCGATGAGGTGCTCCTCGGCGTAATCGACCCACGAACGGTAGCAGTGCTCGTAATGCTCCACCTCGATCTCGCCGCGTCCGTCGTCGAGCAGCGCCTGACGCAGGACCGCCGCGGCGTTCATCCCCTCGCACACCACCCAGTGCATGCGCTCGTGGACGATCGGTTCACCGTCGAAGCCCGTGGTGTAGACGAAGCCGGGACCTCCATCCGCGCGCCAGCCGTCGGTGCGAGCGCGCTCGAAGAGTTCCTCGGCCGCGTCGAGCATCCAATCGGGCACGGGCAGCGAGCGGGCCACGAGCGCCGCGCGGGCCTGGACGGTCAGGCGGGCCCACTCCAGACCGTGTCCCGGCGTGACGCCGTAGGGACGGAAGGGGTGGGCCGGCTGATCTTTGTTGTAGTCCAGGAGAGGGCGCCAGCGGGCGTCGTAGTGCTCGGGCAGGCGCCAGTCGTTGGCGCGGGCCTGGACATTAACGGCGAAGTCGATGACCTGCACCGCGCGCGTCAGCCAGGCGAGATCACCGGTGACATCGGCCACGGCGAGGTAGGCCTCGACGGTGTGCATGGCGGCGTTGATGCCGCGGTAGTCCTCGGAGTCGGTGAAGTCACGGGCATAGGACTCCACGGGCAGGCCGCAGGTCTCGTCCCACCAGTAGCGGTTCTGCACATCCATGGCGTCGCGCAGCAGCTCGTGGGCCCCGGGGCGGTTGGCGGCGGTGGCCGCGGCGGCGGCGAGCAGGACGAAGGCGTGCTGGTAGCACTCCTTGCGGGCGTCGGCATCCACGGGAACCCCGCGGCCCTCGGCGTCCGGCTCGTGACCGACGGCGGAGTGCCAGCCGCCGTGCTCAGCGTCGCGCAGGACCCCGCTCAGGGCGCGCACACCGTGATCGGCGTAGCGCCGGCATCCGGGAATGCCCATGAGCACGCCCAGGGAGAAGGCGAAAGTCATGCGACCGGTGATCCACAGCTCGATGGGGTGGGAGGCGTCGACTCGCCCGTCCTCGCCGATCCACCCGAAGCCGGCCGGGACCGCGGCCCTTCGCGCGAAGTGGAGCAACGCGTGCGTCTCGGCCGCGAGCCAGCGGTTGTGCTCCGGCGCTCCGAACCATCCCAGTCCCATGAGTCCTCCTCGACCCGGTGGTGCTCCCGGCGACTCACATGCCGCAGGGTCGACGAAGCGAACGTTAGCAGGCGGTCAGAGTCCGTGTCATGACCGGTCGAACCCTATCGATCGGCGGGCCAGGCGGCCTCGGCCCGCGCCAGGGCCCTCCTGCTGCCCACCTCGCCGGCGGTCCAGGAGGACAGCGCGTTCCACAGGGCGTCGGTGCCGACCTGCGACGGCATGGAGTCCGAGGCGTCCAGACGGACGACGCTCTGACGCGACTGGAGGATCCGGGTCGCACGGGCGGCGACGTCGGAACTGACCTCATCGACCTCCACGCCGCGGTTGGCTGTGGCCATACCGCCGAGCTCGGCTCGTTCCTGCGCCCACCCGGCGCTGGTGAGGTAGTCCAGGACGGCGGACGCCGCCGCGCTGGTCCCCGTCCGCCCGCGCAGGGAGACGAGGTAATCGCCGCCCACGAGCACAGGGGCGTCCCCGTCCTCCTTCTCGGCGCTGGGCAGGACGAAGGCCGACACGCCGGTGGCGCCGTCGGCGGTCGCACCGCCGGAACCCGCCGCCTCGACCGCCCCGCCGCCGGAGACGCCGTCGCCCGCAGCACTGGCCGTGGCGGTCGCACCGCGCCCCTCTGCGTCGGTGACGACGGTGCCCGCCGGCAGCATCGACTCGAAACTCGAGGAGGCCATCATCATCAGGCAGGAGCCGTCCACGAGCTCCTGCCCCGCCTGCTCCATGGTCGTGGACAGGGCCCCCTCGCGCCCGCCGGGTACGCGGCCCTTCCCCAGCAGAAGAGAGCCGACGGTATCCAGAGCCCTGACGGCCGAGGGATCGTCGAGGCTGACGTTGTGATCGGCCCAGGCGTCGTACGCCCCCGTGCCGCCGGTGGCCAGAATCGTCTCCTCCAGCCAATCGGTCATGGGCCAGCCGGTCGTATCGCCATCGGCCACCCCCAGGCACCAGGGCGTCACGGAACCATCGGGGTGATCCGCCACGACCTCCTCGGTCAACGCGACCAGCTCGTCCCACGTGGTCGGCAACGCGTAGTGCGCTCTGTCGAAAGCCGCCGGGGAGTACCACACGAAGGACTTGACCGACGCCATGAGCGGGGCCGCGTAGAAGGTGCCGTTGACGGTGCCCGCCGCCGACCACGCATGGTCCCAGCCCAGCTCGACATTGGCACCCACGGCGTCCGGCAGCGGACTCAGCGCGCCCTGGTCGGCGAGGTCGGCCACGAGGCCGGGCTGCGGGACGACGGCGAGGTCGGCGTCCCAGTCGGTCTCCCCCGCCGCCCGGGCGCGCAGGTTCTCCTCGAGGGAGTCGGTGCCCTCGTGCACGACGTCGATGCCCGTGCACGTCTCGAAAAGCGACAGGGACTGCTCGAAACGCTCCCCCTCGGTACCGGTCAGGGCGGTAGCGATTCTGACGGTGCTCCCCGCCTCATCCCCCGGCGTGTACTGGGAGAAGGACTCGCAGGAGTCGAAGCCGCCGGCCTGGTCATGGGCGTCGGCGCAGGCGGCCGCGCCCGCGCCGGTCAGCGACAGAACGACCGTGAGCGCGAGCGCGCGGAAGGGGGAGATGCGCAGTGAACGCGCCATCAGCTCTGACTCCTTCTTCTTGTCCGCTCGACGACGGCGTCGAGCAGGGCGGCGCAGCCGTCGTGCCACACCGGCCCGGTAACGAGGTCCCCGCAGTCCCTGACCGCCCGGGGGGCCGATCCCATGACGGCTCCGACGCCGGCCCACCGGATCATCTCGATGTCGTTGGCCCCGTCCCCCACCGCGACGACCCGCTCCGCACCGGTGCCCAGGCGCGCGGCGAGCGCCCGCAGGGCGGAGGCCTTGGTGACCCCCTCGGGGGCGACGTCGAGCCAGGCCGTCCACCCGATCGCGTACTCCACCGAATAGAGGCCGCAACCGGCCACGAGCGCGGAGAACTCCTCCACGGCCATGCCCGGTGCGCGCAGCACCACACGAGTCACAGGCTCGGAGCCCATCTCCTGCGGGGGCACCACCCGCTGATCCTCGATGAGCTCGCCGTCGGGGAAGGGACGCGAGACCCTGAAACCGCCGTCCAGGGCCTCCACGGCGATAATGCCGTCGGGTACCGCGCTCGACAGCGCGGCGATGACGTCGCTCGGGTCGAAGGTGACGGAGTCCGCCACCTCGTAGCCGCGAGGCGCGGCGGGATCCATGCGCAGGGTGATCGCTCCGTTGGCGCAGATCATCCACCCGTCGGTCAGACCCACATGGCGGGCCACGGGCAGAGCCGCCTCGATGCCGCGACCCGTCGAGATGACGATCCGGGCGCCGTAGGCGCGCATCCGGGTCAGCGCGGCCATCATCCGCTCCGAGACACGACCATTGACGTCCAGGATGGTGCCGTCGACGTCGAGGGCGACGATGAGCCGCTCGTCGGGAACCAGCTCGGCCGCCGGGTCGGGCGCGCCGTCGGAGCCGGACGCGACGCTGACCGGCCGCCCCGCCCCGGCGGGCAGGGGGGAGAGACGGTCCAGATCCGCCATGCGCGAGCGGACCGCCGCGCGGTAGTCGTCGTGGGACAACGGGCGGCCCGAGGTGCGGTCACGGACGCGCTCGCCGGCCGAGCCCCGGGCGACGTCGGCCTCCCGGCCCGCAGCGGGGCCGACGAGCGGCTGCCCGCTCGGAACGATGCCGGTGGAGGGATCCGCCGGGGGGCCGCTCCTGCGCGCGGCGCCGGGATCGTATTCGTTCACGGTGGGTCGCCTCAGGCGACGGGCTCGATGACCTCGAGGCCGCCCAGGTAGGGGCGCAGGCCCTCGGGGACGACAACGGCGCCGTCGCCCTGCTGCTGGTTCTCCAGGATCGCCACCATCCACCGGGTGGTGGCCAGTGTGCCGTTGAGGGTGGCGACGGGACTCGTGCGCCCGTCGCGGCGCTCGCGGATGGCCAAACGACGAGCCTGGTAGGTGGTGCAGTTGGAGGTGGAGGTGACCTCCATCCAGCGGTTCTGCGTGGGCAGCCAGGCCTCGCAGTCGAACTTGCGGGCGGCCGAGGAGCCCAGATCCCCGGCGGCGGTGTCGATGACCCGGTAGGGCAGGCCGACCAGGGCCAGCATCTCCTCCTCCAGGGCGAGCAGGCGCTGGTGCTCGGCGACGGCGTCCTCGGGGTGGACGTAGGAGAACATCTCCGCCTTGTTGAACTGATGAACGCGGATGATTCCGCGGGTGTCCTTGCCGGCGGCGCCGGCTTCGCGCCGGTAGCAGGTGGACCAGCCCATGTAGCGCTCGGGGCCGTCGGTCAGGTCGAGGATCTCGTCGGCGTGGTACCCGGCCAGAGCGACCTCGCTGGTGCCGGTGAGGTAGAGGTCGTCGGCGGGCAGGTAGTAGATCTCGTCGGCGTGGGCCCCGAGGAAGCCGGTACCTCCCATGATCTGCGGGGTCACGAGAGTGGGAGTGGTCATGGGGACGAAGCCGTGGGAGACGGCCTTGTCCAGCGCCGCGGTCATGAGGGCGAGCTCCAGCCGCATGCCCCAGCCCTTGAGGTAGTAGAAGCGGGCGCCGCAGACCTTGGCGCCCCGACGCGTGTCGATGATGTCCAGAGCCTCGCCGAGCGCCAGGTGGTCGGCCGGCGTGAGGCCCTCGGCGGCGAAGTCGCGGGGGGAAGGGCCCTCGTGGCGCAGGACGACGTAGTCCTCCTCACCGCCGGCCGGTGCGCCCTCGATGAGGTTGGCGAACTGGCGGGCGAGCTCGTCGAGGGCGGCGGCGGCCCCGTCCGCGGCGGACTCGGCCTCCTTGACGCGAGCGGCGAGCTCCCTGGCCCGGGCGAGAACGGCCGGGCGCTCTCCGGGACTCGCCTTGCCGACGGATCGGGAGACGGTCTTCTGCTCGGCGCGCAGCGACTCGAAGTCCTGCAGGCTGGTGCGGCGGGCCTCGTCAGCCTCGATGATCCGGTCGACGAGGGCGACGTCGGCGCCGCGGGCTCGCTGACTGGCGCGGTAGGGCTCGGGATTCTCGCGAAGCGCGCGCAGATCGATCATGGGACGAGTGTAGTCAGGGCGCCGCATCGGGCGAGCGGTGGTCCCATGTGACGCCGAACGGCATCCGCCTCGCACAAACCACTTGTGAAACTACTCGGATTCATTGGGTATGACGTAATATTGCTCGCTGAGTCAGGGCTCCGACCGCGGGCCCGACCACCCGCCACTGCCAGGACACGCTCATGCCCACCACCTCCTCCCTGCCCTCCTTCTCCCAGCTGCGGGCCTTCGTCGCGCTGTGCGACTACCAGCACTTCGGCGAGGCCGCCGTCATCCTCGGCGTGAGCCAGCCGAGTCTGTCCCAGGCGATCACCGCCCTGGAGAAGCGCATCGGCGGCGAGCTCGTCGAGCGCACCACCCGCCGGGTCCTTGTGACTCCGCTGGGCCAGACACTGCTGCCCTACGCCCGCGAGGCCGTGCTGGCCGCCGAGGCCTTCAACGACGCCGTCGCCAATCAGGGCGTCGCTCTGACGGGGACGATGCGCCTGGGGCTGATCCCCACTCTCGCCCCCTACCTGGCCCCGATCATCCTCGACGGCCTGCCCCGAGAGCTGCCCCGGCTCCAGCCCGAACTACGCGAGATGGTCACCGGCGACATCCTGGACATGCTGGGCCAGGGCCGGCTCGACGCCGCCGTCATCGCCGTCGACGTCGACCTCCGCCGGGCCGTGGCGATACCGATGTACGACGAGCCGCTCGTGGTCCTGGTGCCCGAGAACCACCCGTGGGCCGGCCGCACGGACGTCGAAACCGACGAGCTGGAGGATCAGCAGCTGCTGCTGCTGGACGAGGGCAACTGCCTGCGCGACCAGACCCTGGCCCTGTGCCAGCGCTACAGCACCCGCCCACCGGCGGCTGTGGCGACGACGCTGTCGACGGTGGTGCGCATGGTGTCCCACGGCGTGGGCATCACCGTCATACCGGAGGGCGCGCTGCGCATGCTCGACGGCGTGGACTACGCGGTCGCACGCTTCGCCGGACCCGGTCCGGTGCGTCGGATCGGCGTCGTCCGCCGCACCTCCTCCTCGCGCGGGGCCGACTTCGTCCGGCTCGCCGACTCCCTCACCCGTCTGGCCGTCGAGGCCGGCCTGCCGATGCTGCCCGTCCAGCCGCGAGAGTGACATTTCGGGTTGAGACCGACGCCGCCGTCGGCGGGGTCGGCCCCGGCCCGAGAAGCCGATCTCAGCACCGTCACCTCTGGTGACTCGCCTCGGCCGGACGATACCCTGAGCCGGCGAGCCGCTGGTGAGTCTCAAGGCGAGGGGCATGACGCCATGGTTGAAAAGGAGGCCGGCGCGAGATCGACATTCCCGTACGAGGTCGACAGCGCCACCGTCAACTTCGGCCCAGAATGTCGATCTCAGCGCGCCAGCACCCCCACCGCCGCTCCCCTGGCCTGCATCGTCGTCAATCCGTCGAAGCCCTCGGCGACCGACGCCGTACGCCGCCGTACCACCGACGTCCTGCGCGGCGCCGGCTACGCGGGCCCGCTCTGGCTGGAGACCACACCCGCCGAGCCGGGCACCATGCAGGCGCGCCTCGCCGTCGCCTCCGGGGCGCGCCTGGTCGTCGCCGCCGGCGGCGACGGGACGGTGCGCACCGTCGCCGCCGGGATGGCGGGCACGGGCGTCGACATGGCGATTCTGCCCCTGGGCACGGCCAACCTCGCCGCCCGCAACCTGGGCCTGCCCGTCGGCCGGCTCGACGCCGCGCTGCGGGCCGCCGCGTACGAAACCGCTCGGCCCACGGACCTGGTGCGGGTGCGCATCGAGCCTACTGACGCCCCCTGCCCGCCGCCCGACGATCAGGCCCGGCCCTCCCCGAACGTCGAGCACGTGTCCATGGTGGTGGCCGGGATCGGCTTCGACGCCGGCCTGGTCGCCTCCACGCGCCCCGACCTCAAGGCCCGCATCCGGTGGGGAGCCTATGCGGTGGCCGCGGTGGCCAACCTCGATTCCCCGCACATGGACCTGGTCGTACGAGTGCGTGAGACGAACGGCGCCCAACGAATCGAGCGCCTGCGCGCGCGCACCGTGCTGCTGGCCAACGGCGGCCGGCTGCCCGCCGGCATCACCCTGCTGCGCGAGGCTCGCATGGACGACGGCGTGCTGGACGTCGCGGCGATCGACACGGTCGGCGGGGTGGTCGGCTGGAGCTCCCTGGCGCGTCAGGTTCTGCCGCCCTTCGCGGCGTCCTACTCGAACCCCGCTCACGCACTGGGCCGAGTCACGCTGCGTCGCGGCACCGAAGCGATCGTCCAGCTGGCCGAACCGGCACCGGTCCAGATCGACGGCGAACTGCTCGCACCCACCCGGATCCTGCGGGCGCGCCTCGACGCGGGCGCGCTCCTCGTGCGGCGTCCCGGTTGACCCCGTCGGGCCGAAGCCCTGGAGCCCTCAGAGCGTCCGCCCGTCCAGGACGTCGGCCACCCACGAGCGCGCCACCATGAAGTCCTTGTCGCTCGTGCCGGCCGGGACCACGACGGGCCGGGCGTCCAGCCGCGGGTAGGAGCCGAGGAACCGGACCACGGGACAGGTGCGGTGCAAACCGATGAGGGCGGCCTGCACGCGCTCATCGCGCACATGCCCCTCGATGTCGATGGAGAAGCGGTAGCGACCCAGGGAGTCCCCCACCGGACGCGACTCGATGCGGGTGAGGTTGACGCCGCGGGCGCTGAACTGCTCGAGCATATCCAGCAGAGCGCCCGAGCGGTTGTGCGGCAGCTGGACGAGCAGGGTGGTCTTGTCCGCTCCGGTGGGCTCGCCCGCGCGCCTGGGCCGCGCAACCTTGACGAAGCGGGTGACGGCGTCCGGGTTGTCGGCCACCGCCCCGGCCAGAACATCCAGGTCGTACTGCCGAGCGGCCAGCGGGTTGCACAGGACGGCCTGATACTCCAGCGCTGCGGCATTATCGGCCCGGGCCAGGGCGCGGGCGGGAGCGGAGGTGGAGGTGCCGGCGACGTAGGAGACCCCGGGCAGGCGATGATGGACCCAGCCGCGGCACTGCGCCCAGGCGTGCGGGTGAGTGGAGATGGCGCGGACGTCGCCGAGGGCGGTGCCGGACCTACCGGCCAGGACGAAGGTGATGGGGACGGCCATCTCCGCGGCGATGACGAGCGGAGCGGAGGCGACGAGGTTGTCGAGGGTGGCGTTGACGCCTCCCTCGACCGAGTTCTCGATGGGGACGACGGCGGCCTCGGCGGCGCGCTCGCGCACGCGGTCCAGGGCGGTGGGCACATCCTGACAGGGGTCGAGGGCGACGTCGTCGGGAGCGACCTGCCGCAGCGCCATCTCGCAGAAGGTGCCGGAGGGCCCGAGGAAGGACCAGGTGGGAGCGGGGTTCATGGATACAGCCTATTGCCTCCGGTGGACCCGACGGTCCGCCGGAAGTGCCGGAGGCAATAGGCTAGGAGGATGAGCAGCGCCGCCTCCACCATCCGCAAGCACGACGACGTCCCCGGCTCCACCGCTCTGGAGGCGCTCGGCCTGTCCTGGCTGGCCGAACCCATGGCCGACGGCGGCGCCCACGTGGTGCCGGTGACGACGGGGCCGGGCTGGATCGACGAGCCCCGACTGGCCGCCGGCTCGGTGAATGCCTCCGCGGCGGAGGCGTTCGGACGCGCGCTGGCCGTGACGCACGCGGCCGGCGCCCCGGCCTTCGGGGCGGCGCCGCCCGGTTGGAACGGGAGCACCCGGATGGGGCGCTCCCAGGTGTGCGTCCGCCCGTGCGAGCCCGAGCCCGCCGACGCGGCGCCCCGCCGGTGGGGCGAGTTCTTCGCCGACGACCGTCTAGCCCCCTATCTGCGCCCGTGCCTCGACCAGGGCTCGTTGACGCGGCGCGGGGCCGCCGTCATCGAGCGGGTCTGCGAGCGTCTGCACGACGGCGATTTCGACGCCGACCAGCCCGCGCTCGTGGGCCGTGCGGCCCGCGAGCGCGGGGAGAGGGTCGCCGTCGCCCGCACCCACGGCGACCTGTGGACCGGCAATGTCATGTGGGTGCCCGGGGGGACCATCGACTGGGCGCCGCCGCGGGCGGGGCGGGGTCCGTCCCGCCCCGCCGCCCGCCCGGTTGAGGACGGGCCGGAGACCGACATCCCGGGCGGTCGCGGCCGGGGCGACGTCGTCGGCGTTCTCATCGACCCGCTCGCCCAGGGGGCGCACGCGGAGACGGACCTGGCCGCCCTGAGCGTGTTCGGCCAGCGGCACCTGGATCGGATCTATGCCGGCTACGACGAAGTCTCCCCCCTGGCGGCCGGGTGGCGTGAGCGCGTGGGCCTGCACCAGCTCCACATGCTCATCATCCACGCCTTCCTCTTCGGGGCCTCCTACGGTGCCGAAACAGCGTCCGTCGCCCGTCGCTACGCATGAGCGCACCGGTCGGAGCGGGGCCACGGGCTCACGTACGCTAACAGCATGAGCTCGTCCCCCAGGAGGAATCGGCAGCAGCGTTTCGTGCGCACGGTCGTCTACATCCTCGTCCTGGCGCTGGTCGTCGGGCTGGTGGCCACCATGGTGGGCACGGCGCTCGCCGTTGCGGCGCACGCGGCCGGGACTCGGGATGCCGGAGCGGGACCCGATGCGGCCTCCACGAGCGCCGCCGCCTCGGTCGCCGGTCCCACCGCGGCGGAGAGGGGCGAGCGCGCGCCCCTCGTCGTTCTGGGCACCACCGACCTGACATGGGCTGACGTCCTGGCCGCCGCGGGCTCCGGCGCCCCCGATGACGCCGACCGCACGGACGGCGCAGGCGGTGCGGCCGAGGTCGACGACTCCGCCACCGCCGGAGCGGCCGAGGCCCTGCTCGCCTACGCGGGCGGTGCCGAACCGGTCAACCTCGTGACCCGCACCATCGGGGACCGCACGTGCCCGGCCGACGGCTGGCTCACGCTCGGAGCCGGCTCACGCATGCGCGCCGCCGAGCACCCGGACGGCGCGTGCGCCTGGCCGGCGGACCGGACCGGGACCGTGACGTCCGCGGCCGAGGGCGCCACCGCGGGCGGCGCCCTCGCCGGGGTCCTGAACCGCACCAACACGACGATGGCGGCCGTCGGCCGCGGCGGGATCCTGGCTCTGACGAACGAGGGGGGCCCGCCCGCCGAGGGCGCTCTGTCCGAGCTCCTGACCGCCGCCGACCCGGCCGACCTCATCCTCGTCGACACCGCGGACGCGGCCGACGGGGCATCCGACACGGCCGGCACGACCACTGCGGCCGACAGCCCTCCCGGGGGCTCCGACGGCGACCGGATCCTCCTCCTGGCCGCTGCCCTGGAGGAGACCCTCGCGTCCGCCCCTGCTGGCACGCGTGTGGTGATCGCCTCGGTCGCCGACGCGACGGATCCGGGGCCCCAGATGGCCGTCCTGCCTGCGGAAACGACCTCCCCGGCGGGAGCGGACAACGGGTTCATCATCGGCGCCTCCACGCACCAGCCGGGCCTGATCCAGTCGACCGACCTCGCCCCGACGCTCTTCCGGGCCCTCACCGGGACCGAAGCCGGAGCGTTCGGGACACCGCTCATCATGCCCGACGTCGCCGACACCGGCGCCCGCGAGGCGACCGAGGGCGCTGACGGAGCCGGAGCCGACGTCCTCGCAGAGGGGGTCGCACGAGCACGGACGCTGGCTGACAATGCTCGTCACGCCCGTGCGTCCGAGCGCACGGTCATTCCGACGGCCCTGGTGCTCATCGGCGCCTTTCTGACGCTGCTCGTCGGAACGGGGCGGGCGCTGCACGACCGGCGGGCCGCGACGGGTCCGGCGACGGAGACGGACGAGGCCGACGGGGCGCCGCCGGTCAGTTCAATCAGTTCAAGGGGCCGTCCGCTCGTCATCGCCCGGGCGGCCCTCCCGGTGACGGCGCTCCCCGCCGGGATGTGGCTGGCCAACATGCTGCCCTGGTGGCGGGCCGGGGACAGCGCACCGATAGCGGTCATCGGCCTCGCGCTCGGCTGGGCGCTCGTGATTCCGGCCGGCCTGGCCGCCCTGCTGCGGGCGGGGCGCGCGGCGGCCGCAGGCGCCGAACGACTGATGCGGCGGCGGAGGGCATCGCGCCGACCGCTCGCGGGCCCCGATGCACCGGCCGCGCCGGTGGACGTCACCGCCCCCGCCGTCTCCTCTTCCTCCTCTTCCCCGACGCGCACCCCCCGCATGCTCCTGAGTCTCATGGCGCCCGCGGTCACAGCCGCGGTCATTCTCGTGGACGGGGCCACAGGCGCTCGCCTCGGCTTCAACGGGGCGCTGGGGATGAACGCCGTCGTCGCCGGGCGCTTCTACGGAGTGTCCAACACCGCCTTCGCGCTGGCCGCCGCGGCACTTCTGGTCGCGATCGCAGCGTGGGTCGGCCCGTCGGCGGCACGACGCGGGTTCCGGGAGCGGCGGGTGCTCGTGGGGTTCGGCGTGGGGGTTCCCGGCGTCCTGGCACTAGTGGTGGACGGCGCGCCGGCGTTGGGAGCCGACGTCGGCGGAGCGCTCACCCTCGTCCTGGCGCTGGCGGTCCTGGCGGCCGGTCTGGCCGGAGCGCGCCCGGGGTGGACGTGGTGGGTCGTCATCGCGGTGGCCGCGGTGGGCATCGTGGGCGCGTTCGGGGCGGCCGATTTCCTCTTCGGCGGGTCGGGCACGCATATGGGCGGATTCGTCAGGCAGGTGCTCGACGGGACCGCCGGTACCACGATCGCGCGCAAGGCGACCGCCCTCGTCGCGCCCTTCAGGTCGAGCCCGCTGGCGGTGGCGGCGCTCGCCGTCGGATCGGGGATCGCGGCGCTCAGCGCGTGGTGGGCAGTGCGTGCAGTGCGCGAGGCCCGTCGGGGCGAGGGGCCGTACACGTGGCTGACGGTTCCCGGAGCGCTTCCGCAGTGGCTGGGACCGCTCGGGCGGGCGCTGACGGTACTGGCCGTCGTCGAGGTGGCCGTCAACGACTCCGGGCTCACCATGCTCTGCTTCTCGGCGGCCGCGGCTCTTCCGGCTCTCATCGGGGTCCTCGCCGCCGGACTCGCGGCTCCCGCGCCGCGGCCCGCCGGGGCGAACGGGATGGACGGGAGGACCGGGCCGGGGCGCCCGACTGATCGCGGCGGGCGGACGGCGCCCGATCAGGCGGCCGAATCGGCGGGCCCGGTCCAGGCCCGGTAGGCGTGGAAGGGCGACTGCTTGCGCACGGCCTCGTCGAAAGCCTTGGACGGCACGCGGTGGCGACGCAGACGGCGCCCGAGAATCGCCCGCAGGACGTCCTTGTACTGCGAGGCGCGGTGCAGCCTGCCGGCCGGGTCGTTGCCGGTCACGCGATGGGTGATGTCGCAGGGGACCTCGATGACCGTCATCCCGGCCACGAGCACGTCGATGCTCAGGCCCACCTCGACGCCCCACCCCTCGGCCAGTGGCGCACCCGCCTCGTAGGCCCGTCGAGTCAGGCACCGCTGTCCGGACAATGGCGCCACCGGAGCCCATCCGGTGGTCGAGGCGATGGCGGAGCGAGCGGCCCTGACGACCCGGCCGCGGCCGCCGGCCCCGACCTGCTTGGGCGGCACGGCGATGGCCATGTCGGCGACGCCGTCGACGATCGGGGAGACGAGCTCGGAGCAGGCGGCGGCGGAGTCGCCCAGGTCGGCGTCGATGAACAGCAGCAGACGGGCGGGTCCGTCCACGTAGTCGCGCATCCCCACCACGCTGGCGCCGGTCTCCAGGGCGGACGCCTTGCCGCGGGTGACGGAGTGACGGACAGTGACCGCGCCGGCGGCGCGGGCGTGATCCTGGGTGCCGTCGGTGGATCCGTCATCGACGACGACGACGAGATCGACGCGAGGCACTGAGCGGCACGCTCGTACCGTGGCGGCGATGCGATCCGCCTCATCCCTCGCCGGGATGATGACAGCGACCCGTTGCTCAGAGGGCTGGTCAGGATGCAGCTCACGTGATGGCGTCGGACTCACAGGCCCAGGGTAGCCACTGGAAGGCGGATGTCGCTGCCCCGACGGGTCGCGCGCGCCGCCCCGTCACGCCGCGCGCGAATCCGACTGGCGAGCCGCGCATGGCGTCGCGCGTGGCAGCACGCCGATGATTCGTTCGACGGTCCGTCGAGGAGAGGAGGACCTCGGTCCCGAAACGGCTGCAGAAACTGACCCACCGTCAAGCAGAGCCCCTCATCATAACCTACGTCACAGGACGGTTACATGTTATGTGAGAACATAAAGGCATGGGACCCGTCAACGGCGCCGGGTTCCGCCCTCCTCCCGCGGGGCGATCGTGCGCGACGCACGGGCGCACTCGCCACGGCGGTAGAGCGGACGCGTGCGCGACGCAGTCCGAGACGCTCCGCGCGTCGTCCGCCGTACGCGCTCCGCGCAGCCCTATGATCACGCCGTGGTAACGACAGACTTGACAATGCAGCAGCACCTCGAACTGCAGTTCAAGGCGTCCTCCTCCAACGATCTCATCGACGACGGGCTGAGGACCATCCGAAGCGGCCGCCTGACGGTGACGAACCGCGACCAGGTGCTGGCGAGTCTGGCCGCCGGTCTCAGCCGGCTCTACATCCTCATCCTCGACTTGCAGCGTCTCGAGCCCGATCATCCGCCGAAGCGCCGGGAGAGCGGAGCGGAGGAACCTCTGTGCGAGCTCGGACTGGCCGATCTGCACACCATGCTCTTCGACCTGCTGGGGCTCCATCCTGGACGGTCGCGCGGGACCGCCGACCAGTGGTTGTGCCGGCTGAGCGCCGACCCGGTCGTCATCACGCTCGTCGAGGCACTCGACGAATATCGGGACACGGCGGCGGGCTCGCCTTCGGATCCGGACGCCGCCTGGACGGGAGTGCGCAGGGCCGTGGACCTGGACCCGGGCGTCCTGAGCCGCCGGCTTCGCTCGGAGATCGACGACGGCAATCCCCAGGACCGGGTCTCCACGGGGGAGTACGAGAAAGCCTGGGGCGACCGGCTGGTGGCGGCCGTCGAGGGCATCCGCGCCACTATCGACGTCTGCAGCCGGGAGGGTCTGCTCGGCGGTCCGGCTCAGAATCTGGGCGGGAGGTCCACCCGACGGCGTCACGGGCCGATGGCGGCCTAAGACCGCTGGGGTGTACCGGACCCGAGGCCATCACGAGTCCATCAGGAGATGCGTCCATCGGTAACGAACCGCTAACGTGGTACCGGATCCTCCGACGGTGCGGATCCGACACGTCGCACGGCGCCGAACGGTGTTGAGCACGACCGGTGTTCTCCGAACAACCACTCCGGCACCGCGGCGGCGAGCGCGGCGCCGCACGAGCACATAAGGATGATGACAGTGCAAGGACTCCCGCAGGTACGAGCAGGCGAGGACGCGGGCGGCGCCGTGGTGCCGCCGCTGTCGGGTCCTGTGCGCGTGGGCGATTACGCGCGTTCAGCATCCCTCGCGGCCAGCGGCGAGACGCAGTCGCAGCAGCTCCTCCCGGGGGGGATGGTGGCTCGGTGGGACACTTCGTCGGCCAGGTGGCAGTCCGCCGGGCAGTCCTGGGGCAGCGACTTCGACCTGTACGCGCTCCCCGCCGGAGCGGTGTGGTCGTTGCTGGTCCCGCGGACCGTGGCCTGCCCGGAGGGCTTCTCCGCCATGTCCGACCGAGGCGCCTGGGGGATGGCACTGCCCCGGGAGGCCATCGTCGACGGCTTCCGAGCTGCGGCGACGGCACTGCTCGACGGCACCCGCGTACGTCTGCTCGACGTGTGGGGCGACACGGCCCGGGTGAGCGCGGATGAGCGCGACGCGCTCGGCGACTGGGTGAGGCTGTCGAGGCTGACACAGGTGGTTGTGGAGCAGACCCGGGTACTGACGGGAGCCGACGGCGAGCTGACGGCGTCGGTGCCCGACAGGTTCATGGACTGGCGCGTGGTGCTGCCGCGAGGCTTCGACGGCACCGCGGCGGGCGCCGCCGGAGCGGCGCCCGAGGTGTCGCTGCCCCATTGGACGCCGTCGTTCGTCGGACCGGTTCCGGCATCGGGGCAGACCTTCGCCGTGCACGGCGGGGTGCCGTTCAAGGCCTCCGTGTTCCACGACCGCGACGGCGTGTACCGCGAGCCGGTGACCGTCCTGAAGGCGGACCCCTACTATCCGTGCCCGACGGGATTCGGCATCGACCGAAACTACAGCAAGTGGTGGATGACCGAACCGATCGCGACCTCGCAGCTCGACGGCACGTTCTCGGTGGCGCGCGTACGGGCCATGTGGCGGGGCAGGCATATCGAGGTGCGGCATGTGGCGTACGCCTACGCCTACGTCCGGGAACTGGAGCACGTCCCGGGACGCCAGCGGCCGGCGCGTCAACCGGGACTGGCGCAACTGGACGCGTTGGAGGGGCCGGTGCGCCTCGATGAGCTCGAGCATGTGCGATTCAGCGTCTCGGTCAAGACCCGGCTCCGCAACGACCGACCCTGGCAGTTCCTGGAGGCGTGGGGTCTGAACCCGTACCTGCGGACCTGGGGGGCCGTCCATCTCGAGCGCGGCGCCTGGCAGGCGTGGCCGGCGCCCGCCGCGCGCACAACCATCGCGGCCTCTTCTCGTCGACGCCTGCGCACGGCTTCGTACGCGACAGCCTGAAAGTGACGCCCGAAACTCGTAGGGTGTTCACAGGTTAATAGAGGCCTATATTCAGGTCTGTCCGCTTTCATAGTAACTGCCGCCGGACGGTACGGACCGTGAGGGTTGGGGAACCCGAGGACCGGCTCGTACCGAGAGTCGTCGGGGTTGCAGGGAACCCCGACGCTCGCTCCGGCGAGGGAGGGCATCGCCTCCCTCCGGGCATTTAGGGACCCCGGAGGAGAGAGGCCCCTCGATGGCAGGGGCCCGCGATACCGGGAGAGACAACCCGGTATCGCGGGCTCAGCCCGCAACAGCGCATGGAGACTCGGCCGCGCCCGCCTCAGGCGACACTCGCCTCGTATACGCTCTCGGCGGTCGCCGCGAGCACGGAGTCGAACTCCTCCTGGCTCTGGGAATCGCTCAGCCCCTCGAGCAGAGCGCGCGAGAAGCTTGCAATAAGACCCGGATTGCGGGCCAGGCGTGCATTGGCCTCGCTGCGCTCATAACCACCCGACAGCGCCACGATGCGCATGACGCGCGGGTGCTTCATGAGCTCGGAGTAGCGGCCGTCAACGGTCGGGATGCTCACCTTGAGCATGACGTCGACGCCCTCGGGCAGGGCGTCGAGATGCTCCGTGAGCGCCGCGATGAGCAGCTCCTCCGCCTCGGCCTTGTCGGCGGCGTGAATATCGACCTCGGGTTCGATGATCGGGACCAGGCCGGTGGCGCTGATCCGCTCGGCGATCTCGAACTGCTGGTCGACAATCGCCCCGACCCCCTCCGGATCCGCCGCCAGGATGACCGAGCGCATCTTGGTGCCGAAGATCCCCGCTCGGACGGCGCGCTCCAGCAGCTCGTCCAGGCCCGGGATCGGGTTCATGATTCTGACGTGACGGTCCTCCTCGGCCAGGCCCTTGTCGACCTTGAGGAAGGGGACGACCCTCTTGATCTCCCACAGGTACTCCGCGGTAGGGCGCCCCTGGACTGATCCGTCCATGGTTCTCTCGAAGAGGATGGCGCCGATGATGCGCTTCGAGGTGAAGGATGGCGAGGTGATGACGCGGGTGCGCATGGCGTGGACCAGGTCGAACATCTCCGCCTCGGAGGCGTAGCGCTCCGGCCCGACGCCGTAGGCGGCCAAAGCCTTGGGTGTGGAGCCTCCGGACTGATCGAGCGCGGCGATGAAGCCCGCCCCGTGTCGCATCTGCTCGGCCTGCTGCTCGTTCATGATGACTCCTGTGATCCGGCATGCCGCGATGTCTGCGCGGTCGGGTCCGATCGGCCCGTGACCATCACTTTACACAAGATTGATTCTCATATACACATCTATACGCATTGTGCACGACTCTCATGCGGATGCCGTGCTCCCGCGGACCACGAGCTCGGTGGGGATGAGGATCTGCCGGGCTCCACCCCCGACCCCGGAGTCCACCTGCTCGAGGACGAGGCCGACCATCTCCGATCCCGCTCGTCGGAAGTCCTGACGCACGGTAGTCAGAGGCGGGAAGCTGTACTCCCCCAGGGACAGCCCATCGAAACCGACCACCGAGACATCCTGCGGCACGCGCCGACCGTGCTCGTGCATGGCGCGGATGAGCCCGATCGCCACCTCGTCGTTGGCGCAGAAAACGGCCGTCACCTCGGGGTCGGCGGCCAGGCGCTCCCCGGCCGCGTACCCACTGGCGGCGGTCCAGTCCCCCTGCACCGGCTCGGGCGCCGTCAGGCCCGCCTCCCTCAGGCGGGCCGCCCATGAGGCCGAACGGATGAGGGCGGACTGGGAGTCCTCCGGCCCCGCCACATGATGAACCGTGCGATGGCCGAGGCCCAGGAGATGATCGACGGCGGCGCGCACTCCCCGCACCTGGTCCGCCGAAGCGGAGGGGTAGTAGCCCACGAGAGCGGAGTCCGAAACGGCGACCGGCAGGCCCGCGGGCAGCACCAGGTGCTCGCGGCCGGCGCGCCCCGCCTGGACCACGACCAGACCGTCGACGGCCTGGTCGGCCAGATGCAGCACGGCGGTGCGCATGTCCTCGGAGGCCGGACGCTCCACCTGCACCATGGTGACGGTGTACCCGGCCTCCCAGGCCGCCGCGAGCACGCCCTCGGTGGTCAGCGCCTCACCCGTGCGCTCGATGTGCTGAGTCACTACTCCGATCGTCCGGAAGGAGCCCCGGCGCAGCGCCTGGGCGGCGCGGTTGGGCGAGTATCCGAGACGCTCCATGGCGTGCAGCACTTTCTCACGGGTGTCCGGCCGCACGTTCCGGGCGCCCGCGGTGACCCGGGAAACCGTCTGCGTGGAGACGCCGGCGAGACGGGCGACGTCCGAGACCGACGGCGCGCCGGAGCGGCCCCGTCGCTTCGATCGTTGAGTCCCACCCATGGCACGAGGCTACCAACAGCCTCCGCAACGGCCGAAAGTCCTCTATGTTAGCGATTATCAATGAATTTCCATTTCGACTCATTGAGCATGATCACCCCCTGCACAACGGGGCAAAATTGCAGGCGACACAACCCTCCTCCGTATGTTAACGTTGACATCACTGACCAGTCTCTCCACCCTGCCTGCGGGTCGACGCCGTCGTCGGGCCCGCAGGCGGGGAGGCGTCGAGCGGCTACGCGCTTCCAGGCCGCCCGACGCCTCCTCCGGCCGCTCAAGGAGCTCCCATGACGATCGTCCCCAGGCACTACGAGGACCTCGGCGTCCTCCACGAGAACACTCTCCCGCCGCACGCCTACTACGTGCCGGCCTCGGCGGCCCTCGCGCCCGACGGCATGAGCGGCCCCGATGCCCGCGACCGCTCCGACCGCCTCCAGCCGCTGAGCGGCACATGGCGGTTCCGCTACCACGAGAGCGTGGCCGACGTCGCCGACGAGTTCTGGGAACCGGGCTACGGCGCGGACGGGGAGCTCCGCGGCTTCTCCCCGATCCCGGTGCCGAGCACGTGGCAGCACCAGGGCTACGACTGCCACCAGTACACGAACGTGCGCTACCCGATCCCCCTCGATCCGCCCCACGTCCCGTACGACAACCCGGCGGGCGCTTATCTGACCGATTTCATCCACACGCCCGACCCCGACGCGCCGACCGTCGCACTCACCTTCGAGGGCGTGGACTCCTGCTTCTACGTGTGGCTCAACGGACGGTACGTGGGCTACAGCCAGGTCTCCCACGCCACGAGCGAGTTCGACGTCACCGACGTCGTCCGCCCGGGCGTCAACCGCCTGGCCGTTCTCGTGCTCAAGTGGTGCGACGGCACCTACGTGGAGGACCAGGACAAGTTCCGCACCTCCGGCATCTTCCGCGACGTCTACCTGCTCAAGCGGCCCCGGGCCGCCCTTTTCGACTACGTGACCACGACGACGCTCTCCCCGGACTCCGCCGCGGTGAGGGTGCGCGGGTCCTTCCGCGGCGGCCCCGTGCCCACCACGCTGAGTCTGCACGACGCCGAAGGCCGGCTCATCGCCGAGGCCCCGCTCGCGCCCGACGACGAGGGCGGGCGGACCCCCGACGACGGAGAGGGCGGCGGCCCGGTGCTCACCCACCGCGCCGAGCTGGTGGTGCCCGCCCCTCGCCTGTGGACCGCGGAGGACCCCTATCTCTACACCCTGACGATCAGCTGCCCGAACGAAGTCATCCGCGACCGCGTCGGTCTGCGCGAGGTGAGCACCAACGGGCCGGTTCTCATCGTCAACGGTGCGCCGATCAAGCTGCGCGGCGTCAACCGGCACGACTCCGACCCCGTCACCGGACCCGCGATCGATCTGGACCACATGAAGCGCGACCTGCGACTGATGAAAGAGCACAACATCAACGCGGTCCGCTCCTCCCACTACCCCAATGACCCCCGCTTCTATCAGCTGTGCGACGAGTACGGCTTCTACGTCATGTCCGAAGCGGACAACGAGAGCCACGGCACCCAGACCCAGTATCTGGCGGACGACTCCTGGCCCAACGTCGTCGAGCACTGGAACAGGCGCATCGCTAACAACCCCGACTGGATCGAACCCACCATGGACCGCGTCCGGCTGTGCGTGACGCGCGAGAGGAACCGCCCCTCCATCATTTCCTGGTCGGCGGGCAACGAGTGCGCCTACGGATGGACTTTCGAGGCGGCCCTGCTGTGGATCAAGCAGACCGACCCCACCCGCGTCACGCACTACGAATCCGCCTACTACCGCTCGAAGGATCGTCGGTACGACTACTCCAGCATTGACCTGTACAGCCGCATGTACCCGAGTCTGGATGAGATCCGCGACTATCTCGACGCCGACCCGGACAAGCCGCTCATCCTCGTCGAGTACTGCCACGCCATGGGCAACGGCCCGGGCGACCTGGAGGAGTACTGGGACCTGATCCGCTCCGACGAGCGACTGTGCGGAGGCTTCGTGTGGGAGTGGTGCGACCACACCGTGCGTGCGGGAACCACCGAGGACGGCCGCCCCATCCACCTCTACGGCGGCGACCACGGCGAGGTAGTGCACGACGGCAACTTCTGCGTCGATGGGCTGGTCTCATCCGACCGGGTCCCCCACACGGGGCTCAAGGAGCTGTGGAACGTGCAGCGCCCCGCCCGGGTCACCGATCTCGATCTCGAGCGGGGCGGCCTCACGGTGCGCAACGATCTCGACTTCACCGATCTGCGCGAGTTCGCCGAGCTCACCTTCGACCTCACCTGCGACGGCGAGGTGCTCGCCTCGGGCCCCCTGCCTCTTCCCGGGCCGGTGCCTCCCCATGCAACAGCGACCATTCCGCTGCCGCGCCCCGTCCTCGCGAATCTGCCGGCGTCGGGCCGCTGCTTCCTGACCGTCTCCTACCGCCTCGCCCGCGACCTGCCGCTCCTCGCGGCCGGTCATGTCCTCGGCTTCGACGAGGTGGCATTGCCGACGACGGACCCGCGCCACCGGCTCTCCGCCCGCCTCCTCGGCAGCACCGGGGGCTCCGGGTCGGCGCCGCGGACCCAGACGACCCAGAAGGCCGTCACCGTCAGCGGGGACGGGTTCGTCCACCGCTTCGATCCCCGCACGGGTCTGCCCGCCCGGATGCTCGTTGACGACGTCGACCTGCTCGACCGGCCGACGGAGATCAACATCTGGCGCGCCCCCACCGACAACGACCGCGGCGCGCAAGTCGACTGGCGCCGGGCCCACTACGACCGGGCCTACGCCCGCGCCTACTCCTGCACCGCCCGCACCGTGGAGGACGCCGTCGTCGTCGAAGCCGAGATCGCCGTCGTCGCCCCCACGGTCCAGCCGATCCTGCGCGCCGGTATCCGCTGGACGGTGCGCGGCGACGGCGCGCTCGACCTCGTGCTGTCCGCCCGCCGCGACCCCGAGTTCCCCGCCCTGCCTCGGCTGGGCCTGCGCCTGTTCCTGCCCCAGGAGATGAATCGGATCCGCTACTTCGGCCTCGGACCGCAGGAGGCGTATGCGGACAAGCACCGCGCCTGCCGCCACGGCCTATTCGAGGCGGACGTCGACGAGCTGCTCGTCGACTACCTGCGCCCCCAGGAGAACGGCAGTCACGCGGACTGCGACCTGGTGGCCGTGACCGGGCCGCACGCCGAGCTGACCGTCGCCGGCGCATCACCCTTCTCCTTCAACGCCTCCCGGTACACCCAGGAGACCCTGGCGGCCGCCCGCCACGACATCGAGCTGCGGCCCTGCGGGCACACGGTGCTGTGCCTGGACGCCGCGATGGCGGGCATCGGCTCGGCCAGCTGCGGGCCGGCGCTCCAGGAACGCTACCGGGTCGACGCCGAGCTCACCCTCCACCTCCTGCTGGCCCCCTCCACCCGTTGATCATCCCGATTCCCAATCCGCACAATGAGGTGACACCCCATGAATGAGAAGAAGTACCTCACGTGGTACAACAAGGTGGGCTACGGCTCCGGCGACGTGGCCGGGAATGTCGTGTACGCGCTTCTATCCGCCTTCGTCATGATCTACCTGACGGACACCGTCGGCCTGAAGGCCGGGGTTATCGGCACCCTCATGATGCTCTCAAAATTCTTCGACGGCTTCTCCGATTTGATCTTCGGCGCACTGCTGGACAAGACTCAAACGCGCATGGGCAAGGCGCGCCCCTGGATGCTATGGGCCTTCATCGGATGCACCGCCATGATCATCGCGATCTTCGCCATCCCGCCCTCGCTGGGAGACACCGCGAAGTACGCCTGGTTCTTCATCACCTACACTCTGCTCAATGCGGTGTTCTACACGGCGAACAACATCGCCTACTCGTCCCTGACGGCCCTTATCACGAAGAACTCCTCTGAACGCGTGCAGATGGGCTCGATCCGCTTCATGTTCGCTTTCGGGACCAATCTGCTCATCCAGACCGTCACCGTCGAGGGGGTCAGGCTGCTCGGCGGCGGCGCCGAGGGGTGGCGCATCATTGCGATCATTTACGCGCTGCTGGGTCTGGCCGTCAACACCCTGTCGGTATTCTCGGTGCGCGAGCTTCCCCCCTCCGAACTCCTTGAGACCGAGAACGAGGAGGCGACGAAGGCCGCTGAGAAGGTCACCCTGCGCGAGTCCGGCAAGATGCTGGCCGCCAATAAGTACTACCTCATCATTCTCATCGTGTTCGTCATGACGCAGATGTTCACGGCCACTCTCAATATGGGCATCTACTTCATGACCTACATCCTGGGCAATGCGAATCTGCTGGGCGCCTTCGCCTGGGCGATCAACGTCCCACTCATCGTCGGACTGCTGTTCGCGCCCGCGATCGTGGCCCGGTTCGGCGGCATGTACAGGGTGAACATCGTCGGTTACGCGGTCGCCGTAGCCGGGCGTTCGGGCGTCATCGTCGCCGGCTACATGGGCAATCTGCCGCTCATGCTCCTCTTCTCCGGCGTCGCATCCTTGGGCATGGCCCCGCTGCAGGGGACCCTCAACGCCCTCATCGCGGAGGCCAGCGATAACACCTTCCTGCGTTTCGGCAAGCGCATCGACGGCCTCATGTTCTCCTGCACCTCGCTGGGCGTGAAGATCGGGTCGGGCGTGGGCACCGCACTGGCCGGCTGGCTCCTGGACGCCTCCGGCTACGTCAATCCGACCGACGCGATCCCCGAGCCGGACCAGCCGCACTCGGTCATCGCCATGCTCTACTTCATGTACCTGTGGATCCCCACCATCGCCAACGCGATCATCCTGGCCCTGCTGTGGAGGCTCGACGTCGAGGGCGCCAACGAGCGCCTGCGCGCCGAGGCCGAACAGACGGCCGATGAGGAGTCGGGCAGGGACAAAGAGTTCCAAAGAGTTCAAGAATAAGAAGTCCGCGGTCTGAGTCGAGCCTGTCCCGGTCGCCTTCGGGCGGCCGGGACCGCTTCTTCCCGCCACCGGGAATGCGAGACGGCGTTCATCAGCGCCGGTCGACCAGGACGCCTCCACCTAAGATGCAGACGTAATGCATTCTCCTTATCCGTGGTCTCAGGCGGTGCGGCCCGGGGCGGAGCGGCTCGGGTTTCGCATCAGGGTGCGAGCGGCCAGGTGGACAAGCGGCTACAGATTCACCTGACGGGATATGACGCCGGCCCTGGCACGGCGGGCGGCGGCGTCCAGCGGAGAGTCGTCGGCCAGGGCGGCGTCCAGGCGATCGGCCATGGCCCGCATGGGCGCGGTCAGCTCCTCGGCCTCCGTACCGGGCACCAGCTCCCACACGGGAATGGCCAGACCGCAGGCCCGAAAAGCGCCGACGAAGCGCGCCCCCTCCTCCAGATCCGATGCACGGGCCGCATGGACGCGGGCGAAGGCGTTGAAGAAGGCGTCCTCGTCCTCACCGCGCACCCAGCGCACGAACTCCTTGCCGTTCAGGCGGCACCAGTAGGCGTGCTCGACGCCGGGCACAGCAGCGGTCGGAGTGATCTCCTCCTCGGCCTTCTTCAGCGTGCGCAGCACCTGCGGATCATCCGCGGCATCCGCACCGAGCCAGAAGTCGAAGGTGTTGTGCACCTCGACATGCGGGACGATCTGCGGGTCGAGGATGTCCTGGAGGCGCTCGCCGGGCTCGGGCAGGCCGCTGGTCGTCAGAGCCGTCCCGGCCTCCAATTCGAGGGCGTCGAGCAGGGCGGCGGCGACGTCGCGGCTGGCATCCCCGGAGTACACGGTCGTCTGCGTGGCGACGAGAACCTCGCCGTCGGCGCGCTTGAGCGCTCGAGCGAGCTCGGGCAGCAGGGTGACGAGCTCGACGTCGCCCCCGCCGTGCTCGGCGTTCACACGCACGGTCATGGTGGCGGCGGGGATGATCTGCATCATCGCGACCAGGTCGGCCTCGCCCGCGAGCCCTTCGAAAGGACGAGCCTTGAACGGGATGCGCTTCTTCGTGGGCGCCTTAGTCGCGACGTCGGCACGACGCCGCCGGCGGTTCTTCTTGGACATGACGGCCACACTACCGGGCGGACGTGGACACCAGGGGGCCGGTGAAGAGAATCGTGCGCACGGCTGCGCGCCCGTCAGAAGCTGGAACTGGAGCCGGCCCCGTCGAAACCCCCGCCGCCGGAGAAACCTCCGCCGCCGGAGACATCGCCTCCCATGAAAAGATCGGTGTCGCCGGGGAAGAAACCGCCCCTTCTGTTCCTGATGTTGGAGGAGGGCGACCAGGTCACCGCCGAACTGTACCCGGCGACGAGGCTGGAGACCGGCGTCGAGAACTGCAGGAACAACCCGGTGCCGGCCCGCTGCGCCCCGCAGGCGCGGGTGCCCGGGGAGGAGGGGGTGATGCGAATGGTCGAGGCCGGATTGTAGGTGACGATGCGACCATTGTCCACCCACCGCCCCATGTAGCTGTTGCTCTTGCTCCAACCCCGACCGCCCTGCGAGGACTCATAGCGACCGAGACGACGGTCGCGGTAGGAGGACCTGTCGGCTTCCAGCGCCCGGCGCGCCAAGGCATCGGTGCGCATGCGCACGGCTCGGGAGCTGGCATCGAGCTCGTCGAGCGCCTTCGCGGGGGACAGGGCGCCCGACGCGAGCTCATCGGCCATGGCCGCCAACCGTCCGGAGCAGTGCACCCGCCAGGTGCGTTCCTGCTCCACGTCCATATCACCCCGGGTCTGTCGTATCGCCAGGCACAACCTCTCGAAGGAAGCCAGATCCTCCTGAACGGGACCCTGCTCGTTGCGCCAGGCCTCCCGCCAGCCCACGGACATGGTCAGCAGGTCGGAGGCGTGGGAGATCGTCTCCTCCAAGGACTCCAGTCCCCCGATCTGCGCGTCGAGATCCTCGGCGTCCTCCCGCCGCTCCCGGAAGAACCAGGCCGCCCCGCGCGGCTCACCGAACTTCTGGAAGGCGCGGATCAGTCCGGCGTAATGGTCCTCGAACCAGGCGAAGCGGGCCAGGACCTGGGCTCCGTGGGCCTCCCCCGATGGGATAAGACCCGCCTTGGCCCGCGTACTCCCGTAGCCGGCGGTGACCCGCGTGTAGTGGTCCAGTGCGCGGGAGTAGGCGGCTCGGGCCCGGCTGCGACCCCTGATCATGAAGAACGTCAGGGTGAGCCCGCCCGCTATTCCGATCCCGGAGAACAGGAGCTTCTCGCCCTTCCGCCTGTCCGAATGATCCACGATATCGGAGGCGGAGCGGGCCATCTGCTCGATGCCGGTCTCCCACTGCTGATCCCTGAAGGAATCCTTCCCCGCGGCCTGGATCTCCTGCTGCCGCGAATAGCTGACCTTGACGTCCTCCCCGAAGTACGTGCCCACCTTGCGTCCGGACGGCGAGAGCCCCAGGATGACCAGGCCGTCCGCCCAGCGCGTGGGGTGGTAGTGGGAGGAACTGATCCACTCGGGGTGCTTCTCACGCGCGTAGGCCAGCACTGCGGTGTCGAAGTCGCTGCCGGAGCCGGTGTCGAGCGTGACGACCACCAACGTCGTGATCGTGCGGAAATGCAGCTTCTCCAGAGCGGAGACGGTGGCGTCTCCCTGGAGAACGCCGGCCTCATCGCAGACCTCCACGTTGACGGCACCGGCCCCGCTGCCGGAGGCCCGGAAGGCCAGCAGCGGCACCCCGACGACGAGCAGGAGGACGAAAACGATCTCGACCGTCAAGCATGCGACAGCTCGGGTTCCGCCCCATCGGACCAGTGGGTCGCTCATGATGTCCAACGGTAGTCATCGACTGCGCCCGTCAGGACGGTTCCGACGACGGAAGAACCGGGGGAGAACTACCCGGGCAGTGGACACGGGCCGGGAGCGGGGGCGCGCCGCCCCGGTCGGCCGCCGGGGACGCGGGCCGTGGGCTCAGGGGCGGACGGCGACCGCCTCGATCTCGACGGCCGCACCCAGCGGCAGCGCGGCCACGCCGAAAGCGGCGCGGGCGGGCAGCACCGGAGCGGTGAAGAAGCGGGCGTAAACGTCGTTGACGGCTGCGAAGTCGGCGATGTCGGTCAGCAGGACGGTGGTTTTGACGACGTCGTCGTACCCCAGCCCGGCCGCCTCTAGGATTGCCCCGATGCTGGTCAGCACTCGCTCGGCCTGGGCCCGGACGCCGCCGTCGACGAGCGCGCCCGTGGTCGGGTCCAGCGGCACCTGACCGGAGACGTGGACGATGGCGCCACTGCCCTCCCCGGTCGATACGGCCTGGGAGTAGGGGCCGACGGCGGCGGGGGCGCCGGTGGTGGCAACGGCGGTGATGGACGCGGGCATGGGGGACTCCTCGACTCCTCATGGGGTTCAACGGTGGCTCATCGGCGCGCAGCGGTGAACCGCCTGTCACGATCGCGACCACCTTACAGCCGGGTGCCGTGCGGAATCCTCCGGCCTGCTCGGTCCGAACCCCGGACGCGGCGGGCCGCAGGCCCGATCGAATCGACCACGGACGGGCCGACACGGAAAGACACCGAAAAAACGCGGAAAGATGCGGAAAGATGCGGAAAGATGCGGAAATCAGACCAGGGGCGAGTCGCGAGGACGGGGACGCCGCATGCGTGCTGCCCATGACTTCCACTGGGCCGTCGTGGGCCACCATGGTGAGACGGTCCGTCCAATTCCCGGGATTCCCAGGACACTTCCAGTGGCCGGTGACACACTGCTTCTATGCATGAACGAGCAGGACTCCCCGCACAGCCCGACGACCTCATCGACGTCGACGACGTCGTCTCCGCCTACTACGAACTCGTCCCCGACCCCGCGAACCCCGCCCAGAAGGTCATCTTCGGCACGTCCGGGCATCGCGGATCCTCCTTGGACACCGCCTTCAACGAGGCCCACATCATCGCCACTACGGCGGCGATCGTGGAGTACCGTCGGTCCCAGGGCACCGACGGCGTCCTCTACATCGGCCGCGACACCCACGCCCTGTCCGAGCCGGCCTGGCGCACCGCCATCGAGGTGCTCTCCGGCGCGGGCGTCACGACCGCCGTCGACGCCCGCGGCTCCTATACGCCCACCCCGGCCGTCTCGCATTCCATTCTGCGGGCCAACGGCGCCGGCACCGCCTCCGGAGTGCGCACCGCCGGACCGGGTCTGGCCGATGGCATCGTCATCACCCCCTCCCACAACCCGCCGCGCGACGGCGGCTTCAAGTACAACCCTCCGCACGGCGGCCCCGCCGACTCCGACGCCACCAGCTGGATCGCCGAGCGCGCCAACGAGCTGCTCACCGACGGCTGGCAGGACGTCACGCGGATCCCGATCGCCGAGGCGCTGGACGGAAACTACGTCATCCGGCACGACTACCTGGAGACCTACGTCGCCGACCTCGAGAACGTCATCGACATGGACGCCATCCGCGACGCCGGAGTGCGCATCGGCGCGGACCCGCTGGGCGGAGCCTCGGTGGACTACTGGGGGGCCATCGGCGAGCGCTACGGCCTGGACCTGACCGTGGTCAACCCGAAGGTGGACCCGACCTGGCGCTTCATGACCCTGGACTGGGACGGCAAGATCCGCATGGACTGCTCCTCCCCCAACGCCATGGCCTCGCTGCGCTCGACAATGACGCCCGACGCCGAGGGCAAGACCCCCTACGACGTCGCCACCGGGAACGACGCCGACTCCGACCGCCACGGCATCGTCACCCCCGACGGCGGGCTGATGAACCCCAACCACTTCCTGGCCGTCGCCATCGAATACCTGTTCACTCACCGTCCCGGCTGGGGTGAGAACTGCGCCGTGGGCAAGACCCTGGTGTCCTCCAGCCTCATCGACCGGGTGGTGGCCTCCATCGGCCGCCGCCTGGTGGAGGTGCCCGTGGGCTTCAAGTACTTCGTGCCCGGACTCATCGACGGCTCGGTGGGCTTCGGCGGCGAGGAGAGCGCCGGGGCGTCCTTCCTGCGCAAGGACGGCTCGGTGTGGACCACCGACAAGGACGGCATCATCCTGGCCCTGCTGGCCAGCGAGATCATCGCCGTCACCGGCAAGACGCCCTCGCAGCTGCACGCCGAGCAGGTCGAGCGGTTCGGCGCCTCCGCCTACGCCCGTATCGACGCGCCCGCCACCAAGGAGCAGAAGGCCGAGCTCGCTGCCCTGTCCCCGCAGGACGTCACCGCCACCGAGCTCGCCGGGGAGCCGATCATCGACCGTCTCGTGCGGGCGCCCGGCAACGGGGCCGCCATCGGCGGCCTGAAGGTGACCACCGCCGACGCCTGGTTCGCCGCGCGCCCGTCGGGCACCGAGGACGTCTACAAGATCTACGCCGAGTCCTTCAAGGGCGAGCAGCACCTGGAGCGCGTCCAGAAGGAGGCCGCGGAGGTCGTGGCCGCCGCGCTGGGCGAGTAGTCGATCGGGGTCGGGCCGGAAGGAAGAAGCCGCGATACTGGAGGCATGACGCCAGGTACCCCCTCCCCTGACGGCCGCACGCCCGGCGAGGCCGGGGCCGAGGCCGAATCGGCTCCGGGCGGACCCGCACTGCGCGAGGTCGGGCCTCCCCCGCCCACCCGGCCCGCAGCCCCCGACACCCGGTCCGCGGCCGACGGATCCGAGCCCGGCGATGCGGGTCCCGCGGCCGCAGCACCCGCGGGACCGGGGCTCGCCGCAGCGGTCCGCTCGATCCTGGCGGCTCTGTCCTGCGGTGCCCTCCTCGCGGGCGCCGTCGTGCTCACCCTCGCCTGTCTGTGGCACAGCGCCCTGCCCCTGAGTGTCGGCGCGGGCATCCTCCGCTCCCTGGGGGCACGGCTCATCGGGATCCTCGCTCTGTGGGTCGTCGGTGTCGCGATCCTGGGGCGAGCGCCCGCGGGGGAGCGGGCCCGGCGTTCATGCGCCGCAGGCCTCATCGCCGCCGAGATCTGCCTGACCTGGTGCGCCGTCGCAGCGCCCCGGGCCCTGTGGTACGAGCTCCTGGCCACCACGACCATCCCGGCCCGCCACGTCCTCGCGCTGGCGGCCGCGGGCGCGTGCCTGGGAACCGCCGCCATCATCGATCTCCTGCGCCGGGCATCGGCCGCGCGTCCCGCGCGCGGGCTTCGCCCGGCACGACGAGCCGCACGCCGCTGGAGAACGATCCTCGTCGTCGCCTTCATCGACTGCCTGGTCTGCGTCCTGACGGCGGTGCTCGTAGTCGACGGCGTCGTCGGGCTCGCCCGCGCCCCTCGGCCGGACATCTCGACGACCACGGCCGCACCCCTCACGCTGCCGGCGCGCCCCGAGGCCGTCTCCGGGCGCGCTGTCTGGCAGAGGACGGCGAGCCCGGAGGACCTCGTCGTCGGCGCCGCGGGGCCCATCCTCGTCGAGGCCGGTGCGCTGCGCGCTCTCGATCCGGCCGACGGTTCGGTCCTGTGGAGCTATGAGCGTCCAGGCGCCGAGCTCGCACCGTTCAGCAGCACCACTGGACTGCTTCAGAACACCGGGGCGAGGGCCATCGTCAGCCCCGACGGCCGGCACGTCGCCATTCACGTCACCACTGAGAAGTCGAGCCTCGCGCACAGCGACGCGGCCGTCATCATCGTGCTCGACGCCGTCACGGGCGCGGTCACCGCCCGGATCGCCTCCGAAGCCCTCACGCCGTTCCAGCTCACGGACGCAATGGGCTTCGATGGAACCCGCGCCTTCGCTCTCAACGGGGGGCAGGAGCTATGGGCCTTCACCGAACCTCCGGACCGGGAGCTCATGTACTCGGGAACGGCTGGACATGAGGCACTCATCACGTCGATCACCACCGAGGTCGAGTCGAGCGCGGTTCCACTCGTCACCCTCACCCTCGAGCACGACGGGGGCCGCGGGCATTCCGTCACCCTCACCCATGTGCTCACGGACCCGGTCTCGGGACGGCTCGCCATCGCCGACGACTGGGTCCCCCGACTCGCCGAGGACGACGCGGCCCGAGCCCTGTCGGACGCCGGGTCCCTGCTCGACGCGACGACGACGGGCGAGGAGCCCGCACCCCTCCAGCTCGAGTGGCGGGCCCAGGCGGTCCGCCTCGACGACGTCATCTCCGACACGATCGAGCCCGTGGATCTCGGGTCCGGCTCGGGAGCCAATGCAGGAGCCACGACCGCCTCCGGCGACCTGTGCCTCATGGGGGCGCGCAGCTCGAATGCGCTGACGGACTCCCACGGGTCGGCCGACCTGCTGCGCTCCTCCATCGTCCCCGTCTCCGTCGTGCTCGACACGGCCACCGGACGAGCCGTCATCGCGCAGGACGATCCCGGTCTCGGCTCCGCTGCGGTCGGCTCTGCAACGGACGCCCGGAGCCTCGGGCTCGCCTCGCTCGTCGTCCGGCCGGGCGACGGCGGCGCGGGGGTGAGCATCCCCGCCGGTCCGGGTCCCGTCGACGGCGCAGCCGGGCACCTCAGCAGCCCGATGCAGCAGCTGACCGGAACACCGGCGGGCGAGGACGTCTGGGCGCTCGAGGCGCCGGGCGCCACTCTGGTCCTCGCCCCTCAGGCGGAGGGGGATGCCCCGGACGCCACTCCCGACGCGCCCACCCACATCGTCTACGGGGTGAGGAACGGATGATGGGATGCGAGGCCGCAGTTGCCCGACCGGCCCGCGCCGGACTCCTCTGCTGAATCTGCTGAATGAGCCCATGGTCGGGACCGGCCGACCCGTCCCGGCCGGCGGCCCATCCCCGCCTCCGGGCCCGTCCGGACCCGGGGACGAACTCGTCATACCGACGTCCGGTCCGGAGCACGATGATGTCATATCATCGAAATGTGACCCCTGATACAGACTCTCCGCATCCCGTCCCCGTACCGACCCGTCTCGTCATCACTCTGCGGGCACTGCGCTGGAGCGCGCTGGCGACCCTCGCGCTCGCGGGGATGCTCTGGTTGGCCTGGCGCCCCCGCACCACGATCAGCCCGGCCCTCCCGACGGGCGCGATCTGGACGGCCGCGGGCTGCGGCGCCGGAGCGTGGATCTCCGCTTTCATGCTGCAGCGGAGCGAATCCGTCGAAGGAGCCTTTTACAACGACAGACGCCGCGCAGGACGCGTGATCATCGTCGTCGACGTGCTTCTGGCCGCCATCCCGCTCCTCGCAGCGGGGTGGGTCGCGACGGCGGCTCTGCACCGATGGGTCGAGATCCTGACGGTGACCGGGCTCAATACCGAACGTCCGCTGACAGCCGCTCTCATCTGCCTCGCGACAGGAGGCGTGATCGCCACGGATATCCTCCTGCGCGGCGTGCGAGTCCACTCGGTCTTCACCGCCATGTCGGTCGACGGGTGGCCGCCTCCCGGACTCCCTCGGCTCCTGCGCGGGGGCCGGGGGCGCCAGTGGGCCCTGGCGGCCGCCGCGTTCCTCGCGCCGATCCTCACTCTGGGCGTCGTGAGCCAAGCCGCGCACAATTGGACCTCGGCCGCCACCACGATGACCGCCGGGCCGATCGACTCCGCCGATCTGCCCGCCCGCCCTCACTCCATGGCCTCCGAGGCCGCGTGGTCACGGGAGGAGAGTAGTCTCCTCGACGTCGCCGCCGGAGCGGCTGGCCCCATCATTCTCACCACGACCGACGTGATCGGCCTCAACCCCGAGGACGGCTCCACGCGCTGGAGCTATCATCGGGAGGGAATGACACCTCGGCATTCGGACACCAGCAACGCCGCTCCATTTCAAGAGCACTACCTGGTCGCGAGCCCGGACAGACGCTATATCGCACTGCGACTCGAGTCGGATAAGAAGCTCGTCGGCCGCACCAGTCTAGTAACAGCAGTCATCCTCGACACGGTCACCGGCATCGCAACCGGCGAACACCCCTCCTCACCCGACGGCGCTCTTCAGCTCACCGACCACGCCGTCCTCGACGGCGAGACCGCCTACTCCCTCACCGACGGCTCACGCCTGTGGTCCATCAGCAGCACCGGCGACAAGGGCCATTCGTGGGTAGGCACGGCCGGCAGTTCGACCTTCATCCTCAGCACGAACGCGACGGGCAACCCCAACAAGAGGACCCGCAGTACGTCTCCGAACGTCGAAGGCACCTCCGTCGGGCTCACCGTCGTCCCGGATACGGACCCCTCGGCCACCACCACGATGGACGCGATCACCACCGACCCGCTGCAGGGCGGCCTTCTTGTCCAACAGGGGTGGGTGGCGGTCTACTCCGACGGCGTCCCCACGACGAACACCGGATCCGACACCGAGGGATGGTCGGTGCAGGCCGCGAGCCTCGACGGCCTGGCCGGCATCGAAGGAGCGGACACCCGACGCATCGACATGGGCCGAAGCGTTGGTCTCAACACGCTCGCATCCGAAGCATCCGGCGACCTGGTTCTCTATCCTCAACCCGTGCCGTGGAAGCGGGGAAGCGAGTACACGTCTTTCGAATTCACGGCACCGACCGCGGGAGCGATTCTGGATCCGGCCACAGGCGCGCTCGCCAGCGGGACGACCGCATCGGGCCTGGCCGGCGCCGCCGTCGGCATCACCCCCGAGGACGACGGCGAGAGCATCAGCTTCAACTTGACCGCGGCGCCCGGCGACGGGAGCGCCGGCGCTCGCATCCCGGTGGACGGCACCATGTTCCACGATCCACGAGACGATAGCTCCAACCCCGGGCTCAGCGATCTGGGCAGCGTGTATGGCCGCATCGCCCCCAGGGACGTCACCGCTATCTCAGCACCAGGCGCCACTGTCCTGGTGCCGGCGACCGGACCGGGCTACCTGGGGAGAACCAGTGTGCGTCTGTACGGCGTGGGACGAGGCGACGCATGAAGCCGAGTATGAGGAGGCGCCTTCCCCGCCGAGTCCTCCGCATCGCAGTCGCCGTCGTCCTGGTCTCGATGCCCGTGGGCGCCTGCTCGATCCCCGAATCGAGCGCGCCCGCTCCGCGGAACGTCACCATTACCGCGCTCACCCCCGAGCAGGCCGAGGAGGCCGTCGGTCAGGGCGGATACTCCTCCCCGCACACGGAGTCCATGCCCACTGAGTCGGGATGGGTTCAGGTCCTCGACGAACTGCCCGCCAACGGCCGGACCGGCGCATCCCTCATCATCAGCCGCGATGAGAACGAGGCGGTGCAGTGGGCCGTGAGCACCGATCGTCCAGCGGCCTCGTCCGACGTCCTCGAGAAGACCCACGCCCCGCAGGCGCGCACCGACAGCATGGGGAACAATCTCCTGACCATGACCAACTACGTCTACGGCTATGCGATCTCCGATCCCAGTGGCGCCCGCATGTCTCTCATCCTCGCCCCCGACGAGACCGACCGCGACGCCCCTGACGAGACCGGCTACAACGCCGCGAAGAACGCGAAGGAGGACGAGGATTCGAACGCCGCCATCGCCGAGCAGCGCAGCCACGTCCTCGTCCTGGACACCGCCACGGGCGAGACGGTGCGGGTCGTGGAGGTCGACGGGATGGTCCTAGGGCAGGCGCTGACGTCCGACGAGCTCGTGGTCGAGACGGCGCAGAGATACTTCCCGGGCGACAGCGGTCAAGGCGCCCTCCACGTCTTCTCCCTGACCGACCCCGCAGCGGAGCCCTTGACCCTGCCCACGGACAAGTGGGTCGTCGGCTCCGGGGCGAGCTCGGTGCTGCTGTCGCAGCGACCCCCCGCCGACCGCTGCCTGAGGACCGCCTGCGGTCCCACCGCGCTGACCGTCCTCGGCACCGACGGCACCGAGCTCACCACCGTCACCGGCGTCGACGGGCTCTTAGACAGCCGGAACATCCGCCGCTTCACCGACCCGGCGGCCGCCGTCGCCCTGACGTTGAACGAGAACGCCCTGCCCCGCAGGGAGTGGGAGGCCGCATGGGACGGCCTGGAGGTCGAGATCATCCCGTTCGACGATGTCGCGCCGTGAGCGCGGGGCCGGGCCCATGCGGGTGAAAACCACAGGGACGGTTCGGGCCCGCAGCAGGAGGACCCGAGCCGGCGCAGCCGGGAGATGACGGCTGTGCCGTTGAAAGCCGGGGTTCACTAGGCTGCCCTGCGTGACCCAGCAGCGCCCGTCCGACCCCTCCGACCGCCACGTCGAGTACGTCGCCGCCGACGCGGAGCCGCCGGGTCGGCCCGCCGCCTCCGGCGCCGGGCCGACCGCACGCGGCGACATCCCCCACCAGCAGTCCCTCCCCGGCCCGGACGACGACGTCCTCCTCGCCACCGGCAGGCCCCGGCGCCCCGCGAGCACGCGCGAAGGAGAGAGCCTCATCGACTCCGAGAGGCGCAGGCAGGAGAAGATCCGACGGCAGCCGGGCCGGCGCGCCTGGACGCCGAACCAGCACGGCGCCTGGTCGATGCTCGTGATGCCGCCGATCGTCGGCTGGGTCGTGGGCGGCATCAGCTGGGTGAACCTGCTGTTCCTGCCCGCGTGGTGGGGCGCCTACCTGACCTACTGGGCCTGGTCGCAGTGGCTGCGCACGCGGTCCGCGCGCAAGCGCAGGCTGCTCGTGCCCCCGCTCGCGGTCTACACCGGGTGGACCGCTCTGCTCGGACTGGTGACGCTGGCCGCGGCGCCGTACCTGCTGCAATGGGCGGTGCCGATGCTGCCGCTGTTCGCAATCGCACTGTGGGAGGTGTGGCGCGGGCGTGAACGGTCGTTGCCCTCCGGGCTGGCGACGACGGCAGCCGCGAGCCTCATGGCCGCGGTCACCTACTCATTGGCCGTGCGCGGCGCAGGCGGATTCCTCGGAACCGGTGGAGGGGGCGGGGCCGGGCTTCCCGGGGCGAGCCCGAACGGCGAGCTGGTGGGGTGGCCGTGGATGTGGTTGGTGACAGCGTCGACCGCGGCCTACTTCTGCGGGACGGTGCCGTACATCAAGTCGATGATCCGCGAGCGCTTCAACAACCGTCTGCTGGCGTGGACGGTGGCGGCCCACGTGGCTGCCGCGACGGCGGCCGTGTGGCTGGCGGCCGGCGGGTGGCTGCCGTGGGCGCACGCGGTGCTGTGGATCGTGCTGGCGGTGCGGTCCCTGGTCATGCCGCGCTGGCAGTGGACGCTGGTCAAACGGCGGCACCGTCCACTGCGGCCGGGGACGATGGGACTGGTCGAGCTCGTGCTCGAGATCGTCTTCCTGGTGACGGTCGCGACGTCGTAGCCGTCCGCCGCCGCGGGGTCGTGGGGCGGGCCCGTCCCCGTGGCTTCGCCGGGAGCCGCGGGCCCGCCGGACCCAACCGATTCCGGCGTCGAATTCGGAGGCGTCCATCAGCGCACGTCCCCCCAGGCGGCCGCGGCCGTGAGCACCCGGTCGTTCTCCTCGTGCGTGCCCACCGAGATGCGCACGCCCTCCCCGACGAAGGGTCGCACGAGCACCCCGGCGGCCCTGAAGTGCTCGGCCAGGCGGGCGGTCGCCCCGCCCACGCCGAGCCAGTAGAAGTTGCCCTGAGCGTCGGGCACCGTCCATCCCTGCTCGCGCAGCACCGCAACCACCCGGTCGCGCTCGGCGGCGACCACGCCCGCCCGCCGAGCCGTGACGGCCAGAGCCTCGGGCCGGCAGGCGGCGATAGCGGCGGCCTGCGCCGGCAGGCTCACTCCGAAGGGCGTGGCCACGCTCCGGATCGCACTGACGATCGCGGGGGCCGCCACGAGGTAGCCCACCCGCATGCCGGCCAGGGCGTGCGCCTTGGAGAAGGTCCGGGAGACCACGAGGTTCGGGTAGCGGTTCAGCAGGGCGAGCCCGTCCCCGACGGCCCCGTCGGTGACGAAATCGAGGTAGGCCTCGTCGACGAGCACGAGCACCCGCTCGGGCACGCCGTCGAGCAATGCGACCAGCTCCGCCTCGCGCAATGCCGGGCCGGTCGGATTGTTGGGCGTGCACGCGATGACAACGCGGGTGCGCGGCGTGACGGCGTCGATCATGGCCGGCACGTCGTGGCGGCCGTCCGCGGTCACCGGCACCTCGATAGCCCGCGCCCCGGCCACGGCGGCGCAGATCGGGTAGGCCTCGAAGGAGCGCCACGGCATGACGACGTCGTCCCCCTCGTCGCACACGGTGTCCAGCACGTGCTGGATCAGGCAGACCGACCCGTTGCCGACGACGACCCGCCCGGCGCTCACACCGTGGCGCTGGGCGACGGCGGCGACGAGCGAGTCCCCCGTCATCTCCGGGTAGCGGTTGGCCCCGGACGCCGCCTCGGTGAGGGCCGCCAGCACCTCGGCCTGCGGGGGGAACGGCAGCTCATTGGACGAGAGCTTGGCGGTACGGCCGGACTCCGGGCGCGCTCCGGGCACGTAGGCGGGCAGGCGGCGGACGGCATCGCGGATGTGAAGAGGGGCGGCGGCACTGCTCATGGCGTCATCCTCCCACCATGACGCCGTGACGCGGCGGGCATCGGGACGGGCCGCCGGGGCGGTCGGGAGAGCGGGCGCCCGCCCACGCCCGCCCGCGAGCGGGCAGCCGCACAACCTCACGGCCATCACCCACCGTCAAGAACCCCACGCCCGCCCGCGAGCGGGCAGCCGGCCGAACACGTTCAGCCGGCTTCCGGACGCGCTGTGGAAGAATCATCCGCATGGAGCTTCTTGCACGCGCAGTCGGTAATGCCGTCGGCCTGTGGCTGGCCGTCACCCTGATGAAGGGGATGAATGTGCCGGGTGCGCCGACGCTGCTGCTGACAATCGTCAACCTGCTCGTGGTCGGACTCGTGCTGGCCCTGGTCAATTCGCTGATCAAACCGGTGGCGCACGTCGTCGCCTTCCCCTTGTACGTGCTGACATTCGGGCTGTTCGCCCTCGTGGTCAACGGGGCGCTGCTGCTGCTGACGAGCGCTATCACGGACCGGCTCGTCGGAGTCGGCGCGAATGCGGGCGTCGCCCTGGGGCTGCATGTGGACTCCTTCGGGACGGCGGTGCTCGGCTCGATTCTCGTCTCCATCGTCTCGGCTCTCGTGGTGGGCGTCATCGACAGGGAGGACTAGGGACCGACGGGGCCGGGGCGGCGTTAGTCGCGCCAGGGTCTCCCATCCCTCCATGCCTCGGCCTCCTGCTCCTTCAGCGCCCGGAGGGCATCGGCCAGGTCGGAATCGTCGGGTCGTGCGGGTACACCGGTCGTCTTGCGGGTGATGTCGAAGACGATCTCGCTCGTCGTCGCCCCCTCCTCCCCTGCGCCGGTGAGCGATCTCAGCTGCTCGGTCCACGCATCGACAGCCGGATCCCCGCTCATGCCCTCCACGGCGTCGGCGTAGACAGTGCTCGCATGCGGGTAGCCCTCCAGGTTCGAGCCCGTGGTATCCACGGTGACGACGGTGCGCGTAGGCGTGCGCGGAGTGGGCGCCCCGTCCAGAGCCGGCACGGCGTCGGCGCCGTTCTCCAGGTGCAGGGCGTTGACATTCTCGGGCAGGTCCGCGCCGGCGGTGGGCCCGCCGGCGGTCAGCAGGTTCGTGACGTTGTAGCGTTCGGCGATGGCGGGGTTCGCAGCGATGTTCGTGGCCACGATGGCCCCCTGCGAGTGACCGTAGAGGCCGACGGGCTCGTCCGGCCCGATCCCCGCCTGCCGCATGGCGGTGACCACGGCGCTCTCCATGTCGTTGGGCGCACCGGCCACGGCCTGCAGGTTGGTCAGCAGATCCTGCGGGTTACTGCCGCCCAGACCCCAGTCGGTGGTGCCGGGCACGACGACGACCCACGACCGGCCGCCGTCGGCGTGCGTGGTCCGCAGGACCCCGACGACGCCGCTGGAGGTGTCCTCATCACGCTTCTTGAGCGAGTCGCTGTAGCGGATGACATCCGACGCCGCGCCCAAAGGCCGGTTCACCCTCGTCCCGCTCAGCCCGAGGAGGGGCACGCCGGTGCCCAGCGCCATCGGGTCCCGGGAGGAGGGAGGAATGGTGACGGCGGGGCCGCCGTGCGCGGCGACGACGGTGCCGGTCGGCTCGCCGTAGCGCTTGGCGGCGACCTGAGCCGAAAGCCCGGACATGTAGTAGACGACCCGCTCCATCGGGGTCAGCGACGACGTGGGCTCCATCCGCCCGCCGCCGGACAGGACCCTCTCGGGGAGCTTCTTACTGATCTCCGGGTCGAGCCGCTGGACGACGCCGGCCAGGTAGGTCTCGACGGCGGCCGCCTCCCGGCCGGTGGAGGCCCTTCTGGCGTAGTCCACCAGGATGGCGAGGGTCAGCAGGTCCTTCTTGACCCACTCCGACAGATCGGCGTCGGACATGACAACGGCGAGGTCGTCCAGGCCGTCGGCGAGATCGCCGCCGGCGTGAGAGGTCAGATCGGGGTTCGTCACACCGGCGCCGACCAGGTAGCCGACCAGGGGCAGGAGGCTGAGAGTCGCGCCTGTGGCCGCCAGGAGGCCCATGACCGTCCAACCGGCCGCCCCGGCGTCACCGACACCGAGGACCACGTCGTCCTCGGTGTCGGTGTAGACGTTGACGCAGGCCGTGACATCGGCGGCGAGGCCGCGCAGGCCGTCGGCGGCGTCCTGAAGGGAACCGGTCCCCGTGGTCAGGGCCGCGGCGGCGTCGACAGCCCTGGCGCGCAGGGCCTCGAAGCCGGGCGTCGAACACGCTCCCGGAGTGCCGAGGGGGCCTCCCTCCGGGAGAGAGGAGGAGGGCAGGGAGGGGAAGTCGATCAACGGAACCGGGCGGGAACCGGCCGCGGCGTCGGACAGGGGACCCGTCCTCCTGCCGGTCGGGGCGACCGCGTCGCGCGCCTGCGTCTGCGCCCTCAGCGCGTGCGTGCGCGCGTCGTCGAGGCACTCGGCGGCGGCGGTGAGCGCGGCGGCGAAACCAGTCAAGGCGTCGGTGTCGACCGCGTAGGCGCCGCCGGCCACGACGGCGCCGACCCCGGCGGTCATCCCGGGCCAGCTCAGCGCGGCCGAGCCGTCTCCCCCGCCGACGGCCGGAGGATCGACGCGGTCCCGCCGAGCCGAGTCAGTCGTCGTAGCGGTCATCCGACACCTCCGCCCTGCCCGCTCGCGTCATCGAGCAGTGACATGGCGCTGATGGCCGCGTTCAGGAGCGGAGTGAGGCCGGCGAGCACGATGCGCAGGTCATCGAGCTGCCTCTGGCAGGCGCTGGAGGCGGCGCCCGTCCACCCGGCGGGGACGGTGGCGGGAACGAGTGAGACTCCGGCGTCGATATCGGAATCGGCGAGGGCGATATGCGCAGCGGTCATGACCCGACGGTACGATGGCCGGAGGCCGGCCCGCTGAAGGCTTGTGGACGGAGTGCGGCGGGGGACGCACGAGCCGGCCTGTGGAGCCCCCGCACGACGCCGGCCCGGGCGCCGGCGGAGCCGAGGAGCCGGCCCGGAGCCCTCAATCGCGCGCCAGGAGTCTGCGGTCGCGGACCGTGCCCACCCGCAGCGCGAGCAGGCAGACGACGTCGACGCCCACCGCCAGCGCCGCCAGCGCCCACCAGCTCGGGTCCGCCGGCCACGCCCGCACCGCCGGTGCGGCGACGCCGGCCGCGACCACGATGGCGAGAGCGAGCACAATGCGCCACCGGGCCCGCAGGAGCCGTCCCAGGAGCAGCAGGGCACCGGCGAGACTGCCGACGCCCACCGCCGTGGCCGCCGTCAGCGCCGCGTGCGCGGCTCCCGCCGCAACGAGCCCGACCAGCAGAGCCAGGCCGATCGCAGTCAGGACGATGTCGAGCACGATCAGCACGACGCCGGTGCGCCCGCCCGCCCGCAGGTCCGGCGCCGCAGCGGCCCGCCCGGGGCGCAAGACGACCGCCGCGGCGGCCGCCGCCATGAGCGCACCCGCCCATATCGGAAGATGACCGACGTCCCGCCTCGCCCCGGCCCAGCCCAGGACCAGGGCGAGCGGCACCCCCGCGGCCAGGACCACGCGGTCGGCGAGCAGGATGGCGCGGGCGTCGTCGGCCACCGGAACGAGATCGGCGATCCACCCCGGAACCGGGTCGGGTTCGGATGCCGGATCGGAGCCGAGGGCCGCCCCGTTCCCCGAACGGACGCCATCCACGTGGTCGGCCCCGGGCCCGGCGATCTCGTCCCCCGGGCCCGCCTCGGGCTGAAGCCCCCGGCCGGGCGAATCGTGCTCGGCCCCCCGGCCGGGCGAGGCCGCATCGTCGGGCGGGCCGGACTCATGGGCGTTCATGCTCCCATCCTGCCCTCGCGTCTCCCTGCGAGCGGAAGCCCGCGTGCCGCTCCGCCCGCGCGAGTGTCGAAAGGCCGGCGTCCCTGCCCGGACGGAGGCCGGGCTCTTGGTGCCCGGTTCACACCGGCCGGCGCAGGCAGATCACGGCGTCGGAGCGCCGACCCGCCTCGCCGTCGGGACCGGGGACCTCCCGCCACCGCTCCTGAGCGACCTCGACTTGCCATCCCTTCGTCGCCCCCGCCAGGCCCGCGAGCAGTTCAGCGGGAGTGTAGGTGCGGGCGTGGTGGCGGTGCCAGGGCGGGTTGACGCAATGGACGGCGGTCATCACCCGACCCCCGGGGGCCGCAAGAACCGCACCCCGGGTCAGCAGTTCGACCAGGTCGAGTGAGCCGGGCATGGGGCCGCCGTGGACGTAGAAGGCGGCGACGAGATCGAAGGGGCCGGCGGGCAGACGTTCGCGGGTGGCATCGAGAACCAGGCCGTGGACACGCCCCGCCAGGCCGCGATCGCGCGCCCGGGCCCGCATGCGCGCGATCGCGGTGGCCGACAGATCGAGGCCGGTGACGTCCCAGCCGTGCTCGGCGAGCCAGACGGCGTCGGCGCCCTCCCCGCAGCCCAGGTCGAGGGCGCGGCCCGGCTCCCAGCCGAGGGCGAGCTCGGGCAGCCAGTCGTTGGGATCCCCGGACCACAGCCTGTCGACGGCGGCGTAACGCGCCTCCCACTGCATCTGTCGCTCGTTCACGGGTCGAGGTTAGCGACTGCGGCCCCGCCGTCAGGGGAAACCGGGGGAAGAGGGCCGGTTCGGACGGTTCGCCGCGGCCGCGCTACCCTCTCGCCATGATCGATCCCCGCTCCCACGCCGTCGACCCCGCCTGGGTGGACACTCGCAACGCCGCCGTCAGTGCCGATCCCGCCGCACGTGTCGCCGGCAACGCGGTCGCCACCACAGACGTCGAGAAACTCACTGTGGACCGCCGGGTCATCGCCTCGATCGACACCTCGGTCTCAGACCTCATCCCCGACGCGATCGTTACCGACCAGAAGCGCTCGGGTCGCTGCTGGGCCTTCGCCGGCCTCAACGTCCTGCGCGCCTCCCTCATCGAAGAGCTGACTGTCGACTCGCTGGAGCTGAGCCAGAACTTCATCTACTTCCATGACAAGCTGGAGAAGGCCGCTGCCTTCCTGCACCGCGCCGTCGACGACGCCGAGCGTCCGCTGAGCGACCGGGAAGTGGTTGAGACCCTGCGCGAGCCGATCAGCGACGGCGGCTGGTGGCCCGAGTTCGCCCGACTGGTGAGCAAGTACGGGATGGTCCCCCACGCCGCCATGCCGGACACCCACTCGGCGACCGACTCGGACGCCATGAACGCCCACCTGGCCACCGTCCTGCGTCGCGCGGCTCTGCGCCTGCGCGCGGCGGTGGCCGCCGGGGCGGACCCCGAGCCGGTCCGCTCGGCGGCGATGGAGGACGTCCACCGGCTCCTCGCCATCCATCTGGGCACCCCGCCGACCGAGTTCATGTGGCAGTACCGGGACAAGGACAAGGTCTTCCACCGCGTCGGGACGCTGACCCCGCGCGAATTCGCCGAGCGCTACGCGGCCGGGCTGGAGGAGTTCGTCGTCGTGGCCCACGACCCGCGCCCCGAGATCCCCGTCAACACCCGGTTCGGTATTGAGCGCACCGATCTCATGGTGGGCGAGCCCACCCAGGAGCACGTCACCGCCGCTCTGGATGTTCTCAAGGCGGCCGCGATCGCCGCCATCCAGGACGGTGAACCGGTGTGGTTCGCCTGCGATGTCGCCAAGCAGCGCGAGAAGAAGTCGGGCGTCTGGGACGCGGCCCTGCACGACTACGAGGGCCTGTACGGGGTCGAGCTGTCCATGACTAAGGCGGAGCGGCTGGTGGCGCGCGAATCCGCCCTCACCCACGCCATGTGCCTGACGGGCGTGGACCTCCTCGACAATGCGCCGCGGCGCTGGCGTGTGGAGAACTCCTGGGGCGACAAGCTCGGCGAGAAGGGCTTCCACACGATGAACGACTCGTGGTTCGATGAGTACGTCTACCAGGTGGTCGTACGGGCGAGCCGCCTGCCGGACGAGGTCCGCGCGGCACTGGAGGTCGAGCCCGTCATGCTGCCGAGCTGGGACCCGATGTTCTGAGCCGGAACAGCGGAGACGAGCCCGGGGCGAGGGCGGTGGAAGGCTCGGCGGCCCGTTCGACTCACGGGCGCCCGGTGCCCCGGACCGGGGCACCACCCCGTCGGCGGACTCCCGATTGTTCTCGATTGTCCAAATCTGTCACAAAGGCCGTTTTTGTACATTCGAAAGCGTAGATGATCCGCGTTATCTCAACGATCTGCGGTGCGCAGCATGGTACAGAACAAGTCCTTTGTGGCAGATTTGGACACGTCGGCCGACCTCGGCGGGCCCGCATCGATCGCGCGGGCACTGCCCGGCATCAGTCTCGAACCAGTGCGGCTCCACCTCCCGCACCCAGCACTGCGCTCGCCGGCGAGCCTGCGATCCGCACCGCCCCCATAATGAACCCCATGGTCGACCTCTCCACCGTCTCCCCCGCCATCGCCCTGGGCCCTCTCGACGGCCGCTACCGCGCCGTGGCCGCACCACTGGTCAACCACCTGTCGGAGGCCGCCCTCAATCGGGCCCGCCTGGCCGTCGAGGTCGAGTGGCTCATCCACCTGACGGACCACCACGTCCTGCCCGGCGCCCCGCGCCTGTCCGAATCCGAGAAGGCCTATCTGCGCGGGACCGTCGATTCCTTCGGCGCGGCCGAGATCGCCGAGCTGGCCGAGGTCGAAGCCGTCACCCGCCACGACGTCAAGGCCGTGGAGTACCTCCTCAAGCGACGTCTGGACGCGGCGGGCGACGACCCGTCGGTGTCGGGTGCCGACGGAGGGCCCACCGTCCTGCCCACCGTCCACGAGATCGTCCACATCTTCTGCACGAGCGAGGACATCAACAATCTCGCCTACGCTCTGACGGTGCGCTCCGCCGTCAAGGAGGCCTGGCTGCCGGCCGCCCACGGTCTGATCGCCGACCTGACGGCCATGGCCCGCGAGCACGCCGGCGCCGCCATGCTCGCCCGCACCCACGGCCAGCCCGCCACCCCGACGACGCTCGGCAAGGAGCTCGCCGTCCTCGCCCGGCGCCTGACCCGCCAGGTGCGCCGCGTCGAGAGCGCCGAGTATCTGGGCAAGTTCAACGGCGCCACCGGCACGTACGGAGCGCACGTCGTGGCCGTACCGGAAGCCGACTGGCAGTCGGTCTCCCGCACCTTCGTCGAGGGGCTGGGACTGGTCTGGAACCCGCTGACCACCCAGATCGAGTCCCACGACTGGCAGGCCGAGCTCTACTGCGACATCGCCCGCTTCAACCGCGTCGCCCATAACCTGGCCACCGACGTGTGGAGCTACATCTCACTGGGCTACTTCCGCCAGCGCCTCGCCGCGCAGGGCTCGACCGGCTCCTCCACCATGCCGCACAAGGTCAACCCGATCCGCTTCGAGAACGGCGAGGCGAACCTGGAGATCTCCTGCTCCCTGCTGGAGACGCTGGCCGCCACGCTGGTGACCTCGCGCCTCCAGCGGGACCTGACCGACTCCACCACCCAGCGCAACATCGGGACCGCCCTGGGGCACTCGCTGCTGGCGATCGACAACATCCGGCGCGGTCTGGCCGGGCTCGACGTCGACGCCGCCCGGCTGGAGGCGGATCTCGACGCCACGTGGGAGGTCCTCGGCGAACCCGTCCAGCAGGCGATGCGGGCGGCGTCGGTGGCCGGCGCGACCGGCATGGCCGACCCCTACGAACGGCTCAAGAAGCTCACCCGCGGCAAGCGGGTGACTCCCGAGGCCATGCGCGCCTTCATCTCCGGCCTGGGGATGCCCGACGACGTCGAGGCCCGGCTGCTGGCCCTCACGCCCGCGACCTACACGGGCCTGGCCGCCCGACTGGTCGAGCACCTGGACGACTGACACCGGCCGCATCGGCGCACACCCCGCCCGCGCCTCAGCGGCATCTCGACTGGTGGGACGGGCGTGCGTCGGGTCTACGGCTCCGTTGAGGACGTGGCTGACGGCCTGCGGGCGTGCCGCCGGGTGGTCCTCAGCCGGCGATGGCCGGCACAGGCCGCGGCGGCGGTGCCGTCTCTCAGAGCGCGAACGCCGCCCCGAATACCCCCGATTCTGTTGCCTCATCATTCGGTGCTGCATTTCCTGCCCCTGATGGGTGGGCAGTGAAAGTGGCTGAGAAGGTAAAGGCATTGTTCTTCAGGATCCGAGGCCGGAGGCAATACAAATGTCGTCATCCAGGACCCGTATAGGACGAGCGGATCTTCGGGGCCGCGATCCACTCCCTCTCCGTCCGATGGGACGGCGGAAGGAATCATCGCGGATAGGTGCAGCCGTTGGCGTACATGGGTTTATGGGCTTTCCGCAATGGCAGGGGAAGGCGATTCTGCACGGCAGGGTCCCAGGCGTCGAGAACACTCGAGCCTCTCATGCGCGGGCGCAGGACCGCGCCCCCGATCCTCAGGAATCGACAGTCCTAACGCAAGAACCGCGCTCTCGGTTCCGCCATGACATCCACTAACGAAGTTTGATGACGCGCATGGCAACCGTTGTGAGGCCAATGGCCGTGGCAGTGAGGACCAGCGCCGCCCCCAGTAGTGGGGCGACGTCGGCACCAGTGAGGCCGCCGGAACCGGCGAACGCCGTGGAGCCGAGGTTCAAGGTGCGAGTGTTAAGTGCCTGCGGTAATGCATAGCTGAGTGGGTGGAGAGCATCTGAGGTGACGGCGGCTATGCTGGCGACGCACCCCAACAAGCAGATCGCCACGGGGACAGCGAAAGACTTCAGCAGCATCGACAGCATGGATTGGAACGCGATCAGGGGCAGCGCCACGATCACGGAGAGCGCACCGACGGCGGCGAACTGCCACGAGACGGCCCCGTCAAGGCGCAGGACAACGACGCCGGAGGCAACGGTGCCGCCAACGAGAACGAGCTGCATGAACGCAACGGGGACCGCGATAACGACGACCTTTGCGAGCACGAGCCGGGCCGGGCGCCGGGTACCGGTGAGCAGGAGGTTCCAGTTGGTCCCGCGGTGCTCCATGCGCCAGGCGGTGGCGGTAAGCAGAGCGATACCCATGGAGTAGAACAAGAGACTGTAGAAAAGCGTCACCTGAGAGGTGAAGGAAGCCCAGCCGGCGTTGAGTGCGTCAGGGTTGTTAGCCAGGTTGATGGTCCCGGTGATCACCGCCAGGAGCGGAAGGGCGAGGGCTATGAGCCAGATGGAGGATCGCTTGAGCTTAATGAGTTCTGCGCGGAACACAAGTTTCACCTTTCAGTCCGGTCAAGACGGCGTGTCATCTGAATGAATACGGCACCGACGAGAAGGAGGAAGCCGGCGATCCAGACATAGTCCGGGGTAATGTAGATAATGTTGTCGCCTTGTTGACCGACGTAGGAGATCATCGCGTAGTAACCCCAGGGTATGAAGCGCGCGACGGCACCGGGCATGAGCAGTGTGAACACAGCGAGGAAGGCGCCGAGCATTCCGATCCCCACACTCATGAGCTGGTTCTCGCCGACGCAGGCCAGCCAGATGTGCAGCGCCAGGAAGGCAATGTCGACCAGGAGCAGAAGGAGAGTGTAGCCGACCCAGGGGCCGGCGTTGATCGGCACGTGGATGCCGACGAGCGCCCCGACCGCAAGGACGAGAAACGTCTGCCCGATGACCGCGGGAGTCAGGACGAGACTGAGCGCGGCGAGCTTGGCTCGGCACAGTGCACCAGGGCTGTAGCCGGCGGTGGCGGCGAGCTGCCAGCCGGCGCCTGAGTGCTCGATATCGGTCTGCCGGCTGGCCAGGACCGCGGTGAGAATGGGTGAGGTCATCGCCGCCATGAAGGCGTACGACATCATCAGTGTCGCCCAAGGCATAGCCTCGGGATCGTCAAAAGTTCGACGCGTGCTGCCGGAGAACAGTGAGATGCTCGACAGCGCGACGACGGCGAGCACCAGGGCCGTGGTGGTCAGCCCGGTACGCAGGCGACGCATCTTGCGGAGCTCGAGTCGGATCGCCCGGTTCACAGCAGCCCCCCGCGCCCGGTAAGGTCCATGAACACGTCCTCCAGACTCTGCTGCACCCGTCGTACACCGTGGATCGGGACACCCGCGACCGCGAGGCGGTACACGAGCTCAGCGGTCTGGTCCTTGCCGAGGCCGCTGACCCGGATGCCTTCCGCGATGGGGGTCGCCGTGATCCCCTGCGCGAGGGCGGCCCGGGCGTCGGGCGTCTCAATGACAAGATCGGGAATCGAGTGTTCGAAGAGCTGGTCACGAGTACCTTGAAAGATCATCCTCCCGTTCGCGAGAATTCCCAGGACATTCGCCATCTTGTCGATCTCGTCGAGCAGGTGGCTGGAGACCATGACGGTGATTCCGTGCCCGGCAAGCCTGATCAGCAGGGTACGGATCTCCTCGATCCCAGCCGGATCCAGACCGTTCGTCGGCTCGTCGAGGATCAGCAGGGCAGGGTCGCGCGCCAGAGCCATAGCGATCCCGAGGCGCTGCTTCATACCCAGTGAGTAGTTGCGCACAAGCTTGTTCTTGTGCTCGGTCAGCCGAACCGTCTCCAGGGCGTGCTCGATCTGAACGGCGGAGAGATCAAGCATGTCCTGCACGATCCTCATGTTCTCCAGCCCGGTGAGGTGCCCATAACCGGGAGGGGCCTCGATCATCGATCCGATGGACGGAAGCATTCGTGTACGAGAGGCGGGCGTGAGGTCCTGTTCGAAGACTCTGATCTCGCCCTCAGTGGGCCGGGTGAGACCGAGGAGCATCTTCATCGTCGTCGATTTCCCGGACCCGTTCGGTCCGAGGAACCCGTAGATCGCTCCTTGCGGCACGTCCAAGTTCAGCGAGTCGACGGCGACATGCGTCTTGAAGCGCTTCGTCAGGTTCGACGTAGTGATGGCGGCACTCATGTCAGATCCTCGTTCCGCGTGGCATGGTCCTCATCATGCCCGCCGGCTCGGACGGCGTGAATCGTGCCCGGAGACGATTCCTGACCGATACCTGCGCAGGAGTCTGCACCGAAGGTAGGACCGGGTCCGGCCCGTCACGTCACAGTCAGACACCGCGATCGGACGCGTCCCCGCCCCCCGGACCCTCCGGACCGCCCGCCGACTCGGACGAGACGGGCAGCACCCCGTTGCGGTGCGCCCACAGGACCAGCTGGACACGGTCCCGAGCTCCAAGCTTGGACAGAACACGTCCAACGTGAGATTTGACCGTCACCTCCGAAATACACAGGTGCTGCGCTATCTCCAGATTCGACATCCCCGACGTCACGAGACGAAACACTGTGGCCTCACGGTCAGTGAGCTCCCGCAAGGCCGGCGCTCCGCGCCGGGGCGCTTCGTGCTCCACGAGCCTGTGCAGGAGACGCCGACCGGTAGCAGGAGCCACCGTCAGCGTGCCATGGTGAGCCGACCGGATCGCGTCGACCAGCTGGTCGGCGGTGCTGTCCTTGAGAACGAAACCGGTCGCACCCGCCTTGAGCATCCGCACGGCATAGGCGTCATTATCGAAGATCGTCAGCCCCAGGACTCGAATGCTCCCGTCCTCCTGAACAATCGTGCGCGTCGCCTCTATCCCGTCGACGCCCGGCATCCTGACATCCATCAAGATGACGTCAGGTCGTCTGGCGCGCGCCAGAGCGATAGCCTCACGCCCGTTGGAGGCGACGCCCACAACACGCATCGCCGGTTGCGCGTCGACGATACGCGTGAAACCGTCACGCACCAGCCCTTGGTCGTCGACGATCAGGACGGTGATCACCTGACTTGTTGAGCTCACGACACCTTCCCCGCCGGCCCAGGAGCGAGCGGCCACACGGTCTTGACGGTGAACTCCTCCCCAGCGCGAATCTGTGCTTGCGCACCGTACAGGGCACAGCGACGCCGGATGCCGCTGAGTCCTCGACAGTGCTCGACAGCCGCCAGATCGACGTCGTCCTTGAGCGGGTTGACAACCGTCACCGTCAGCTCTTGCGATGTCCACTCCAGCGTCAGCTTGGCCTGTCGGGTGCTGCCATGACGCAGAGCATTAGTCATGGACTCTTGGACGACTCGGTAGATCGCCAGAGCCATCCCCTGCGGCAGGTCCACACGCTCCCCACTGTCGACTCGCCGAACATTGAGCCCGGCCTGCTCGAAGGTTGCGAGCAGACTACCCAGGTCCTCAAGACCCGGCGAGGGCTGCGTGCCGGGACTCTCCTCGTAGGAGGCCAGAAGCCCCCGGACCTCATCAAGGGCGGTTCGTCCGGTCTGCGAGATGCGTGTGAACAACTCACGCGGCTCGCCGTCGACGGAGATAGCCCGCCCGCTCTCCGCCTGCACGATGATCCCGGTCAGGGTATGAGCGAGCACATCGTGGATGTCATTGCTCATACGCTCATGCTCCTCGTAAGCGGCCAGACGGATCCGGGCCTCGGCGTCGTGCTCGGCGAGAACCCGACGTCGCTCGGCCTCAGCCAGGGCCTCCCGACGCTGACGTTCCACTAATCCCACGGACCAGGAAGCAATCATGCAGGCGACGATAACGATGACGGGAGAGAAGCCTCGAGGCGAGCTGCGCACGCCCTCGCCGAGCACGACCCTAAAAAGCAGGACGCCTACGTAGACGATGCCCGTCACAAGACCGACCCGACGGGCCCGTACCGACGCGTACGACGCCACCGTGTACACCGCAACCAGAACAAGCAGGTCACCGGGGAACAACAACCTGCTGTCAACCAGCAGATGCGCACAGGAGATCGCCGCGACGGCGCTCGCGAACACCCACGGCAACGTGCGACGGAGCACCAGCACCGCCGTCATCACCGCCGACCAAAGCCAGTCCGGCTGCCCCGACACGCCCAGTCCCAGGCACACGAGGACAGCGGCGACGGCAGACGCCGCGTCCACCTGCCATCGAGCACGCGACACACTCACCATGCTCGCAGTCTAGCCTCGGCGCCCCTCCCCCGACGACATCCACCCAAAATTCATACGACAGTCGTCATACTCAAGTATGAGCCGCAATGACACTCAGGCCGCGGACCAGCCCAACCTCCTTATCAAGAAGGCGAGTATCCTAGCCCCGGTCGTCGCCCAGATGAAGAACCACAAGCTGCTCGCCTCCTACCAAAACAATCTGGTTCGGCGAATTCAAACCGACGGTCTTCGACCAGGACTGACCTACGGGGTCATAAGCGTGCGCGGCCTCATGCTCGGCACCGCCGGAGCCCTCTACGCCTTGAACGCCATCCACCACTCGGTCCTGCCCAACCCTCTCCTCCTTGAACCCCCGCTCACCAACGAACCCGGCATTAATAATCCTTGATACGAAGCGAACTGACCGACACGAGCGAGAGCGATGGAGGGCCATGAAGGCGGCGGAGCCGCCCGGTCCCCCGACGGCGTCGAGAGTCTCAGCCTGTCTCAGCCTCTGAGCGCTCCGGACGCTCATCCCCGCGCCGAGGCACCGGCGACGCCGGGTCCGCCGAGCAGGTACCGGGCGCACACGCCGGCGACGCACTCCTCGGCCGGGTTGACGCCGAGGCGGTTGGCGTCGATGTGCAGCAGGTCGAGCGCCCGGCGCCCACCTGCGCCCGCACCGATCCGGCCTACGGTGCGGGCGGCGTCGTCGGCCACCTGCGAAGTCAGTTCGTCGGCGTGCTCCCAGCCGGGCGTTCCGTTCAGGGGGAACTCGAGGACCTGCCGCACCACGGCCCCCAGCGCGGCCCCGTCGCGCAGACGCTCGGGCAGGCGGTACCCCCACATGCGCAGGTGGGCCGCCAGCAGCTCGTCCGCGGGCAGCGGCCCGGCAACGGCCGCGTTCGCCAGCAGGCGGGCGACCAGGCCGACCCTCCCCACAGGTCGCGGGACCTTCCACACCCGGTTGTCCAAGCACCAGCGGCTGGAGATGTCGAAGTGGCTCTCGGCCCCCTCGGCCCCCTTCGGACCGCCGTACTTGGCGTACTCGGGCCCGTACACGGCGCATGCGACGCCGGGGCGCCCGCTCCCGCCGCCGGAGGTCAGCGGATCGGAGACGAGGCGCTCGAGCGCGCGCACGGGGGCGCGACGGGCCGCGGCGTCCAGGATGTCGAGGCGTGCGAATACCTCATCCAGGGTGTCGGGAGCGGCCTGGACCCGCAAACGCAGGTGGTGACCGCGCAGGTCGACGAATCGCAGGAAGTGGGCCGAGCGGATGGGCCAGTGGGCACGGACCGCGTCGAGCCAGTGCGCGAGGCGAGGCATCAGCGCATCCGTGTCGTCTCCGCCGGCGCAGTAGATGCGCGCGTACAGCCAGTCGATCTGCTGGCCCCGTCCGACCGCGGCCGTCCCGTCCGGCCCGGAGGACACGGCCATCCCGTCCGTGTCGCGAATCCCGTCGACGCCGTCGTCGAGCGCTCTCATCGCATGTCTCCGTCGTTCTTGGGCCACTGCAGGCCGACGAGGTACTCCAGCGCCGTCGTCCGACCGGAAGGTGTGACCCCCGCTTGCTGGTCGCGGGCCGGCAGCGCCTCGATGAGACTGAGATGCTCGGCGGCGGGGTCGATCCAGCCGTGCAGCGCCAGCAGGGAGGCCGGAGAGCGCAAGTCGACGTAGCGCGGCTTGTGCTCATCGAAGGTGGCGGCGCGGGAGACCGCGTCCGGTCCTCGATGCTGGTGGACGTAAACCTCGGCGGGGATCCCCCAGCGTTCGCGCAGGCTCGCGACTCGCACGAGGGTCGTCGCCGAATCCCGGTCCAGGAGCCCGGCCACGTGGCCGGCCGGGAAGATCCATGACTGCCGCCGAGTGACCAGGCGCCCGTGAACGGTCCGCGGGGAATGAACCGGTTCGTCCGGCAGCGGGTCCATCCGCCGACGTCGGCTGGTCCAGTGGTCCGCCATGGGCGCCAACCGGGCCCACGGGTCGCTCAGAAGAACCAGCCAGGCGAGATATCCCCCGAGGCGGTGCTGCGAGATGAGTCCGAGGTAGGCCAGCCCGACCGGTCCCCGGGCGTCGGCCAGGAACAGGGTGTCGGTGCGCGGGTCATGGGCGAGCCGCAGCGAGCTCAGGGGAACGGCCTGCGCGGACTCGGGCTCGCCGGGCAGGCCGAGCGGAGGCAGGACGCCGCAGGAGACGGCCTGGGCGGTGTTGCAGTCCGTGGAGACTTGGATCTCCAGTACCCGGTCGATGCCCCAGGCGGCGCGGATCCCTCGTGCCAGGCGCTGGCGGTACTGCCTGCCGAGCAGCCGATGGAAGCGGGCCTGGAGGGCGCCGTTGCCGTTGGTGAAGGCGTTGACCACTGTCAGACGTCCGCCGCTGCCCGCACCAGCGGGTTCGTCGGTCCGGTTGTCGTCGGCCGAGGCCCTCCGGCCGACGACGACCGGCTGGAGGTAGGCGCCCATGTGCCGCGGCGAGGCCGACACCCCACCGGGCATGGCGGCGCGCTCGGGGTCGGGTCCGGAGGCGAGGTCCTGCCCTGCGGCGCGCAGCATCTGCGCATCGCCGTCGGGGGCGTGCGCCAGACTCATGAAGAAGGCGAGCGGGTCCTCGCACACCCCGCCGCGCCCGTACCGGGCGACGTACCGCTCCACCATGAGGTCGTAGATGCGGGAGCGGGTCACCCACGGGTCGACGAGCCCGGCCAGGGTCTCGACGTCCCGGCGGAAGGTCACCTGCTCCATCGGGTCGGTGCGCTCCCCTCGGGACTCGCAGTCCTCGTAGAGCAGGCCTGCCGGCCTGGCCCCCAGTTCGTGGTCGGGGAAGACCCGCTGCGCCAGGCGCCCGGCGTCGGCGAGCCTCTCGGCCCGATCGGTCCCGTCCTCAACGGTGACGGCCCGCCCGAGCTCGACCAGTCGGCCGAGGTCCTCGGCCCACGCGCCCCGCTGGCTCTCGGAAAGTGTGGCGGCCAGGGCGGGGAAGGGGTCCTCGCCGCGCGCCCACGGGGAATGCGGGCGCACGGCGCCGGAGGCGAGCAGACGGCGCAGGCGCAATCGCGGGTCCCGGCCGCCGACGAGTCGGACGGCCTCGCGCACGCTCACCGGCGGGGCGTCGGTGAGCCCGCCGGTCAGGCGGTCGTGGGCGGCGGCGAGCCACCGAGCGGGTTGGATCTCCTCGCGTCGGAAGATCATGCCGTTGGCGTAGTCGTGTTCGGCGACGACGGTCAGCGCCGGGCCCGTGGCCGGTCGGGCGGCGTCGGCCGCTCCGACCGGGTCGGTCGCAAGGCCCGCCGCCTCCCCCTTGTCGGTCCCGGCCGGGACGACGTCGTCGCGGACGGTCGCGGCCTCCAGGCGCAGGTGGCCGGCGGGGTCGAGGTCGCGGGCCACGGCCATGAGGATGCCGTGGGCCAGGTGGAGCGCCACAGTGCAGCGGCGACGTCCGCGGGCCGGCCGGCCCGCCTCGCTGACGGTGGTCAATCCGGAGAAGGGGCTGGTTTTCAGGGCGGTGCGACTCGCGAGCGAGTAGAGCGTGCGCAGGACACGCGGATCGTCGAGTCTGCGTCCGCGCCTGGCCAGCGTCGACACCAGGGCGGGGGCGGCTATGGCCACGGAGCGCAGGTAGTCGGGGTCGTCGAGGCTGTGGGCCAGTAGGGCGCGGCTGTTCTCCAGGTCGGCGGCCACCGCCTTGTCCAGGCGGGTGCGCGCGTTACGACGTTGGGCCATCAGGCGGTCCCAGTCGATGAGCATGGCGCCGATGTCCGAGGGCAGGCCGGCCCGCACCCGCGCCGACAGGCCGCTGGCGCGTGACTGGAACACCTTCCTTTTGGCGTGCAGGACCGCTCGTCGCTCGTCGCGATCCAGCAGTGGGATGAGCTCGTACAGGGGGTCGAGGAGTCGCCCGGCGGCCCGCTCCGTCTCCCGGTCGAGGCGGCGCACCTCCTCCAGGGCCGCGATCAGGGCGTTCTGCGGACGCGGGACGGCGCAGGCGGGGAGCCCGCCCAGGCGCACGAGGGTGGGCAGCATCAGGGCCGGACGGCCGGATGCCGGGGCGGGCGGCGCCGACGCCGCGGATGCCGGGGCGGGCGGGGCCGACGCCGCGGATGCCGGGGCGGGCGGGGCTGCGGGGCCGGAGGACGTCATGCGAGCAGACCTTTCACGATGCCGATCACGATGAAGAGCACCCACGTGACGCTCACTACGGTGCCGACCACGCCGAGCAGGACGCACAGCAGGCCGTAGACGGCGTAGGCCGCGCGCACGGTGGGCCGCATTCGGGCCAGGGCCGGGGGCAGCGGGGTGCGGGTGACGGCGCAGCGCAGGATGAGGGTGGAGCGACCGCGCAGGTTGACCGAGCCGGTCAGAGCCTCGACGGTCGCCACGCCGTCGGACTGGGTCAGGGGGTTGAGGTTAGTGATGAGCATGGTCAGCTGGAAGGCGCACAGGGTCAGGGCTACCTGCCGCACTGTGCCCGAGGAGGCGACTGCGACGGCGGCCTCCGCCCCGCACACGACGCCGTCGGAGCACACGCCCGCGATGGCGAGCATGGCGCGCCCGAGCCGCGAGCGCGCCCGGTAGGAGTCGGTGCGGTCGACGTAAGCGATCGGCAGCACCCAGAACATGAAGGCCACGCCCAGTCCGCGCACGGGCGTGCCGAGGTAGCCGGCGACGATCGCGTGCCAGGATTCGTGCCCGACGATGCTCACCAGCTGGATGGCGACGGCGATGAAGAATACGCGCGCCGGTGGGCGGGGGCCCCCGGACAGGTTGATCAGGCTCGCCGCACCGGCCGCGTAGCCTCCCGCCGCCGCAAGGAGGAAGAGTCCGCTGAGCGTGCGCACCGGCAGGTGGTGGAGGGCCGCCGCCACGGGTGCGACGGCTCGCCGGTAGGTGCGGATGAGCATGAATCGGGGCAGCATCCAGCCTCCGCTCCAGCGGGGCGGCTGGATCTGCTCGTGCCGTCCGACGTGCGGGGGTGCGACGTGCCGGCCGTCGACGCGTTTGCGAGCGCGTTCGGACGGTCGGGTCCTGAGCGGCGGGCCGCCCTCCAGCAGGCTCTTGGAGCGCAGGTAGTCCACGAGGCGGGTGATGCGCTGCCTACCGGCGGCGTCGATGTTCTGGGGCAGCTGGTCGAGGATGGCGGGCAGTGAGCGCGCTCCGTCGAACTGGTTGATGATGACGGCGGCGGCGGCCCCGAGCCGGTGGTAGGTGCCGGCATCGGTGTCGAAGAGCATCGGCTGGTCGTCCATCCCGACGATCAGCTTCACTCCGCGACGCAGGCGCGGGATCTGGCTCGTCGTGGTCATCGGGTCAGGGCCCCCTCGGGTCGGTGCGTGGTGTCCGGGTGGGCGGCGGGCGGAGAGGCAGTACCTCTCCGCCCGCCGCCATGACGTCTCAGCAGGACGTCGTGGATGCGCTGGCCGCGCAGGACGGGCACGAGGCCGAGGCCGCGCAGGACGGGCAGGAAGCGCAGGCGCCGCAGAAGGCGCAGCCCAGGGCGTTGCCCTCGGGGAGCTCCTCGATGCCGAAGTCGCTGTCGGTCAGCGTGAGGTCGATCGTGGTGGTCATATGATGTTCACCTCCTCTCTGGTACGTCACTGGTCAGGAGCGGGACCCTTGCGGGTCCTGTCGAGGGGCTCGGCTGCCGGGGCCGGGCCCCTCACCCCGCGAAGCGGGGCGTCTGGGGGGCGGGGTCCGCGTCCGATTCAGGACGGCGGGACCACGCTGGGCGGGACCGCTACGGTGGCCGCGAACATCTGGTGGCGGCCGACCCCGTCGGAGTCGAGCAGGTGACGCACGGCCGACGGTGACAGGCCCGCGAAGACTGTGCCGGTCAGACCGCGGGCGGCGGACCGCAGGTGCACCGAGTAGATGACGGCGGCGGCCCGGGCCATGGCGTGGCGGTAGCCGTGGGCGCCGGCCCAGGCGTCGGCCTCGTCGAGGTTGGCGGCCACGGAGACGATGGCGCCGGCACGGGCGAATTCCTTCTGCACGGTCATCCCCTCGATCTGCTCGGGGTCGGGCGGGTTCGCGACGAGGTCGGTCCCGTTGGTCCGGATCCTGTAGACGCCCGGTGGGGCGCCGCGGGATCGCAGAAGTACGACGAAGGGCTCGAGGTGGACGGCGGTTGCGCCGGCCGCCTCCGCCGCGGCGGTCCCGTCCGGCGGGTCCGGGGGGTCCGGCGGGGTGGCGTCGTCCTCCCAGGCCCCGGCGTCCTCGACCAGGGCGGCCTGCACGCTGGCCAGGAGCGGCTCGGCGTCCAGGGGTTCGGGCGCGTAGTCGGTGGTCGACGAGCGGCGCGCGAAGGTGGTGCGCAGGTCGTAGGGGTAGGGCTCGTCGGCCTGGGGGTCGAGCATGTGGGGAACGGCGAGTTTCAAGGGTCGCCGGGCCCGCCACGCGGCCAGGCCGTCGGAGGTGGGGCGGCCGTCGGGGTCGGAGAATCCGTTGATGATCTCGCGCATGGTCTCGTAGTCAGAGCGCACGGTTCCCTCCCAGGTCGATAACGGCGAAGACGGGTTCGCGCGTCGGATCGGTGCCGATGGCAGCGGCCAGCTCCCGTTCGTCCCAGCGGGCGCGGGTGCGCAGGGGCAGGTCCAGGCAGCGGGCGACGAGTCGGACGACCTCCAGGGAGCAGCCGCAGTCCTGGATGGCGATCCTCAGGGCGAAGGAGAGGTACTTCCTGGCGACTTTGTCCACGTTCCCGGTCAGTACGAGCCGCACCCCCGCGTCGTCGGGGATCTCGGCGGGAGGTCCGATGAGGGCCAGAGTGTGGTCGCTCTCGATGTAGGCGTGCACGCCGGGGGTCAGGGGACCGGATTCGTCGGCGGCCCCGCCTATCGGCCCGTCGGCCCTGTCAGAGGCGCGGTCCGCTCGCCCGGCCCCGGACCCGCCGTCCGCCTCGGAGCGGGCGGGGGCGAGGACGTAGGCGGTGACGGAGCCGATATTTCCTCCGGCGGCCGTCCATCGGCGCATCTTCGAGGTGCTGGTGGGAGAGTCCGCGAAGGTGCGCGCCTGCGGCGGCGTCGGCTCGCGCACGCCGACGGCCAGGGCCAGCACGGTGGCGAGTTCAACGAGCGTCGGGCCGGCTGGCCGGACGACCGATCGTGTCGGTCCGCGGTCCGCCGGGGTGTCGGAGGCCGCGGCGTCCGACACTCGTCGAGCCGATGCGTCCCGCCCGGTCGAGGACCAGGGCCGTTCCAAGCGCTTCAGGTCGGCGGCCGGAAGGGGTGTGCGCGGGCAGGCGGGCCAGTCGCGGAACTCGCGCTGGAGGCGCAGATTCGAGGGCTTGTAGTGCTGCTGGTGACCCTTGGAGTCCACGAAGGCTGCCGGGGGGATGGCCACGGACTGCTCGTAGCGGGCGCCGACGGGCGCCGAGGGGGCGATCGGCGCCGACGACCCGCCCGCCACCGAGCAGACCGGGCAGCCCGGGCGGGTGACCACCGGACGGTCGGTGTAGGTGAAGGTGTTCAGGTCGGTGCGCCTAGCGTCGCCCGGCAGGTGGGTGATGGTCGCGCGGGAGACGAGCGCGGCCACCGCCCGGGCCGCCAGGCCCGCAACAAAGCCCCTGCGATGCGGGCCTGGCGGCGGCTCGAGGGCGGGTTCGCCGGCCGTGGCGCACTCCAGGCAGGGCGAGAACCCGGGGTCCACGTAGGGGCCGACTGTGACCGCATCCTGCTCGGCGCGCACCCGCAGGAGGGGGATGCCGAGCGTCCAGCAGCGTCGGGCGGCGTCGGCCGTCGGGGCCGCGTCCGTCTCGACGACGACGGCGAGGGTGTCGTCAGGCTCAGGCGCGACGTCGGAACGGGCGGTCAGCGTGGGTTCCAGCGCCCGGGCGAGCTCCTCGGCAAGGCCGGCGTCGCCCAGGACCGCCACACGGGCGGCGGCCAGGCGGCGGGCGGCGTCCTGCCAGGAGTCGTTGACGCCCGTGGAATCCCCCAGACGCGAGAGCAAACAGGCCAGTTCGGGGGCCGGCTGCGGATCGGGCAGCGGCTCGGTTCCGCCCTCCTCGAGGATGCCACCGGTCCACAGCAGGCAGACGGCTTCGAAGGCGCCCTGCGGGCCGATTCCCGTGGCCTCGCCGATCTCGGCGAGCGTGCGGGTGCCGTCGCAGGCCTGAAGCAGTGCCCCGAGGTGCTCGCGGGCGAAGCGGCCGCCGAGGGTCTGGTTCTTGCGCCCGCCGTCGAGAACCCAGGCGCCGTCGTCGAGGCGCATGCGCACCCCGCGGCGGACCGCGGGCTTACGGGGGATGCGAAACTGAAGGTCGTTGCGGGCCGCCCGGCCCACGTCACCGGCTCTCATGGTGGAGGCCGCGGATCCGGTCGCGTCAGCCACGGCGGACCGCCTCCTTCCGGCGCGAGGGCAGGAGGCGGGCGAGCTCCTCGGTCCCGGAGCGCCGGGCCGCGTAGCGCGCCGAACAGGTTTCGCAGCGGTCGGTGGCGACGGTCCGGGCCAAGGAGGTCGCGCCGGCGACGAGGTCCACGGTCCACACCCGGCCGCCGAGTTCGTCGACGTCGGAGGCGCCGGCGGTCCCGTCGGCGGGGTCCCGGTCCAGAACGTCCAGGGCGAGCATCACCAGGCCGGCGCCGATGACGACGTGGTGGTGGGCGTAGCCCTGTTCAAGCGCTTCGAGCGTCTCGGGCACGGGGGTGCGGCCGTGCTGCCGACGGCGTCGGTCGTAGCAGCGGTAGCAGGCGGTGCGTCCGGGCACGACCAGGGGTCCGCAGCGCAGTTCGGTCGGCGACAGCTCGAGCCCCACCGACGGCAGGCCTCGGGTGAAGGACAGGTCGTCCAGGGCCTTGCGCAGGGTGATCCGGTCCGGGTCGGCGATCAGGACGAGGCGGTCGGCGTAGGGGACGGCGGCATCGGTCAGGCCGTCATCAACAGGCAGGACGATGTCCCGCTTCGAGGCGAGGCGGTGGGCGACGGCATGCCCGAATCCCCCTTGGGGGAGGTAGGCCGTGACCGGCTGCTCGGCGGGGACCTGCTGCCGGGCCGGCCTCCCGACCGGCTGTCCGGTCAGTTCTGCTGCGGTGCTCATGGATGGATCTTCCAGGTCTTCCTACGGGGTGGGTCTTCCTATGGGCGCGTCAGGCGAAGGGCTGACGGACGGGATTGATGTCGGCCTCGTCGTGGACCGTCAGGCCCATGGCGCGAGGGGCCTCGTAGAGACGGGGGGTGGCGAGGTAGCGGGCGTGTTGACTGAAGGACAGCGGCACGGCCTGCGGGATGAGGGCCTTGACCACGTGCATGCCGACCTGGCGGGCCTCATCGGTGGTGATGTCGACGACGATGGCCTCCGAACCGACTTTCTCCAGTGCGTGGACGACTCTCTCCAGCGGGTCGGCGCGCCGGTTCCGGACCGCCGCTGCGCCCGTGTCGGCCAACCGGTGGGCGGGGCGGGGCCCGTCCAGAAGGAAGTCGAAGACATGGCGCATGGAGGGGGCGGCGTCGGCCAGCGCGCCGCCGACCACCGTCAGATCCTGGCCCGTGACCTCCTGGGCGCGAGGGCTGCGCGCGTGGCTGCGCAGGGCGATGCGCAGCGAGGCGAGTTCGCGGTGGATCTTGGCCAGGGCGCGCTGAGGATCGAGGTCGCAGGTGGCCGCCACTACCTGAGCCAGTTCGGTGTCGGCCTCGGAGGTCTGGACGGCGTAGAGCGTGGGAATCCCGTAGTCGGTGGTGGCGTCCCTGAGGTGAACCGTCAGCTCGGTGGAGGTGCCGACCCGGTGGTACTCGGCGACGTCGGGGCCGAGGTCGCCGATGTCCACGACGACCTCGGGCAGGCGCAGCCTCTGCAGCCATGTCAGGGCGATGGCGTCGCGCTCGACGACCTCCAGGAGGCCGCCGAGGACGGCTTCGCGCAGGTCGGAGTGGGCGGCGGTGCCGGTGGACACCGGGTTGGTGAAGCGCTCGCTGGGGGTGCGCACCGGGAAGTTGAGGTAGACCAGAATGGCGGGGACGAAGACCTCCCGACCGCGGGTCAGGGACCATCCGCGCACCCAGCGCAGGGGGACCCTGGGGTCCGAGGCGATGAGGCCGCATCGCGGGTCGGCCAACTCGGTCGGCGAGCAGGCGGGCCAGCAATCCGGCCCGACGGCGGCATCGCCGAGTCCGGCGGGGGTGTCCCAGATCAGCTCCTCCTCAGCCCACGAGCAGCTGGAGTAGCGCTCCAGGGACTCCACGATGGCGATGTGCCTGGCGAGCCGCGGGTCGATGGCGCCGCCCGCGCCGTCGAAATTGCCGGACTCGGGCCGGTGGTTCCAGGTGCGCTGCGAGCGCAGTGCCGCGGAGGGGTCGTCGAGGAGTCCGGTCCAGATCGAGAACGCGGGCTCCCCCGGCGCCGGGGCCAGCTCGGCGCAGCGGGAGACCAGGCCGACGGGCGACTCGAGAGCCGCCGCACGGGCCAATGAAGGAGCGACCTCCTCCGTGAGCACAGACCGGTACACGAATCCGCCTTCCAGGGTGAGACAGGGCCGGCACGTCCAGTACGTGCCGCTGGAGGGAAGTCTTCCCGGGGTCCCGACGGTCCGCATCGGCCGTCGGTCTACTATGCGCGCGCTCTTCGAGGCCGCCGTTCCCGTCGTTCGGCTGATGCGACTCATCCCTTTGACGCACCGATGACGCAGTGCACCGACAGCTAGCCTTTAAACTACGTGGGATCCGGCGACGTCGGCCACTTCTGGCCGGGGCGGGGGAGCGGGTCGGTGCGGGGCGACTTCGCCACGCCATCGCGCCACATACCGGGCGAGCGCCGTCATTCGGGACTACTCAGGTATTCTGAATCGTAACCTTATCGTGATCTTCCGGGGAGCCGTGGGCACCCCGCCCACGGCTCGTTCCGATGTTCCGCAAGGAGACCCTATGAATTCCCTGACTACCCCTGACCCCGATCGTATCGGCGTCGTGCTCGTCGACGATGACGCGATGGCGTTGACCTGCCTGGAGTCCTACTTCGACCCGGTTGAGGACATCCGGATCCTGCTCGCGACGCGCAGTGCCCGCCAGATGATGGAGGCCCTCGAGTCCAGCCGCGTGGACGTCCTCATCACCGACGTCCACATGGAAAGCATGGACGGGATGAAGGTGGCGCGGGAAGTGCTGCGGGTCTCCCCCGGCACCAGGGTCATCCTGTTGACCACCGTCGACACCGACGACACCCTCATCCAGGGCCTGAGCGCGGGCGCCAGCGGTTTCCTGCTCAAGAGCGCGCCCGCCGAGGAGATTCTCTCCGCCGTCCGGACGGTGCACTCGGGGGCGAAGGTCGTCGCACCGATGTCAACGGCCCGTCTGATCGATTACGTGTTGGCCTCCGCCCATACTGAGGACGGGAGCGTCACCTTCTCGGATCGTGAGCGCGACGTCCTCCACATGCTGTGCGAGGGAGCCTCCAACCGCAGGATCGCGTCCCGGCTATCCATCTCGGAGGCCACGGTCAAATCTCACGTGTCCGTTCTGCTCCAGAAGACGGGGACGCGCTCTCGCCTGGAGATCGTCGTATGGGCGTTCAGGCACGGCTACGCCGCTACGGGCCGCACCGCTTAGGTCCGCGGTCGGGAGCCGGTGAGTGACGACTCCCGCCTCGCGGGTCTCCGCGGGCCATGACGACAGTTGACACCCCTACCCCCTAGGGGTAAATTCAATAGCACCCCGACAGAGCAAGGAGGACGGATGGCCGGCTACACGGGCACCAAGGATGACTACCTCAAGCGGCTGCGCCGCATTGAGGGACAGGTCCGCGGCATCTCCCGCATGGTCGAGGAGGACACCTACTGCATCGACGTCCTCACCCAGATCGCGGCGGCCACCAAGGCTCTGCAGGCCGTCAGCCTCGGCCTGCTCGAGGACCACATGAGCCACTGCGTCATCCACGCCGCTCAATCCTCCGACGCCGAGGGCCAGGCCAAGATCCGCGAGGCCTCCGACGCGATCGCCCGCCTCGTGCGGTCCTGAGCACCACCCGGAACACCCACCTCAAGGAGCACGCCATGTCCGAATTCACCGCCGACGGCACCGACCGCACCACCACTCTCAAGATCTCCGGCCTGACCTGCGAGCACTGCGTCGCCCACGTCACCGAGGAGCTCGAGGCCCTCCCGGGCGTCAAGAACGTCTCCGTCATCCTCAACAAGGGCGGCCAGTCGGTGGCCACCGTGGTCTCCGACGTCGTCCTGGACGACGCCGCCCTGGCCGCGGCCGTCGACGAGGCGGGCGACTACGTGCTCGACGCCGTCGAGCGCGACGCAGTCTGACCAGGCCGATCCAGCCGGGCCCGGGCCGGCCCGAACCTCAGGACGGCCCGGGCCGGCGCACCCGCGGTGACGGGTCGGCACGCACCGCGCACCCCGACCCGTCACCCCACCCGGAACACCCGGAACCATTACAGCTGAGTCCAGGAATGTGATCCATCATGAGCCGAGCCGCAGACTCGCCCCCGGTCGACGCCACCACCGCCCCCACGAGCGCCGTCGACCTCGCCATCGGCGGTATGACCTGCGCGTCGTGCGTAGCGCGCGTGGAGAAGAAGCTCTCCAAACTCGACGGCGTGACCGCCTCGGTCAACCTCGCCACCGAGTCCGCCCGCATCGAGCTCACCGCGCCGGTCACCGATGACGAGCTCGTCAACGCCGTCGCCCGCGCCGGCTACACCGCCACCGTCACCGCCCACCGCACGCCCCTCCCGACCTCCCCCGACGCGGAGGCCGGAACCGGGGCCGAGACCCCCTGCGAAGCCCCGGCCGGATCACGCGCCGTGCCCGCCCCGGTTGGATCATGCGCCGTGCCCGCCCCGGCCGACGCGGCCGGCCGGCCGGCGGGCGACGCCGAG